>Ga0185299_10003589_pt1 | contig 20198 bp, 17 predicted proteins | sample PaiPotPPA55metaG_FD_128002 | JGI IMG/M metagenome (GOLD analysis project Ga0185299, IMG submission 128002) | Iron sulfur acid spring bacterial and archeal communities from Banff, Canada, to study Microbial Dark Matter (Phase II) - Paint Pots PPA... ...
CGACGGCGTCGACCGCCGCGTACGCGGTGGTCCCGGCCACGTAGAGCGCGCCCGCGGCGATCCAGTCGAGCGCCGCGGGCTTGGCGACGAGCTGATCCGCGGGGACGACGACGTACTCGGCGTGGCTGGAGCGTTCCCAGGACCAGCCCAGAACCTCGTCACCGACGTTCCAGCCGGTCACCTCGGACCCGACCGCGGTGACGGTGCCCGCGAAGTCGCTGCCCTCGCCGGAGGGGAACGTGGCGGGAAAGAGCTCGTGCAGCGCGCCGCTGCGGATCTTGCCCTCGCCGGGGTTGATCCCCGCGACGCGCACCTTGACGACGACTTCGCCTGGCGTGTGCGCGCGCAGTTCAACATCTTCGATGCCGAGGACGTCGGTGTCTCCGTAATGGTGGAAGCGCACTGCTCGCATGGCGATCTGCTCCTTCGGGTGTGGATCCCGGCCGACCGGTGAAGGTCTCACTCAAGAACTCTCGACGGGCTCAGGCGATTCCGCCATTGGCGAACAGAACCTGGCCGTTGACCCAGCGGCCCCCGGGGCCGGCCAGGAAGCCGACGCTCTCGGCGATGTCCTCGGGCGTGCCGAGCCGCTCCAGCGGGGCGGCGGCCGCGATCTGGCCGATCAGCTGCTCGCTCTTGCCCTCGAGGAACAGCGGGGTGGCGGTCGGTCCTGGGGCCACGACGTTCACGGTCACGTCCCGGCCGCGCAGCTCGCGCGCCAGGATCAGGGTCATGGCCTCGACGGCTCCCTTGGTCGCGGCGTAAGCCGCGTAACCCGGCTGCTGCAACCGGGTGACCGAGGTCGAGAAATTGACCAGCGCGCCGCCCGGCCGCAGCCGACGGGCCGCGAGCTGCGAGACGACGAACGTCCCGCGCACGTTGACCCGGTGCATCCGGTCGAAGGCGTCGAGGTCCAGCTCAGCCACCGGGGCGAGCGCCATGATCCCGGCGGTGTTCACCACGACATCGACCCCGCCGAAGCGCCGCTCCGCCTCGTCGAACAGCGCCGTCATTTCCGCGTCGTCGGCGACGTCGCCCCCGAAGGCCACACCCGTGCCCCCGGCCTTCTCAATCGCCGCGACCACGTCCTCGGCACGCGCGGCGCTCCCCGAGTAGTGCACGACGACGGCCATCCCGTCGCCCGCCAGCCGCCGAGCCACCGCGCTGCCGATACCCCCAGAACCGCCCGTCACAATCGCGACCCGCCGCGTCGACGACTGCTCCTGGACGGTCTCGGCTGCTCCCGTGCTCTCCATGCTGCTCATGTCCTGTCTCCTCTTCCTTCCGATTCATGTGGACGAGTTGTACACTAAACCTAAGTGGACGGGTTGTCCATAAGGCTAGGATGGAGCAGATGAAGCACACAGAGAGCCTCGAAGCCCCCGACGCACCTGCCCTCAAGCCGGGCCGCGGCCGCCGCCGCGCCGAGGACGTACGCCGCGCCGTCCTCGCCGCCACGGCCGGCCTGCTGTTCGCCGAGGGCATCCGCAACGTGACCTTCGAGAAGGTCGCGGCGCGCGCCGGGGTCAGCAAGATGACCCTCTACAAATGGTGGACTTCCCCCGGCAGCCTCGCCTTCGAGGCATACTTCGCCGCGCTAGAAGACGCCCTCACCTTCCCCGACACCGGCGACCTCCGCGCCGACCTCACCACGCAACTGCACGCCTTCATCGCCCTGCTGGAACGCAGCGGCAGCGTCATCGCGGAAATCATCGGCGCCGCACAGAGCGACTCCGACCTGGCCTTCGACCTGTCGGAGCAGTACGTCCGCCCCCGCCGCCGCCTGGCAGTCGACCGCCTGTCCATCGCCCAGCGATCCGGCCAGATCCGCGAAGACGTTGACCTGGAGACGCTCGTCGACCAACTCTGGGGCGCCTGCTATCACAGGCTGCTGATGCCCGCCGAGCCGCTGGACGCCGCGTTCACGGATCGCCTCATCGCCAACCTCTTCAACGGAATCGACCCGCGCCCGACTGACGAGGGTTCGCATATCTAGAGGTAGCTCACCTTCCGGAAATAATCGCTTCGGGCGTCAACCGGTACTGTGCGAGGATCTCCCGGTGACCTCTGCAGACCACACCGCTGCACCTACACCGGACCGCTGGACCGCCTCCACCGTATACGCGGACATGTGGCTGGATCCGGATGACGACCCCCGAGAGTCCGATGTCGAACTCCAGGACGAGCGCGCGACACTGATCGAGTATCTGCGCGCATACCGGTTGACCCTCGAGTTGAAGTGCGCGGACCTCGATGCTCAGCAGCTGGCTTGCCGGTCGGTGCCGCCGTCCACCATGTCCTTGCTCGGCATGATCCGGCACATGGCCTGGGTGGAGCACCACTGGTTCCGACGCGTGATGGTCGGCGAGGATGTCGCCCGCCTCTACGTTTCCGGCGAAGACCGTGACGCCGACTGGAACGGCGCGGTAGCCGACCCGGCCGTCGTCACCGATGCATGGACCTCTTGGCGGCGCGAGGTCGCCTTCGCCGAAGAGCTCGTCGCGGCAACCAGCGATCTCGGTGCCCGCGGGCGCCAGCCAGGTGATTCCGCCCCTCAACTGCGCGGTGTACTCATTCACATGATCGGGGAGTACGCCCGGCACTGCGGGCATGCCGACCTGCTCCGCGAGAGGATCGACGGACGCGTCGGCCAGTAGGCCGGGTGAAGCCTACCCACCAGCCCGCGAAGTCCGACTGCCGACGAGGACGCCGCTGCCTAGGCCCGCGCTGCCTAGGCCCCCGCCACGTGCCCGGCCGGCTCGGCTGCCTGATAGCGCTTGTCGCGGACGAAAAGGACCTGCGGCTTACCCTCGCCAGGGCTGCGGCGCTGCGAGTCGAAGAGGTCTGTCGCGGCCATCAGGTCACTGAGTTTCGCGTAGCCGTAGGTGCGCGAGTCGAAGTCAGGCTGCTGCTTGGTGATGATGTGGCCGACGTTGGCGAGCGCGGCCCAGCCGTCCTCGTCGGAGGCGGCCTCGACGGCGTTGCGCAATTGGGTGACCAGCTTCGTGTCGCCGCGCAGTTTCACAGCGGAGGCGTTGCGGGCCGGCTTGGCAGTCGGGTCTGGAGCGGCGTCGCTGTTCTGGGCGTACGCCAGGTTCTCGATATAGACGAACTTGTCGCACGCGGCCACGAACGGCTTGGGCGTCTTACGCTCACCGAAGCCGTAGACCGTCAGCCCGGATTCGCGGATGCGTGCGGCCAAACGGGTGAAGTCGCTGTCGCTCGAGACGATGCAGAAGCCGTCGAAGCGGCCGGAGTAGAGCAGGTCCATCGCGTCGATGACCATGGCGGCGTCGGTGGCGTTCTTGCCCACGGTGTAGGCGAACTGCTGGATGGGCTGGATCGACTGGGTGAGCAGCTGGTCCTTCCAGCCCTTGAGGTTGGTGCCCGTCCAGTCGCCGTACGCGCGCTTGACGTGCGCGGTGCCGTACTTGGCGACCTCCGCGAGCAACTCCTCGACGATCCCGGGCTTCGCGTTGTCCGCGTCGATGAGCACTGCCAGCTTCAAGGAGTTCTCGCCCGCCATAAGGCGAGGATAGCCCGGGTGCCCGTGCCAGGCGATTAATTCGCTCCGTCGCTGGTGGTTGGCCCTGCCTACGTCGCCGGTGCTTCGCTGCGCTCCGCGCCGACTCCTCGTTCGGGCCACGCTGCGCTAAGGGTCGCTGCGCTGGCTTCGCCCGCTCACCCACTCAACCCTCAAGCGCTGCCCTACGATCGCTACGCCACTCCCGCGCCAGGCTGGATCCTGCCGTCACGCGACCGGCTCGGGGTTCGGCCCGGACAAAGTCCGACGCAGTGTGAACCGGACCGGTGGCACGGGCAAGCGTGAGCGCGCATGCTCAGAAACCGGCACTCCGGCCGTCACTGCCTCGACGTACTCCTGAGCACCTTGCGGTCCGAGGTCGGGTGCCGTCGCCCGCAAGACCCTGAGTGCATTTAGATGAGTGAAGGGCGCGACTACCGACGACGGAGTTCTCGCACTGCAGAAGCGAAGCGGCCGAAGCGGCCGTTGGCGGAGTCCTCTTCCCGTTCGCGCCCGTCGGCCGGCCGTCCCATGGCCGCGTACGTGGCGCCGGGGTAACCCGGGTACGCGCCCGGCATCATCGGGATCGTGCCGGGCGGGAAGACCATCGTGGGCATCGGGACGCCCGGGCCGGGACCGTCGTCGTCGGACTGGGCGGCCTGGATCTCCTGGAGCGCGGCGGCGTTCGCCGCGTTGATCCACTCGGACATGTCGACGCCGGGCGGCAGTGCGCTGGCCGGGGTGCCCGGGGGGATCGCCCCGTACGGCATCGCGGGCGCGAGCCCGGGGGCTACGCCGGCGACCGCCCCGGGCATCATGCCCATGTCGGGCTGGCCCATCATCGGCATGACCGGATACTGGCCGCTCGTCTCAAGCTGTGCCTGGGCCTGCATTTGGGCCTGCATCGTGGCGTATTGTCCGGCCGGATCGGCGGCCATGCCCATCCCGATGCCACCCATGCCCATCTCGGGCTGCGGCACCACCGGGTAGTGGCCGCTGGAGTAGAGCGGGTTCGCCCGCATGGCGCCGGGGTACGCGGGGGCCGGGGTGAGGGCGCTCGCCGCGTAGGGGTCGGGCTGGTTGGCGTACTGGTCGTACATGAACCCGCTCGGCGAGCTGGCCTGCAGGGCGTTCTGCACGATCCCGGCGGCCATGTTGGAGGCCATGCTCGCGGCGATGCGGTCGTTGGTCACCGCGGGGATGGTGCCGGTGTCGCCGTACGACTGGTAGTCGTAGCCGGGCTGGTAGCCGGAGGGGCCGGCTTCGAACGCGAGGGGCGCGGGCGGCGCTGAGGGGCCGCCGGGAGGCAGACCGAGTTGCGCGGCGACCGTGTACGGGAGTTCGGGCTGCGACCACGGCTGGCCCTGGTTCTGGAGCGCTTGCATGGCCTGCATCGTCTGGATGGCCTGCAGAGCCTGGTAGGCGGCGAGCGGGTTGTATCCGCCGGAGAAGGGCCCGGGCAGCCCGGCCATCGTGCCCTGTGCCAACTGCTGGCTGAGCTGGGCGGCGGCGGGTCCGCCGACGAGAACCACCGCGACCCAGCCCTGGCCGTCCGAGCCGCCTTGTGCGAGCAGCCGGCCCAGGATGTCGTTCGCCGCGCCGAAGTCCGTGCTCACGGCGGGCAGCGACCAGCCGCGCGCGGGCCTGTCGACCTGGTACGGATCGCCCCTGGCGGCCACCAGGCTCTCGTAGATCGGGGACTTCGCGATGTTCAGGTCGGGCAAAATCGACGTCATAGTGTAGCCCGTCCGTCCTTTCGGCCTCCGGCAGTCGAGGGCGCTCACTCAAGGCCAACACACGGACGAAACGCGGAATCGGTTCACCGCTTCGTCCGATTGCCTGCTGCGCTGCGGGAACGCGGCGGTGGCGGGCTCCGCCGACGGTGCCCGTGACACGATCGGGACCTCGCCGGAACGGCGACCACCCCGACCCCGACCCCGGTCCCCCGTCCGGGACGCCGATGGCTTGTGAGCGCTACCGCCAGTCCGGATTCTGGCGCGGATCATCCAGCGTGAGGCAGCCGGGCAGACGCCATCCGCTGCATCCGCGACTGGGGCCACGGTTGTGCAGGTTGCGGGCCCCTAGGAACTAAGGTTGTCGTTCAACCTCAATGGGCTTCGCTCCGTTTCCGTCGGCGCCACATGCCGGATCGGGTGCTCAGTCGATTACGCCCTCCAGCGGAAGGCGGTCTCGGTAGTACTCCGATTCCAGCCACTCCGCCTTCACGAAGACCGGACGCGAGAGTCGCACGCTTCCGACACACTGATCACGCAGAAGAATCCCCACGTTGGTCAGCGCGAGCGACCCGTCGGAGGTGAAGAGGATCCAGTTCCCATGCTCTCGAGCATGGTCTATAAGGAACTGCTGGCCACGCCCCGGATCGCTGCCCGCCAGCGGGAAGCCGGCCAGGAACGCTGCGGGCCGACGACCGCGTCCAGCGCGACGCACGCAAGGCTCTCGGCGTCGTAGAACGCTCTCACCCCGTTCGGATAGCCCTCCTCGCCATACGGGCCGCCAGCCCGTGGTTGCGGCTCGCACGAAAGAACCTGCGCGACCTCGGCTGGGGTCATCCCGAAGCGCAGCGGCCCTACTCCGACATCGAACCGCGCTCCGGGGATCTTGTAGCCGCCGTCCCCGGTGTTGATGACCTCGATGGGTAGCTCGGGCATCATGGCCCCCAATCCGGCTTGTCGAACCTGGCCCGGGCGGTAGGTCTCGGAAGAGAATCATGGTCTTGATGAACGCGAAGCGTCCGTGGCCTTCTTTGATCATTCGAGTTGTTGAGACTTGACGGATAGCCGCTCTACGGTCGATGGCGCCGCCCGACCCGCGCGCGCCGTAGGACCGGGAGCGTAGCGGGCGCCTGAGGAGCGGAGCGACACCGAAGCACCGGCGACGTAGGCAGGGCCAACCATCACCCGACTCAGACCCACGAACACAGCAGAAGCGCTGATTAAATCGCTTGCTCGATCGGGCCCGACACCGGAACATCATGAGCATGTTCCGGTACGCCTTCGCGCACGAGCCCGCAGTCGCGGGCGCGCTGAAGGCTGCCCTGGTCCCGGCATCAGTCCCGGCACCCGCAGCTGCCGCGACGTCCGCGGCTCTCGCAGCAGCCGCAGCAGCAGCCACATCCGCAGCGGCGCTGTTCGACGGCGCCCGAAGCTGACCGTTCCCGGAGTCGAACCCTCCAGGAGTCCCGCGCGGGGACGGTCGGCAGATTCGGGGACTCCGCAGGACCCTTAAATAGCAGGGACGGAACACACCATCATGGGGAAGACGCCCTACGTGCGCACCAAGCCGCACGTGAACATCGGCACCATGGGACACGTCGACCACGGCAAGACCACGCTCACCGCCGCGATCACCAAGGTGCTCGCCGAGCGCGGCACCGGCGGCTCCTACGTGCCCTTCGAGCAGATCGACCGGGCGCCGGAGGAGGCGCGCCGGGGCATCACCATCAACATCGCGCACGTCGAGTACGAGACGGCGACCAGGCACTACGCGCACGTGGACATGCCCGGGCACGCCGACTACGTGAAGAACATGATCACCGGCGCCGCGCAGTTGGACGGCGCGATCCTGGTGGTCTCCGCGCAGGACGGGGTGATGCCGCAGACCACGGAGCACGTGCTGCTGGCCCGTCAGGTCGGCGTCAAGCACCTGGTGGTCGCGCTGAACAAGGCGGACGGCGGCGATCCGGACCTGCTCGACCTCGTCGAGCTCGAGGTCCGCGAGCTGCTCACCGCCAACGGCTACCCGGGCGAGCGGGTGCCGGTGGTCCGGGTCTCCGGGCTGCGCGCGCTGGAGGGCGACCCGGAGTGGACCGCCGCGATCAGCGCGCTGCTGGACGCGGTGGACGAGGCGGTGCCGATGCCCGAGCGCTACACGGACGCGCCGTTCCTGCTGCCGGTGGAGAGCGTGTTCACCATCACCGGCCGGGGCACGGTCGTCACCGGCGCGATCGAGCGCGGCACGGTCCGGCTCGGCGACCGGGTGGAGCTGCTCGGCGCGGCGGGCGAGCCGATCGCCAGCGTGGTCACCGGGGTGGAGACCTTCGGCAAGCCGATGGACTTCGCCCAGGCCGGGGACAACGTGGCGTTGCTGCTGCGCTCGATCGACCGGGGCCAGGTGCGGCGCGGCGTGATCGTGGCCGCCCCCGGCAGCGTGACGCCGCGCAGCGAGTTCACAGCGCAGGTGTACCTGCTCTCGGCGAAGGAGGGCGGCCGCCGCACGGCGATCGCCTCCGGCTACCGGCCGCAGTTCTACCTGCGCACCGCGGACGTCGTCGGCGACCTGGACTTCGGTCCGACCGGCCTCGCCCGGCCGGGGGAGACGATCGAGGTCCGCGTGTCGCTCGGCCGGCCGACGCCGGTGGAGGTCGGTCTCGGCTTCGCGATCCGCGAGGGTGGACGGACCGTCGGCGCGGGTACCGTGACCGCGGTGAATCAGTAGGCGGATGATCGGATACCGGGACAGGGTGCTTAGTTGGTTGCTAAGCACCCTGTCTCCGTTCTGTCGGTCTCAGTCGGTGAACTTGAGGATGGTGGCGCTGCCCGCCTGCACGGTCACGGTCGCGGTGTCGCCGTGCACGGGGACGGGGGTGTAGTCGGGCGCGGGGAACTGTCCGGTGCCGCTGACGGCGTGGCCGCCGAGGGTGATGTCGGTGGCGGCGGCCAGTCCGTCGGGTGACGAGGTCTGCAGCAGGGTTTGCGCGGCGTGGCGGTAGTGGCCGCCGCCGAGGTCCAGGGTGACGTCGGTCGGGCCGTTCGCCGACGGGTCCTGGAAGTTGTCGAGCACGACTGTCAGGGTTCTGCCGTTCTGGACCGCGTAGGCCCGCACGTTCGCCGCGTCCGGGTTGGTGACGTCGAGGAACGTGCCGGTGCCGACGAGGCGGGTGGCGAGCATGCCGTAGTAGACCGGCTGCGCCGCGAGGACTCCGTCGGGGGCCGGGCACAGCGGGGCGTAGGCGTCGCAGCCGGCGATGCCGCCCTCGTAGTCGGCGTTGACCACGCCGTTCTGCGCGAGTAAGAGGTCGTAGTCGAGCGCCCAGAGTGAGGAGGCGAAGACGTTGCTGACGCCCGGCTCCCCGGCGCACACCACCGAGTTGGTCTCGGTCACCGCGGCCGGGACGCCGTCCTGCTTCGCCGCGCCGACGACGGCCTGCGCCGATTCCAGCTCGTTCTGCTCGGACGCGGTGCTCAGCAGTTGCGGGATCGTGACGGTCGTGCCGCCGCAGATGCTCTGCGGATACACGTGGTCGGTGACCTCGAGGACGTCCGGGTGGGGCGCCTCGTTGGCGGCGAACGCGTCGAGGAACGCGGCGTGGTTGTGGTCGGGGTCCGGGCCGGTGATCCCGACGCCGGGCGCCGCCTGTTCGATCGCTGACACGTAGGCCTCGAACGCGGTGAAGTAGGCCGAGGTGCTCGAGTAGTAGAACGTCGGCTCGTTGCCGATCTCGACGGCCAGCAGCGAGGAGCCGAAGATCGCTTTCGCGTATTTCGCCTCGTCGGCGGCGCGCGCCGGGTCGTACTCCTTGAGGTTGAGGCCGAGGATGATCTTCCAGCCGGTGTGCTTGACGATCGCGGCCAGCGGCTCGAGCAGCGCGGGCGTGACGGTGCCCGCGGACCAGGACGGCGGGGTCTCGCCGGTGGAGGTCCAGAAGGTGGTGTCCTCGGAGTTGCCGCCGACGCGGATCACCCCGGTCGGTCCCAGAGTCTTGAGATAGGGGCGCAGGGCGAGCCCGGCGAAGCTGTTTGTGGTCAGTTCGATCGGCGGCACGGAGAGCCCGACGAAGCCGGACGGCAGCTGCGTTGAGCCAGAGCCGACAGTGCCGGGTTGGACGGTGATCGTGGTCGATGTGGCCGATGTGCTCGCTGTACCGGCGGACTCGGCCACGGAGGCGGGAGCGGGGGCGGCGGCGCCGGCGATGGTCGGCGAGGCGAGCAGCGTCGCGCCCGCTGCGAGGGCGACGGCGGCGACGCGCAGGCGAGGAGCGCGGGGCATGGCAGACCCCTTCCAAGGTTCAAGTAGGTGGGAGTGGTGTGGGCGTATGAGTGCGGTGTGCGGGTGCTGCGTGGGTGTGCTGCACACAATTCTGCGGGCGGCGGGTGACGGCAAGGCCAAGCCGGGTAAAGATTTCGCATAGAGGAATAGGGTTCATATATATGAACCTTATGGGGAGTTGGCGGGCTGTTGTCAGACCGTGTGGACCGCGCTACCGTCCGCCGAGTCAGATTCGAAAACACTGTTCACATATGGGAAAATCATGTCTCTGCATTCACCCACACTCCGCGCCCACCGCCGGATCGCCCTCGGCGTGACCGCGACGGCGCTGGCCGGCGGGCTCGCTCTGGGCCTCGACGGCACGCTCGTCTCCACCGCGTCCGCCGCTCCGCTGCCGCGTGCCGAGGTCTCGATTTCCGGCTGGAACCTGACCTTGCCGGTCGACTCCTCCGGCTGCCAGTGCGGTGACGCCGAACAGCTCTCACCTGCGACTCTCGACTCGCCCTGGCTGACCCGCAACTCCAGCGGCAGCCTCGTCTTCTGGGCGCCGACGAAGGGGGCGACGACACCCAACTCGGCGCACCCGCGCACGGAACTGGTCAGCACCAGCGACTTCAGCGGCGACAGTTCGGGCACCCACACCCTGAACGCGACGCTGTCGATCCAGCAGCTGCCTCCGGCTAACGACATCATCATCGGCCAGATCCACGGCGGCGGCTCGTCCTCGTCCATTCCGCTGCTGTTGCTGCACTACACGTCGGGCAGTCTCGTCGTCTGGGTGCGGCCGACCCCCAGCACGGGCAGCCAGCCGGTGGCGACGCTGCTGACCGGCGTGCCGCTGAACACGTCGTTCTCGTACACCATCACCGAGACCGGAAGCACCATGCACGTCTCGGTCACCTACGGGAGCAAGCACGGAAGCTCCTCGACCACGCTCGGCTCCGGCTTCGATGGCATGACCCTGCGATTCCAGGCCGGGGACTATCAGCAGTCCGATGCCAACCAGTCGTCCACCGAGGGCGGCCGGCTCACGATCACGGCACTGTCGCAGAGCTGATCGTTTCCCGGAAGAGTTGATCGTTTCCCGTGCGTGGTCAGCTGAATTGATCACGCACGTGATCACCTGAATTGATCATCCGAATGGAGTGAATATGGCTTTCCCGCGACGAAGCAGGATCCGTATCGCGGTGTTGGCCGCCATCGGGATCGCCGCGACGGCCCTGACCGGCTGTGGCGGCGACTCCGGAGGTTCGGGGGCGAACGGCGCCACCGGCCCGCTGTCCGTCTGGGTCCGCGGTTCCGGGGACTCCATGACGGCCTATCAGGCGATCTTCAACGCCTTCACTGCCCAGACCGGGATCAAGGTCAACGTCTATTCGACCCTCACGGACTTCGAGACCAAGCTCTCGGCCGCGGCGTCCGCGCACAAGCTGCCGGACGTCGCCATCGACGACGCGGCGCAGCTCGGCAACTTCGAGACCCAGGGCATCATCCAGCAGATCGACCCCGGCACGATCAGCGGAAGCGACCAGCTCGAGACCACGTCATGGAACGAGGCCAGGGACTCCGCCGGCGACGACTACGCGGTGCCGTTCTCGGTGCAGGCGAACCTGCTGTTCATCCGCAAGGACTGGCTCGCGAAGCTGCACCTGCCCGTCCCGACCACGTGGGCGCAGGTCGTCCAGGACGCGGTCGCCTTCACCCAGGACGACCCCGACGGCGACGGCAAGGCGGACACCTACGGGATGGACGTGCCCGGATCCACCAGCCGTGGCTATATATCCTGGTGGTGGTCGACGCTGCTCTGGCAGGCCGGCGGCGACTACGTGAAGAGCGACGGCAGTGGTAAGTACACTGCGACGCTCGACAGCCCGGCCGCCGTCAGCGCGGCTAGCGAGTTCGAACAGCTCGCCTGCACCGACAAGGTCATGCAGCCCGGCTATCTCAACGACGACACCACCGCCGCGAACAAGGCCTTTGAGACCGGTGTCGTGGGCATGTACCTGACCGGCCCGTACGCCTACGCGACTTTCGACGCGACCGCGATCAAGGGCAAGTACGTCGTGGTCGCCCCGCCGCTCGGCCCGACCGCCGCGACCCTCGCCGAGGGCACCGACATGTACCTGATGGCCGGCGCCAAGACCGACGAGGCCGAGAAGCTGCTTTCGTTCATGATCAGCGCGAAGGCGCAGAACCTCGGCATGACGGCCGTGCCGACGGCGACCGTCGTGCGGCTGCCGGTCAACAAGACCGTCAGCGCCACCGCCGCGCACGACAACGACCCGCGCTGGACCCTGGCCCAGCAGGTCTACCAGACCGAGGGCCACTTCGAGTACGACTCGATGCCCAACTGGACCGCGCTGCGCCAGCAGGCCTCCAACTCCATCAACACGATGATGGCGAACTGCTCGAACCCGAGCACGGCCATGGCGGGTCTGAACTCGAGTTTCCAATCCTTGCTTCAGCAGCAGGGCGTGGCGGGCTGATCGTTTCATGGCTTCGGCGACCACCAGCAGGCGCGCGTGCGTGCCATGGCTCTTCCTCGCGCCCGCGCTGCTCTTCCTCGCGGTGTTCCGGTTCTGGCCCACCGGCTGGGGCGTGTACCTCAGCTTCTTCCACGTCCGGCCCTACCTGGGCAACCAGTGGATCGGCTTCGCCAACTACACCAAGGCTTTCGGCGATCCCGCGCTGCTCTCGGCGGTCTGGCACACGGTCTTCGACGCGCTCGCCTCGGTGCTCGGCTCGGCCTTCCTCGGGTTCTGCCTCGCCCTGCTGCTGGAAGGCCCGGCCAGGCATCTCCGGCTGCTGCGAACGGCCGTGTTCCTGCCGGTGGTCGTCGCGATGGTGGCGGCCGCCGAGCTGTGGAACGAGCTGCTCTTCCCCGGTCAGACCGGCGCCGTCAACACGCTCCTCGGCGATATCGGGATCGGCCCGCAGCAGTTCCTAAGCAGCCCGCATCAGGCGCTGGCCTCGGTGATCGGCGTGCAGATCTGGAAGGCCGCGCCCTACGACATGATCATCTTTGTCGCGGGCCTGGCCGGAGTCGACCGCGAGCTCTACGAGGCGGCCGCGATCGACGGCGCCGGGGCCCTGCAGCGTCTCAAGTACGTGACGCTGCCCGCGCTGAGACCGGTCACCACGATCGTGCTGACCCTCGGCGTCATCAGAGGCCTGAGGGTGTTCACCGAGATCTACGTGCTCACCGACGGCGGGCCGGGCGGCTCGACCCAGACCGTCGTCCCCTATGACTACATGCAGGCCACGACCAACAACGACGTGGGCTACGCGGCCGCCGTCTCGACCATGCTGCTGGTGGTCACCGTGCTGCTCACACTGGCCCTGCGCTGGTGGCGCGCGAGAGTAGAGGACTGAGAATGGCGATCGTCGGTTCGTCACCCACCGCCCTTGGCCTGCGCACGCCGCGGGCCCTCGTCCGCCGCGGAGCCGCAGGTAGGGTCGCGCGCCTGCTGACATACGCGGTCGTCCTCGGCGTGTTCGTGCTGCCGCTCTGGTCGATGATCGCCACCGCGCTCAGCGCCGCGCAGAACCAACTCGGCCGAATGGACCTGTGGCCGGTCGGCTGGAGCTGGCAGAACGTATCCCAGGCCTGGGACTACGGCATCGGCCGGGGTCTGCTCAACTCCGCGATCATGGAGGCCGCCGGGCTCACCCTCCAACTCGCAGTATCCTCACTCGCCGCCTATGCCCTGGCCCGCAAGAGGTTCCGTGGCGCGAGCCTCGTCCTCGTGCTGATCATGGCGACGCTGATGATGCCCGAGGAGATCATCGCCATCCCGCTCTACCTGATCATCGGCAAGATCCCGGAGCCCTTCACCGGCGGCACGCTGCTGGACTCGTACGGCGGCCTGATCCTGCCGCTGGTGGGCTGGGCGCTGCCGATCTACATCCTCACCGGGTTCATGAAGCGGATCCCGCTCGAACTCGAGGAGCAGGCGCGGGTGGACGGCGCGGGCGACCTGAGGATCTTCCTGCGGATCATCCTGCCGCTGTGCAAGCCCGCGCTCGGCACCTGCGCGGTCTTCGGATTCCTGATGATCTGGGACCAGTACCTGCTGCCGCTGCTGGTGATCCAGACCCCTTCGATGAACCCCTTGACGGTCGTCGTGACATCGCTGCAGTCCAGTGAAGAGCTGGGTGACGGAGTGCGCCTGGCCGCCGCGGCGATCCTGATGGTGCCGAGCATCCTGTTCTACCTGGGCATGCAGCGCTTGTTCGAGCGCGGAATGCTCAGCGGGTCGATCAAGGGGTAGAGATAGATCGTCAGCCGTCCAGCGACAGCGTGAGCCCGACCTTCTCCAGGATCTCCTCTCCCGCGATCACCGGCTTCATGCCCTCGGCGCCGCCGACGGGTGCGGCCAGCGGGGTGATCAGCGCGTCCGGGTCGGCCTCGAAGAAGAACACCAGCGAGACCAGTTCCTCCTTCGGCGCGCTGGCCGGCGGGGCGAGCACGCGGTGGCGAAGCGAGCGCCAGCGGCCGTCGGTCCACAGGTTCATCAGGTCGCCGAGGTTGACCACGAGCGTGCCGGGCTCGAACGGCGGCGCGAACCAGCCCTCCTGCTCGTTCCAGACCTCGAGCCCGCCCTTGCCGCGCTGCCGGTCGAGCAGGCTGATCGAGCCGAAGTCGGTGTGCGGGCCGACGCGCAATTGGCCGTCCTGGACACTGCCGATGGCCTCGAGCGAGGGGTACCAGTTGACGTTCTGCGTCCACGTCGCACGCTGCGACTGGCGGGTGAAATGGTCCTCTGGCAGTCCGAGCACTACGGCGAGCACTTCCATGATGCGCAAGGAGATCCGCGCCATGTGGCCGGTGTACGCCTCGTTCGTCTGCTGGAAGCCGGGCAGCTCCTCAGACCACTTATTCGCCGGGTAGTAGCGGGTGTCGAAGGCCGTGTCGCCGGTACGGTGATTCGGGCCGGTGTGGAAGGCCTCATGCAGGTCCGGCGGGTTGACCACGCCCTCGACCGCGCCGACCTGCAGCGCGCCGAGGCCGCGCAGGCCGTTGTCGTACGGACGGGCCACGGCGATCTTCGCGCGCTGCTCGGCGGGCAGTGCGAAGATCTTCCTGCCCTCGGCGCGCATGCCGTCGGTGAGCACCGGCGGCACGCCGTGCCCGCGCAGCAGGAAGATGCCGGTCTGCCGCAGCGCCGCGTCCAGGTCGGCGGCGATCTCCGCGCGCCGGTCAACGTCGGCCGCGTCCCATTCGTCGAGGTCCAGAGTGGGGATCAGAGCCATGATTCACTGCCTTTCTCGTCGGGTCACGTCAGGGCGGGGGCGGCCGGCAGCGCGGCGAAGCGCGCGGGGTCGCCGATCCGCGCGTCGGCCGGCCAGGTCAACGCCGGTATATGGGCGTTGACGATGTCCCCGTTGTCGAGCAGCACGGCGGAGGAGGGGTGGTACATGTGCAGCAGCGGGTCGTCGTGGCTGTCGAAGGCCGAGTTGGTGTGCATGCGGTAGAGGAAGTCGTTGTCCTCGCCGCCCCAACCCTCGAAGCGCTCGTCCATGCCGCCGATCCGGTGGTAGGCGCTGAGCCTGCTCCACACGCAGCAGCCCGGGGGCCGCCGCAGCACGAAAGCGCGCAGGTGCTCGACCGGCACGTGCGGCGCGTGGCCAGTCAGGCGTTCCTCGATCGCCGCGCCGGTGGCCGCTTCGTCCAGGCACCACATGTTCCGGTAGCTCAGGTGTCCCATCGCTCCCGGCCTGCGGAAACGCGCCGCGTTGCGTGCGATGAACTCGCGGTCGGCGAGCACGTCGGCGTCGAGGACGCACACGACCTGCGCCGCTCCCGCCGCGTTGACCACGCCGACGTTCACCGCCCAGGACTTGTTGAACGAACCGGCCTTCTCCGCGAACAGGTACTCGTCGGCGAACGGTTCGATCGTCTCGCGGTGGCGCGAGGTCTCGTCCGACTCGACGACCACCACGCGGTAACTCTGCCTCGGGGCCGACTGGTCGCGCAGCGAGAGCAGGCACGCCAGCAGATTGCGCAGCCGGTGGGCATTGGCGCCACGGTCCCGGAACGGGATCACGACGAGCACCTCGGCGTCGATAGGGTCCTGGGTCGGCTCGCGGGGCGGCAGAGCCTTGAGATCATCGGCACGTGGCGCCGTGCCGCTCGGAACGTAGTGCACGCCGACGTGGTAGCCGAGCCGGGAGTTGGACTCGGACTGCCAGGCGAGCTTCAACAGCGCGTCGAGTCCGTCAGGGCGCTGCTCGGCCTGCAGTTCGGCGAGGCGGCCGTGCAGTGCGTGGTACACGTCCGGGTCGGCGGGGTCCGCGGACAGACGAGCCGCCAGTTCGCGGGTGCGCGCGTCGTCGAGTTGGCCGGTCGCCTCGACCACGGCCAGCGCGAGCCGTCGCCCGCGCTCCCAGTAGAAGATGCTCGCCTCGCGGGAGCGCGGGTCCGCGGCCACGGCGATCGTGTCGACGACGGCCGAGGCGAGGAGCGTCGGTTCGCAGGGTTCGAGCAGGGACTCCACGGTTCGTCCTCTCATCGGTCGGTCCACCGCAACGAGCCGGCCGGGCGGCGCCGGGCCGTCGTCTCGCGTTCGTAGGGCAGGTCGCCGTCGGGCATCCGGACCAGCTCGATGTGCAGACCGAGCGGAGTGCGCACGTACACCCAGCGGTCTCCTGCGATCGGTCCGTCCGGGATGGTCTCCGGCTCGCCGAGCACAGTGCAGCCGGCGACGTTCGCCATATACGCGGCGGCGGCGTCCACGTCCGTCACGTGCAGAGCCAGGTGCCGTCCGCCGACGTCGTCGTTGCGCGGCGAGTCCGTGTGCGCGTGGCCCGGCCCGCTGAAGTGGCAGAGTTCGAGGGTGTCCAGCGGGCCGAGGCGCAGCAGCGCACGTTCGAGCGTTCCGTCGGCCGGGACGCCGAGCGCTTCGGCGAGTCCGGGTTCTGCGAGGTCCAGGGTCGTGCGCCCGAGCGGTTCCGCGCCGAGGACCAGGGCGAAGAAGTCCTCTGCCTGCGCGAGATCGGCCACGCTGTAGCCGACGCTGTCGACCTGGCGGAATCCGGGCAGCGGGCCCTCCGCCGCGTCGTGCTCGTGATAGGGCGGAAGGGTCGGCCGCGCGCGCAGGTCGAGCGGAATGCCCCAGGGGTTTGATACGCGCACCCACTCGGCTCCGTCACGCACCGGGCCGAACGCACGTACGCCCTCGTACTTGCCGAGCGCGGCGAGAGCGAGTTCGATGTCGTCGACATGCAAGCCCAGGTGCAGCGAGCCGGTAGAACCCGGAGTCCGCGGGGTCACGCTCCGGCCAGGGGAGTGGTACTCGAACAGCTCGACGTTCATGGTCGGACCGAGCCGCATCAGCGCGATCTCGGTGACGGCCCGGGGATGCACGTCGAGCTTGCGCTCCATCCAGTCGTCCTTGTGCGCGAGCGGGGGCAGCCGGTAGATGAGGTCGGCGCCGAGCGCCTCGCGGCCGAACTCGACGGCCGCGTCGAGATTCGGCACGGTGAAGGCCACATGATCCACGCACTGGGCGCCGGGCACGCCCGGGGCATCGGTCGAAGCGCTCATCGGCCCGCCTCCTTGGCCACGGCGGCCTGCTCGAACAACATCCGCGTGCCCTCGAAGGCTCCGCGAACGCGCACGTCAGCGGTCGCCGGATGCTCGGCCAGCACTCGGGACGCGAGGCACGAGTTCTCCGGCCGGTCGGCGTATCGGCCGGAGGCGCGCGGCACCGGAACGACAAGATCCTGATCTGCGTCGGCGACCTCCGCGATGGCCATCGCCCACTGCGCGCGAGACAGCCGATCGGGGCCGCCGAGGTGGAGGAGCGGCGGCGTTTCGTCGGCACTGAGGAGTGCGGCGGTCACCGACACGACGTCGTCGAGCAGTACCGGCGTCGTCCACTGGTCCACGGGGGCCTCGACCTGCTCACCAGCGTGCAGCCGCAGCGCGCACGAGGCGAAGAAGTTCAACCACTTGCCATTCTCCCCGGACTCCCAGTCGTAGATCAGGCTGACCCGCAGCACGCAGGCTTCCGGACGGTCGGCGAAGACCTCCTCGGCGGCGAGCTTGGCGCGGCCGTAGGCGTTGGCCGGATTGGTCGGGGTCTGCTCGTCCGGCAGCCGGATCGAGCCGTCGAAGACGTTGTCGGTGGAGATCAGAATCGTGCGAAGGCCGTCGGCGGCGCGGGCCATGTTGCGCGCGGCCTTGAGGTGACCGAGCACGGCCTCCTCAGGATGCTGAGCGCACCAGGTCACGTCCGAGGGCCCGTGGACCAGCACGATCGTGTCAGCGCCGCTGTCCTCGACGGCCTGGGCACAGTCGTCCGCGTCGGTGGCGTCGAGCTGGATCCATTGCGCTGCAAGGGGATCGGCGTCGTGCTCGGGACCCGGAGGGCGACGTGAGGCGACCAGCGCGCTGCCGCCGTCCTCCGTCAGCCTCCGCGCCAGCGCGCCGCCGACGAATCCGCTACCGACGATCAGTGTTCGCATCGATCTCCTCACCTGGGCCGGTCGCTCCGTGGCGCTGGTCGAGCAGCCGGGCCATGCCGATCAGGCTGTGGTCGTCGTCGTCGAAGCCCAGGCGCAGCATCGCGCGAACCTCGTCATCGTTCAGCCCGAAGCAGCCGAGCCGGACCAGTTCGTCGCCGAGCAACCGGGTGAACCGGGCCCCGACGGCCAGCGCGAAACCGCCGATGAACAGGTGCCGCCGCACGCCGATCGCGGTGAACAGCATCGAGACTGCCGAGGCCAGCGGGCGCAGCGCGTCGCGAACCACGTCGGTGGCGAATGCGTCGCCGACCCGCACCGCCTTGGCCAGCTCCTCGTTCGTTATGCGTTCGGGGTGCCCGTCGACGGTCTCGGCTAGCGAGCTCGCGCGGAACCGAGACGGATCGGCGATTGCCGCACGCCGAGCGGCGGCCAGCACGCCGCGGCCGGAGGAGATCGCCCCGAGGTGCCCGCGTCCGCCGCAGTCGCACGGTGGCGCCTCCGGCGAGGGGTCCACGCGCCAGTGGCCGAGTTCGCCGCCGTTCGCCCCGGGACCGAGCAGCACGCTTCCGTTGTAGAAGACCTTGTTGCCGACCCCGGAGCTGACCGTGTAGAGGCTGAAGGGCTCTGATTCGGTCTCGGCGTAGCGCCAGGCGGCGGCGGTGATGTCGTTGACGGCGACGACCTCGATCCCCAGCCGCCGCGCGAGTTCCGCGCCGACGCGCAGCCCCGGCGGTTCGCCGCCCGCCGCGCCCCAGATCGTCGGGGCCGCGAGCGCGGTGCCGTCCTGGGTGATCGGTCCGGCGAACGACAGGCCCACGGCGCTCGGCGGGGGACCGTCGAGGGCTGCGATGTACGAGCCGATCTGCCCGGCGAGCTGGCCCATCACGCGGCGCTGCAGGGTCACCGCGTTTTCCCGCGGATGGAGCCCGATCCCCTCGGTGGCCGCGCGCACGACGTCCGTCGCGACCGGGTCGCCGGGGGCCATGCGGCCGATCCGGAGCGAGGTCCCGCCGATGTCGGCGACTACATACATCTCGCGTTCGCTCAACGCCTCGCCTCCTGAGCGGTCGCGATCGGGGACAGCTGCTGGATCGTGCCGTCCTCCAAGACAATCGCCGACTCCAGGCGCGCCCCGTCGGGCACGTGCGCCCCTGGAAGCAGAACACAGTCACGCACCACCGCATCCCGGCCGACGCGTACCCCGGCAAAGGCCGTGCTCTCCTCGATCAGCCCGTCGCTGACGACGTCGGCGGCGAGCAGGCTGGACACGACGCCGTCCGCGTAGGCGACTCGCCGCACCGGGATCTCCGGGCGAACCGTACGCGGCAACTGACTGATCGGCATCGTCGGGTGCTCCCGGACCAGGCCGCGGTGCGCGAGATGGAAGCGGTCGACGGTGCCGATGTCCTCCCAGTACCCCTCGACCTCGTAGCCCAGGATCCGTTCCCCCGCGCGCAACATCGCCGGGATCACGTCACGGCTGACGTCGTGCTGCCAGGAAGTGCCGTCGAGCATTTCGAGATATCGGTGCAGGACGGCGGCGTCGAACACGCAGAATGCTGCGAATATCAGGTCACTGGTCGGTTCGGCCGGCTTCTCGACGAATTTCGTCAGGGATCCCGTGTCATCGAACTCGACCATGCCGAACAGGTGCACGTAGCGCCGGTCAATACGCTGATAAGACAGGGTCAATGCCGCCCGATCGGCCCGATGTCGGCGGATCATGTCCGTATAGTCGAACGCGTAGACGTGATCGGCGTGCAGCACCAGCACTTCGGTGTGTTCGGGTCCGAAGATGAAGGGGGCCTTGCTGATCAGCGCGTCCGCGGTGCCGCGCTCGGCCGGCCACGTGCGCTCCGGAAGCTCGACGGGCAGCCTGCCGGACCCGGCCGCGCGGTAGGCAGCGTCGTAAGGGCCGAAGTGCACGCGGAACGTGTCGGTGTTCCAGGTCCGCTGCAGGTCGTCCATGAGCATCCGCTCCTCGTGCTGGGACAGGAGCAGGACCTCCTCGAAGCCGGAGCGGCGGGCGTTGGCGAGGCTGAAGTCGATCAGCCGCGCGCTGCCGCCGAAGGGGATCAGCGGTTTGAGCCGCCCTTGGCCGAGCGGCCCCATCCGGCGCCCCTCGCCGCCGGCCAGCAGGACCGCCCGGACCGCGTCGTGAGCGCTAGCCACGGCTGCCGTCCGCCACCGGCACGGGGCA
>Ga0185299_10003590_pt1 | contig 20195 bp, 14 predicted proteins | sample PaiPotPPA55metaG_FD_128002 | JGI IMG/M metagenome (GOLD analysis project Ga0185299, IMG submission 128002) | Iron sulfur acid spring bacterial and archeal communities from Banff, Canada, to study Microbial Dark Matter (Phase II) - Paint Pots PPA... ...
GTGCCGGCATACCGGTTAGTAAATACTGAACTCGGCAATCGATATCGCATTGAGAAAGAAATTTTTGCCGACCCCCACCGGAATGTAGTCCTCCAGAAAATCCGGTTCCTCGATCTTCGATCGAGCGGACAGCCGGGGACTGCTATGCCCACGCTTGGCAACTCCCATCTGTATGCCCTGCTGGCTCCCCATTTAGGCAATGTCGGAAGCAACAACACGGGCTGGGTAGGTGACTACAAAGGGGTGCCGATGCTTTTCGCCGAGAGCGCGAGTGGACTTGCGTTGGCGTTTGCCTGCTCGGTGCCGTGGAAGAAAATGTCGGTCGGATTCGCCGGATCCTCGGACGGCTGGCAGGATCTATCGCGCAGTTTTCAGTTGACGGATATCTACCAGCGGGCAGAGAACGGCAACGTCGCCCTTACCGGCGAGATCGACCTGGCGGGAGGAGGGGAGTTCGTTCTAGCGCTCGGCTTTGGCGGCAATTGGGCGGAGGCTGGTGAACAAGTGCGTGCTTGCCTGCTTGATGACTACGCTGCTCTTTTGCGCGATTACGTGGCCCAGTGGAAGGGCTGGCAAAAAACCTTGCTGCCGCTGGATCGGCCGGTTGAGCGTGACCTCTATCGAGCCAGCACCGCCATGCTGCGCGCCCATGAATCTAAAGACTTCAGCGGTGGAGTCATCGCAAGCCTTTCCATTCCCTGGGGCTTCAACAAAGGCGATGAGGATCTTGGCGGATATCACCTGGTGTGGCCGCGCGATCTGGTGGAGACAGCGGCCGGCTTTGTGGCCGCGGGCGCAACCGGAGACGCCGTGCGAGTGCTGCACTATTTGAAAGTCACCCAGGAGGCAGATGGTCGTTGGCCGCAGAACATGTGGCTGGATGGGCGTCCGTACTGGAACGGTCTGCAGATGGACGAAGCCGCGTTTCCCATTCTGCTGGTGGATTTGCTCCATCGAGAAGCGTCGCGGGCTCTCGGAGACCTTAGGCTCTGGTGGCCGATGGTGAATCGCGCCGCCAGCTTTATCGTCTGCAACGGGCCAGTAACGCAGCAGGATCGCTGGGAGGAAGACGCAGGCTATTCACCGTTCACTCTGGCGGTGGAGGTTGCAGGGTTGCTCGCCGCAGCGGATATGACCGATGCAGTTGGTGAATCCGACATCGCTTCCTACCTTCGCGATGTGGCCGACACCTGGAACGAAAGCATCGAGCGCTGGACTTACTCCAGCAACGGTGACCTCGCGCGGCAGATCGGCGTGGACGGGTACTATGTTCGCATCGCGCCTCCGGAAGCTGATTGCGCGGCCTCTCCCACAGAGGGTTTCGTGCCCATTAAGAACCGCCCTCCTGGGGAGGCCAACGAGGCAGCGTCTCACATCATCAGCCCGGATGCGCTTGCCCTGGTTCGGTTCGGCCTGCGCGCTCCGGATGATCCGCGAATCCTGCATACCATCAAAGTGATTGACGCGCTGCTGAGGGTGACGCTTCCGCAGGGGCCGTGCTGGTACCGCTACAACGATGATGGTTACGGCGAACATGCGGCCGGCGGCCCATTCGACGGTACTGGAATCGGTAGGCCATGGCCGCTTTTGGCGGGAGAGCGTGCGCACTACGAACTGGCTGCCGGCAACTCCAGCTGTGCGCAAGAACTACTTCGGGTCATGGAATTTTCTACCAATGGCAGCCGCCTTTTGCCAGAACAGGTGTGGGACAGCGCCGATATTCCGGAGCGCGAGCTATTTCTGGGCAAGCCAACCGGCTCTGCGTGTCCACTGGTATGGGCGCATTCGGAATACATCAAGTTGGTCCGTTCGCTCAAAGACGGCAAGATTTTTGATCAGCCGCCGCAGACCGTGAAGAGGTACTTGGTGGAACAACGCAGGTCGGTTTATTGCGAATGGCGCTTTAACAATAAATGCCGCACCATGCCCCTGGGAAAGGACCTGCGCATCGCAGTGATGGCGCCCGCCATGGTGCATTGGAGCGACGACGGCTGGAAGACCGCAACCGACGTCACAACTCGCGACACCGGGACCGGGATTTTTGTCGCTGACCTGCCGGCAAGCCACTTAGATTCAGGACGGAATATCGTGTTCACGTTGTTTTGGCCGCGAGGGCATAGGTGGGAGGGGACGGACTTCACCGTTACAATCCAAGGGAAATAAGCGCATAGTCAAGGGGATGGCAGGTCACGCGCAAACTGTCGTCGGAAGAGACCGATCCGCTCCCAGGGCGATGGCGATTGTTCAGGAGTTGCTGCGAGAGTATCCCTCGCGCGATTTCGCAGTCGAGTTCTGGGATGGAACTCGTCTGGATCCCGAGCCTGGACAGTTCTTCCGTTTTACTTGGCGCATTAACCACCCTGGCGCCCTGCGCGCCGCATTCGCCTCCGCCAAACAGGTAGCCTTGGACGAAGCTTACATCCACAACGAATTCGATATGTCGGGAGACATCCTAGCCATATTTCCGCTCGCCGACCATCTCGCTGAAAGAAAGTGGAGCGCAAAAGAAAAACTACGTCTGGCCGCTTTGTTACTGGGCCTCCCTTCCCGGAGCCACGACGAAACCGAAGCCGCCAGGCTGCGCGGCGGGCTACACTCCCTGGCACACGACCGGCAGGCGGTCAGTTTTCACTACGATGTTTCGAACGATTTCTACAGGCTGTGGCTTGATCAGGCAATGGTGTACTCCTGCGCGTACTTCAAATCCCCGGAAGATAATTTGGAATCCGCGCAAGAACAGAAGCTCGATTACATCTGCCGCAAGCTGCGGCTTCGTCCCGGCGAGCGCTTACTCGACATCGGATGCGGTTGGGGTGGCCTCATCCTTCATGCCGCTCGAAATTATGGAGTTCATGCGACCGGCATCACGCTCAGCCAGCAGCAATTGACGCGTACTCAAGAACGGATCAAGGAAGCGGGCTTGGAGGCGCGCTGCGAAGTCCGGCTGCTGGATTATCGTGATGCGGGACAACTCGGCGAATTCGACAAACTGGTAAGCGTCGGCATGGTGGAGCACGTTGGCGAAGGACAGTTGCCGCCATACTTTCAGGCGGCTTTCCGGTTGTTGAAGCCAGGCGGAGTTTTTCTAAATCACGGGATAGTGCGTTCCGGGCAACGCGCGGCCGCCGCCCAACCCACATTTACCGACGTGTACGTTTTCCCGGACGGCGAGTTGACTCCGATCTCAGACACCTTGGCCTGCGCTGAACGGGCTGGCTTCGAAGTGCGCGACCTGGAGAGCATCCGCGAGCATTACGTCCTGACCCTTTGCCATTGGCTACGAAGGCTGGAGGCGAGCGCAGAGCAGGTCCGCAGCCTGGTGGACGAGCTCAGATATCGGATCTGGCGTTTGTACCTGGCCGGGTCGGCGTACTACTTCCAATCGGGAAAGCTGAACGTATACCAGTCGCTGCTGGTCAAGAATCGCAATGGCCGAAGCGGAATGCGGTTGACCAGGGAAGATTGGTATCGCTGACCGGAATCAGCGCCAGCGCTTCACAGGTGGCCAGAGGTCGGACATGGTGCCGAACTTTGGTCCGCGACAAATGAAGACGTCGATCTGTTTCTCCAGGGCATAAGGATTGTCCGCCGAAGTTCCGACGTACTCCACATTGCTCCAAAGTCGTTCCAGGTTGTCGCGGCTGTCGTCGAGGACGATCATGCATTTGCCGGAGTAGCCGCGTGGCCCCCATAAAAACCATGTCTGATGGCCACTCAGAGACGGGGGCAGGCCGTAGCGTCGACCCAGGAAATCAATCGCGCCCGCCTGGCCGTAATCCTGAGCGAAGATGCCGCAGTCGCTACGACCTTCTGGACTGAGGCGATTCCAGGCCACAGCGCTTTCGGCGACGATCTCTTCCCACCCGAACTGGTCGGCGTACCACTGCGGCAGGATCGCCCTGGCGTGAGCATGCTCCATATGCGGGATTTTGATTGGAAGATACTTGGTGTAACGGATGAATGCATCCGGAGACAGCACCGGAACGACGATGGGAAGCAAATGCGCTCCGCTGGCGAGCAGTACAACCACGATCGCAGGCTTTAGCCATGCGCGCCGCGGACGATCGAGAGCCGACTCAAGCACGACCGCGCCTGCGGCCAACAGCATTGGATAGATGGGCGCTAGATAGTAGCTCTTCCCGTGCAGGACGAAAAATACGGCGTAGCCGACCAGATAGCTCCAGCCCAGCACGCGATAAGGCTTCAGCTGCGAAGAGAACAAAAATGCAATCAGGCCTGCAATCCAAATGGGCGCGGTGAGGGGATTGACCAGCATTGTCTGCTGAAAGAAGTATTGTCCAGCAGGAAGCACAACGTCACGGCCTTCGGCTCTGATGCCGTGCATTAGTTGGATGAACGGCCATCGGTAGTGAATGTTCCAAAGCAAGTTGGGCAAAAAAATGAGGAACGCAGCCGCTCCGCCCAGCCAGATCCATTGGTTCAGGAAGGCGCGGCGCTGCTCAGTAAGCAGCAGGCCGACCACAATGCCGAAGCCGAAAAGCGCAATGGAATACTTCTCTTCCATGCCAAGCCCAGCGATCACTCCGAACCACAGCCAGTAGTGCGGATCCTCACGCTTGATAGCGAGAATGACGAAGTGGGCGCAGCCCATCCACAGGTTGGGTTCGAGACAATTGGTGCCTAGCAAACTGCCGTTCGACAGGTACTGCGGCGCGATTGCGACCGTGACTGCAGTCAGAAGCAGAGCGAACCGCTTGCCTCCGAGTTCACGAGTGATGAGAGCCGCCTGCACCACCAACAAGGACGACGCCAGCGCCGGTATGAACCGAATGCTGCGCAGAGAATCCCCGAGCACGGCGCGACAAACGTGGATCAGAAACGGAATGAGTGGAGGCTGATCTACGTATCCCCAGCCCAGGTGATCGCCGCAGGCGATGTAATTGAATTCGTCGCGGAAATATCCGTAGCGGTTGTTGAAATAAATATGAAAAAGGAATTTCGCCAGCGCAATTGCCCAGATGAGGGCCATGCCGGAGGTAACCCAGGCACGCTGGCCGCGGCCGGGGGCCAAAAGGATAGGAGCAGTGGTTGACATGCTGACCGAAACTTGTTTGCGCCTCTGGACGCACCTGGCCCGACTGACCTAGTCACTGCCCAAGAAAACCATCTCCACGACCGTGCAGTCATCGCTCAAGGGAGTGCTGCCGCAGAATTCAGACACAGCGGCAAAAACATCGTGCATGTTTCCCTTCCGGGCGGCCACTTCCAGGCGCTCGTTGTCGAAGAACTCGCCTTCGGCATTCTCGGCTTCGGTCACCCCATCAGTGACCAGGACCAAGCGGTCTCCTGAATGCAGGCTGTAGCGGTCGCTCTCATAAACCGCGTCTGGCAAAAGTCCTACCGGCAAGTTTCCATGTGTCGGGCGAATCACCTCACCACCGCACACCAGGAGCGGCGGAACGTGGCCGCAGTTTACAAATTCCAGTTCGCCATCGCGACGCAGGCGGGCGATGACTACGGTTGCATATTTTTCGCCGATGCGTTTGCTGGTTAGGAAGCGGTTAGCCGACGCAACGATCTCTGTCAAGGGCATGCGAGCGACCAACTGCGAATAAATCATGCCTTGTAGAGTCGAAGCCAGTAGCGCGGCTGAAACTCCCTTGCCGGCAACGTCCGCCAGTACCACGGCGAGGCCGTCCTCGGTATTCACGGCGTCGTAGAAATCGCCGCCAATTTCTTTGCAGGATAGGTTCTTTCCGTCGAGGCGCGCGAACGGCACTTCGGGGATCGTCACCGCCATGAGCCGCTGTTGAATGGTGGCCGCGATGCTAAGCTCCTGCTGATAGCGCCGCGATTCTTCCTCTGCCTGCACAAGTCGGGCGTTTTCGATGAGCGAGGCGGCTTCGGTTGCGACCAGGTGCAGAATGTCTCCACTGACTTTTGAAATGTCGCGAGAAGCGAAGCGCGAATCCACGTACAGCGCGCCCATGGCATCGCCTGATGGCACTGGCTCGGACGTGGCACGAGCCCGGGTTTGCACTTGCATCTTGCGCAGCGGAATGCAAATCACGGTGCGCAGATCGTAGGCGACGATGCTCTGGCGTCCCGAGAGGTCTAGCGACTGGCTGGTGTCGGTCAGCAGGAATTCCGAATTCGAGCGCAACGCATCTTCCAGGATCGAGTGCGAAATCGTAGTGTCGTCGAGGAGCAACTCGCCCTTGGAGTTCCGCCCGGCGGCCAGACGAAGCTTGCCGTCCAGGTTCTTCAGGAAGACGTATCCGCGCTCGGAGCCGGTGAGCTTCAGGGTCACGTCTAGAAGCGTCAGCAGGATTTCATCCAGTACGCCCGTAGTGTTCAGTTTGCGCGCCGCTTCCAGGAAGATAGTGAGCTTTTCCAGATCGGTGACTTCGTTGGAAATCTGGATGCCGGAAATCTGGCTCAGGAAATCGCGAGCCGTGTTGGTAGTGACGTGCTGAGGATGGAATACCGCGTAAATGGTGTCGCGGGCGCCGAACTCGATACGGTCATTGCGCTCCAGCTGCCGACGCTCCACTTTCTCGCCATTGACGAAAGTTCCATGCTTGCTGCCCTGGTCTTGCACAAAGAACTTCCCGCTCTCGGAAAGGATGAGGGCGTGGTCGCGCGAAACCCGGGGGTCGGCTATCGCCAGGTCTTTTTCCATTTTGCGCCCTATGCTGAAGGGAGTGTGGTCGAGGTAAAGAGTTCGCTGCTCGGTCCCATGCACAAAAATCAGGCTGGGGAACACGCCGGAACCGATGCCGGAAATGGGGCCGATGATAGTCTGGGCGGACATGGCGCGCTGCTTGCGGTATAAGCATAATGCCAGTAAATCAGCTAGGCGGGAAGGGGCATCTTCAGTTTCAGCCCGCATGGGACGCGAAACCGCGCTAACAGGCCGACAAAAAAGCCACGACCAGGGGTCGTGGCTCAAAGCGGCCAGTTCAACTTTAGCTGCACTCGCTTAGCTGGCTTTGCGCTCTTGTTCCAGGCTCAGTGCCGACTGCTCTGAAGCTGGATCGAGCGCACAAGTAGTACAACCCCGAGTGAGGTCATGCCGGCGTTGTCTGAGCTGATTCTCGAATGTCAGCCAGCGCGAACCGATTCCTACCGCATTGGGTTGAACGGTTACTTCATCCGCAGTCGGCGGGAAGACTCGCGTACCCAGTTCTGCTCTTTCGCCGGGCGTGAGTTGCTCGCCGATCGATCCCGGTTCGGCCGGCATCTCGTCCGCGGTTGGGGTGACATCGTGGTCGGAACCCTTGCGATGCTGTACTGGCCCGAAATGCCAAGCATCTTCATAACGCTTATCGTATTCCTGCCATCTGCCGCCGGATTCGACGTCCGATTCGTTGTAAGCAGGGAGACTTTCGATCTGTTCCTTGTCTAGATTGACCGCAAAATCGTGGTCATGTCCAGCTGATGTGTGCAGCCGGTGTGGCGGAACCAGGAACTTTTTGTTCGAAAACCAACCTCCAGTGTCCACGACGACGTATTTCATGGCGCCAGTAGAGTGGTCAAAGATCACGTCGTCGATTTTTCCGAGTTTTTCGTCATTTCGACCATAGACATGAGACCCCCGAATGTCCCCGGCTGTCCCGGGCTCGTCAAATTGGTAATCCCGCAATAGACCGTAGTGTGCCATACATCCTCCCGCACGGAACCCGCGTCTGAGTTCCTGAAAATTATGTGCTTGCTTACCACCGCCTTAAGATGCTGGCCGCTGCAATGGCGAACGCATGCACTTTCCACAGTAATGGATTGAATACCACCCCACTAAGTGTGGAAGTCATTGGTCTATAATGAATTGCTGGCTCTCCCCAACGACATGCATTTTTATTCCTTCTCTACTTTTCTTCTAATCGGCGGCGATATTGTTGATCTCGTCAAGGAAACAGGCGCGGTTGCGCAGGCCGTGCTGTTGTTTTTGCTAGTCTTCAGCCTGATTTCCTGGTCCATTATTCTTTCCAAGTGGAGTGCTATCCGGCGCGCCCGGGTGCAAAGCGGACGGTTTTTGCGAGCATTTCGCCGCGCCCAAAGGCTCCAGGACGTTGCCGCCGTCTCTGAGCAGTTTCTTCCCAGCCCTTTAGTGGGAGTGTTTCAGTCCGGATTCAAAGAGTTCGAGCGGCAAGTTAGCTCGTCAGGCACGTTACGGAATCCGCTTTCGATTCAGCGGGCTATGCAGATCGCATCCTCGGAGCAGATGACTCGCTTTGAGAGAAATCTGCCCTGGCTGGCGATTACCGGCGCGGTAACGCCTTTCATCGGATTATTCGGAACGGTTTGGGGAATTATTGACGCCTTCCATGGTCTCGGAACCAGTGGCCAGGCGACGTTGCGGGCGGTGGCACCTGGGATCTCAGAGGCTTTGATTACCACTGCGGCAGGGCTGGTTACGGCGATTCCGGCAGTGATCGCTTACAACCTGATCGGCGGTTCGATTCGCGACTTTGCCGCGCGCTGTGACGATTTCTCGCTGGAGATGCTCAATGCGGTCGAGCGCCAGTCTCCGGTCGCACGAGCTCCCGAAGAGGTGAGGCGGTAATGGCTTTCACGGCTGCCAACGGGCGGACCCAACTTTCGCTTTCCGACATCAACATCACCCCGTTGGTGGATGTAGTGCTGGTGCTGCTGATCATCTTTATGGTGACGGCTCCGGTGCTGCAATCGGGAATTGAAGTCAGCGTGCCCAAAACGCGCACTGTGAAGGAGATCACCGGGGAGCGGATGGTCATCAGCATTGACAAGCAACAGCGCGTGTTTCTGGGAAACGATCCCGTCAACATTAACGAAATTGGAGCCAAGTTGCGGCAGAAGGTGCGCGATCCGCAGCATCAATCAATTTTCTTGCGGGCTGACGAAGATGTGCCATTCGGCGCCTTCGCCACGGTGATGGACGCGGTGAAGTCCTCGGGGATAACGAATGTCAGCATCGTGACCCAGCCGCTTGAGTCCAATGGCAAGCACTGAAATCTTTTTTGAGCACGACCGCTGGGGACACAACCTGGCGTGGTCGGCGGCGCTGCATGTGTGCGTAACCGTGGCCATCGTCGCCTACGCGTGGATAGCGACCGGACGCCATGGGTCGAATTGGGGTGAAGGCGGAGGCGGAAGCGCCATGGGAGTTTCGCTGGTCAGCAATGTGCCGCTGCCGGCGAATCCGGTGCCGACGCAGAATGTGCTGGCAACGGAGTCCAAGGGATTATCGAAATCGCAGCCGCAGCCGGTAGTGGAAGACAAGGAAGCGATTCCGATTGCGGAGAAGAATGCTAAGAAGAAACCCGTTCCGCAGCCGACGGCAACCCAGCGCAAGCCGCAGCCGCCACCGGTCGAACAAGCCAGCAACGTTGTTCCGTTTGGCGAAGGTGGGCCGGTCAGCGGGCCGTATTCGATGTTCAACATCGGCGGGGCGAAGGGCGGATTTGGCTTTACCGGAGGCGGTGGCGATTTCGGCGCGCGTTATGCTTGGTATGTGCGGGTCGTGAACCAGAAAGTATCAGAAAACTGGCTCAAGTACGAAATTGACCCGCGAATTCAGAATGCAAACCGCGTCTATCTGACTTTTGATATAGAAAGAAGTGGCCGTCCGACGAACGTGCAGGTCGAGCAATCGAGCGGTGTGCCCTCGCTGGACCAGTCGGCGGTGAGGGCTTTGCAGCGCATTGATAGTTTTGGACCGTTGCCTCCGGACTATTCCGGAAGCAGAGTGAGCGTGGAATTTTGGTTCGATTACAAAAGATAGCTCTTAGCTACTAGCTCTTGGCTTTTGGCTGGGATCTCCAGACTTATAGTGAGACTAAATTTCATGAGACGATTTTTTCCCTGGCTTCTTCCAATTGTTCTATTGGCTTCGACATCGGCGCAGGACTGGATCAAGACTGGCACGGGCCTGGGCGTGGAAAAAGTTCGTATCGCCGTGCCCGATTTCAAAGCCACGAACCAAGACCCGCGAAACACCGATCTGCTCAAGACGTTCAACGACACCCTGTGGAACGACCTCAACAACGCCGGCATCTTCGAGATGGTATCGAAGAGCTTTTATCCTCTGGGACAGATTGGCGTTCCCGGTGATGTGAAGTTTGAGTCCTGGAGCGCACCGCCGCCGAGCGCGGCCATGCTGGTGTTTGGAAATCTGGCGACGGCAGGCAATAACGCCACCGTTCAGGGCTGGCTCTACGATGTGAAAAACATCGCTTCTCCGCAAGTGCTGGGAAAACAGTACACGGATGTAGCCACCACCCAGGCCGTGCGAGTGATCGCCCACAAGTTCGCCGACGAAATCATTCTGCGGCTGGGCGGCGGGGTCAACGGCATCGCAGAAACGCAGATTTACTATGTGAGCGCACGCGGCGGACACAAAGAAATCTGGGCGATGGATTACGACGGAGCCAACCAGCACGCGGTAACTGCGCTGGGAACTATTTCCCTCTCGCCGCACCTTTCGCCTGACGGATCACGCCTTGCGTTCAGTTCCTTCACCGGCGCCGGATGGGAAATTCGCATGTTCTCCTTCGACCTCAACCGGGTAGTTTCGTTCCCGAGGCTCGGCGGCACGAATCTTTCTCCGGCATGGTCACCCGACGGCTCTAAGTTGGCGATCTCATCATCGCGTTCCGGCGATCCTGAACTCTATATCGTGGACCAGTCAGGCGCGAACCTGCATCGCGTCACCAACTCTAAAGGGCCGGATGTCTCTCCGGCGTGGAACCGGAAAACGGGTTCCCAGATTGCATGGGTCAGCGGCCGCACGGGGCTGCCTCAGATTTACACCATGGGCTCGGATGGAACTAACGTTCAGCAATACACCGATCAGGGTTATGCGGTTTCGCCTTCATGGTCGCCGAATGGCCAATTCCTGGTTTTCTCCTGGATGCGCCATTACGGTCCGGGGGCTCCCGGAGCACAAGACATCTACATCATGGATGTGGTCAGCAAGCAGTGGGTACAGTTGACGCATGATGGCGGACGAAACGACTTTCCATCATGGGCGCCGGATGGCAGGCACATAGTTTTTCAGTCCAACCGTTCTGGGTCGCTCCAAATCTGGGAGATGCTTGCCGACGGGAGCAATCAAAAGCAGGTCACGACTTCAGGTAACAACTCAGAGCCGGACTGGAGTTGGAAATAGATTTTTTGTTGTACTCGATGGGAGTTCTTGATATCTCTGGAAGGGCGGAGATTCGACCCGACCGGAATGAACCGTACGTCCCAGGGCGTGCGATGCATAGGAGAGAGTAAAGATGAAACTACTAACGTTGCGATGGGCCGTCCTGGCCTTCGCATTGAGTGCGATTCTGTTCCTTGGCGCGTGCCACAAAAAAAATGCGCCACCTCCGCCACCTCCGCCTCCGCCGCCTGCCTCCGCACCCACCGCGACGTTGACGGCCAGCCCCGACACCATTGACAAGGGTCAATCCTCCACTCTGACCTGGCAAGTCAGCAATGCCACTGACGTAGGCATTGACGGAATCGGCGCGGTGCAGCCGTCCGGAACCCAGCAGGTAACCCCGGCAGCCACCACGACCTACACCCTCACCGCAAAAGGGTCCGGCGGCACCCAAACGGCGACCGCGACCGTCACGGTGAATGCGCCCGCGCCACCGCCGACCACCGCACCGTCTCTTACCGAAGAGCAGCTGTTTGCCCAGAATGTGAAGGACGTCTACTTCGACTATGACAAGTCGGACGTTCGCGCGAGCGAGCAGTCCTCTATTCAAGCCGATGCTGCGTTCCTTCAACAACATTCGAGTATCAACATCACGGTTGAGGGACACTGCGACGAGCGCGGATCCACCGAATACAACTTGGCCCTCGGCGACAACCGGGCCAGCGCTGTGAAAAATGCGCTGGTGGGAGCGGGAATCGCGGCTGACCGAATTAAAACGGCGAGCTTGGGGAAGGAGCGCCCGTTCTGCACCGAGTCGAATGAGGCTTGCTGGCAACAGAATCGGCGCGGGCACTTCGTTTACGCGAAGTAGTTTCCGTCGTCACAGCACTGCAGGGCAGCTCGTGAAGCTGCCCTTTTTTCGTTGCCAATTGGTTCACCTGCGTCTTTACACTGAGGCGATGCCGATTGGCAAGTTTACCGATCTGACCGAATGCTCATTCGACGAATTCGTTGTTTTTTTGTTCGAACGAACTGTTCCGTCCGGAGAGGATTCATTTGCGGAGCTAGCCCGACGCGGAGAAATGCATAAATGGCACCCCTGGTAATACGATGCCGAGGTCTCATTTGATCCGCTTCGTCTCTGTGCCCACTACTCGCGGCTGTTCCGAGAACCGTGGTTACTTGTCGATCGATTCTCGAAAACTCAACTGGATCAGGGATTCTGGGCAGTGCAGAACAATACTCTTGAATGCTCTGCCCACCGCCTGGTATGGAATATGGCGGTACCGTTGGAGATCAAAGAAGAGTGTGTTAGGTCAATGTATTTTCTCTTTAGAGAGTTTTGTTCATCGACGAGTCGCTGGAAAACTCTGTTTGCATATGGTGGGATTCTTTCTGTTACGACTGGCATTGTGGAAACAGGAACCGTTCTAGGGGTGGAGAGGATCTGACCATGCAGGATAATGCAGGATGTACTGTTCGAGACCTTGTCCCAGATTCTTGGCCTCGAGTCTGAAACTTGCCAGGGAGCAGCCTTCCACGCCCTAAGCCGTCTTCACCATCCGAAAACGGGAGGAGTCATAGAAAGATATGTCTCTAATCACTCTTCTTTGCCTGACCAGTGGAAGGACGTCGCCTCGCAGCGGCGCGGTTTGAATTGATGTGAGGCATCGGAACACCTATAGCCCTTTTTCCTGATGTTTACTGTGCAAATCTCTGCATTCCGAGCTTCCCCGGCCTAGGCTGACACAGTAAAATCGAATCACAGACATGTCTCAATTTGTCCACCTTCATCTTCACACCGACTACTCCATGCTCGACGGCGCTTGCGACGTGGAGAAACTGTGTCACCGGGTGAAAGAACTAGGCATGCCCGCCGTGGCGATGACCGACCACGGCAATATTTTTGGCGCGGTGCATTTCGTTAACGCCGCCAGGAATGCCGGAGTCAAACCCATCGTCGGCTGCGAGCTTTACATTTGCAAGAAAGATGACCACCGCATCGAGCGCACTCCACCTGACGGCGATACCTACAACCACCTCTTGGTTCTTGCTGAAAATGAAGAAGGCTATCGCAACCTGGTCAAGATCACGTCTGAAGCTTCGCTGCACGGCTTCTACTACAAACCGCGCGTCAGCAAGAGATTCTTGGCCGAACATTCGAAGGGTTTGATTGCTCTCTCCGGCTGCCTCAAGGGCTCGGTCGCCGAATTCCTCATGGAAGAAAAGTATGAGGCTGCTCGCGCCGCGGCGACCGAGTATCGCGACATCTTCGGCGAACATAACTTCTTTCTGGAGATCCAGGACCAGGGTCTGGAGATGGAGCACCGCATCCATGCCGATCTTTTCCGGCTGGAGAAAGACCTCGGAATTCCGATGGTTGCCACCAACGACAGTCATTATCTCTGCGAAGACGACGCCCATGCGCAGGACGTGATGGTCTGCATTCAGACCGGCAAAAGCATCCAGGACCCGAACCGGATGAAGTTCCAGGGCAGCGAGTTCTACGTCAAGAGTCATGACGAGATGTACCAGGTATTCAAAGATGCTCCCGACGTTCTCGGACGCACGCTGTCGATCGCAGAACGCTGCAATCTGCGTCTCGACAAAGTCAGCAACCCCTTCCCGCATTTCGATGTGCCCGATGGATACACGCTCGACAGCTACTTCGAGCATGTGACGCGCGAAGGGTTTGCGCAGCGGATGAATGCGATTCGTGGACTGTCAGCGGCCGGCAAACTGAAGCACGGAATCGCTGAATATGAGCAGCGGCTGGCGCGCGAAATAGCTATCATCCAACAGATGAAGTTTTCCGGCTACTTCCTGATTGTATGGGACTTTGTGCGCTACGCTCGGGAGAACAGTATTCCCGTCGGACCGGGCCGCGGCTCGGCTGCGGGATCGCTGGTCTCATACTCTCTACGAATTACGGATCTTGATCCGCTCGAACACGAACTGTTTTTCGAACGCTTTCTGAATCCTGAACGCATCTCCATGCCTGACATTGACATGGACTTCTGCATGAATCGCCGCAATGAAGTCATTGATTACGTCACGCGCAAATACGGGCGGGAGAATGTCGCGCAGATCATCACCTTCGGCACCATGGCGGCGAAGGCGGCGATCAAAGACGTGGGACGGGCGATGGATGTGCCTTACAGCGACGTGGATCGCATCGCCAAAATGGTTCCGACCACGCTGAACATCAAACTAGAAGATGCGATCAAGGAATCTCCGGCGTTGGCCCAAGCCTACGAAAGTGATACGCAAATCCGAGAGTTGCTTAACACCGCGAAAAAGTTGGAAGGGCTGGTGCGCAACGCTGGAGTTCACGCTGCCGGAGTCGTGATTTCGCCGCGTCCCCTCACCGAACTTGTGCCGTTGTTCAGGACCAAGAACGACGAAATCGTCACTGCCTTTGACATGGTGGCCATCGAAAACATGGGCCTCCTGAAGATGGATTTTCTCGGGCTAACCACGCTAACCATTCTCGATGACACGCTGAAGCTGATTGCACAAACGCGTGGCGAGCAGCTGAAACTCGAAGAACTTCCCCTCACTGATCACGCAACTTACGTGAAGGTCTTTCACAGCGCCCTAACTTCCGGCGTCTTCCAGTTTGAATCGCACGGCATGCGTGATGTGCTCCGCCGCTATCAGCCCAACACCATCGAAGATCTAACTGCGCTGAACGCGCTGTACCGCCCTGGACCAATCCAGGGCGGAATGATCGATTACTTTATCGATCGTAAACATGGCCGCAAGAAAATCGAATACGAGTTGCCGGAACTGGAAGAAATCCTGCGAGAGACATTCGGCGTGATCGTCTATCAGGAGCACGTGATGCAGATCGCGCACCGCCTGGCGGGCTACTCCTTGGGCGAAGCTGATCTGCTGCGGCGCGCCATGGGGAAGAAGAAGCCCGAGGAGATGGCCAAGCAGCGCGAGCGCTTCGTCGAAGGCGCGGTGCAGCGCGGATATCCTCCGAGAAAGATCGAAAAGATTTTCGACTTGCTGGCTAAGTTTGCCGAGTACGGCTTCCCCAAGGCGCACTCGGCAGCATATGCGCTGCTGGCATATCAGACGGCTTATTTGAAGACGCACTATCCAGTCGAGTTCATGGCCGCGCTGCTGACGTCCGTCACCGGCAGCACCGATGACGTGGTGAAGTACATCAACGAATGCCGTGAGATGGGCCTTGCTGTCGAGCCACCGGACATCAACGTCAGCGATGCGAATTTCACGCCGCACGGTCAGGCGATCCGCTTTGGCTTGGCGGCGGTAAAAAACGTCGGGCATAATGCGATTGAGTCTATCGTGGCGGCCCGGAAAGAACTCGGACAGGCGGGCGAGGGCGCCCGCCCCACACAGGCTGGGCGTTTCAAATCCATTTACGAGTTCTGCGAAAAAGTTGATCTCCGCCTGCTGAACAAACGGGTGCTGGAATCGCTGATCAAGAGTGGCGCCATGGATTCTCTCGGCCGCCGAGCGCAACTCATGGCGGTGCTGGATAAAGCCATGGACCACGCGCAGAAGACCCAGCGCGATGCCGAATCCGGCCAGCACGGCCTTTTCGGCGTGTTTCAGCAGGAAGAAGAAGAGCAGCCGCAGGAAGATCGTCTGCCGGACACTCCGGATTGGGATGAGCACACTCGGCTGGCGGCGGAAAAAGAAATTCTCGGCTTCTTCATCACCGGGCACCCGCTGGATAAATATCGCGAAAAGCTGGAAGACTTGCGCGCGCTGTCAACCGCCGAACTCGCGGCAATGAAGTCTTCCACGGGCAAGGACGAGAACCTGTGTACCGCCGGCATCATCACTAACCTCCGCGTGCTGAAGTCGAAGAAGGGCGATTTCTACGCGCAAGCAGCGCTCGAAGACCTTGCGGGTTCGATTGAAATGCTTGTCTTCCCCGACGCCTACCGCAAGCTTCAGGACAAAGTGAAGATGGAAGTGCCCGTTCTCATCCGCGGCGGTGTGCGTATTGAAGAAGGCGCGAATCCCAAGCTGACGGTCAACGACATCACGCCGCTCGAAGAAGCCAAGGTACCACTTCCCCGCTCTCTGCGCATCCGCATTCCCCTTGAGAAAGCCTCTGAAACTACCGTGGACGATCTGCATCTCCTTTTCTCTCAACGAAAAGGCGAGGCCAAGGTGTTGTTCGACGTGGAGCGGGAAGGGGATTTCATGGTAGTGATGGAGGCGTCAGGCTATAATGTGCTTCCAGACCGCAACTTCATAGGACGCGTGGAAGAACTCTGCGGACGCGGCGCGGTCCGAGTGATTGATTAGGCTTGCCATCTGAATTCTCTTTGCCCGAGAGGATGAAAGAGTCGTTTCAAAGGAGCGGCTGTAATCGCTAAACTACCCACCATGAAGCCAGCCGAAATCACCGCAGCCTTGAGCGGCACGCAATTTCTACTTGGCATGGTTGAAACGCGGCGGGCTGCGCGCAACGGCGACGCCAAGCCCGATCTCGCCGGGCCGCTGGAACTGGCAAAAATCGAACAGCAGGTTGTCCACCTCGAGGCTTTGGAGGGGCAGGACGAAGAGACCCGTCTCCAGATCGAGGACTTGCGCGAACGTATCGAAGCGCTTCGAAAAGAAATTTCGCACCGCGAGGCCTGGATCAAGACTGAACTTGCCCGCCATCCGCAGCGGCCTTATTTCCTCGACTACGTAGAAAAGATTTTCACCGACTGGAGCGAGATCCACGGCGACCGCAACTTTGCCGACGATCCGGCTATGGTCTGCGGCATAGCCCGCTTTCATGGCGAGGAAGTCCTCGTCCTGGGCACGCAAAAGGGCCGGGACATGAAGCAGAAGGTCTATCGCAATTTTGGGCTGCCGAATCCGGAAGGCTATCGGAAGGCGCTGCGGGCGATGCAGATTGCGGAGAAGTTTTCGCGTCCGATTTTTACTTTTGTGGATGTGACCGGCGCGAACCCTGGCCTGGGAGCGGAGGAGCGCGGACAGGCAGAAGCCATTGCGCGAAATCTGCGGGAAATGGCGCGCCTGCAGGTGCCGATCATTACCGTCATTACCGGCGAAGGCGGCAGCGGCGGCGCGTTGGCCATCGCCGTCTCCGATCGCGTGCTGATGATGGAGAACGCGATTTACTCCGTCATCTCGCCCGAAGGATGCGCCTCCATCATGTGGCGCGATTCCGCCAAGAAAGAGCTCGCCGCCGAGGCCCTCCGCATCACTTCATCTGACCTGAAACAACTCGGCTGCATTGATGATGTCGTCCCCGAGCCGGAAGGCGGGGCGCATACCGATCCCGACGCCGCCGCGAAACTCCTCGACACGGCACTGCAAAATCACTTCTCTGATCTGAAGGGCCTGCCAGTGAAAGATCTGGTTGCGTCGCGGTATGACAAGTTCCGGAAGATGGCGCAGTTCTTCACGGAAAACTGAGGTCTCACGACACGGAATACCAGGTATTACGCCCGTTCTCACGGGACCGCGGTCTCGCGAGACACAAGCTTTAGTTTTGCGTACAATACCCGGCCCCACTCAACGCCTGATTGTTCCACAGCGTTTGCACTGGATAGGTGCGGCCGTCGTTGCCCACCATATTGAATGGTGAACCCGGAATCTGTAGTCCGTCGCCCACCCACGCGCACTTCCAGCCCTGATAGTCAAACCATGCACCGTTCTGGACTTGCCCGGCAGACTCCTCAGCGCCCGGGTAGGTCAGGGTTTCAGCGATCTCGTGTCCGAGCACAATGGTGACGCCGTCCACATTTCCTGCGGGCGCGGGGTTTACGAAATCCTGCCCGCAGCCTCCCCCAGCGTTCAGCACGTAGGGCATGTTGGTAAATGCAATGCCCGTGGTCACGCCGGGATATGAAATTGGCGTGACGTAATCGTGCCAGGCGCAGTACGACCCTTGGTTGAATCCGGCATGGTTATACATCTGGGGCGTAGCCACTACTAAGTTGGCGTTGACCAGATTGGTGACACCGAAATGCTGTGCTGCTCTGCCTGCCTCTTGTGCCAGTTCGAGGGGGCTCAGGTTGTTGTGGATTGGAGTCGTGTCGTCATGCCAAACACCCGCGAGTTCCTGCTTGGGATTGCCGACGTTGGAAAACGTGTCGTTGTAATTCGATTGGTAGTACTGAGTCGAGATACTTCCCCATGACGTCCCGCCGATTGCGGCGATGAACCTCGTCATGAGCGCCGCGACCCCCGTCAGGATCGCTTGCCGGTAGTCCGGCGTTCGTGTGGTTAAAGGCTCCAGCTTCGCCCCAGCCCCACAGAACGAGATATATCTTTGGAGTCACCTGCACCTTGCCGCCGAAGTAAGCCATATTGACCGGCGCGGGCTGACCTGCTGCCACGCCGGGAGGACAGACTCCGAGCGTCATGCAAATATCTACCGTAGGAGGTTCGACTCCAGTGGGCGGCAGTACATGGGGCTGCGTCGGAGCCGACCGTACGCAGCCTTGCCCATTCGCGTCGAATGACCTGTTGCTCCATAGCGGCTGCACGGCGAACTTAGTGTTGGAATTCATAGAAACGTTGGCCAAGGCAGTCCAGGCGCACTTGTCGCCAGTTTCACTGCCCTGCGCGTCATTCCATCCGTCCTGGTCGGAGGCAAAATTGTCGGGATCAGTGATCGCCTCGGCGTACTCATGTCCAACAACAATGCTGTAGCCATCAAACACGCCGTGGCCGAAGGAATCGCTGACCACATTCACCGAGTTCATCCCACAACCTCCAGTACCTAGTCCCGGCCAGCTGGCGTTTAGAAATGGAATGAAGGCGTACTGCAAACGGTAAGGATTCCCGAGACCGTCCACACTGCTGGTTTGGGTATGGTAGCCGCAATAGACCGGCTGTCCGGTGGCAATGGTTGTTGGCGGCGTCAAAACTATGTACGTCGCCTGCGGATCGTAATTGAAATGGGCAGAAGCACGAATCGCTTCCTGGGCAATGGGATCGTCGGCTAAATTCTGTGCCAGGCCCGAGGCAACGATGTCGCTAGGCACTGCGGTAGAGTCGGTCCAAACTCCCTTGAGTTGTTTGCGCGGATTGGTTATATAGGTGCCGCCCGAGGCCCTGGCGCAGCTTGTGGTTCCGACCGGAACGTTATTGCAGTACTCCGTCTGAATTGCAGCCCACGATGTTCCACCAAGGTTTGTGAGAAATGAAGTCACATAATTTTGCAACTGTTGGCTGGTAAACACCTGACCCTTCGCATCGGTGGTGGTAAATCCATTGGCCCAGTCAGGTCCCCAGAAAATCAAGTACGTCGCCGGTTTGTTCTCCACACCAATCGCCCTGGCCTGCGTTGCCGCCGTGATAGATCAGATCGTTTGCCAGTGAAGAAGGGTTAGGCGTGTTGGGCTGTCCTGGCCCAGAAAAAGTGTTTTGGATTCGTCTGCGCCTGCGCGACGCTCGCAATCATCAAGACTGCCAATATAAATAAGGCTTGGATTGCGACGCTCGGCAGTCCCCACTTTGCTGTTCTCCAGTTCGCGGAGTTCAGGAATCCCAATTCGCAGCGAGAGCATTGCTTATGCATGTGGACACTTCAAATCTTGAATGGTACCGAACTGTTTCCAACCGCCGAATAGAAACGGGTACTATGCCGCGCTAAAGATGCCGGGATTCGCTTTCTGCGTTGCATATACCGTTTCCAGCGGTGTCGCTGTAGTTCCTACTCGGTAATCCCCGCCGCCACCCTCCCGTTACCAACCATCAACCCCTGCCGTATAATTTAACAATCCCCCACATCTCATGGTCGGTGCGGGGCGGAAGCTGTTGGGCGGTTGCCCAAACGTTATGGCAGGAAGGATTCGCTAGTTAATGGCTACGACTGATGTAGGGTTGCACGAGTCCGCGGGGCGGGCTGGGGTGGTGCCGATTGTCAACAACATGAGCATCCAGGTCGCTACGGTGAACGGCAGCGGCTCGCAAAGTTCCAACACCGTACTGCTGAGAAGCATTTTTCAGATGGGCGTTCCGGTTTCGGGGAAGAACCTTTTCCCTTCGAATATTGCCGGGCTGCCGACGTGGTACACCATCCGCGCCAACAAAGACGGCTACGTTGCCCGCAAAAAAGAAATTGATTTCCTGGTCGCGATGAACCTGGAGACCGCGC
>Ga0185299_10003592_pt1 | contig 20189 bp, 17 predicted proteins | sample PaiPotPPA55metaG_FD_128002 | JGI IMG/M metagenome (GOLD analysis project Ga0185299, IMG submission 128002) | Iron sulfur acid spring bacterial and archeal communities from Banff, Canada, to study Microbial Dark Matter (Phase II) - Paint Pots PPA... ...
AGCCCCGCGCACATCTCTGCCTTGTGATCTTTTCTATCTTTAATCGAACAAATGATTGACATATGATCTCCCTTAGAACATAAATGGCAATTGAGACTGTTGAGTGTTTCAGATTTGTCGCGATAGCAATCCCAATTCTCAGAGGTGGCGCGAATGACACAGGTGGTGTTTGAAAACAATATTCGGCTTGAGCCTGTCGACGAATCACGCCAGGCATTCAATCTACTGCACGACGGATCTCTTCCCGCTCGACGTCGATTCGAGTTGATACGCCTCGCTCGTCGACAAGGCCAACTCTCCGTGACCGAACTTTCCTCGCAGTTCGGGGTTTCGCCCGATACAATCCGCCGGGATCTTGATTTACTCTCGGTTCGCGGTCTCGTCCGACGGACCCATGGCGGCGCGGTTCCCGCAGATCACCTCATCCAGAGCGAATCGCCGTTTGCCCAGCGGGTCAATCTTCGAACGGCCGAGAAAACTCGTATCGCACAATGCGCAGCGGCATTAATCCAAAATGGCGAAACCTTGATTATCAATGGAGGATCTACCACTCGAATCTTCGCTTCAGAATTGGCAGGCAAAAAGAATCTAACGGTGGTCACGAATGCTCTGGCGATACCTGCATCTCTTCCAGAACACGCCGTTCGCGATATATTCGTACTCGGCGGTGAATACCGTGCCGAGTCTCATATCACCGTCGGTTCAGTTGCCTACGGCGGCTCGACAGCTGTCAGTGTCGATAGCGCAATTCTGGGTGTCGGGGGGATCACCGAGGACGGTATTTTCGCCAGACTGCTGCAAGAAGCAGCGATGACCGCCAGGATGATTGCCGCTGCACGAAGGACCATCGTCCTGGCAGACTCTACGAAATTTGATCAAAAGCTACTCGGTCACATCGCATCGCTGGGACAGATCGATATCCTGGTCACCGATGCAAATCCTCCCGAAAAAATTTCCGAAGCTCTCATTGAATGCAGAATTCAAGTCATTGTCGCCCCGCCTTTGAATTCGAGGTAACCGAAGAAACAGATCGACTCACCATTGCCCCTATGGATCGTCTAACCTCTATCTTTGTACAACTCGACATGTCTATCATATTATCGTCATAACATATAACTTACCCTGGGCAACGCGGATCTCTGGACGCATATCTTTTAGGTAACATTTACCACAGTTTTTGTTTCCTCATTACTACCATCTCGCAAAAGCTGCGGTTTTCTGCCGGATTCTTTGGAAGTAAAAGATGGCTCCGAGCACCGCTCCGTTACTCATTATCGTAGTTTGTGATCGCCTACGAAGGGTGGATCCCCGCAAGATCTGCGTGTTTTTGCGAGGTTTTCAAACTTTATCGGTGGTTTCACGCAGACATTATCAACTTAACGCTGGCCGTTCGACAGAACCTCGATTCTGGGCATATGCCAACAGCGCAACATTTGTGCGTGGTAATGCTGGATCATTTCTGGAAAAGAATTCCACTTGTTGGGCGAATAGCACTTGACATCGTGATAGTCGGCAGAGCAGTAATGATAAAGGCCTAAGTGTATTCGCAACCCTAGTTTATCACCCATCGGGTACACAGTAGATCTTCCAACCAGCAGACATATAAACCATGAAGCGTTTCGCCTCCCCCCTATTCGCTGTCCTAATTACTGGCGTCAGCGTCCTGGCCCAGCAGAAAACTGTGACCATCGCAACGGTCAATAACCCCGATATGATTGAGCTTAAAAAGCTTTCTCCGAAGTTTGAGGAGAAGAACCCGGATATTAAGCTCAATTGGGTGATCACTGAGGAAAATACGATTCGTCAACGAATTACGACCGATGTATCGACCGGCAGCGGCCAGTTCGACATTGTTCAAATCGGTCTGTATGAAACTCCGATTTTTGCCAAGCGAGGCTGGCTGCGACCCATGGAAAACTTTCCGGCTGACTACGACCTCGAAGACCTCTTCAAATCGCTCCGAGACGGGCTTTCTTATCAGGGAAAGCTGTATGCTCTGCCGTTTTATGGTGAGAGTTCCATGTTGATGTACCGAAAAGATCTTTTCGACGAGAAGGGTCTCAAGATGCCCGACCAGCCGAAGTACGAAGACATCAAAAAATTTGCCGATGCTTTAACCGACAAAGCCAAAGGGGTTTATGGGATCACCTTGCGCGGCAAGCCTGGATGGGGAGAAAATATGGCCTTTCTCGGCACGCTGCTCAACACGTCCGGCTGCACCTGGTTTGACATGAAGTGGACCCCCACGATCGACACCCCGGAATGGAAGAAGGCGATCACTTTCTATATCGATCTCATGAAGGCAGACGGGCCTCCCGGGGCGAGTGCGAATGGGTTTAACGAAAACTTGACCTTGATGACGAGTGGGAAAGCGGCCATGTGGATCGATGCGACCGTGGCGGGCGGCATGCTTGAAAATACCAAAGAATCCCAGGTCGCTGGTAAAATGGGTTACGCTCCCAGTCCTATTGAGGCTACGCCGAATGGGTCGCACTGGCTCTGGTCCTGGGCGTTTGCCATCCCCAAGGCCGCCAAACAAGCGGAGGCAGCAGAGAAATTCGCTGTGTGGGCCACTTCAAAAGATTATATCAAGCTGGTCGCGGATGACATTGGATGGGCTGGAGTTCCGCCCGGCACAAGAAAGTCGACCTACGACAACCCTGAATACCAAAAATCCCCCTTCGCTGCTCCTACGCTCCAGGCGATGCAAACCGCCGACCCGACAAATCCTGCCATTAAGCCGGTGCCATACACCGGAATACAGTTTGTGGGTATCCCCGAATTTCAATCGTTCGGCACGGTGGTAGGTCAGAACATTTCGGGAGCGTTGGCGGGTAAATCGACCGTCGATCAAGCATTGAAAGACAGCCAGGCCGCAGTTAGCCGCGCTGTTAAACAAGCAGGCTACCCGAAGTAGAGTTTGTTTGAAACGAGACCGGCTCGTGCTAACCGCCGCGAGCCGGTTGACTTGACCAAAACCTATGAGCGTAGCAACCCAACAACCAGTCGTGGGGCCGGTGGGGGCGCCGGCGAGCGCCGAAAAACCCAACCTACTGATGGCGCTATTAGAGGCGCCGTCGATTATCGCGTTGCTCTTGTGGATGATTGTTCCGCTGGCGATGACGATTTATTTTTCGTTTATCCGATATAGTCTTTTGAACCCGGACATCAGCGGCTTTGCCGGAATCGAAAACTACCAATTTCTCACCGAAGATGAGTCTTTCTGGCCGGCCATCATCAACACGGTCTTACTGATGGGAGCGGTGTTGATCATCACCATCGTGGTCGGGACGCTTTTGGCGGTCCTTTACGACCGGGAATTTTTCGGCAAAAACGTGGCAACCTTATTGGTGATCGCCCCGTTCTTTGTCATGCCGACGGTGAGCGCGTTGATCTGGAAGAATTTCATCATGCATCCGGTTTACGGCCTGATTGCCTTCGTTCTGCACAAGCTCGGGCTTCCGGCCGTTGACTGGTTTGGGGATTATCCACTGATTTCAATTATCATTATCGTCTCGTGGGAGTGGCTACCCTTTGCCTTTCTGATCCTGTTCACTTCTCTTAAGTCGTTGGATCAAGAACAGAAGGAAGCTGCATCAATCGATGGAGCAAACGCATTCCAACTTTTTTTCTTTATCATTGTTCCGCACCTGCAGCGTGCGATTGGCGTCGTGGTGATGATTGAGACGATCTTCCTGCTATCGATTTTTGCCGAGATCTACACGACAACTTCGGGCGGTCCCGGACACGCCACCACGAACCTGGCCTTTCTCGTCTATTCGTTGGGTATTCAACAATTTAATGTCGGCATCGCATCCGCCGGCGGTATTCTCGCAGTTATCCTTGCGAACATCGTTGCCTACTTCCTGGTCAAGATGCTTGCTCAAAATCTTAAGGGCCGCTGACATGAAAAAGTATGGTACTCTGATTTTCGGAATTGTGGGCTGGGTGATCGCACTGATCATGTTCTTCCCGATTTTCTGGATGGCAATCACGGCTTTTAAAACCGAGCAAGGCGCTTATTCCCCGGATCTGATCTTCGTTCCAACACTTGAATCATTTAAGGACGTGTTCGCCCGAAGCAACTATTTGCTGTTCGTGATGAACTCCATTTACGTCTCAATTGGCTCGACTTTAGTCTGCTTTCTTTTTGCTATTCCGGCGGCCTATAAGATGTCGTTCTTTCCGACGCCCAAAACCCAGGGAAGGTTACTTTGGATGTTGTCGACGAAAATGATGCCCGCGGTGGGCGTACTGGTTCCGATTTACCTGCTATTCCGGAGTTTCGGCCTGTTAGACAACCTGTTCGGATTGATCGTCATTTACACACTGATGAATCTCCCGATCGCGGTCTGGATGTCCTATACCTACTTCTGTGAAATTCCGGCGGCGATTCTGGAAGCGGGCCGGATTGACGGGGCAACCCTCTGGGAAGAGCTTTGGTACCTTTTGCGTCCGATGTGCTTACCGGGACTTTCTTCGACCGGGCTGATTCTGATTATCTTTGCCTGGAACGAGGCTTTCTGGAGCATCAACCTTACGAGTGCAAACGCGGCGCCGCTGACCGCGTTTATCGCTTCCTATTCGAGTCCAGAAGGGCTTTTCTGGGCGAAGCTTTCTGCGGCTTCTCTGCTGGCGGTCGCTCCGATCATGGTGCTTGGCTGGCTAACCCAAAAACAGCTTGTCCAAGGGTTGACGTTCGGAGCGGTAAAATAGGATTGGTGCCGTTGCGACAAGGGACGCGCTCCCGCGCGATCCGGCGTTGCGCGTCCGGAAGCCGCTGCAGCCCTTTTTGCTTGTTCTCGCCTTTTTTGTGCGCTTGTCCACGTCCTATGGACGGGCGACGCCGGACGCGCGGGAGCGCATCTACCGGCGTCGGCGGAGCGGCTCGGCCCTATCACTTCTACGCTGCATACCAGATGCGCAGCGTCTGTTTAAGAGCTTTCTAACCCAGCTCGTGGCTTCGGCTTTTGCGTGAATTTTGCGGGTTAGACCGCTAATGGCAGCGAGAACGACCGAGCATCACCCAAACGTGGTATGGCGTTCTAACGAGTCGGAGCTTAGTCATTAAGGGAATAGTAGTACGAACATTAGGGTCCGGTTCGGTCAAGGGCTTTCGCTCGATTGGCGGTCATCGCGGAGCCGAACCCCTCCGCGCACGTCGCATCGTCTAACAGTTAAAAAACAATCAAAGAAGCTAACTAATGTGTGTAGTACAAAAACCCACCAAAGCCCAAAAAAACAAAGGCCGCAGATAAGTTTAAACCAGTTATCAAAGCAGAAACTTTATGGCAAATAAATTCACACTGAACGGGCATCATGTCGATGTCTCCTACACAATCGGCGCCAATCCCAGCCTTCCGGCGCTCACCTATCAGGACGAGACCCTATCCAAGGACTTCTTACCAAACGCGATCCACACCGATCCCACCGATCTCGGCAACCTCGTCACGGTAGCATTGGAGGTGACAATCGATTCCGGCGGCACAACCTTCTCGGTTTTTCTACCCACCTTCGATGTGCCGAGGGGCCAGTCGGTCGAGTTCAAGACGATCGGGATCTACAAGGAGGTCCGCGGCCCGGTCATTCTGCCGGCGCAACAAAAGGTAACGTGGCGCACCATCCAGATGTACGGCACCGCGGAGACGGTGATCGTTCCGCTCGAGCAGCTCGCCGCGAGCTGACCTGCTAAGCCTCGCCTATGAGCTAACCGTCGCCGGAGGCTTGCGTGCTTCCGACGGCGGTCATCGGGCGCAGCAAACCCGAGCATAGTTGCGTCTAACCCGCAAAAATCACGCATAAACCGAAGCGACGAGCTCATGGCAGGCTAGCGGCTTATCACGCGACTGCGGGCTGTTCCTCTGGTGCTCGTCTATTTATCCGGCTGTCTGCTGTTCTTTTCGGGGCCGCTTTCGCAAGCGTCGACATCAGGTTGCGGCGGAGCAAAGCGGAAGCCGTCACAAAACCGCTAAACAATGCTCCCGTGACACCAAGGCTGACAACATCCTGCCCGGTCAGATAAAGATTGCGGACTGGAGTTCGCGGAGTCAGGCAGCGTAGCCGAAAGCGTTCGGGCGTGCCACTCAGTCCATAAGATTCGCCGCGCTGGTAATTCATGAAATGACGCGTGCTGAGCGGGGTCGACAGTTCTGCGTAGTCGATCTTTCCGGAGAGCGCAGGGACATGATGCTCGAGTTCCAGTTGAAGCCGAACGGAGAGTTCCTGTTTGAGCGTCTCGTAATCCTGCCCGCGCCGGTTCCACCTGGTGTCCTGCCAGCGTTCGAACCAATCGTACGGCACCAGTGCAACCACTTCGACGGTGGCACGGCCGGGATGACGTCGCTCAAAATCCGGGTCTTTGGCTGAGGGGAAGGAGATGTACAGCGAAGCCAGTTGTGACGGTGAGTCCACGGCGACTCGCGCGGCGTTGGCATCATGATCGTACGTCGGGTGAATCCATAAGTTGGTGCCGGCGATACCGAGGTTGGCAGCCGAATCCTTTACCCCAACGTAGAGACAAAGATGCGCCGTGGAAGGAGGAATGCTGCGAATTTCAGCGCGAACTTTCTCGAGAGCGCGATCGGCTCCGAGAATCAGACGATCAAATGTATTACGCGCCCCGATATCACTGATGATCGTCCCGGCGCGAAATTCTCGTCCGTCCGCCATCCGAACACCGATGGCCCTTTTGTCGTACTGCAATATCTCAGCGACCTCAGCATTAACCACAATCTTGCCGCCGCTCCGCTCGATCACCGGGGCGACAGTTTCCGCAATGCGGCTCGCGCCACCGACCGGGTAGCTGGCACCTTCAAAGTAATGATTGGCGATAATCGCATGCAGAGCGAAGCTGCTTTGCCCGGGTGGAAGGCCATAATCGCCCCATTGTGCGGCGAGCACCCCGATCAGTTCATCGTTGCCAGTGAACCCTCTGAGCACTTCGGCGGTGGTACGATTCGCCCAACGGAGAAACGGCGCACGCATCAAGCCCCCCAACAGGTAGGCAATCGGACGCGGGATCGCTTTTTCCGCGAAGAATGGTTGAGTGGCCCGATGTACGGCCTGTACCGCAGCGATGTAACGATCGATGGCAGCCGATTCTTGAGGAAAATATTTTTTCAGGCGAGCGCGGAAGCGTTCGACACCGCTCACGAATTCGTAGTTTCGGTCACCGAAGATAAAGCGATCGTAAATATCGGGCATCGCTGCCCATTTGAGCTGGCCATCGGTAATCTGGTCGAACGCACGGCGGACCATTGAGTGCTCGTCCTGGACATCTCCGATGTAGTGGAGACCCACATCCCATTCGTAACCGGGCCGATGAAAAGCGTGAGTATAGCCACCGGCGACATAGTGGCGTTCGAGAACGAGCACTCGTTTGGCGGCGTAAGAGGCTAGCAAGGCTGCGGTGGCGAGCCCGCCAATACCGGACCCGATGACGATGGCGTCCCAGGTCTGATCGAGAGATTGATTTTTATAGGAAGAAAATTTCATGTTGACACCCCACACATCAATTAAACAGATATGTGGCTTATGTCAACATGCTATAGTCTTTAAATGCCAGCGGCACGCCCTTATCATCATGGCAACTTGAAGCAGGCCCTAATCGATGCTGCCGTTGCTCTAGTGGCCGAAGTTGGACCGCAAGGCTTTACTCTCCGCGAGGTCGCACGGCGCGCCGGAGTTTCGCACAACGCGCCTTACCGTCATTTCCATGACAAAGACGAACTTGTCGCGGCGGTTGCAATGCAAGGCTTTGAACGGTTGACTGCCGCGATGAAACGGTCGGCCGCTCGCGGTTCAACCGCACAAGAGCGCCTTAGGCTTTGCGGGCGCGGTTATGTCAGTTTCGCACTACGCTGCCCAGAGCATTTCTCGGTGATGTTCGATTTGCCTTCCAACCAGGAAACCTATCCGAATTACGCCGCAGCAGGTGAGGAAGCGTTTGAGACGTTGTTGGCGTTGATTGTCGAATGCCAGGAGACCGGAGCCTTGTCAGCCGAAGACCCACGACAGCTCGCTTTATTCTCTTGGTCGATGGTGCACGGCGTCGCCAAGTTGGCCATCAGCCATCATTTGCCGTTTGACTCTGCGGGAGTTCTCGACTTCACCGACGACGCATCGCGGGCGATGTTGTCGGGAATGGCCAACCTGTCGAGGGAGCAGTGATTCAAGAAGCCAAGAATTCAAGAATTCGAGGAGTCAAGAATGGTGCCATGCGGAACTCGGCGCGAGATAGGTTCTTCTTGGATTCTCGAATTCTTGAATTCTTGGCTTCTTGCAAATCAGCGATCCAGGTTTGCCCTGATCTGGGAACCCATTTGCTTCGTTGAAACCAGGTGGGTTCCTTCGGACTGGATATCTTTCGTGCGAAAACCTTCTTTGATAGTTTTACGAACCGCCGATTCGATGCGGGCTGCAGAATCATTCTGGCCGAATGAGTACCGCAGCATCATCGCCACAGACAGGATCTGTGCAATCGGATTGGCGATTCCCATGCCTGAAATATCCGGCGCCGACCCGCCGCTCGGCTCGTATAGACCGAAACGGTAGTAGCCATGTTGACCGGTTCCCAAGCTGGCGCTCGGCAGCATTCCTATCGAACCTGTCAACATGGCAAGCTCGTCGCTAAGAATGTCGCCAAAAAGGTTCTCCGTTACCACGACATCGAAAGTTTTGGGCGCCCGGATGAACTGCATCGCGGCGTTGTCGACCAGCAAGTGGGTCACGGCCACATCGGGATAGATCGATGCGATTTCTTTAATAACGGAACGCCAGAGCAGACTGTTCTCGAGCACGTTCGCCTTGTCGACGGAAACAAGTTTCCGCTTTCGAGATTGGGCGATCTGAAATGCCAGGTGCGCAATCCTCTCAACCTCCGACTTCCGGTAAACCATGGTATCGATTGCAATGGTTTCTCCTCGTTCTTCGTGAGTTCCTTTGGGTTGTCCAAAGTACAAGCCTCCAGTCAATTCTCTTATGCAGAGGATTTCGAATCCGCCTTGAACCAGGTCCGGCCGCAGTGGCGACGCCGCCGAAAGCTCGGGCAAACAGAGTGCCGGCCTCAGGTTGGCGAAGAGATTGAAGTGTTTCCTCAGGGGCAGAAGAGCAGCGCGCTCCGGTTGCTGATTCGGTGGCAGCCGTTCCCACTTCGGACCCCCGACCGAACCAAACAGGATTGCGTCGCTCTGCTCGCAATTCGCCAGCGTATCCTCGGGCAGCGCTTTGCCCGTCTCATCGATTGCGACTCCTCCCACAAGGGACTCGCTCAAATCGACGCGAAACTCTTCGAGCTCGGCGCATCGCTGAAGTACCGCGATAGCCTCAGCCATCACTTCGGGCCCAATACCGTCGCCGGCCAGAACAGCAATTTTAAATGTAAGCGCCATATCCAATTTGGGTCCTCTGACAATAAGAAACAGGAGATAGTTTGAACAGAAGGTAGCAAAGATAGCAAAGAAATGATGGATTGCTATTGGTCAGAATCTTGCATTTTCACGAGGATTTTTAGGCCGCCGTTTTTGAGCCGCGGTCTTACAGGAGAAAGCAAAGAGGATTACACAGAAGACCACGAAGGACGCAAAGAAAATGGGTAGAAAACACGGGCGAGCCAAAGTTCGTTCCCGCGTCGTTATTTAAGCTGCGGCGGAAGCGGTTCTGACGGCTGGCAGCCCGAGACTCCGTCCGAGTTGCGTTTGGTTTGCGGTGGTAGCAGCGGGAAGTCCACGCTGGCTGACGGGCCTACGGAAGGGGAGAAGGATTGCCCGCGAGTGTTTCGCGGGTAATTATTCCTGGTCGGTCTTCGTGTCCTTTGCGGCCTTCTGTGCATCTGCTCTTCCTCCACTGGGTACCGGTCAGGTTTCATGTTCGTCTCACAGCTGCGACGAAATCTTGCATTTTCTTTCTGTCTTTGCCGCCATTCGCGTTTTCTATCCCGCTCGCAACATCAACTGCGTAAGGCCTGAGCTCGCGAACTGCGTCCGCCACGTTTTCGGGTGTCAACCCGCCGGCTACGATAAGCGGTTTATTCAGATCCGCCTGTTTCAGGAGCGTCCATTCGAACCGCTCGCCGGTTCCACCAAACGCTCCTTCCCGATGGCTATCGATCAGAAAGCCAAAAACGGGATAATCGTGAATTCGTTGCAGGAGCTCGACGTTTTTCAACCGAAGCGCTTTGAGTACGGGCTTATGGTGAGCGGTCAGCGATTCACAAAATTCCCTCGACTCTTCGCCATGAAGCTGCAGTCCGTCGAAAACATCCGTCTCCAGCAGTTGCAAAGCTTCATCTAATCCAGGATTGACGAGGACCGCGACTCGCGAGATCTCGGCAGGCAGCCCGCGAATCCAAGACTTTTCTTTTTGCCATTGAATGAATCGCGTGGATCCCAGGTACAAATTGAATCCCAAAGCGTCCGCTCCACATTCGATAGCGGCTATTGCATCAGGCTCAGTTCTGATCCCACAAAACTTGACGAAAACACGGTCTGAGTTTTTGCTGAAGAAACGCTTCGGGTTGAAAGAGTTAGCTGTCACGGTTCGACAATCTGTTGTGGTAGTTTCCACGATTCGAGCAAAAATCCAGGTTTTTTTCGGTTTACTGGGAGCGGTTTCGAACTAAGATGCGCGACATTAGAGTTAGTAAACTAATTACAAGGATGAGCGGAAAGATGGAAGGCGAAGACAAATCGAAAAAGGTCGCGAAGGAAAAGCGAAGCGTGAAGAAGACGAGAGCTGTGGCACTGCCGAGCGAAGAGACAACGGCTGTGGCCCAACCGAAGAAGACGCCTGTGCGAAAGAGTGCCAGCACTGGAGCCGCGAAGCGTTCGGTTCCCTCCAAGGGAACAAAGGAGCCCAGCTACGAGCAGATTCAGCTCCGCGCGTACTTTATCGGCGAGCGACGCAAGAGCTTGGGTAAACGGGGAGATGAGACCTCTGACTGGGTGCAGGCCGAGCGCGAATTGCAAGAAGAGCTGGCGACCAAATAGCTTGTTCTCACGGCCTCCAGTGTAAGCGAAGGCTCCAGCCTTTGCATCCATGGCGCGCCACGCAGGGCAAAGGCTAGGGCCTTCGCTCACGCTTAGGATCAGTAAGCGATGCCGGGCCACTGGGCTTTCGTCGCTGAGATGCGACTGAAGCGTAAGCGGAGGCTCCAGGCTTTGCCCTTCGAGGTGCGCCTTGTCTGGCAAAGGCTGGAGCCTTCGCTTACGCCTGTGAACGATGCAGGCTCGGAATTCCGGCTCAACTCGAACTCTCCAACAGGCGCTCACCAGAAGAGTCCTCCCTGATATGGTACACCTTGCCGGCAGGCAGCGATTCAAGCCAATCCAAATGCGTCGTAGTAACCAGACGCTGGCCACGAGACGGCAGAGCTGAAAATAGCCGGTTTCGCCGAGCCAGATCGAGTTCTCCGAAGACATCGTCCAGAAGCAGTAACGGCGGTTTTTTGAATTCCAATTCAAGAATCTTCGCCTGCGCCAATTTTATGGCGATGGCGGCGGTGCGCTGCTGGCCTTCAGAGGCGAACAGGTCGGCCGGCTGACTGCATAAGAAAAGTTGGAAATCATCGCGATGCGGACCGACGAGTGTCATCCTGAGCCTTGACTCTTCCTCCGCCGACTCTCGTAGGGCGCTCTCGAAATCGGCTGTCGCTCCCGGCCGATAGCGCAAACTCGATGTTTCATTGCGGTCGCTGACTGCACCGAGCGCTTCGACGACGTACGGCTCCAGGCGTTCCACTAAAAATGCGCGCAGCGCCGTGAGTTGATGGCCCAAATGGAGCAGAGGTTTGCTGTATGCGTCCACTTCACGAGGGCGAGCGGGCATCATTTTCAAGTAACGATTTCGCGAATGGAGAGCCTTTTCGTACGATCGAAGGATCTCGCGATAGTTTTTGAACAACTGGCTTCCGAAGAAATCGAGAAATCGTCTGCGCGCCTCGCCTGCACCCCGAATCAAGTCAATGTCGGAGTTGGCGAAATAGACCACTCTCGCGACGTCCAGGTAAGAATTCGAGCTCTTCTGTTCAACGGCATCCAGCGCGAGCTTCCGTCGGGTCCTGCTGTAATAAAACTGAAGATGATAGTTCGAGACGAAGCCGTCGGTCACGAGACCCTTTGCACCGAACCGGACCAACTGGACGAGCGAGCCGGTTTTCGGGGATTGAAGGCGGGTTAATACAGACACGGCCTCCAGAAGTGACGTTTTCCCCGAAGCGTTACGGCCGACGATACAGGTCGACTCAGGGTGAAATTCTATTTCGAGATTCGAGAAACAACGAAAATCCCGGACAAACAATTTGCTTATCATTCAGAAATTAATTAACCCGGCATCAGTTGGGATCATAGCACGTACCATCCCAACTGGTGCCGGGTTAATAGATTTCTTCGAATATCCCTCCGCCAAGAAGTTTCTCTCCATCGTAAAGAGCACAAATCTGGCCGGGAGTAAGCGCGCGCTGCGGCTCACTGAATTCCAGCATGGCTGATCCCTCCTCGATCGCCTCAAATGCGACAGACGCAGCCTTTGCGCGGTACCGGGGCTTCGCGGCGAAATTCGCTGCTGCCGGCAGCATTTTATTCGTGACAGAGATACTCCCGATCCGGCAACGGCGGGAATACAACCCGTCCGTGTCGAGGCGGTCGAATGCAACAATCAATTCGTTAGAATCAAGGCGTTTCTCCACGACCACGTATGCCTCATGCGGTGTGTTTGAAGGCACACCAACACCCCGTCGCTGACCCAGCGTATAGAGGTGCAGCCCTTGGTGCTCACCGAGATGTTTGCCCTGCCGATTGCGAATCGGCCCGGGCTTATCCGGAACGAAAGCGCGCAGAAAATTGCTCATCCTTATATCGCCTATGAAGCAGATTCCCTGGCTATCCTTTTTACCTGCAGTGATCAGGCTGAATTCACGAGCTATCTGACGGACGTCGGCTTTGTGGAATTCACCCACCGGAAATCGCGCGGCGGCGATTTGATGTTGTTGTAACAACGCGAGAAAATAGGACTGATCCTTGCTCTTATCGACACCTTCCAATATATCCCACGAGCCGTCCGCTCGCTGAACCCGGCGCGCGTAATGCCCGGTTGCTACCGAGTTGAAGCCGGCTGCTTTTGCCATCTCCAGGAATACGCCAAACTTCATGTCCCGGTTGCACATGGCATCAGGATTTGGCGTGATCCCCGTCTGATAGCCCTTTAAGAGGTATTCGACGACTCTTGCTCGGTATTCGCGCATAAGGTTGACGACCCGGAACGGTATGCCCAAGGATTCGGCAACTTCTCGAGCGTCTTCAATGTCCTGCTGCCACGGACAATCACCGATAAGGTTCTCCTCGTTGATCCAGTTCTTCATGTACGCTCCTTCGATCGGCAGACCTTGCCGGTACAGCAGGAGCGCAGCAACGCTGCTATCCACTCCGCCGGACATCGCGACGAGAACGCGTTCAGAAGAATCAGACATTTTTTACAATTACCGTTGGAAAACCGTTCGGCCACTGAACGCTCGCGACAATGTAAGCTCGTCAGCGGTCTCCAGGCCCGATCCTGCAGGTAACCCTTGGGCAATCCGCGTAATGATCACTCCTTCCCGAGCCAGCAAATCCCCCAGATAACTCAGGGTCGCCTCGCCTTCCACGTCAGCGCTCAGCGCAAAGATCACTTCGTGCGGACCTTCCTCTTGCACCCTCCGCAACAGCGCATCAATGCGGAGATCTTCGGGGCCAACGTGATCAAGCGGTGACAATCGCCCACCAAGAGCATGATAAAGTCCGCGGAACGCACCAGTACGTTCGAGCGAAAGAATGTCGGTCGGTTGTTCTACCACACACAAGCTGCTCGAATCGCGCCCCTGATCGGCGCAGATTACGCATTGATCAGCCTCGGAAAAGAACCCGCAACGCACGCAAGACCGAATACCCGACACCGTTTTTGAAATCGCTTCCACAATTTCGTTCGGGCGAGCCTCTTTCTTCTGAACAATCCATAGCGCAATACGCTCAGCGCTTCGCGGTCCTATTCCGGGCATGCGGCGTAGTTGTCGAATCAACTCCTGGATTAAGGGCGGATAATCGATTCGCTGCATCGTTTAAGATCAAACTCCGAAATAACGGCCGCAGATTATATAGATTGCTCAGGCCCCTTTGCTTGCCGATAAAAATCGACGACCCGTTCACTGAGGAATTTGTCCGGATCATCGAGCGCGGAAACCGGCACCGTAAACTTCAAATTTGCGTCTCTGTCCCTCAAGAGCTTGAGCCCATAGGGATAATCCTTAAACAGGTTGTTGCAGAACTCCGTGACATTTGTTCCGGCTTCCCTCGCGCGCTCGACGATTTTTGCTATCGCGGCCTCCTGGATATCAAACTGCACACCATGCTTCTGAGAAAATACAGACGCAAATTGTCGTACCTTCTCTGCTTGATTGAGCTCTGCTTCCGCCTGGGCCCGTTCGAGAACTTTCTTCAACGTTCCTTCAGGATCCGTGACCAACTCAAGATCTATATCCAGCCTCCGAATACCCGATCCCGGCAGTTCGAATTTGAAATCTCGAAACAGCCGATCGCAGACGGTTATTAACCCGCGTGCGCCGGTTTTTTCCTCGGCAGCCTGAACAGCGATTTCCCGGAGCGCTTCATCATGAAAGCGCACCTCGATACCGAACGCCTCGAATGCGCGGCTGTACTGCCGGATCACGCTGCCCTCGGACGTTTTTAAGATTGCGAACAGATCTTCTGCGGACAATTCCCCACAAACAACCCGGATCGGCAATCGTCCGATGAACTCTGGTTCCAGTCCGTAATCAATGAAATCCCGGGTGGTCACCGCGCGTAGCACAACCGTGCCTTCCGCAGGAACGGGGGCATCGCCAAAGCCGATACTCGCCCGGCGTAAACGCCGCTCGACCTGTTCCTTCAGGCGATCGAATGCGCCACTGCAAATGAACAGAATGTGGCGCGTGTTGATCAATTCCTTCTTCGCCTTCCCCCGCCGCTGGAACTCCATTGCGGATTGGAGTTGAGATTGGAGATCCATCGGATTGCGCAGCGGAACCTCCGTTTCTTCCATCAATTTAAGCAGTGTGGTCTGAACTCCGCGCCCGCTGACATCGCGTCCGGTGAGATTCGAGCTGGTTGCGATCTTATCTATTTCATCGATGTAGATGATGCCATACTGGGCGAGCTCTACGTTACCGTCCCCTTTTTGCACCAGATCGCGGACGAGGTCTTCGACGTCGCCGCCAACGTACCCAGTTTCGCTGAATTTCGTTGCATCGGCTTTCACAAACGGTACACCGATCAACTCGGCGATGTGCTTGACCAGATAAGTTTTTCCAACACCCGTTGGTCCAAGCAGCAAAACGTTCCCTTTGGTGTACTCAATCTGGCTTGCGGCTTCCGGATTTTCTTTTTCGAGCCGGTGAACACGATTGACGTGGTTGTAATGGTCACAAACCGCGATCGCGAGTGTCTTCTTTGCCTCGTCCTGTTGAATGACGAAGCGATCCAGGTGGGCCTTGATCTGTTTCGGTGTTGCGTTGAATTGAAAAGGGTCGATCGATTCCTGCCGTTGTTCGGGCGGCTCGTCGGTTGCAGCCTGTTGGGTAAATGCGGAAACCGCGACATGATCGCCAAAATTCGCCTTCATGAACTCCTGGATCTTCTTTTGGAGTTCTTCTTGCGACGGGAATGGTGTTTCAGGCATCACCAAACCTACCGCGACTCCGGTCGGCTGCAAACGCTGACCCGCATGGCGCTAAGATAAGGAGGGGTTTGGGACGGTTTTTTGCCCCGAAGGGACTGCAGGATTCAGCCCGGGGTTTCAACCCCGGGAAACGTCCACCCACGGCGGACGCGCCCTGAAGAGGCGCAAGATCGAGCGTGACAATAACACCCCTTGCCACTGCACACTGCGCATCACCAAAGAGGCAGTCGGAATCCACGGCCTTGTGACGCACTTGCTTTTTGCCAGCGGTATTCTGCGTATGTTGCTTCCGCGCGTTTCGCCAGTGAAATGGACTTCTGCTCCCGTGCGGTTCTGATGGCTGCGCGGAACGAAGCCTCAATTTGGGTCTCGTCGGCACCTGTAGCCGCTAAAAACACGCCGCGGAGCCGGTGCAATTCGGCGCACCACCAGCGCTCCTCGGATCTTTCGGCCAGTGCTTCCGCCTCCCCTATTGTCTCAAGAGCTTCGGAGGGGCGATCCGCTAGGTACAAAGCTTCGGCCTTTAGTGCCAAAAAATATGTCATGGCCAGCCTTGCACCGTTCGCCCGGAAGTCCCGTATTCCGTCTTCGATCCATGCGATACCTTCGGCTGTGTCGCCGGAAGCGCTACGCGCCCAACCGCGGAGAACGGCTCCTCCGGGCAACCAAGTCGCAAAATTGTGACGCGTTGACAGTTCAATTAAATCCGTTGCCAAGCGTTCCACTTCAGCAGGTTGGCCCTGAACCTGGCAGAGAAACCAGGAATGATTCAAAGCCAAAACTAATGCCTGCATATCATGCAGCTTTTTCGCTAGCGAGACCGCTTCGGACATGGTCGCTTCGGAAGAGGCGATCTCACCGAAATGCCACTCGGATAGAGCCTGATAGCACAGACAAGCGACGGCGGGTGCGGCAACCTCTTCGACCGGAGACTCTACGCCTCCCGAGCGCCAGATCTGCAGAGCAAGCAAAGCGTATCGTCGGGTGGCCTCGAAATCGCCCGAGAAGTAGAACGTGGCTGCCAAAGCGCGATAGGCACCCATCATTAGCGCAGCGTCATTCAGCTCCTCCGCCACCGAACAAACTCGTTGGGCAATCTGCATCGCTAAAGTCAGCTTGTCGGTGTAGAGGGCATAGCGCCACTGACCCATCAGCGCGGAATACAGGAGCATTGGGCGATTGGGCGATTGGCACAAGGACTCTACGCGCTCATAACAAATTCGCCCCTCGGGTGCGGAATACCCTCGTGTGGCCGTTAGCAGTAGCGCCGCCTGCATGAAAATGAAAAGGTGATCTTCCGGAGTGAGACTCTGCTCCCCGACACCTGTTTGCACAGGTGAACCCCAGCGTCCGTGTTCGAAGAAATGGGCTAAAACCGAGAGTAGTGCTCCTCTTGCTCCGAGCATCCTAGCAGCGAAGGAGGCGTTCCCTCGCTGAATCCGCGGAATGTAAATATCATGCAGCGCTTCATGAAATAAACCGGCATTGCAGCCGCAGATCACGGCTAGGAACAACGGCTCCATGTCCCTGAAATTATCCGGGAGCTGAGGCGCTTGCGCTCGATAGTAGTAATAGAGCCGCCGATTGCATTCCCTAAAAGCGTCGACTCGTTGAGTCCGAAGCTGTTCGGCAAAATACTCACGAACGAGAGGATGCGTATCCAGATCCCCAGGATTATTCGGATCTTCCCCAGCGAGGAGTCTTGTTCTTCTCAATTTGCCAAGAATCGTTTGCCACTCGCTTGGACTCAAATCAGTTAAGGACTCTGTCAGGCCCCGAATAGCAGGTGGCTTCAGTAGGATTCCAAACGCCTTTTCGTCAACCGGGCGATCGAATAGACCTAAAATGCGGAGCGACGACAACTCAGGCCCTTCGCCAAACCAGGTTTGGTAAGATTCCATGACCTTTCGAGCATGGGCTCCGTGTCGCACGTCGTGAGCAAGGTGTTCTGACACTTCTTTGCGACGTCGAATGTCGCCTTTGTAAGCATCGGCCAGATAGCTGCCCAGCAGCGTGAGCGTAAGAGAATGGCCACTAAATTCGTCGCTGGCACTTCGCAGTTCTGCCTGGTTCCCCTTGACACCCAGCGTTCGGAGGAGCTGCGCCCCGGCATCGCTGGATAGTTGTTCCAGGTCACGACGCAGGGCTGAGGTGCCTGAGTGATCTGCCAGATCAGCGACCGGCAGGCGCGTGGTGATCACGCAAAGCCCTGCATTGAAGGCGGCAAGCTCGCGCAGAAGCGCCTGGAGCGAAGACTCACGTACGCGCCCTTCTTGTGGACCAGGCGGATTTTGGAGCGGCTCCAACCCATCCAGAACCAGTAAGGTCCGACAATGCGCGACCAGCTTCGCCAGTCGTTCGCCCTTTTCCCATGCCGTTCCGATCCGTGGGGCTGGATCACCAAACCAAGCTAAGGCAGCGTCAAGAAATTCATCTGCAGACGTGGAGCCCCCACTGCTGCCCTGTCTGTAGAACGACCAGCCAAAAACGAGCTCCGCAGAACCATAGTGGTCAACGGCCATCCTTCGGAGCCAATGGTTGACTAGCGTGGACTTTCCGGCACCGGCCCAGCCCACGATTGTAACGACGTTTACATCCTGGTTTGCCCATGCATCATCCAGGAAAGTGATATCCGCCTCTCGACCAAAAACTTCACTTCCTGTAACGGGCAATCTGGCTACGGAAACCTTCTTCGGTGCAAGTCTTGCTGGTGGCTTGCGAGTTCCGACACGCGAAGCGGTAGAGGGCGTCTTCTGCAGGCTCTGACGAGTGATTCTACGCCGTGCGTCGACAGCGCCTGTTATCGTCGGCATCGCCTTCAGAAGTTCGGCCGGGCTCTGAAAGCGTCGCCCGGGGTCTTTCTCGAGGAGCACGTCAAGTAGAACGACGACCGGCTGCGGAACAGCTTCGAGCAGGTCGAGTGGTAACGGTGCGTGCTGATGCTGATACATCACCTCAGCAGGAGAACCCCTGAATACTGCATGGCCGCTCACCATCTCCCAGAGTACCACGCCCAACGAGTAGAGGTCCGAGCGGATGTCCACGCCAACTCCGGCGAACTGCTCCGGACTAGCAAACTCGGGCGTACCAGCAAAAGCTCCGGGAGTTGAAATCGCAGATTCAGCGGTCGCGTTGGGTGCGGACTTTGCCAGCCCAAGGTCGATGATCTTCGCGGTCACAGCGCCTCCCTCCTCCAAGCTCACCATGACGTTGCTCGGTTTAATGTCGCGGTGAACGAGCTTCTGCTTGTGGACTGCAGCTAAACCGGATGCGACCTGCGTCGCGATTTCCAGCGCCAACTTTACCGCCAGCCGGCCCGAGCGTTTGATGAGATTCTCGAGCGTTTCTCCCTCTACAAACTCCATCGCATAGAAGTAACTGCTCCCAGTTCTGCCAAGGTGCAATACAGAGGCAACGTTTGAATCGCGCAGCCTCGCCGCCGCGCGGGCTTCGCGTAGAAAACGAATTCGCGCCGATTCATCGCCAAGGTATCGGTCGCTAATGACTTTCAGGGTCACCGGGCAGTGCAAATCGACGTCGAACGCCTTGTAAGTGATCCCCATCGCACCGCGACCCAACTCGAGAGGTTTCCCGTCTTCACCCCTCATCAGCTCATAATGTTCAAATCGTTGCGCCGACTGTTCCGGTGTCGGCTTGACGGTGTCCTCAGAAGAAGATTCGCCGGATTCAACCCCACCAGCGAGAGCCTTGCGCAGCATGCATATGGGACAGAATTCGCTATCAGTTGTAGCGGAGAACTTGGTACCGCAAACCGTGCAAGCACGTATTTCCCGAGCCGCTAAGTCCGCTTTTTTACCGGGTTTATTGTGGCTATCTCGGGCGTTCGTATTCACGGCAGGATCCATCCTTCGGCCATCATTAAAGCTTCGCAAAGTTCGTGAATCTCGGCGTCGGCGTCAGCAGGGTTTGAGACCGTACGGCCAATCTCCTCGCGCACCAATGCCGTGTACTGTTTACGCAAGCGATGGATCAGGGTCTTTACCGCCCCCACACTGACTTGTAGCGCAGCCGCTGCTTGTTCGTAGGTGGGCGGTTCTTTGCTGTTCCCAACGTCTAAAAAGGCTTTTAGCCCCTCAAACGTAGCCATCTTGTGGCCGGTCGCGTATTCCCGGCGCAAGCTGTTCATCGCCTCGCCCAGCAACGCCATGGCCCAGCGGGCTGCGAAGACCTTTTCCGGCGTTAGCGCATCGACCGGCTCCAATCTGTAGCGGTCCTCAGCATCTTGCATATCCAGAGCCACAAACTCCATCCCGCCGCCACGTTTCACGCAGCGAGCGCGGTCCGCTTCCGTCGAAAGGTAGTTTTTCAATGACCCGAGCAAAAACGACCGGAACTTTCCTTTCAGCGGATCCGCGCGCCCGAGCGTCTTGTGCTCAAGCAAATGCAGAAAAAAGCCCTGGGTCAGATCCTGGGCCTCTTCCGGAGCGTGACCGCGGCGCCGGACATACGCGTAAAGCGCTCACCGA
>Ga0185299_10003593_pt1 | contig 20186 bp, 21 predicted proteins | sample PaiPotPPA55metaG_FD_128002 | JGI IMG/M metagenome (GOLD analysis project Ga0185299, IMG submission 128002) | Iron sulfur acid spring bacterial and archeal communities from Banff, Canada, to study Microbial Dark Matter (Phase II) - Paint Pots PPA... ...
ACCTCTATTTCGAGACGGGTGCCGTCATCGCCGCACTGATCCTGCTTGGCCGCTACTTCGAGGCGCGCAGCCGAGGACAGGCCGGCGACGCGATCGAAAAATTGATGGAGCTTGGCGCGAAGACCGCGCGCATTATCTGCGACGCCCAAGAGCAGGACATTCCAATCGAACAGGTAGCGGTCGGCGACCTCCTGCAAGTGCGGCCGGGCGAAAAGGTGCCGGTCGATGGCAAGGTCGCCACCGGGTCGTCCCGCGTGGACGAATCGATGCTGACCGGGGAGAGCATGCCCGTGGCCAAGGCAGCGGGCGACGACGTATTCGGCGCTACCATCAATGTCTCCGGTGCCTTTCAGATGACCGCGACCAAAATCGGCGAGGACACCGTTCTGGCACAAATCGTCCGCATGGTCTCGGAAGCACAGGGCAACAAGGCCCCGATACAGCGGCTCGCTGATCGAGTTTCGGGAATTTTCGTGCCGATCGTCCTCGGCATCGCGCTCGCCACGGCGGTCGGCTGGTATCTCGGCACAGGTGACATCACTCGAAGCTTCCTGCCGGCCGTCGCGGTGCTGCTGATCGCCTGCCCGTGCTCGCTCGGGCTGGCAACGCCGACCGCGATCATGGTCGGGACCGGGGTCGGCGCGCGACGCGGCATTCTGATCAAGAACGGCGAGGCGCTGGAGCGCGGCCGCAGAATCGATGTTGTGGTATTCGACAAAACCGGAACGTTAACCGAAGGCCGACCGACCGTCACGGGCATCGTCGCCTTCACGGATGACGTTAGCTCAGACGAGGTTCTTCGGATCGCAGCCAGCCTGGAGCGGTTGTCGGAGCACCCGCTCGGTCAAGCGATCGTTCGTGCGGCGAACGATCGGAGTGCCGCACTCGCCGAGGTCGACGACTTCGAGAGCATCGCAGGCAAGGGTGTCCGGGGCAGGCTCGGAAACGCGCCCGTGATTGTCGGAAATATTCGGCTGATGCAGGAACAAGGCGTGTCCGTCGACGCCGTCTTATCACAAATCGAGTCTCGAGAAGCGCTCGCGGAAACCGTTGTCTCAATCGCTAGCAATAGCGAACTGATCGGGATCATTGCGGTAGCCGACGCGCTGAAGGGCGATGCGAAGTCCGCTATCGAGGCGTTGCATTCGGAAGCCATCACGACCGTGATGATCACGGGCGACAACAGAAGAACGGCGCGAGCCATCGCCGATCAGATCGGTATCGATGAGGTCTTCGCCGAGGTGCTGCCGCACGACAAGGCAGAGCACGTTAAAGGGTTGCAGGCCCGAGGACGCCGCGTCGCCTTTGTCGGCGACGGCATCAACGATGCGCCCGCACTGGCACAGGCCGACCTCGGGATCGCGATCGGCACCGGGACGGACATCGCGATCGATGCCGGCAATATCGTGCTCGTGAAGGGCAGTCCGCTCAAGATTATCGAGGCGTTGCGGCTATCGCGACTGACATTCCGAACGATCAAGCAAAACCTGTTCTGGGCATTCTTCTACAACATCGCGGCTATCCCGCTCGCGGCCTTTGGTTTGCTCAACCCGATGATCGCGGCCGCCGCGATGGCGATTTCGAGCGTCAGCGTGGTCGGCAACAGTTTGCGGATCAGACAGCGAACGCTCGCGTAGGGATGTCGACCCAATAATACACGACATGATGGGTTCCATGATGGCGGGCGTGGGTCTTGTCTGGCTCCTAGTCGCCGTCGTGCTCATCCTCGGGATCGCCGCGTTGATCAAATACTTGTTCTTTCGATGAGTGAAGCGTCGCGATCCGATCCGGTCCGGTGGGCGTTTCGGCTCGAATGGCTGACCGTTGCCTGGATGGCTATCGAGGCGGTGGTCGCGATCGGCTCCGGTATCTCGGCGAATAGCCTGTCGCTAATCGCGTTCGGTACCGACAGTCTCATCGAGCTTGCGTCGGCCGGTGTGCTGCTCCGGCGGCTCAACGTCGAAATCACGCATGGCGCTGATTTCTCGGAGACCGTTGAGCATCAGGCCAGCCGGGTAGGCGGAGCGCTCCTATTCGCTCTGGCCACATACGTGATCGCGAGTGCCGGCTATGGTCTATGGCGGCAAGACGGGCAGGAGTTCTCCACGCCGGGCTTTGTCCTCTCCGTGGTGGCGATCCCGATCATGTGGCATCTGGCAAAAGCAAAGATGCGGGTTGCCGGTCAGATCGGAAGCCAAGCGCTTCGCGTGGATGCTATGGAGTCGATTACGTGCGGCTACCTGTCTGGCGTGGTCGTGGTGGGTCTGCTCGTCCAGCTTCTCATGCCTGGGTGGTGGTGGGTGGACAGCTTTGCCTCGCTCGCGATTGTCGTCTTCCTCATCAAGGAGGGGCGCGAGGCGTGGCATGCAGAGTGCCGCAGCGACGATTGTGCGGCTCAGCCGCGACGATAATGTGTCGGGGTGGGGTCGCCATAGCCACGAAGCCGCTGGTACAGAGTTAACTGCTCGGAGTTCAGCAATGAGCGAGTTTCGAGATCTGCTGCCAGATGGACCGACCGCAACCGTCGTTGCAATTCGGCTATCGCGGCCGTCTCAGCCGAGAGCCATGGTCCGGCGGACGAGGCGAACCCGCCCGCTTTCGACCCTGAAGATCGCGGCCGCTCGGTCGCCCTGCTCGAACAAGAACTCGCCCGGAGCAAGCACACGAATATCGCTCCCGGCCTCAAGCGTGGGTGACGGGGCGTTAGGGATGTCAAACTGAGTTGCCATACACCGGCAACGTATTTACTGTCGGACGGGAGATCGCACTGTGATCAGCTTCAAGAGATCGTCCACGACGTAGCGGCTCTCGACGACTTGGAGCCCGGCCTCGGGAACATGCATCTCGGTCTCCCGGTCGAAGCTCGCTCCGTAAGCCCATGCGATCCACGGCTGCCATATCCGCGATATGATCCTCCGAAACGTTCCGCGCGGTCGCACATACTCCAAGAGCCGAATGAGACCACCGGGCTTGACCACGCGACCAAGCTCTCGGAGAGCGGGGACCTGGAGGTCGTTGCGTAGGACGCAGAACAGGAAGGTCGCCGCTGCCGCATCGAATGAGCCGGCCGAAAACTCGAGTTTCGTCACGTCCATTTGGTAGAGCCGTCCGCCCGCTGCGAGGGTCGGGCATCGGTGTTGCGCTCGCTCAAGCATCGCCGGGCTGGTATCGATCCCCGAGACCACCGCATCAGGCGGATAAACGCGCAGTTTCGGCCGGTACCGATGCCTGCATCGAGCAGACGACCGCCGAGGTTCTGAAACATCAATGGCCGCAACGACTGATAACGGCGGCGCTCGAAAGGTAAATCGAGGAGATCGTAAAGCGGGGCAATCCGCTGATAGCGGTCGAAATTGGACATCATGAGGTTGCCATCTTCGCTCGCGAACGGCTGCTCGGATAATACCAGATAATCAGCCGAATGCCGGGTTTGGTATAGGTCCTCCTACCGATACCTTCGGCGGCGCTGGTGGGGGGCCAAGACGCGGTTGTTCGAGTTCTATGTTTGCGCCTTCCTGACGCGCAATCCGGGATAGCGGAAAACTGGAAGCGGGATTTAGTTCAGCACGGAGCGATCCCGCTCCCGAGACCTCATCGAAAAGCGATGGAATCCTGTTAGTGTGATCGAGGAGGACCGCTCCGCGCGTGATGACAACCGTATTCGCAAAATTTTGCGCCGGGCTGTGCACTACGCCTGGGTGGTGTTGGCCGTCATGTTCTTGGCCGCGACGGCGGGGGTTGGAGTGCGTGCCGCTCCAGGCGTCATCATCGTGCCGCTACAACACGCCTTCGGCTGGGATGTCAGCACCATCTCCGAAGCCGTTTCGATCAACATCATCCTGCTCGGCGCGACCGGGCCGTTCCTGACTGGTCTTACCGAAGTCATCGGCATCAAACGCACGATCCTATGGTCGATGCTGATGCTGATGGCCGGGTCCGGCCTCTCCGTGTTCATGACCTCTCCCTGGCATCTCTTTCTGACCTGGGGGTTGATGGTCGGCATCGGCTCGGGCGCGGGCGCTGTGGGCATTGCGGCAACGGTGGCAAACCGCTGGTTCGTTAAGCGCAATGGCTTAGCAATGGGTTTGCTCTTTTCCGCTGCTGCGGCAGGACAACTCGTGTTTCTGCCCTTCCTCGCTCTGGTGGCGGAGCGCTTCGGCTGGCAGGGGGTCTCGATTGCAGTGACTCTGGCGGTCGCCGTCGTGCTGCCGTTGGTGGTGATGCTATTACCGGAATCGCCGACCCACATCGGCCTAACCCCGTACGGCTCCACTACCGTTTTGGCCCCGACATCACGCCAAGGCAATCCTTTTGCCGTCGCGATAACGTCGCTACGCCGAGCCTCGCGTTCGATGGATTTCTGGTTGCTCACACTCAGCTTCGCAATTTGCGGGCTGTCCACCAACGGCCTGATCAACACCCATCTCATTGCCTATTGTGACGACCACGGCATCGCAGAAGTCAGTTCGGCCAGTATGCTCGCCATAATTGGTGGGTTCAGCTTAATAGGCTCTGCCGCCTCCGGTTGGTTATGCGACCGCTTCAATCCGCGAGTGCTGCTGTTCTGGTATTACGGGTTACGCGGACTCTCCCTGGCCCTCGTTCCGTTCACCGACTTCGACGTAGTCAGCCTGTCGATCTTCTCGGTCTTCTATGGCCTAGATTGGGTCGCCACCGGCCCGGCCACTGTCGCGTTGACGAATGACGTGTTCGGGCGACGGGACGCGCCCGTAATCGTCGCCTGGATTTTTGCCGGGCACCAAGTTGGCGGTGGTCTCGCTGCGTTCGGTGCCGGTCTGGTGCGGAGCGCGACGGGAGACTACCTGCTGGCGTTTCTGATTAGCGGCTTGGCCTGCCTGCTGGCGTCACTGCTCGTGCTGGGCATCGCGCGTCCTGGCCCCGCCGTCGTACCGGCTGAGTGAGGGCGACCCACCACAAGTGCCGGGGCAAGAGTTCGACACTTCATGGTTGAGTACTTTTTGGGATCAGCCTTCGGACGATCGCCGCCCGGATAAACTCGGCAATCCAGCCAAGGATCAACCCAAGCGCCGGGTTAATGGTTAGCGTAACCAGAGCCGTGACACCGATCACAGGCAAGCACGACGGCTTGCCGTCGAACAAACGACGCGAGATCGCCAAGTCGTTGCCAGCCAAAATCAAAAGCGCCCCGACCGCACCCATCGGAATGATCGCAAATAGCGCCGCAGCGTGATCGGCGAACCCGACCGCGAGGATGAGCACGACAGCACCGAGAATGATCGGGGCCAGCCCGGTACGTGCGCCGAAACGATATTGAGCCTGCAGTCCACCCGCCCCATGACACATCGGCATCGCACCGAACGGGCTCAGCAGGACATTAGCCAGACCCGACGACAGCGCCAGATTGCGCTCGCTCGCGATTCCGTTCGCCGGAAAGAGTTCTCGGGACAAGCTCGCCGTCACGATCACGGCATTGGTAAGGGTCAATGAAAGCTGCGGCAGCACGGCGAGTTCGAGGCTCCGCCAAACCTCCATCCAGGTCGGAATGACGAGGTGCGGCAGGCTGGGCGAGAAGCTGAAATCGTTTGCAGTTGGGCCGCCGCTGCTCGCCCATCCGACCACTGCGGATATCGCAAGAACTATGGGTGCGGTCGGGCATTGTGGAATGCGCGTCAGTAGGACCAGCGCCGCCAGGGCAGCGAAACCGATCCACGGCGTCTGGAGCATCAGCTTGATGCCGAGAACGCCCATCAGCAGACCGAGACCGAGTTGGAGACCCGCGCTGACGGATTGCGGGATGGCGCGTGCAAGACGCCCGATCCAGCCGGTGATACCCAGCACAAGCAAGATAACCCCGAGCATCATCCCAGCGGCGGCTACCTCGCCCGGCCGCAGTCCATCTGTCAGGATTACGGCCGATACTGCCTTCATCGGCTGCACAGGCAACGGGAGTCCGTAGAAAAATCCTGTGGCGATCAGGAAAGCACCGAAGCCGAATAGCACGCCAGCCGGTGCGAGACTGGCAACCGTGATTGCCCCGATCACGTGCGGGATGAATGTTCCGAGGTCGCCGCACGCGCCGCTACACTCCTTGATCAAAGAATGCCCGTCGCGAGAGGCCGCATGTCGCATTACGCGATGATAGCCGAGCCACGCTACATGCGCATCGCGAAACAATCCTCGTCAAGACGAGGCCAGACGATCCTGTTCGCGGACGGCGACCCGAGACTGCGTATGAGCAGTCAACCAGGCCGCCACGGTCTCAGTGTGGATGCTGACTCTTCGTAAATCCGAATTCACCTCCCGGAAATTGGCGTTTCAACTCGTCTCCGCCAGATACCACTCATGCGGCGGAAGCCAACCGGAATGCCGCAGAGAGAGGTAGGAGGAAAATGCGGAAATCACTTCTGACAGTATTCGCCGTCGTCGCATTCGCGAGTGGGGCTGCGCCCGGCCTCACAGCGGAAAACACTCCGCAGCAGCGCCTTGCGGATCGCGCCCCGATGGCTGATGACATCGCCAGATATGCAGCGCAAGAAATATTCCCTGCGTCTTACCTGGGCAACTCGCCGTCTGAGACGGAGCTACCGACCTGCACCGCTGGCTCGGCCAAAGACGTGGCCTTCAATAAGAACAGGTGCAGATGATCGGTTTCCCCCAGCCATACAGGACAAAGCGCCGGGCTGAGCGGCCAAATGAGCCGTGACCGCTCAGTCGGCGTTCACCGGCTAAGCACCAATTCGGGTTTCTGGCGTACTCGGAGCTTCGATCGCATATGTCCTCGACCGCGCATGCGCTCCTTGCGGCGCTCTCGATGGCCTTTGCAATGGGCTGGGAAATCCTGTGGGCGCTGATCCTCGGTTTCGCCTTGTCGGGGGTCGTTCAGGCAGTCGTGACGAAGGCCGAGATGAGTCGGCTCCTTCCTGACTCCTCGCTGCGCTCGATCTTGATTGCGACCGCTCTCGGGGCCGCGTCGTCATCCTGCTCCTACGCGGCCGTGGCGCTTGCCCGCTCGATCTTTCGCAAAGGGGCCGATTTCATCGCGGCGATGGCGTTCCAGTTCGCCTCGACCAATCTGGTGCTCGAACTCGGCATCATTTTGGCAGTGCTGATCGGCTGGCAATTCGTCGCCGCCGAGTTCGTAGGCGGCTTGATAATGGTCGCGCTTCTAACAGTCATGCTGCGGGCCGTCATGACGCCCCAACTGATCGAGGAAGCGCGGCGGCAAGCTGATCGTGGGGTTGCGGGCCGCATGGAGGGGCATGCCGCGATGGACATGTCGGTCGGCGGCGAGGGATCGGTCCTGGCACGGATCATGTCGCCCAAAGGCTTCACGGCGATTAGCCATTATTTCGTGATGGATTGGGCAAGCATCTGGATTGACATCGTGCTCGGGCTGTTGATCTCGGGTGCCCTAGCGGCCTGGGTCCCCAACGAGTTCTGGCGAGCCTTCTTCCTGTCCGCCGATCCGGTCGGATCGAAAATCGTTGGCCCGCTGATCGGTCCGATTGTCGCGATCTTCTCGTTTGTCTGCTCGATCGGGAACGTGCCCCTGGCTGCTGTGCTGTGGAATGGCGGGATCAGCTTTGGGGGTGTCATCGCATTCCTGTTCGCCGACCTGATCATACTGCCGATCCTGGACATATATCGCCGGTATTACGGGCTAAGAGTGGCGGTGCTGCTACTCGGCGTTTCCTATGCGGCGATGGTGGGCGCGGCCTATGTTGTCGACTTGATCTTTGCGGCTGCCGGGCTGGTGCCGCAGCAGCGCTCGGCGCAGATCATCGAGACGCACATCGCGTGGAACTACACCACGTGGCTCAACATCGTGTTCCTCGGTTTGGCCGCGCTCCTGGTATGGCGTTTCCTGAAAACCGGAGGACCGGAAATGCTACGTATGATGAACCGACCGACCCCGGCCGAAGCCCATCAGCATTCTTGAGTGATCGTACTTTTAGGCCCACCGTTGATGGCTTCGGCCGCGCTGGTGCGCGACGCGCCCTAGCTTCGGCATCAATGGTGATGCCCGGCAGGGTGATCGTGATCTGACGCGCCCGGTGGTTGTGCCATCCCTGGCTCTGGAGCGCTGTGGCCCTCGTGGTGGTGCCCGCCCTGCACTTGGCTCTCTGCGATCAGCATGGCATAGTCTTGCTCAGTCATCCCCGGCAGCTTCTCAATCAACGCGACCGTCGCCCATAGCTCGTCGTCACTGTGATCGCCCCAGGCGGGCATCCCCGTCATTCTGATCCCGTGCTTGACGGTCCAGAACAACTCGCCGGGTGTGTAGAATGTAGCCGCGTCGGCCAGATTTGGCGGGCGCGGAGATAGCCCTTCCGCGATGTCGCCTCGCTCCACGCCGGGCGCGCCGTGGCATACAACGCAGTGCTCGGCGAAATGGGTCACGCCAGCCACTATCCTGGCTGGATCATCGAGGCCAGCGGGAACGGCAATGTCATGCGCATGGAGACGGATCGAGCGCGTGCGCGCTTGCTCGAAAAGCCAACTCGTAACGGCCCAATGCGGTTGATCCGCCCCGATGTAATATATGCCGGAATAGATGACAGCGGTCCCGCATAAGGCCGCAACCAAAATAGCAGTCGCCAGGGTCGCGACAAAGGTGCGCATGGCGCCTCTCGCTCTTTGCTGGAAAGGCGCGTGTCCGTTGGACGCACGCCTTAGCTACTCCGCACCACGCCTGCTATTCAGCGGCCATACCATCCGTACGGAGAATATCCCGCGTATCCGTAGGGAGAGTAGCCACCATAACCGGAATACCCATAGCCACGGTGATCGTGCCAAGTCGCCGGATGTTCCTGATGAAACTCCCCGTGCGTGGATTGGTACGCGCGATGCCAATCGGCGTGCTCTTCGGGACTTGAAAAGCCCTGCTCGTGCGCATCTTGGTGTTCAGCCCGGAACTGCTGGTGGAAACGCTGGTGCTCCGCATGATCGAGCAGGTGGCTAAAGAAGTCCTGGTAGCGGTCTGTGTCGTGAGCGAGCGCGGATGTGGCAGGAGTCGCGAGCAACAGCGAGCCTGCGATGATCAATGCGTTACGCATGGTGGACTCCGTTAGACGCTTGGCTAATTCGCCGGATTTAGCATCGCGACGAAAACGAAACGCGGCCGTTGCATATTCCGTTGATCCACCAATTTTTTTACAGCTACTTCCCGGCTCAGAAAGCGGCAGCGTTCGACGAGACCGGCCCCCAATCAGAACCACGTCCGAATACCGAAGACGAAACGCACGGCGCTCGTGCTCTCACCGACACGGCGGACCAAAGAGGCGGTCTGGCCGAACTTCCCTTCGTAAGCGACGCCGATATAGGGGCCGAACTTGCGATCCAACTCGTAGCGAAGCCTGAGACCGGTATCTATTTCCGAAATTCCCGCCCCGATCAGCCGAGCGGGGTCCGACTTGCTATAAAGGTTGACCTCAAACTGCGGCTGTAAGATCAGCGTATTGGTCAGCAGGAAGTCGTAAGAAGCCTCAAACCGTGCAGCGAAATGGCCGCTATCTCTCGCATACCCCGTGCCCTGGACGTGCCAAAAAAGCGGCGCGAGGCCCTCGAAACCGAGCGCCGCCCAATTCCTGGTGCGGCGGGAATCGAGATCGCTGCGCAACCCGGCCTGGACATCGAAATAGGTCGTAATGGCGCGATCGTACAGGAACTCGTGCTGACCATCATCGACCGTGCCGTTGCTTCTTCGGAAGCCCTCGGTCTTGACCCAGAACTTATCGTAATCGGTGCCGATCCAACCTTCCCCCGACCAGCGAAAATCCGGGGTCCGGCCATCGGTGCGCCCCTCGAACTGATCGAGAATGCCGTGCACGAAGATCATCCGGTCCATGACCGGCTGAACAGCCTCACCTGTGCCGGCGGGAAGCAGTTGATCGGGCGGGGTGGGAGCCTGCGCGCTCGCGGCGCTCGCGATGCTGACAAGCGCGCAGATGGTCGTGAATAGGGTGCCGAGCCGTGTCATGTGACACGCACCTCCCGGAACATGCCTGACTCCATGTGATGGAGAAGGTGGCAGTGAAAGGCCCAGCGACCCGGTTCGTCGGCGTTGACTAGAAAGCTCAGCCGCTCGCCCGGTTTCACGATGATGGTGTGCTTGTAGGGCCGGTACTCGCCGTGCCCATTGTCGAGTTCGCTCCATAGACCGTGGAGATGCATCGGGTGCTCCATCATCGTGTCGTTTATGAGGGTGAAGCGCACCCGCTCGCCGCGTTTGAGTTCAATTGGCCCGGCCTCCGAGAACTTCTTGCCGTCAAACCCCCACATGAATCGCTCCATGTTGCCCGTCAGATGCAGGACGATCTCGCGCTCGGGCGGTCGGGGGTCGTTGCCGCGCTTGAGCGCGCGTAGATCGGTATAGCGGAGCACGCGCCGACCCTCGGGGAAGCCATCGCCCGGCTCATTCAGCCGCTCGCTCGGCATCATCGCGACGTTGTCGACGCCGACGCTGCCTTCGAGCTTGGCGGCTGCCTGCTGCTCTGTCATTCCGATCTTCGGGAGCGTGCTGGTGTGACCCATCGACTCGTGGTTCATCTCCTGCATTCTGCCGGTCGCGCCGTGGCTCATGCCGGGCATCGAGCCCTGGTCCATCTGCATGCCGCCGGTCGTCTCGTAGCTCATGCTGGGCATTGAGCCCTGCTTCATCTGCTGCATTCCGCCCGGCGCGGTGTGGCTCATACCCGGCATGGAGCCGTCGTTCATTTGCTGCATGCCGCCCATCGACCCGTGCTCCATGCCCATGTCCTTCATCGTGCGCATCGGCCGAGGGTCCATCGGCGGAATGGCGGCTATCATGCCGGGGCGCGGCGCGAGCGTGCCCCGAGCGAAACCGGTGCGGTCTTCGGCCTGCGCGAAGATCGTGTAGGCGCGGGCCTCGCGTGGCTGGACGATTACGTCGTAGGTCTCAGCCGTTCCGATGCGGAACTCGTCAACCGTGACCGGTTGCAGATCATTGCCGTCGGACTGCACGACGCTCATCGGCAGCTCGGGGATGCCGATATCGAAGATGCTCATCGACGAGCCGTTGATGAAGCGAAGCCGCACCCGCTCGCCGGGCCGGAACAGCGCCGTCCAGTTTGCGGCCGGCGGCTGACCGTTCATCAGGTAAGTGTAGGTGGACCCGGACACGTCGAGGATGTCGGTCGGACTCATCCGCATTTGGCCCCACATCAATCGGTCGGAAACCGTCTCGGCAAGGCCCTTTCGGTTCACGTCGTCGATGAACGTTCCGAGCGTCCGCGAGTGAAAATTGTAGTAATCGCTCTGGAACTTGAGATTGCTGACGATCGTATCCGGACCTTCGTCGCTCCAATCAGACAACAGCACGACGTAATCGCGGTCGAACGGATGCGCGTATCCGCCTTTCGGTTCGATGATTATCGGCCCATACATCCCGGTCTGTTCCTGGAATGCGGAATGGCTGTGATACCAATAAGTCCCGCTTTGATGCACTGGGAAGCGGTAGACGAATGTCTGGCCGGGCGGAATTCCGGCGAAGCTCAAGCCCGGCACACCGTCCATCGGCGAGGGTGTCCTAATCCCGTGCCAATGGATCGAAGTCGGCTCGGAGAGGTGGTTTGTGACCGCCAGCGTTATCGTATCCCCCTCGCGCCAGCGCAGGATTGGCGCGGGAAGCTGGCCGTTGATCGCGGTCGCGGTCCTTGCCCGACCCGTGACGTTCACGGGCATCGTGCCGATCTCGAGCTGGAACTCCGTCCCGCTCAGGACCGGCAACCGGGTGGCCGCAATCGTCCGGTCCAACGGCCAAAAGGAGGCAAGCGCACCGGCACCGGCCATCCTCTGAACAAAGCGGCGGCGGTTCAGAGGGTTTTCCTGGGTCATTACCGCCCCCCGCCCGCAGGCGTAATCGACTGGATGACATACATGCCGCCTTCGCCCTGCTCGATCGTGAACTTGATTCGGGCGCCGGGCTTCACCGCCTCCAAATCGACCGAGGGAGCGAATTCGAATTCCGTCGTCATCGCGGGAAAGCCGATCGCCGGGATCGGACCGTGGCTGACATTGACCTTGTGCGCGGTGGCATCGACCGAATTCACCGTGCCGGTGCCTTGCGCATGCGTGTGGCCCGAATGGGCCATCCGCATATTACGCCGTGGTGCATGCCTCATGCCCGGCATCGAGCCGTGGGCCATCTGCATGTCGCCCATCGCGCCGTGCCTCATCAGCATAGTCGCGTGATCCATCTGCATGCTGGTCATCGAGCCGTGATTCATGCGCGGCATCGAACCATGGTCCATCTGCATGCCGCTCATTGAGCCGTGGCTCATCCCTGGCATCGGACCATGCGCGGTCGGAGTCGCCCCAGGCTCGGTTCTCCCATACCCCTCGCCCTCGCCCGCGAGCCCTGCGATCTGCGCGACACGAGAGGAATTGCCAAGATCGACGCCGACAAGGGGAGCCATCGAAGTCGGTTGTGCTGTCGCGGCGTCGGTTTCAACACAAGCGGTCATCGCGATCGGTACAAGTCCGAGCACAAGAATGCGAATGGAATGCGAAGCCATGAGTGTCTCCTGCAAGACCAAGGCGTGATGATCGTGGTGGCGAATTTTGATTCGCCGTCACGGACGGAAAGGGGGATTGCGGCCTACCGGCCGCGCGGAAAACCTCTCCTAGCCCCGTTGCCCTGTGGCGGCGGGGTTTAGATCAGCGCCATTGGTCTGGGAGGCTTCGGCTCGGGCAGAAGAACCCGTCCATGCAGGACGATGGCTTGCCTGCCGAAATGAACGATAGTGCCGAAGACCACGGGCACGACGGCATCAAGCTCAGGCATCAGGGTATAGGCGGACACGCAACCGAGGCAATCGCAACAGCAGCCCAGGCCCTTGTCCTGCTGGTGCTTGTGCTGACCTGATTTCCCGGAATGGTCATGATGATGCTGCGGCTGCGAGTCCGGCTGCTTGGCGGGGACCAGATGGAGCCGGGCATGAGCGTTGCCGCTGATGAGCGCCAAGGCGAGGAGCATCACGAGACATCTGGCGAGGGATGGCCTCATAGTACGGGCCGATGATCTCTGATTGCCTACGCTTCACCTTAATACCACGAAGCTCCGGTTCGAGGAAGGAGATGCCCCCGCCCGATCGCCGCCGACCGCGCGATCGGCGGGTGTCGGGTCAACAGCAGCCGTTCGACGCCCCTGTCCGTCGAGCGTACCCTGACAAGAACGAGTGGAGTTCGGCGGCGCTCAGAGCGTCCCTCCACGAAGCCGCCGCAAGCCCTGACCTCCGGGTCGGGGTGGCCGGCGGGTCTGTGGCGGCGGGAGCGAGGCCCTTGCCCAAGGTAGCGAACGATATTGGCACGTTGCCCGATCGCCGCATTAAGGCAACCCGTCGCTACTTTCTCGGCGGCGCCACCGCGCTCGCTACACGCGCAAATTCGGTGCCCGCCGCCGATCGCGCGACACCCGATCCGATCGTCGTGCTGATCGGTGAGGAGAAACGCTGGCGCTTGCTGGCCGTGGCGGCGCGAGAGAGAGCCGAGAGGCTCCTATTCGCGTTGCCCAGGGATGAATGGCCGGAGGAATTTGATGATCATCCCATCATGACCGAAGCAGTGTCGCTCGAAACGCGCGCGGATCAGTTTGACCGCATCATTCAAACACCAGCCGGCACGCTCGCAGGCATCTTTGCCAAGCTCGACACCGCGAAGGCATCGAAAGTCAGGGCAAATTTGCCCTGTGGGCCAACAAAACACCGATGTGAGCGGCCCTAGCCTCAAGTCATTGTGAATGCACTCTAAATTGTCCTGCCGCCGCAGAATCGACTGGACTTCGCGGGCAAGCGGAGCGTGGATGCCCAAGGCCGCCCGCGGCCTTTCTGAACCCCGGGCCGCCACAGCCCTAGCCGGCGTGAACGGTGGGGCTTGTGGCGGTGACGGCGCCCGAAAGCGCCGAAAACATAGGAGGTTCAGATCATGCTCGAGTCACGCAAAACCACCCCTGCCAAAGCCGCGGGACAGCCGGCGCGCAAGACTGCTCGCAAATCGGCGAAGCCGACCAAACCGCAACGGCCAGTTGCAAAGGCGGCTTCGTCTCGGGCCCCAAAGATGCGCTCGCCTACCACCTCGGCTCGGCGATCGAAGAAAGCCGCGATCATCTCATTGCTGCAGCGGCCGGACGGCGCCGCGCTCGGTGATCTGACCGCGGCAACCGGCTGGCAGGTGCACAGTGTGCGCGCCGCCCTGACCGGCCTGCGCAAGGAAGGCAAGGAACTCGCCCGCGAGAAGGACGCGGCCGGGGTTACGCATTATCGGCTCGCGGCCAACGCATGACGAGTCAGCACGATATCGAGATCGCGGTCCGGCCTCGGATTGCGATCACGCAGCTGCCCGAGCACCTTATGACCTCGCCCTACCTCAACCACGTACGCTCGGTCCGTGAGATCCTCGAAGAGCTAATCATTGCCCGCGAGATTGAGCTGGCGAAGACGAGCGCGGCCGTACAACGACAGCGCATCGAAGCGGACTTGACCTTCCTCGGCGACGAACTGGCTCGTCTCGACGGTGAGGCCGAGCCGGGCGCCGGCCTGTGCGACACCGCAACCCAGGACAAACGTATTCGAGATGAGTGCTCTCGATAGCGAACTCGCCGCGCTGCCGACCTTGTCGGCACATCAGCTGCGGCTGAAGTGGCAAGATCTGCGCTGCGGCGAGCCAACCGCGGCAGCGAGCCGCGACCTGATGATCCGGGAGATCGCCTACAAGATGCAGGAGCGGGCCCATGGTGGGCTTGCTCCTACGATCAAGCGGCGGCTGCGGACGCTTGCCGTGGAATTCGAGGCGAATGGAGCCAATTCGCTTGTCTCGGCCCCTTTGCTCAAGCCCGGCACGCGGCTGCTGCGCGAATGGGGAGGAAAGACGCACACCGTCATCGTGCTGGAGGAGGGCTTCGAGTACGAAGGCGAGCGGTGCCTATCCCTGACGCAGATCGCCCGGCGGATCACCGGCGCGCACTGGTCTGGGCCGCGCTTCTTCGGACTGCGCAAAGCAGCTGTACTGACATGAGTAAGCCGCCTCCGAGCCGCGGCGGGCGGAAATGGCGCTGCGCCATCTACACCCGAAAATCCTCCGAGGAGGGATTGGAACAGCAGTTCAATTCGCTGCATGCCCAGCGGGAGGCTTGTGAAGCCTTCATCACGAGCCAGCGGCACGAGGGCTGGACCTGCCTCCCACAGGCTTACGATGATGGCGGGCTGTCGGGCGCGACGATCGACCGCCCTGCCCTTCAGCAGCTTCTGGCGGAAATCCAGCAGCGGCGGGTCGATATCGTCATCTGCTACAAGGTCGACCGGCTGACCCGGTCGCTCGCCGACTTCGCCAAGATCGTCGAGATCTTCGATGCGAAGGGCGTCTCCTTCGTGTCGGTGACGCAGCAGTTCAACACGACGACCTCGATGGGCCGGCTGACCCTGAACGTGCTGCTCTCGTTCGCGCAGTTCGAGCGCGAGGTCACCGGCGAGCGCATTCGCGACAAGATCGCCGCCTCGAAGAAGAAGGGCATGTGGATGGGCGGCGTGCCGCCGCTCGGCTACGAGTGCCGAGACCACAAGCTGATCGTCGTCCCTCGCGAAACCGAGACGGTGCAGCACATCTTCCGCCGCTACGCCGCACTCGGCTCGGTGCGGCTCTTGCAGCAGGAGCTCGACGCCGCCGGCATCCGCAGCAAATCCTGGATCAGCACGGGGAACCGCCGCTGGGGCGGAAAGCCGCTGGCGCGCGGTGCACTCTATACGATGCTGCGCAATCCGATCTATCGCGGCCGGATCTTGCACAAGGACCAGCATTATCCCGGGGAACACGAGCCGATTATCGATGAGCCGCTGTGGGAGGAGGTGCGGTCAAAGCTCACCGTCAATGCAGTCGAGCGTACAACAGGAGAAAGAAGGCTGAACCCCAGCCTGCTCGCCGGGTTGCTGTACGACGGCCAGGGGCATCGGATGACCCCGAGCCACGCGGTCAAGAAAGGGATGCGCTACCGCTACTACGTCTCGCAGCCGCTGATCAGCAAGATCCGCGAGGCCGCTCCGCAAGGGCTCCGCATTGCCGCCGCCGAGATCGAACGCATCGTGCTGTCGGGCATCGGCGAACTGATCGCCGACTCCGCGCGGTTCGCGGAGGTGCTCGACTCTTACATCGAGACGGCCGGCGAGCAGCAGCAGATCCTGAAGCGAGCCGGCGAGGTCACGGCAGCCTGGCCGGAACTCCCCGCTGCACAATTGCGTCCGGCGATCGCGACGATGTGTCGCCGCATCATCGCGTGCAGCGAGCGGATCGACATTGAGATCTCGGGAAAAGGGCTGTATGCGTTTCTCGGGGGAGAGTCGCCGCCGCTAGGAACGGCCGACACAGCCTCTGATCAGCCGCTGCTCTTGTCATTTCCGACGCGGCTGTGCCGTATCGGCCAAGGCAAGCGGCTCGTCATCGATGCAGCCCTGAAGCCGGGAATGCCGGGCAAGCCGGATCCTAAGCTGATCAAACTGTTGGTTCGCGCGCATCGACTGAAGACGAAGCTGCGCGCAAGCCCAGGGACTCGCATCGCCGATCTGGCGACTCAGGAAAAGCTCAGCCCATCCTATGTGGCGCTGTTGCTCCGCTTGACCTTTCTCGCGCCCGATATCACCCGGGCGATCCTGGAAGGCCGGCAACCCGGTAGCTTCACCGCGCAGAAGCTCGTCACCTATTCCGCCCTGCCGTTCGCTTGGCCGGAGCAGCGCCAGGCGCTCGGCTTCGCCTGAACGCAGAGCAAAAACGATGCGGCCCCCTCGTGTGGGCCGCATCGTTTTCAACACTCCACTACATCATTGGCCAAGAGAGATAATGGGCCGGTTTCGCCGACCCCCTCTATCCGAAAGTGGTCTCTCCGGAGGGTGCACTGATCGGCCTCGCCGCAAAGCGCCGCAAGCGGCGGGGGATTTCGAATCCTGGCCGTTCAGACCATAAATAATGTAAAATCAGACACTTAGGTGGCGGAGGGGCCAGTCACGAGCGAACCCGTCTCCGAGGCATTTTTCCCTGGTAATAGGGAATTTGCAGGGAAAAACCGCAATTTTGTGGCCTCAGGTCCATTTTCTAGGCCCAAATTTACGCCGCTTCCCCAGCTACTTAGAAATCAAATTCCCTATGGAGAGAAGCAGGGAACAATTCCCGCCGAGCAGGGTGAAATCCCGCCGAGCAGGGATGGCGGATCTCGGTGCAGGGAACGAGCTTTTTTCCGCCTCGGATCGGGATTAGCGGCGCTACGACGAGGTCGGATTTCTTGCAGTCCTCATCCTGGGCCGGCAATTTTGGAGCGCCGCCGGCGCCATTCAGTGAATGTCTGGCTGTCGATAGTGACCCGCCGAACCTCGGGCGCCTGGCTTCGCAACAGATCCTCCGCACAGGCTTCGAATTCCGCCCGCTGCGCCTTAAATGTCGCGTGTCGTACCGCGAGCGAAGCGCCGACCAGGGCGGCCGCGTCTTCGAGCGCCTCGCGGGAGATGTGGACAACGATCTCCTGGTCCCGTCGAGAGGCGATCAGGCGAAACCTGTCTCGATCGACGAGATAATCCGGGCCGAAGGTGATGGGATCCGGCCGCAACCGCACCGCCCCACCGGGTAGGAATTCGACATCAGCAGCCTCTAAGGTTCGTTGCAGCGCCCGTAGGGTTTCCGTCGCTGGGAAGCTTCGACCCGCCTCGAAATTCTTCAGCGCGCTCAAGCTCACCCGCGCCGCTTCGGCGAGTTCCGCTTGCGTCCAATCGAGGAGCCCACGGGCCGCGCGGCATGTCGAGGCGCCGATAATCATCTCAAACCCCGAATAATCCCTCGCACCCCGTAGGTCCGAAGTAAGGATTAGGCAACCTATTTTCGGTATCCATCGTGGTGAGAACCGCTTCTCCTGCCGTGCTCCAGCAAAGGCAGCAACCGCCTTGGAGTTTGTCATGAAATGGCAACCAACACTCTCGCAGCTGACCGCGACGGGATGCATACATCCCGAAGCGCCATCACGTACCTGCCTCTCGACTCGTTAAAACCCGATCCCGCAAACGAGAGGAAGCACAGCAAAAAACAGCTCCGACAGCTCGCCAAATCGATCAGCAGATTCGGTTTTTGCGGTGTCGTGCTGATCGATGATCGGAAGAACATCATCGCCGGTCACGCCCGGGTCGAGTCTGCAAAGCAGCTGGGCCTATCCGAAGTCCCCACGGTTTTGATCGGGCACCTGAGCCCAGAGGAGATCAGGGCCTTCAGGATCGCCGACAACAAGCTTGCCCTAAACGCGACCTGGGACGACCGCCTCCTTGGTGAACATCTTCGTGAGCTCTCGGAATTTAATCTCGAACTGCTGGACATAACCGCTTTCGAGGTCGGCGAGCTCGATCTGCTGATCGAGGACACCGCCCCGAAGGCGGATAAGGATGACGAGGCCCCTGCCCCGCCATCGGGTCCGCCGGTCTCAAAGCCTGGCGATCTCTGGGAATTGGGGTCGCATCGCATCTATTGCGGCAATGCCCTCGAGGAGAGCGCCTACAGGGTGTTGATGGGCGAGGAGCGTGCCGCCGTCGTCTTCAGCGATCCGCCTTACAACGTGCCGATCGACGGTCATGCCAGCGGGCTCGGCGCCATTCACCACCGCGAGTTCGCGATGGCCTCGGGCGAGATGGACGAGAGAGCCTTCACGGAGTTCCTGGCGCAGACCTGCCGGCTTCTCGCGCGTTACAGCCTCGACGGCTCGTTACACTATCTCTGCATGGACTGGCGGCATGTCCGCGAGCTGCTCAAGGCGGCAGAGCCGGTCTACGCCGAGCTGAAGAATCTCTGTGTCTGGGTCAAAGACACTCCCGGGATGGGTTCCTTCTACCGCAGCCAGCACGAGTTTATTCTTGTGTTCAAGAACGGTCGCGCGCCGCATCAAAACAACATGCTGCTCGGCAAGCATGGGCGCAATAGATGCAATGTCTGGAATTACCCCTGTGCTCGGTCCTTCTCGCGCGCCAGTGACGAAGGCAACCTCTTAGGGCTGCACCCGACTGTCAAACCGGTGCGCCTCGTCGCCGATGCGCTCCTCGACAGTACCGCGCGGGGCGACATCGTCCTCGACGCCTTTCTCGGCAGCGGCACGACGCTGATCGCCGCCGAGCGCACCGGCCGGCGATGCTACGCCCTCGAGATCGACCCGCTCTATGTCGATACCGCAATCCGACGGTGGCAGGCCTACACCGGCGAGGCCGCCCGTCACGCTGCTACAGGCCGGAGCTTCGATGAAACCGCTAGCACATTGGGAGATGCAGAATGAGCGATACACCGGAAAACCATTCCGAGGACGGACAGAACCCCGAGAGCAATCCGGAGGGCTACAAGATCGGCCGCGGAAAGCCACCACTGGATAGGCGATGGAAAAAGGGACAATCCGGCAATCGCAGCGGCAAGCGCAAGCCCAAGCCCAGCTATGGCGATTTGTGCAACCGGATCCTGACCGAACGGGTTCCCGGCCAGGAGAACGGCAAGCCTGTTTCGCTGACCCGGGCCAAAGCCTGGGTCAAAGGCCTCGTCTATCGCGGCGCCATCCTCGGAGATCCTGTCGAGGAGGACATTCTGCTCAGTTTCGAAAAGCCCTGGGACTCAGCCCCAACGAAGCATTTGGAATTCCGTCTTGTGGACAGCGAAGACGACATCCCGCCCGAACCGAAGACTCAAAGGAGAGCCTGACATGTCAGGAACACCAAAAAAGAACCGCCCCGATCGTAACGAGGTCGGATACAAAAAACCACCCACGCGCACGCAGTTCCAGAAAGGCTGTCGGCCGCCCAACCCGAAGGGGCGACCTCGCAAGGAGTTCAGCCTTGCCGAGCTGATCCGAAAGGAACTGGACAGACAAATTACGGTCCGCGAGAACGGCCGCACCATCCGGATGACGATACGAGAGGCGTGGATGCGGCGGATTATCAATGACGCGATAAAAGGCAAACGCCGCGCGCAACGAACCTTCGTGAAGGTCGCGAAGCCCGCCGAGGCCTGGCTCGGCGACATCAGCCCGAACATCTTTTGGCTGATCGACAGCGAATAATACAAGGACCAGCCAAAGTCGTGAGCGATATTGGAGCCGCTCCCGGAAACGGGAGCGGCTTTTTACTTGCGACCCCAACTCAAACGCAGTTCGGGTCCCGCCGCAAGATGAAGCTGCTGGCCCACGGCGG
>Ga0185299_10003599_pt1 | contig 20168 bp, 22 predicted proteins | sample PaiPotPPA55metaG_FD_128002 | JGI IMG/M metagenome (GOLD analysis project Ga0185299, IMG submission 128002) | Iron sulfur acid spring bacterial and archeal communities from Banff, Canada, to study Microbial Dark Matter (Phase II) - Paint Pots PPA... ...
TGCACGACCGCAACCTCCTCGTTACCGCCTGCGGCCGCATTTGCATGCATCGCAAAAGAGTGAATATTTCAACCGTGCTTGCCGGCCAGCGTCTCGGCATCAAGGAAGTCGATGAGGGCATTTGGCTCGTCAGCTTCATGCGCTACGATCTCGGCTTTATCGACCTGGAGCAGAAAACTTTGCAACCAATCGACAACCCCTTCGGCCCAGGGTTGTCACCCATGTCTTAGGTACATTCTGTTACCGATGTGTCCGGGCTTGACAGGATGAGTATTGGAGCGGGTGAAGGGAATCGAACCCTCGTATTCAGCTTGGAAGGCTGCTGCTCTACCATTGAGCTACACCCGCATTGTCAATCACTTACGTCGCTATCCTTTCCGATTTGGCACCACTCTGGCACTAAGACAAATGAGAGCTGGCGTGGCCTCGGCTTCGCGACGACGATGTTGACATAATCGTCTCCGTCTTTTCGCGTGTCAAACTCCCATCCGGCGCGTTCAAGATCGTCCATGCGTACTTGCGAAGCCTCAACATAGGGTTTGTAGAGAGGCGGGCGTTTTGCGGGCGTCGATTCGTTCATCGTCGATCCACGCGCAGACTCGTAGCCGTGCTGGATCCGCTGGGGGATTTCGGCGCCTCGGTCGGCCTATATGTCGCCGAGCGATCGGGCAACTATCGGCTTGACTTAGCCAAAATTTGTGCGTAGTATCGCGGTCATAGGAGTTACCGGCCATGACATTCGATCTCGCCAACCCGATCTTTACCGACGAAGCCAAGGCCACGGAGCACATGGAAACCGACCGTTGGCCGAATGGCGCGAATTGCCCGCATTGCGGCTCTTTGAACGTTCACAAGATGGCGGGTAAAACTCAAGCTGGCATGTTCCTTTGCAATGATTGCCGGGAGAAATTCACAGTTCGCACCCGCTCGATCTTCGCGAGAAGCCATATTCCGCTGCGTAAATGGCTTTTGGCCACTTACTTAATGGCCGCGAGCAAAAAAGGCATGAGCGCGTTACAGCTCTCCCGCATGCTTGGGCTGTCCTATGAATCAACTTGGTTCATGTGCCATCGCATTCGCGAGAGCATGAAGCCGGCTGGCGCGGTGCCCATCGGCGGCGAAAACAAAGTTGTCGAAGCCGACGAAACTTTTATCGGCGGCAAAGCCAAGAACCGCGCCTATGCGAAGAAGGAACCGAAGAAACACGCCGTCATGACGCTGGTCGAGCGCGACGGCGAAAGCCGCTCATTCCATGTCGCCAATGTGAAGGCCAAGACGCTCCGCGAAACCATCGTCCGAGTCGTCAACCGCAAGTCTTATCTCGCAAGCGACGAACTCGCATCTTATGAAGCTCGGCAAGGAATTTGCAGGCCACGGAACCGTAAACCACTCAGCCGACGAATATGCGCGCCTCGGCGGCTTCATTCATGTCAACACTACCGAGTGCCGTTTCAGCCTCATGAAGCGTTCGGTTTTCGGCACGCACCATTCAATCAGCGAAGCTCACCTATCGCGCTACCTTGTGGAGTGGGATTTCAAGTGGAACACTCGCAATATTACCGATGGCGAACGTGCGGCGCTCGCCCTCAAAGGTGCTGAGGGCAGGCGTCTCACGTATCATGGGCCTGACAGAGCCGCGCACGCTTAGGCAAAAAGCGCGAGCCTTTCTTCATTGGCGAAAGAAGCACGGACGGATGGAGTGACTCCCATTCGCCTAATCGCTATCCTAGGGGGGCGGCAACCCTCCAAGGAGCGAATTCGCCATGTCAGACGAAGTGCCGTCATCCCCTGGCGACCGTGACCCACTTAGTGCTGCCTGTGAGCTTGTAGGGCGCTTTCAGTACCACTTCTCGAAAATCGAAGCGGCCCTAAACCAGGGCGTTGCGAAGGTTCTGGACCTAAACGACACCTCAAGAGATATTGTCTGCGCAAATTTAGATTTTATAAAAATCGCAATCGTCAAAACGGCAATTGCTGTTCAATTTGTTGACTCCGATGGCTCCCTTAGCGAAGTTCTTGATCGCGCCGTAAACATTAACAACCCAGACCGACAGATGGTTATTCACTCAACATTTGAGCCATTTGGCAAGGACGGGGTGCGCTTTACACGGATCACGGCGAAGGAAGGCCGATTTCATCGTCATATCCAAGACTGGGATTCTAATAAATTCGGCGGGCTATTCACAAGAATGGATTCTATAACTGAGGATATCGAGCGACTCGTTACCACTTTAACACCATATACGCCGAGCCTAGACTTTTCTGACCCCAGAAACAGCATGTACATAGGGATGATCTTTTAAAAACTCTTTGACGAAATCTTCGTCCGGTCCCAAATCCAACATCGCGCCCGCATATCCGGGGGAGCACAGCTTTGCACCATGCACGCGGCCTATCCATTTCAGGAAGGCTAACAAAAAGTTTGCATCTCGATTCCATTCGGACGCGCCAGCCTTGAGCATCTCAGACGCGATCTCGTCAGTTGAGTGGCAGTCAGTTTTTCGTTCCATACGCCGCCCGGCCTTTCCCGCATTTAGTTCATTCATGATTGATAACTGTTAATGTTACGTAACGGGCAAATCGGCTACAGAATCATAACGCTTCAAATCGCGATCAAGTTTCCTCTGGCTTCTTTGAAGGCCGCCCGCGCTTTTTAGGCGATTTCGCTTTCCCGGCGGCTTTTGCCTTAGATTTTCCTAGCCTCATTTCCGAATGAGGCTTTGGCGGTGTGGCGAGCATACGCTTTAACGCAGCTTCGGCGCGCGCTATGGTTTCTCCTTCGCTAAAATGACCGTCCGAGTGCTTAGCCATAAGGGGGAGCATAGCACAGTTTGTGCGATAGCCCTCCCGCTCATTCCTCCATCATCTCGGGCGTGACTTCAATTTCTTTGCCGGGCGCGCCAGCCTCGATCAAATCGAGGCCGGGCGAACATACATGACTCATTTAGCTAACTCAAGCCGATAGTTGCCAGCAAAGGACCAAAAATATATTCACTAATTCTAATATGCTTCGACGCATGGCGCTTGAACAATCGACTAGACAAAGCTGTTCCAGGCAACTCCACGAATTGTTCGGCCTTCATTTCATTGTAAGCCTTGTGTTGGCGGGCGTAATTGTTCTGTCCGCTCTCGGACTTATCCTCGATGTATTTAAGCCATCCACCACAAAAACATTTTTGGATGCATTTCTACCTCAGGCCCTTGCCGTAATGGGGCTTTGAGCTGTTCTCGTTCTTGCCACTATTCTTGTTTCTGATTGCGAATTTTGCTGTCTACAAAAGATTACAGGCCGCACAGGCGTTAACGAGGAAGATCTTAATTACGTGATAACTCATGTCCGTTACTTCATATACGTTGTTGACCTTCCGATTGTTGTAGCCATGTCGCTTGTGTTTATTGTTGCATACTCAAGACGCCCTTGGCACACGTTCAACCAGTTTCGATTGATTTGCCTCTATGAGGAGAACAGGGCTATTTTCTCCACTTATTGATAATATAGCCTGCAAGGATTAGGAGACCACCCGCCGCTATGGCTACAAATGCGCTCCCCACTTCTAAGGGAATGGTGTCCATTTCTACCTCCGTTCGATAAAGGAGCGCCTGTGGCTGTCGCGACGGCTTCTTAGCCCTAGGCGCGAGCTTAGTTCAGGCCGCGCGGTGATGATTTCAGTGAGTCCATGCGAAACGTTCATGAGGGGATGGTTTCTCATGAGCCAGAGCCTCCCTTCTCCTCGCGCAGAATATGGCAGAATATGTAAGAACGATTCCGGCGCGACCATATTGATCGCTTCATATGAGCCGATCGTCAGCAAATCCTTGTCGCGCGAGACGAGAAAATCCGCGTTCGCCGCGACCGCGCAAGCGACAATCATGTCGTCATTTAGATCACGAACGATGCCTGTGAGGTTTGGAATGTCGAAAATAACCGTGCCGCAATAGGCAACAATGTGTTCATCGGAATATTTGTAGCGGCGGCGGTTGCGTTCGCTCGCCGCGAGGTTCGCAGCAGTTTCTTCCAAAATGTCGTCCGATAAGTAAAACTCGTATCGGCCCTCTGCAGCAAGCTCCAAGAGCGTGGCGGAAATGCCCTCTGGCTCGGGGCGGAGCATGGCGGCAACGAACACTGTGGTGTCGAGAACCGCCTTAATCATGTTTGTGGGTGCGTCGGAAGGCTTTTACTTCCTCGGCGATGCGTTCTTCCTCCGCGGTGACATCTTCGTCTGGATTGAGTTGCGTGCCGACGACTTGCGCCGCGATCTCCTTGATTCGTTGCCATGCCCGCTCACGCTGCACGACCGAGACCGGTTTTAACAGGACGCCTTCCGGAGTGATGCTCGCTTCGAGATAATCGCCTTCCTTCACGTTCAAAGCCTGCCGAATGTCTGCCGGCAAGGTGAGCTGGGCCGCGCGGCGCACCCGCATGAGTGTCATTGCGATGTCCTCTGAAAAAAATAGATTTTTCATAGCTAAGTCGAAATTCGTAATTTCGTATATTAATACTATTCTACATATTGAGATTGTCAATAGATTCGAACATGGCCATGTCATCGCAGGCGGAAAAGCATTCCGCCACGTATATGGAGCTATCAGGGGGCAAGACGCTTGCATTGCACAATAAGGGCGCATCGCATGCACCGTTTGGCATTCCGCTATTGGATTGCCGACACGAAACCGGGAGGATTGGGGCCGGCCCTGGGAGTGAAGACGCCGCCGGGTGGGCTTGGCATACCGCTTGCTTAGAGACTCGGAGGATCGGTTCCTCCGCGGTCCATTCCGGGTCCAATGAAGGGCCCAGCATCAAGCAACGCCGCTGACTGGTCGTCACATATATGGGGGCCCGTCAGCGGATTTTTTTATCCGTGTTGGAGCTTGCTCATTAGAATGAGCCCCGCGAGCCGCCGCGTAGATCGTGATGGCCTATCGGCGACTCCGGCAAAAAGCTCGGCTCCACAGGAGGTGCGTCATGCGCATCGTAAGGAGGTTCTCTTACATCTGGGAATGTGTTGGGTATGGGAAGCCTTCAAAATCATTTGTTGGCGAATGGCAGAGGATAGGAGGCTGTAATTCATCGAACGTTTTCGAGGTAGAGCGCCAAGGCCTCCTCAACCTGTTCGACGGCCTCTTCGTAGGTTTCAAGCTTACGTCCTATGTGCAACTATTGACATTTTGAAAAGTTGTGTTGTGCTAGCGTTTATTCTTAGGTGCATTTCGATGTGAAGTTTGGCAATTATATGGTTGACAAAGCAGAATAACCTGCTACTGTGATGGTCAGACAGGCAGGAACCTTAGCCATGAACCTCACCGATCCCCGTTTCCAAGACCCCGAAAAAGCCCGCGAATATCTGGAAGCGCAGCGCTGGCCAGATGGTCCTGTTTGCCCTCATTGCGGCAACTGCGATCCTGACAATATCACGGCATTGAAGGGGAAGGCGCACCGCCCAGGGCTCTATCAGTGCAACGAATGCCGCGACCAGTTCACCGTCACCGTCGGTTCGGTTATGGAGGACTCGAAAATCCCGCTTAATAAGTGGCTTCTTGCCATGCATTTCTTGGGGGCTTCAAAGAAGGGCATGAGCGCCCATCAGCTTCACCGTATGCTCGGCATTACCTATCAATCCGCGTGGTTTCTTGCGCATCGTATTCGTGAAGCGATGACCGACCCAACGCCGTCGCCAATTGGCGGCCCAAGCAAAGTCGTGGAAGCCGACGAAACCGTTATCGGCGGCAAAGCTAAGAACCGCGCTTACAAGCCGGAACCAAAAAAGCACATCGTCATGTCACTGGTCGAGCGTGGCGGGGAAGTCCGTTCGTTCCATGTCAAGAATGCAACCGCAAAGACGCTGCGCGAAACCGCTGTTAAGATTGCCAATCGCAAATCATATTTGATGACCGACGAAAATCCGGCTTACACAAAGCTCGGTAAGGAATACGACGGTCACGGAAGTGTGAATCACTCTGCCAACGAATATGCACGTCTCGGCGGCTTCGTTCATATCAAATCAATAGCGCTGAAAACTATTTCTCCATTTTCAAGCGCGGCGTCATCGGCACATTTCACCATATCAGCGAACAGCATCTAGACCGCTATCTCGCAGAATTCGATTTCCGTTATAACAACCGCTCTAGCCTCGGAATTGAAGACGCGGAACGTGTCAGCAAAATCGCTGCCGGCACCGCAAATAAACGCCTTACTTACCGCGCCGCTGGTCAACCCGCGAACGCTTAGGCAGCAAGCCAGCGCTTTCATTCGCTGGCGGAAACAGCCTCATTAGCCATCAAGCCTTCGTTCGGCCTTTGTGACCTTTTGAAGCTGGCCGCTCTTTATGCTTTTGTAATGGATTTCTGGGTTTTCCAAGCTTCGAATCCTCGCGCTTCTTCGGCGGCATGGCGAGCACCCGCTTAGCTAATTCACTTAGCCTTTTTTCGTCATCAGAACCGGACATGCCAAATGCCAAATCACCCGCTAAGCGATGCTCGCTTAAAGATTGAATGGGCCAAAAGCTACATCCGCGAGCTTGAAAATGCCATTACTGTTTTCAGCCAATCCAAGCCCTATGTGGTCATCGAAGAGAGTAAGCCGGAGACTGGCGAGAAGCTCATAAAAGTAAAGCTTAATGCCAAGGCGCCCACTGAGGTCCAAAGGCTTGCCGGTAATGCCGCGACCGACCTGAGAAGTGTTCTTGATTATCTTGTCTGCGAACTCGTCCGGAACGGCAGAAGCAAAAGCGGTGTCGAGTTCCCAATTGCCGGGGGACGAGAGGAATTTGAAAGTTCCGCCATACAAAGAAAAATAAAGAAACTGACTATCCCCGCTAGGTCCGCCATCAACCGGATCGAGCCGTACAAAGGAGGGCAGCACGCTGAAATCTGGGCCTTGAACGAACTCCGCAGGAAGGGGATTCACCACACTATCATTCCGATAGGTCACGCCGGGGCCCCAGGGGGGCCAATTATTCTCAAATCCGGCGCCACTGGCAGTATCGGTTTTAACTTTCCCGTTTGGAGCACGTCTGATGATGAGCCGGTAGTCCTGACCCTCCGGGGGGATGACTACCAATACAATGTTAATTTTGCCGTCAATATATGCCTTGCGAATATTGACGGTTTCGAGCGTCAAGCGCTGCTGCCATTTTTGCAACAGAGCGCCGAATTCATCGAGTTTACCATCGACTACTTCAATCACACGTTCTTTCCCTCTGCTTAAAAGCAGAGCGCCGGCCTGTCGTGAACTCTCTAGCTCAAGCAAACATGCTTTGTCAACCATATAATTCCCTGAAGTTTGAATAAATGGAGTACCTAGCTGAGTATTATCTATATGAATATTTTTGAATATATATTCTTATATAGAAGGATCGGCAGATTGTGCCGCTCTGGAGCGGCAACGCTTGCCGATCAGTTCCGGCGGCGGGCGGTGAGTTTCTTAATCGTCAGATGTAACCGGTAGAGATTCGTCTTGCCGAGACCGCGCTGCACGCTCCCGCGAAGGGAGCGACCCCAGGCACGCCCGCGGCTTTGCACGCAGCGCTGTTTCGATCCACGCTCCCGCGAAGGGAGCGACCCAGGCCGCCGTTCCGGTTGAGACGGTCGATAATGTTTCGATCCACGCTCCCGCGAAGGGAGCGACCCTTCCGGGCCTTCCTCACCCGAGCCGAGGTAGCGTTTCGATCCACGCTCCCGCGAAGGGAGCGACATGGGTACACGTTCCGTTACGATCATCTTCGATGTTTCGATCCACGCTCCCGCGAAGGGAGCGACAGGCCGCTCGATAGCGCGCCTCTCCTTCAAACAGGTTTCGATCCACGCTCCCGCGAAGGGAGCGACTGCGTTTTCCTAACTGGTTGCGGCGTCAGAGAAAAGTGTCCTATTTACGCGAATCCGCTCAAATTGCAGGCGCAGAGGCGATGGATGGCTCCATAGGGAAGGAAAACATCATTATTTCTAATTTGTTGTGACTATCGCGAACCCCCCGGCCTTTTCGGGCGCACTATGGATTCGCGCAATCGTTCTGCTATTCATGTAAGGGAAATCAGATGCGCTTCATAGGATGAGCGGCCCATTGAGATCGGCCGCAGGCTTGGCGCCGACATGTTCGATGCGCCTCTGCCAATTGGTGCCGAGATAGTAGTAGCGCAGACTGTCGTGCTTCTCGTCGATGATTCCCTCGATCCGGGACTTGAGCAACGCCCACTGGGCGGGATCCACCTCGATCTCGAAGACGGAGTATTGCACGCGCTGGCCAAAATCCCGACAGGCCTTGGCGACGCGCCTCAGGCGTCTCGCGCCATTGCCCTCGGTCGTGGTCACGTCGTAGGTCACCAGCACTAGCACGGCCTTTGTCTCATTTCCAGAACCATGGGGGATAGGCATCGAGGTCGCCACGAAGATGCCGCGCGAGCAACAGCGCTTGCAGGTAAGGCACGAGCCCGAGCGGCGCAATTTCGTCGAGAAACGGATGCTTGCGCTCCGTCCGCTTGCGTTCTTGCCAAGCGGAAAGCACCGTCTTTCGGCCTTCGTCGGTCAAGAGAACGGCCCCATTGTCCTGGGTCACGAAATCCTTCATGCGCAATTGTCGGCGATTGAGCAGCGCCAAGGCGAGCCGATCAGCCAATGGAGGGCGCAATTCCTCCATGAGATCGAGCGCGAGACTCGGACGGCCCGGCCTGTCCCGATGAAGAAAGCCGACTGCGGGATCGAGGCCGACGCTCTCCGCCGCGCTCCGGCAATCATGCGTGAGAAGTGTGTAGAGGAAGGATAGCAGGGCGTTCACGGGATCGAGCGGCGGTCGGCGCGATCGTCCGCGAAAGCGGATGTCTGGATCGCTCGTGCGGATCAAATCATCGAAGACGCCGAAATAGACTTGGCCGGCCTCGCCCTCGGCACCGCGCAACAGGTCGATTCCATCCCTCGAAAAGCTCACGCGTCGAAGGATCGCACCCAAACGAATGACAGCGGCCTCTATCGCCGCATTTCGATCGAGCGCGATGTCCTCGCCATGATCGCGCAACGCCCGCTGCAAGACGGTTCGCTGATTGGCGATCTTGCCGCATACGCCTGACAATCTCGTCGGGTTGATCGGATACGCGATATTGTTCACGCCGCAGGAGGACGTTGCCGCTCACTGGCCCCTCGATGCGCGCCTGAAAGCGCCCGGCGCGATCGAGTAGCACGATCGTGATTCCGGCGGCGGCGCAGGCCTGAATGAGCGGCGGCGAAAGATAAATGGCGCCGAACGTCACCACCGAGACCAGCATATGCAAGGGGACTCGCGCGCGCTCGTCATCCTCGATCGTGACGACGAGGTTCTCGCCGTCCTTGCGCAGGCTGGCGCCCTCGGTCGTGACATAGACCGTGTTCAAGAGCTTTTTCACGGCGGCGGCTCCCCAGGGACGGCGTCGAGCGTCGAACGAATCTCGCGCTCGCGCCAAGCTTTGGCGGAGCGTGCACCGGCGCGCGGCCGGCAGAGGTCGAGCAGCGAGCAGGCCCGGCATTTGTCGGCGCGATATTCAGCCGGAGGCGTGCGCCCCGAGGCGAAGACTTCGCGTAAGGACGCGGCCGTCGCTTCAGTCAGGCGGCGCAATTCGTCGTCGAACGGCACGACGACGCGCCGGCGCGTTTCCGCATAAAATAACGCTCCTTGCGGAACTGTCTTGCTGGTCATCTCTTCCAGGCACAGACCTTGCGCGCAGAGCTGGACTTCATCGGCGTGATGGAGCTTTGCCCTGCCGCGCTTGAATTCGACCGGAAACGGCGTTTCGCCGTCCGCCTCGCGATGGAATTCGACGAGATCGGCGACGCCGACGAGGCCGAGGCGGTGCGAGGCCAGCGGCATTGCCGAAACGCGCCGTACGCCGCGCGAATAGCGCTGGCCTGGCTCGTCTGCGGCGAGGTGAACGATGCGTCCCTCGGCGGTGAAGCGGTTTTCCTCCCACAGCCGTTCGATGTGAATCAGCGCGGCTTGGCGCAGACAATAGACCGCGTGCTGAAGCGCAGAGAGGGGGATGGGATCATAGTGGCCGTCGCCATCCATGGGTGTCCCTTTGCTCAAAGCAGCTCGTGTATCGTCACGCCCTCGGGCATGCTTTCGCGATCGATCGTCACGCGGTAATCGGAAAAACGCCGCGTCGGCGCAAGATTATCCAGCCGTTTGTCGCCGAGCGGATAGACCTCGCCATCGTGCGCGCGTTCAACCACGACCCGCTCGAACAATTCATGTGCCGGCGCCTTGCCCAAGGCGCAGGAATGCTCGAAGGCGACGAGCTTGCGCGTCGCCATTTCGCCGCGAGCGGCCGATTGGTCGTTCCAGAACAGCTTTTCCAAGGCCTCCCAAACAAACGAGAGATCGTCGGGCGAGAACCCCGTCCGCTCGGCGAGCTTCGCCGAAACGAAACCATGCGCACGATAGAGGCCGTATGGCACGATATGCTTGCGGCCCATGGTGCGGTTTTCCGTGCGCTCGTCTTCGCCGGAGGCTTCCTCGTTCTTTTTCTTTTCCGCTTCGTTGGTCGCCGCCATGCGCGTAATCGAGATTTCAAGCGGCACGATTGATTCCAATGATCGCGCGAAGGAGAGCTGCACAGGGCCGCGTACCTGCCCGCAGTTGATGCCAGTGCTCATCACCGCGCCGAAGCTGCGCACGTCGAAGAAATTGTCGCACATGAATTGGCGTAACCGCTTCATTTCGTCGTCGCTCTGCGGACTGAGTTTCTTGTCCGTGGCGGCCTTTTTGTCGTTGGGCCGTTCCGCGAGATAGGCCTTGCGATGTTGTTCATTGAGAATCGCGCCTTCCCGCACATAGATGGCGTAGCGCGGGTCGCCGCCCTTGGCGAGTTCCGCGTAATTGCGAATCTTGCGTTTGAGACATACGTCGGTGACAAGTCCCTCGTTGGTCTCTGGATCGAGACGCGGCAATTGCCGGCGTCGGGATCGCCGTTCGGATTGCCGTTGGCGACATCGAGCAGAAAAACGAAATCATAGCGGTTGGAAAGTACGGTCATGTAAATTTACTCCTGGCTCGTGGTTGCGGGCTCGCTGGTTTCTGCATTCTTTCGCCAGTCCATTTGGTGGAAATAACCAAGTGCGAACGTGCCCTGGCGTCGAAGATTGAGTGTCGCCGGGAATTCTATAGGCAGCTTGTTCATGATTTCGGACAGTTGCTGGGCGAAATAACCTGCGAGCCCCTTGGATTTTCCCTCTGCTTTGCCTTGGTGATGCACGTTTAGACGCAACAGGAGAGGGAACACCGTCCGGGGAGTGGCCGATGCAGCTCCGTAATAGCGATCTTTAATACTCGCATTCACACTGCCTTGGGCCAAAGTTTGAGTTTTTTCGAGAACTGCAAACAAACGGCCGAGCAGATAGCCGGGGTCATCGTTCTTCGTCGCGCCAAACTGGATTGGTCGCTTCGACCGGCTTCTTCAGTCTTTGGTCGAGTTCGCCAATGGTATCAGGCAATCCCGCATGATGGCCCGCTATCGCGTGGGCGACAATGCGCGCCATGAAGCGATCCTGGTTCGTTCGCGCAAGCTTCACAATTTCCTGGGCGCCCGCCGTCGCGTGGTCGACCTTGTCGCCGCCTTCGAGACGCCTTTGAAACGCGACCGAATATTTGCCGAGATCGTGCAGAAGGCCCGCGAGCAACGCCGCATTTCCCGCCCCGAATTTTTGACCTTTGGTAACACTTAATCTCCCCGCCGCACGCAAATGTTCATGTAGCGGCTGCCAAAGATTTTTATCGGTATTCCCATTGGAGTGGGCGAAAAACATGCTCGACTCCCGATAATGCGATTTCAAACATGGGAGAGTGCATCATCTCATTGCAGTGTGGGGAACAGTCGATGGAGAAAACTGTTCAGCTTATGCCCCAATGTTTCCCGGATTAGCCGGCGAGGTCATACTATTAGAGTTAGCGCAGAAAAAGCCCAAGAGCGGACATTGTACACTTAGTGAAATGAATTAACTGATGCTGTCAATGAAAGAGTCTTGGATGGACGAGGCTAAAGTAATTAATATTTTTTCACGACATGATCGCGAGAACGCGCCTCGTCTTCTGTTTTCGATCGAACTTCCGTGGTCGGCCGTAGTAATCGAGCTTCCCGAGGCACCCTGTACCGTCGATCTCAAGCGATGCGAAATCATACCAGCCGTGCGGATCATTGACGGATGCATGATGTCTGTCGGGGCTGGTCGCTGTCGGTCGCGGCTGGTCGCGACAAGACGCGGTGTGTCTGGGCGTGAGGCGATCAAAAGACAAACCCCGCGTCGCAGCGGAGTTGAGCGGCCTGTCACTAGCAGGGGAGAGACTTCCTCTGATCGGATTATTTCTCGCCGTCACCGTCCACCATGTGCAGGTACGCGTCAAGGCATGCTTCATGTGTCGTTATGTGTCGTCATCACAAATCAGTTACACGCGCACAAGACTACGGTGATGTAATTCGTCGGCGGTAAAAGGCCGCTTCTTTTGCTGTGATCTATGAGACCTCTTATCGTGCGGGGGCTTGGTCGCGTACTCGCATATCGGACACGTCCCTTTCGGATGGTGATCGGGTACCAACCCTTTGCGTACGGTTCTCGTTTTGGGTGCTGTCTCCCGCGTGTGCTCGGCAAGCTCATAGTCGAAGCCAAGCGCGGTCAGTTCGTTTATCGCTTCCTCGGCCCGCGCGAGCGCGTCCGCCTTCGCGCTTTCCAGTAGCTTCGCGCGTTCCTCGTCCAGCTTTGTAATCTGCTGAAGCGTGGTTAGTTTTTCTGGCATTGTAAAATCCTCGAAGTCCATCGATTCGCTCCTCATATCCTATATCGGGGTTAAAAGGAAAGTCCCACCGAAGTGGGACTCACTCAAAGAGCGTCGGTTCCTCATACCGCGAAGAAGCCGTGCTCTGTGACTTGGATGTGTATCGTCTTGAAGTTCAAAAAGAGCTGGTTGTGCCTTGCGAGCCGCTTTTCTCTGCTCCCTTCGTAGTTTGAGTAAATCGCGCCATCGGTACATTTTTCCGTCAATTTCAATGTACCTTATTGGTTGTCGCCTTGCCTCACACCATCCCTTTTAGAAAAAGAGCAAAGATAGTGAGCTGCTTGGGAAGCCTTAGAAGAAGCCGCAAATATCGCCTTTGGATCGCTCCTAAGCAACGTAAGCCAGGTGTCGATATATCCGGCATGACGTAGTTCTCCTTGCACGCCGAGTTCAGCGCATAGAAACGCAGATGTCAGCTCCGCTACCAATTCCTCGGCCGGCCAAAACGCGTGGTGAGATTTCGGTCGAGCCGCTTTTCTGCTCCGCTTCAATGCCCAAATTCATGGAAAGTGGTCGCGTAGTAACTCTCCATGCTCTTGAACGCGGCGGCCGGCGGGAGTGTGATGTAGTCCTTGGATGAGATGTATCCTGCCCTGTCTCCACCCACACGAATATCTGCCGAGGTCGCCGAGACAAAGGTACTCGCCGCATCCTCGGGGATGATTGTTTCGGCCACGTCTTCTTTGGGAAGCTCATCGATCTGCGCGACATTGAAGACGGTAAAAGAGCGGTTGGCGAATTCTCGAGAACTCGCGATGGTCCGCAAGATCGCGCTCTGGTGGCGGGCGTTTGCACTCGAGGCGCAATGTCGCTTCACGACGCGTCTGTTGAAGCATCTCGGATGCTTCGATGCCCTGATCGCTAACTATTTCGACTGCAACTCGACGTCACCTTTTGTAGAGGAGCTAAGCTTGAGTTTCCTTGGCTCATTGCATAGTCATGGCGATCGATTGATCCGCGCCATGTCTCGCTTCGAGTATGCCGTTCTTGCAATCCGTGCCGGTTCAGCCAACGGTTACGAAATCCTGTGGGATCGCAACCCCGATCGCGTCTTTCTCGCGCTCGAGACCGCTGGCGAGCTTCCAGCGCGCGAGCTAGGTTGCCGTTACCGTATGCGCGTCGCACGAGACCTGCCCCATATGATCACGTGCACCCGCGAATCGACCCACATGGCCCATGTCGACGTGAAGCTGCGCCTGCCTTAGGTGTCGGGCTGAGTAAGGGTAGCTAGCATCGCGCGCCAGCCTTCAAGGCGGCGCGGCCCGCATAGCGCGCTTGTTTCCCGAGCTCCTCCTCGATCCTGATCAATTGATTATATTTCGCGAGCCGGTCCGACCGCGAGAGCGAGCCGGTTTTGATTTGGCCGCAATTGGTCGCGACGGCGAGATCGCTGATCGTTGCATCCTCCGTCTCGCCGGAGCGATGCGACATGACCGCAGTATAGCCCGCCCGCAGGGCCATAGCGACGGCGGCCAGCGTTTCGGTCAGGGTGCCGATCTGATTGACCTTGACCAGGATCGAATTGGCGATGCCATCGGCGATCCCGCGCGACAGACGCGCGACGTTTGTGACGAAAAGATCGTCGCCGACGAGCTGGCATTTGTTGCCAATGAGCTCCGTGAGGATCTTCCAGCCTTCCCAATCGTCCTCGGACATCGCGTCCTCGATCGAGACGATCGGATAGTCCGCGAGAAGCTTCGCCAGATAATTTGCCTGCTCCTGCGGCGCGCGCGTCTTGCCCTCGCCAGCATAGACATATTTGCCGTCGCGGAAAAATTCGGTCGCGGCGCAATCGACCCCAAGGGCAATGTCTTCGCCAGGTTTAAAGCCCGCGTCCTCGATCGCTGTGCGGCAGAAATCGAGCGCGGCCTCGGCGGAAGCAAGATTGGGCGCGAAGCCGCCTTCGTCGCCAACGTTGGTGTTGTGGCCGGCTTTTTTCAGAGCGCTCTTCAACCCGTGGAAAACTTCCGCGCCCCAGCGCGCCGCTTCCTTCAGCGACGGCGCGCCGACGGGGAGTATCATGAATTCCTGAAAATCGATCGGATTGTCGGCGTGCACGCCGCCGTTGATGATGTTCATCTGTGGCAGCGGCAGCACATGCGCCTGGACGCCGCCGACATAGCGATAGAGCGGCAAGCCGCAAACATCGGCGGCCGCCTTGGCGACCGCAAGGGAGACCCCCAAAATGGCGTTGGCGCCGAGCCTCCCTTTGTTCGGTGTGCCATCGAGCGCGATCATTGTTGCGTCGATCTTGCTTTGATCTTCCGCGTCGAACCCGCTCACGGCGTCGAAAATATCGCGATTGACGCTCTCGACCGCTTTGAGAACGCCCTTGCCGGAAAAGCGCGCCTTGTCGCCATCGCGCAATTCGACCGCCTCATGCGCGCCGGTCGAGGCCCCCGAAGGCACAGCCGCGCGCCCGCTCGACCCATCTTCCAAGGTGACGTCGACCTCGACGGTGGGATTGCCGCGGCTATCCAAGATTTCCCGCGCGGCGATGTCGACAATTGCGGTCATGCAGGCTCCTGTTACCATGGGGACCGGAAAAGCTCGGGTTTTACGCTGAAGCGCGGCGGGAAGGAAGCGGCGTGAGCATCTTCGCGAGGGCCGGGATTGGACCTTCCGGCAAGGAAGCGGTAAATAGGCTTTTTGCAGTTATCGTCTCACAGCCGTCGTCGCAAGCTTTGGAAAGGGGCCGGATGCTGTCCCATAAGACCGCTTCCCTCATTTTATGCGGTTTCGTCACCCAAGCGGGCGCGGCTTCGGGCGGTCCGCCCTTGCCGGTTCCAAGACCGGATCCACCTGCCAATGCCCAGGACAACGCGCAAACTAAAACGCGGCCTTTTGCTTTGGAGCAACCCTTAGACACTGTGGAGCCAGATGCGAACAAGACCTATCGGGCGCTCATAAAAAGGGAAGCCGCGAAGAACGGTTTGCCGCCTGACATCGCCGACGCCGTCGCGGCGATCGAGAGCGGCTACGATCCAGGCGCGATTGGCGGCGTCGGCGAGATTGGCCTGATGCAAGTCCGGCCCGAAACAGCCGCGATGCTCGGTTTCAAGGGCGATCTTGCCGAACTCGCAAGACCCGACGTCAACATTCACTACGGCGTGACTTACCTTGGGCAGGCTTGGCATCTTGCCAATGGCGATCTTTGCCGCGCCCTGATGAAATACCGCGCCGGACATGGCGAAGAGATCATGTCCGCCCTATCCATGACGTATTGCGGCCGCGCGCGGGCCCATCTGGCGGCAGCCGGCTCGCCGTTCGCGGCGGCGGTTTCCGTGCCGTTCGTTTTCGATGCGGCCTTGCCGGTAGCGCCAGCGGCGAAACGTGGGCCAAGAATCCGCACAGCGGCTGTGAGCCGGGCCTTTTGGGCCGCGCATGACGCAAGAGTGCAGGCGATCGCCAAACGCATCGAGGCCAAATGGCGGCGCATAGCGGCGCGGTAGAGAAAAGGCGCTGGGTTCCTTGCGCGCCCGCCGGGTTCGACAGGCTCACCGTGAGAGTTTGCAACAAGAGGTCAAACGGCGGATTTCGACGCAAACGGTGTTGCCCTGCGTCGAAACCGCCGCGATGGTGATCTGGGCGCTCCTGGCCTCAGGACAAATCAGGTCATCCCCAAAAGTGGCCGCGTTTTACACCGCCACGCAGCCGCGTAATGCCGCCGCTCCGTGGCCTATAAATATTGCTCCGCCGCGTACACGCTTGGGCGCATGGGAGCCGTATCTCGAGGGTTTGGCATTGCTAAAACCCTTCGCATGCGGCAACCTCACCCACGCCAGAGTCGTCGTCCGTGGATGTCGGTTTAGGCAGGGAGATTAGTTCGTGGTTGAGGAATCCGACTCGCCAAAGAAGCCTTGGACGATGCTTATTGGGTCGGTTGTAGCCGGCCTCGTTAGTTTGGCCGTCGGGGTGGGAAGCGGGATAACGGTGAACTGGTTTACAGCGCGCGAGCCCGGGCTCGAATACGCGCTCGTCACTTGTGATCAGTTCGCCGGTGATCAGTTCGCCGGTGATCAGTTCGCCGGTGATCAGTTCGCCGGAAAATCACTGTACTTAGAGATTGTTACTTTAAATATTTCCAACCCTGCAAACAAAGAGGTCGAAAACGTAACTTCTTCCCTCAATCTTCACTCTCTTATAATTAATAAGATTAAGGTGGTTGGACTCGTACCCGGGTCGTACACACCACCGTTAACTAAGGAAGGATCCGTTATAATCACTGTACCTTACCTTAATCCAAAAGAGTCGTATTCTGTAGAACTTCTTCTTACCTCTCAAACACCTTCCATCCCAAAACTTGATGTCGTTGTTCGCGGCAAGGGGATAACAGGTTTACCGCGTGCCGCCGGGGGTAACAACTCGGATAATAACCTCTTGTCGGTTGTTGTAAGTTCCGCCGCATCAATACTTGCGGTATCCATGCTCTTTCTTACGCTCTATCTTAGACGAACTCCCTAAACGTTTTTCCCTAAACAGCATTGTGAGACCAGCGTGGCGTGACGGCTTTCGTGTTCTCCGCAAGCGGCTTTTATGAGGAGGCGCAGTGGGCTCGGGACTCCGAACGAAGCTAGTCCTAGAGGCCGAAGGCACTCAACAAATGGGGAGGAAAACATGGAATCGAGAACAATCCGGTACGGTGTGACAGCCGTTACTGCTGTGCTGCTTGCCCTTAGCGTCGGTGCTTGCTCGAAGGAACCGGAGGCTCCTGCTCATGATCCGGGGGTCCGCGGCGGAGCCGCCGGAGCCGGTAACTCATATCCGGGCTTGCCGGATCCGTTTCAGAAGCTATTCGACGCCGGCCTGGCAGAGTTCGTAAAGCCTGACAAAGTCGAGGATGGGCTTGGACCGAGAATGAACCTTGACAGCTGCTTGGGCTGCCATGCAAATCCCGCCCCAGGTGGTTCGAGCCAGGAAAGCAATCCGCAATTTTCGTTTTGGAAGGACAGCTTGGACCCTAAGACCAATACACTGCCATCCTTCATCGCCGAGAAGGGACCGACGCGCGAAGCAAGATTCAAGTTATTCGGGTATCCGGAGGGCCTGACGTACACCAGTCCCGATGGCGGTGTCCACGACCTGTTCACCATTGCCGGAATGAAGGGCGCGGAGAACTGCAAGATAAAACAGCCTGAGTTCGAAGAGCAGCTACGTCGCAACAATGTGATCTTCCGGATTCCGACGCCTGTATTTGGCGCCGGCCTGATCGAGCAGATTCCAGACACGGCAATTATGGCAAATATCAATAGGGAGCGGGATCAGAAGCAGGCGTATGGAATCCGGAGCAAATTGAACATCGTGATGTCTGGTAACACGATTACAGGGCTTCCGAATAAAAACGGTAACGACGGCACGATCGCGCGCTTTGGATGGAAGGCGCAGAATAAATCTCTGCTTATTTTTTCGGGCGAGGCGTATAACGTCGAGATCGGCATCTCTAATGAACTATTCCAGACCGAGCGTGAGGAGGACCCGAACTGCCAGTTCAAGGCAACGCCCAACGACACGACCGATCCCTCCCACATAACGGAGACGGATCAGGCCAAGAAGCTGGATATATTGAGTGATATCGAAAAATTCGCATCCTTCATGCGTTTGCTCGCACCACCGGAGCCTTCTAGCACCGCCCCGGGAGGCTCGGAATCTATCGCGAAAGGAAAGACGCTTTTCAGTCAGGTAGGGTGCGCCCTTTGCCACGCCCCGATGCTTAAGACGGGTAATTCCACGATCCCGCAACTAAGCGAAAAAGAGGCGCATCTCTATTCGGATCTTGCGGTTCACCAGATGGGTCCAAACCTCGATGACGGCGTGAGTCAGGGCCAAGCAAAAGGAAACGAGTTCCGTACGGCACCGCTCTGGGGTCTTGGGAAACGCATTTTTTTCTTGCACGACGGTCGAACTTCCGATTTGGTGAAGGCTATTGAAGAGCATCGGGGTGGGTATGATGCGAATGCATCCGAAGCAAATGCCGTCGTCAATCAATACAACAAGCTTCCGGAGAAAGAGAAGCAAGACCTTCTGAACTTCCTGCGCTCCCTCTGAGTCGAGGAACCATCCGGGGACGAACATCCCCGGATGGTTCAGGGAGCGGGAAAAACCCCGGGGGTCATGCTGCGAGATTGATTGTGCCGGTAGGCAGCGCGCCATTGATCACAGCCCGCTCTCGCTTGCAGCACTCGCTGCGCGCCGCCAGGCGTAGCAAAAAGACCAACGCAAGCCAAAATGGACGCCCAGAGTTAGCTTGTGCTACAGATGCGGGGCTCGCGCCAAGGCGAGGGACAATGCGAGGAGCCATCGGCCATGCGAAATGCAACCGGAGATCGGGCGAATGTCATTGCGTCACCTCCGGTGATATTCGCGGCGGTATTGGCGCTGGGATTTATTCTTGATTGGCGTTGGCCCGCGTCGTTCTTGCCGGACGGCTGGGGCTTGCCGCTGGGATTTATCATCATCTTCCTCGCCGCCAACATAAAGCTCTTCGCGGTGCGGGAATTGGTTCGGATCAAGTCGAACCTCAACGTCCACAGACCGACAACCGATATCGCGACCTCGGGGCCCTACGGCATGAGCCGCAATCCGATTTACGCCGGCATCGTCCTGCTCAATATCGGCATCGCGTGCTTCGTGAATTCCTTGTGGATTTTTCTTCTTACTACCGTGCTCGTGCCTATGTTACTAAAAGGCGTGATCGAGCCGGAAGAGGCCTATCTCGAACAAAAATTTGGCGACAAATATTTGCGCTACAAAGTCAAGGTCCGGCGCTGGATCTAACATCAACATCACGCCTCGCGGCTTTCAGCTTGGCCGGCGTCGGGCCCGTTTACAACCCGCAGGATTTTTGATGGCGCCGCGCGGAACAATCAGCCGCCGTCTATTTCTCGGGCATACGCTGGCCAGCGTTTTGACATTGCCTGCGCGGGCGGAGCTGCCTTCTCCGCAGGAGGGTTTCCGTGTCCTTGAAGCGCGGGAGGGCAATTTGAGCCTTCTGTCCGAACCGGCCTCTCCAACCGCCGTCTGGAGCTATAATGGGGAGGTGCCCGGCCCGCTCCTGCGATTCAAAAAAGGCGAGGAGGTCAAAGTAAGGCTGGTTAACAAGCTCGCCCAGCCGACAAGCCTTAACTGGCACGGTGTGCGGATCGTCAACGCGATGGACGGCGTCGCCGGTCTGACGCAAGAGCCGGTCCTGCCAGGCGACTCTTTCGATTATCGTTTTACCCCTCCCGACAGCGGGCTTTATTGGTATCATTCGCACGCCATGCCGTTCATCGGCGAGCAGCTCGATCGCGGGCTTTACGGCGTCTTGATCGTCGACGAGCCCGAGTCGCCCGCGGCCGACCGCGACATGCTTGTCGTTCTCGCCGATTGGAAGCTCGACGAC
>Ga0185299_10003600_pt1 | contig 20151 bp, 23 predicted proteins | sample PaiPotPPA55metaG_FD_128002 | JGI IMG/M metagenome (GOLD analysis project Ga0185299, IMG submission 128002) | Iron sulfur acid spring bacterial and archeal communities from Banff, Canada, to study Microbial Dark Matter (Phase II) - Paint Pots PPA... ...
CTGACGCCGCCGCGTCCATCGCATCCCGCCCCGCGTCAATGACGATGGCCAACGCCCCTCTGTGGGACGGGATGGCAAATCATATAGCCTGATTTGCGTTTCGGAAAAACAGAAATATTTTTGCGAAAGGGGCTGGACAAGGCAAACAACCACCCGCTCACTGATTTGCCCGTCGGGCAAATCAGCAGCGCATTGCTCTCATGGTGTGGTCGGCTTCATTGCCATTCACCGCTTCCCGTAGTATGTTGTTGCCATGATTAGGTCGTGGCGGAATTCCGCAGCCCGCAAGGTCTGGGATGGCGAGCGGCCGAACCAGTTTCGTGGACTGGATTTCGAGGCCGCCGTGGATTTGTTACTGGCTTTGAATGTCGCCAAATCGCTCGGTGATCTCAGCCCCTTGAAAAGCGTCGGCCTGCACAAGCTCAAAGGCGATCGACGGGGACAATGGGCGATGACGGTCAACGACCGCTGGCGCATCTGTTTCGAATTTCGCAAGGGCGACGCGCACGAGGTCGAAATCGTAGATTACCATCGAGGTTGAACGCCATGGCTCCTGTTGTACACCCCGGCCGGTTGTTGAAGCGCGAATTGGTCGCTCGAAAGCTCAGCGCAAACCGTCTGTCGCTCGATATCGGCGTTCCTTCCGGCCGCATCACCGACATTCTCAATGGCCGCCGCGCGATCACGGCCGATACCGCGGTGCGGCTCGGCCGCTACTTCGGCAACAGCGCGCCGTTCTGGCTGGACCTGCAGGGTCAATATGACATCGGCGTGGTCGAGCGGGAGAAGGGCGCCGAGATCGCCAGGCGCGTCAGGCCGGCGGATGCGGCATGAGTCAGTCGACGTAGCGCCTGTTGTCCATTCATAGCGACGCGCCAAAATGTCCTCCTTGCGCGACCACGTAGACTTGAAGCATTCGATCAGCGGCTGAAAGCTGCCCAATTTCGGCCGTCCGCACCCGCAATCTCGACATCGTCCTGGCGAACTGCCGACAAATCCACCGGCAACCGTGTCCCCCAGTTCAACGTAGGGAAATCACATGCGGTTTGAAATTGTTGCGGAAAAGGAAAGTGAAACGGTGAGAATGAAGCGGAACAGTTCGCTGATCGCGATTGCCAAGGCGCGGGTGTGGGCAAGCGAAGGTTGGAATGTCACCATCGTCGTCGACGACAATGCACCGGAGTTGGTCGAAGAATTCTCTCTGTCGGCGGCTTAGGCCAGCCGCGCTGCCGTCATTGGTGGTGAAGGATGGCGGGACAAAGGAGGTGATGCTCGAGCGGGAGAAGAGCGCGGAGATTGCCAGGCGCGTCAGGCCGGCCGATGCGGCATGAGTAGGCCGACCGCCAGACCTCGCACTCTTCTGATTTTCGCCCTATAGCTTGTTCTGCTTCATGGAATCAGGCGACCAGCGCTCGGACAAATGCGATATTCGATCAACGATAAAACGCTTGTGGCGAAAAAGGCCCGCATCTTGATCAACGCGCTGGTCGATTGCGCAAAGGCGGGGGTCAAGTCGAGCGCCGTTACCAAGAAAATGCTTTGGGGAATCTCGCTTTACCTGGAATGCGGGAGTTTCACGAAGGAAAACTGGCGAACGTACCACCGCGCAAGTGACGCCGCCAGGCAGGTGCGGGAGTCGGCCGACAAGGACTGGAAAAGGAAAGTCACGTTCGAACATGCACGCCCGCTGGGCGTGATGTATCAGATGCTTCTGGATGAGAGGGCAACCCTGACCCTCGAAAGGGCGGCGTTCATCATTGGTGAATATCCGCCTGTCCTGATCACGATGGAAGAAGAGCTCCGAATGACGAAACTCGGGTTCAAGCATGACGGCGCGCCGGAGCATCGATACGCCGAGATTCCGATTTCCGGTTTCAGTCTGCGCTCAGACGGTGCCGTGCCGCGTTGACGCTCTGTCGATTGCCGCGTTTTCGCCTCCGGCGGGTTCGTGGCAGAGGTGATAGAGGAATGAGTCGGCGCATCACGGATACATTTTTGTAGGGTGGATTAGCGTAACGTAATCCGCCATCGTTTCGGGTCGCAGCGGCGGATTACGCCTTCGGCTAATCCGCGGTACGCGCTTATGGCCGCCGCTTGCGCACGTGAACATTGATATCGAGATCGATCTGGCTGACGCAGGTTTGCTCCGAGCGGTGCGAGCCGCCTTCATGCCAGCTTCCGCTGCGCGCTCGGGCGCCTCTCACATTGGCAAGTTTTAGACATCGCCATTGCGGCAGCTTGCCTGAACTCTCGCCGGCGAATTGCCACGCCAGCACGACTTCCTCGCCGCTCCTGTTGGTGCCGATGATGTGCGGACACAGTTCGCGCACGCGACCATCGTAGCTGCACACGACCTGCTGCTCGGCGAGGATGGCGTTGCGGAAGAGGGTGTAGGTGGAGCTGGGCATCGCGGGCAGGGGCTGCAAGCTTGCTATCTGGGATTGCACGAGCGTCCCTAGTATAAGCATTCGACGCAATCTTGTTCCGTTGCAATCTTGTTCCGTTGGACCCGCGCGTATGGCCTCAAGACGAAATCGTACCATCAATATGCCGGCGCCCTACCTCAAGCGCATTTGGCTGGAGCCGTCGGGCATCGCCGACCGCACGGCCTATCCGTTTTGCCTGCCCTTTCTGCACGATGATTTCGAGCTGAGTCTCGATCGGCCGATCACGATCATCGTCGGCGAAAACGGCACTGGAAAATCAACGCTGCTGGAAGGCATAGCCGTGCTCGCCGGCTATGACGAAGCCGGCGGCGGCAAGGGGTATATGCCGGTCGATCATTCCAACGCGCTCGAGAAGATGGGCGGAGCGCTTTCAGAGGCACTGCGTGCGAGTTGGCTGCCGAAGATTACCAACGGATGGTTTTTCCGTGCCGAGAGCTTCTTTTCTATCGCTCGCTATCTCGATGAAGCAGCCCGAGAGCCGTTAAGCGGACCGCCGCCTGACTTTCTCTCGCATTCGCACGGCGAGGGCTTCTTGCGGTTCTTCGAGGAGCGCTGCCAGCGGCAGGGCATCTTCATCTTCGACGAGCCGGAATCGGCGCTGTCGCCGGCGCGCCAGATGGAATTCTTGAAACTGATGCGGCGCATGGAGGCGTCCACGATTTGCCAGATCATCATGGCCACGCATTCGCCGATGCTGATGGCCTATCCCAATGCGCGCCTGTTGCGGCTGACAAAATATGGCCTGGAGCCCGTGACAGTCGAACAGACGGATCACTACAAGGTCATGCGGGAATTTTGCGATGATCCGGCGGGGTTTGTGGAGGCGGTGATAGAGGAGTGACCGACGGACCAGTAACTGCTCCAACGGCTGGCTTTCTCGTCCGCCGCTATTTTGCCCCAATGGGCGTCAGTTCGAACACCCGCCCGTATTTGGCTGCCTCGGCAATATCGCCGCGACGCAAAGCCACCCTGACCGTGTCGAGCTTGCGCGCATCGTAGGGCGACAGATAAGGCGACCAGGCAGTATCGTCTTCGATCAAATCGACGGCGACCTCGGCGGCATACTTGCCTTCATGGACGAACTCTTTTGATTTTCGCATTAGGGCTTCTTCCGCTTCATGAAGTCAGACGACCAGCGTTCCGGTGTTGGTCGATAGGGCGTTACCAGCACTGCCGGCGTCCCACTGATCTTTGGAACGCCCCACATCACGTGGATGGGTAGGCCCCTCCGATCGCGCTGCAAGACCAAGACGGACGGCTCCTTGCGCGAATCCGGATAGTCTTCGACAACAACGGCTGACCCGATGCCGATCAGTACCTCGTCCAAGAGGATATCATCCGCTGCTAATTCGCGATAGCCATGTCGCGATACAAGATATTCGCCCCGCTTCAAGAGCCCTTGAACGATGGTTAGGATCTGGCTCAAACCTACTCCGCCGCCTCGCTCGCCCCGCTCTTCCTCGGCTTCCCCGCCACCCGCGCCAGCACCGGTGCCAAAAACTTCCCCGTATAGCTCCGCGGCGCCTTGACGATGTCCTCCGGCGGGCCCCAGGCGACGATTTCGCCGCCGCCGTCGCCGCCTTCGGGGCCGAGGTCGATCACCCAGTCGGCGGTTTTTATCACCTCGAGATTGTGTTCGATCACGACGACGGTGTTTCCCTGCGAGACCAGCTCGTGCAGCACTTCCAGGAGCTTCTTCACGTCATGGAAATGCAGGCCGGTCGTGGGTTCGTCCAGGATGTAGAGCGTGCGGCCGGTCGCGCGCTTTGACAGTTCTTTTGCCAGCTTGACGCGCTGGGCTTCGCCGCCGGACAGGGTCGTGGCCTGCTGGCCGACATGGATGTAGTCGAGGCCGACGCGGTGCAGCGTCTTAAATGTTTCGCGCACGCGCGGGACCGCCTTGAAGAAGTCAGCGGCTTCTTCCACCGTCATGTCCAGGACGTCGGCGATCGACTTGCCCTTGAACAGCACTTCCAGTGTCTCGCGGTTGTAGCGTTTGCCCTTGCAGACGTCGCAGGTGACGTAGACGTCGGGCAGAAAGTGCATCTCGATCTTGATGACGCCGTCGCCCTGGCAGGCCTCGCAGCGGCCGCCCTTGACGTTGAACGAGAATCGCCCGGGCTCGTAGCCGCGCGCTTTTGCTTCGGGAAGGCCAGCGAACCATTCGCGGATCGGCGTGAAGGCGCCGGTATAGGTCGCCGGATTCGAACGTGGCGTGCGGCCGATCGGCGACTGGTCGATGTCGATGATCTTGTCGATATGCTCCAGCCCCTCGATGCGATCATGCGGCGCGGCGCCTTCGCTCGCGTTGTTGAGTTTGCGCGCGATCGCCTTGTAAAGCGTGTCGATCAGAAGCGTCGACTTGCCGCCGCCGGAGACACCGGTGACGCAGGTGAACAGCCCCAGCGGAATTTCCGCCGAGACGTTTTTCAGATTGTTGCCGCGGGCGTTGATCACCTTGATGGTGCGGCGATGATTCGGCGGCCGGCGCTCGGGGATCTCGACCGACAATTCGCCGGTGAGATATTTTCCGGTCAGCGAATTCGGGTTGTTCATGATGTCGGCGGGCGTGCCCTGAGCGACGATGTGGCCGCCATGCATGCCCGCGCCGGGGCCGATGTCGAGCACGAAGTCGGCAAGGCGGATCGCGTCCTCGTCATGCTCGACCACGATCACGGTATTGCCGAGGTCGCGCAGCCGCTTCAGCGTTTCCAACAGCCGCGCATTGTCGCGCTGGTGCAGGCCGATCGAGGGCTCGTCCAGCACATAGAGCACGCCTGTCAGCCCGGAGCCGATCTGGGAGGCGAGGCGGATGCGCTGGCTTTCGCCGCCGCTTAGCGTGCCGGAGGCGCGCGCCAGCGTCAGATAATTCAGGCCGACATCGAGCAGGAACGACAGCCGCTCGCGGATTTCCTTGAGCACGCGCGCGGCGATCTCATTCTGCTGCGCGTTGAGCGCCGTCGGCACCGTCTCGAACCACTCGCCGGCGCGGCGCACGGAAAGTTCGGAAATCTCGCCGATATGCTTGCCCGCGATCTTGACGCACAGGGCTTCCGGCTTCAGCCGATAGCCGTTGCAGGCCTCGCAGGGAATGTCGGAAAAATATTTTGCCAGTTCCTCGCGCGCCCATTCGCTCTCGGTCTCGCGAAAGCGGCGGTTGATATTGGTGATGACGCCCTCGAACGGCTTTTTGGTATCGTAGGAGCGCACGCCGTCTTCATAGGAGAATTTGATCTCGTCCTCGCCGGAGCCGTGCAGGATCGCGGCCTGCGTCTTCTTCGGCAGGTCCTTCCACTTGGTGTCGAGCGTGAATTTGTAGAATTTGCCGAGCGCGGTCAGCGTCTGGATGTAATAGGGCGATGACGACTTTGCCCACGGCGCGATCGCGCCCTTGCGCAGGCTCACTTCCTTGTCGGGAATGACGAGGTCCTCGTCGATATGCTGCTCGACGCCGAGACCGCCGCAGGCAGGACAGGCGCCATAGGGGTTATTGAACGAGAACAGCCGCGGCTCGATTTCGGGAATCGTAAAGCCGGAAACCGGGCAGGCGAATTTTTCCGAGAACAGAATCCGTTCCGGCCCGCTCTTGTCGTGAATCTTTGCCACCTTCTTTGTCGCAGGTTCGGTCGGCTCCCTCCCCCCTTGTGGGGGAGGGTTGGGGAGAGGGGTTGCATCCGCGTACTCGATGACAGCCAATCCTTCGGCCAGCTTCAGCGCAGTCTCAAAACTCTCCGCCAGCCGCTGGCCGATGTCGGGCCGCACCACGATGCGGTCGACCACGACGTCGATGTCATGGGGGAATTTCTTGTCGAGCGTCGGCGCCTCCGCCAGCTCATGAAACGTGCCGTCGATCTTGACCCGCTGGAATCCCTTCTTGAGATATTCGGCGAGCTCCTTCTTGTATTCGCCCTTGCGACCGCGCACGACCGGCGCCAGCAGATAAAGCCGCGTGCCTTCCGGCAGCGCCAGTACGCGATCGACCATCTGCGAGACGATCTGGCTTTCGATCGGCAGGCCCGTCGCGGGCGAATAGGGCACGCCGACCCGCGCCCACAACAGCCGCATGTAATCGTAGATCTCGGTCACCGTGCCGACGGTGGAGCGCGGATTTTTCGAGGTCGTCTTCTGTTCGATCGAAATCGCCGGCGACAGGCCGTCGATCTGGTCGACATCGGGCTTCTGCATCATCTCAAGGAACTGGCGGGCGTAGGCCGACAACGACTCGACGTAGCGACGTTGGCCCTCGGCGTAGATGGTGTCGAAGGCGAGCGATGATTTTCCGGAGCCGGACAAGCCGGTGAACACCGCAAGCTTGTCGCGCGGAATCTCGACGTCGATGTTTTTGAGATTGTGCTCGCGCGCGCCGCGAATGGTAATCGCGCGGCTGCCCGATGCGGCGGACTGTTGGCGCTTCGCCCTGATCACTTCATCCATCTCGGCATTTCCACGCGCGTTGGCCGCGGCTTGACATTACGGCGCGCATCGCCGGGAACGGTGCGATCGGACGCCAGCGGGTGCGCTCGGAACATAGGAAGAACGGGCGTGGATTTCCAGTGCCGTGTGCAAACCATCAACGGTTTGTTGGATGCCGGCGCGCGATGGCGGCAGCAGGCAGCAGCTTCGAGGCGCGAGAAACAAAAGCTCAAGCAAAAAGGCCGGCGCGAGGCCGACCTTTCCGTGCAACAGAGTGTGCCGATTGAGACGATCAGTATCGCGCCACGATCGGGCCACCAAAGCTATAGTTGACGCGAACCGTGCCGATGTCGATGTCCTGCTTGATGCTGTCGGTGCGCGTGTTGACAAGGCCGAACGCATTGAAGGAGAGCGTGCGGTTGCCCATGAACAAATGGTCGTATTCGACCGCCACCGACCAGTTCGGCGCAAAGCCGAATTCGAGACCGGTTCCGACGGTGCCGCCCCAGCGGGTTTCACTTGCGGAATCGAACGCGAAGCCTGCTCCGGTGACGAAGCCGTCGTACCTGTCGTGGGTGACGGCGCCGCCGCCCTTCAAATACCAGAGCACGTTGTTCCAGGCGTAGCCAACCTGACCGGTGAAGAGGCCGAACGCGTCGATCTTGCTCTGGTTGGTCAAAGCGGCCCCGAACGCAGCCGGTGAGCTCAGGCTTGATCCCCTCAGGCTCGCCCAATCACCCTGGCCTTCGAGGCCGAACAACACCGGGCCGCTCATCCAGCGGTAGCCGATCTGGCCGCCGCCCACGCCGCCGGTCGCGTTGTGGCAGCCCTCGCTCACCGACGGCACAACCGCAACACCCGTGACGCTGGTGAGATCCCAGCACTTGTGGCTCGAGCCGCCGCCGCCGTTGAGACCGATATAGAAGCCGCTCCAGTTATAGACCGCTGCGACGGCCACGGGCGCCTTGGTGTAGGGACGGGCGGCGAGGTCGGCAGCGGAGGCCGGCGCAGCCATGCTCAACGCAACCAGTCCGACTGTACCCAGCAAAAACTTTTTCATCATAATTCTCTCCGGCTCTTCGTTTCACTCAAGACCTGGAGCAAGTGTGCGCGCGACCGCAGCAGCGCCCCAACCCACGCAGCGAGATATATTTCGATTCAACCGAAAATGCTGTGCTCGAAATGCGACACTCGCAAAGAGAGCTTGCGCCGAAATTGTCATCTATCGGACGCAAACCGGGCTTGGCCCAAACAGGACGTTTTGCCGCAAACAAAAAGGCCGGCGCGAGGCCGGCCTTTGTTATTTCGAAAGCCTCAGATCAGGCCGAGGTCAGTACTTCGCGACCACCGGGCCACCCCAGCGGTAGTTGATGCGCGCGGTGACCATGTCGACGTCCTGCTTGATGCTGTCGGTGCGCGAGAAGATGCCGGTTCCGACTGCGGTAAGGGTGGTGCCGTGGTTGCCCATGAACAGATGATCGTATTCGACGCCGACCGACCAGCTCGGCGCGAAGGAGACTTCGACGCCGGTGCCGACCGTGCCGCCCCAGCGGGTGGAATTCGCCTGGTCAAACGCAACGCCGCCCGTCACCAAACCCGTGTACTTGTCGTCCACGACCGCGCCGCCGCCCTTCACATACCAGAGCACGTTGTTCCAGGCGTAGCCGACCTGACCGGTGAACAGGCCCAACGCGTCAATCTTGGTCTGGTTCGTCACGGCGGGGCCAAAGAACAGGCTCGTGTTCGAACCCTTCAGATCGGCCCAGTCACCCTGAGCTTCCAAACCAAACACCCACGAGGCAGCTTGCCAGCGATAACCGAGCTGGCCACCGACCATGCCGCCGGTTGCGTTGTGGCATCCTTCAGAGACCACCGGAATGGTCGCGAAGCCGAGCGTATTGGTGTTGTCCCAGCATTTGTGGCTCCAGCCACCGCCGCCGTTGATACCGATGTAGAAGCCGCTCCAGTCATAGACGGCGGCGACCATCGGCGGCGGCGCTTTGGTGTAGGGACGGGCCGCGAGATCCGCAGCCGAAGCCGGCGCAGCCGTTCCCAGCGCAATCGCGCCCATCGCGATCAGTCCAACAGGACCCAGCGAAAATTTTTTCATCACATTTCTCTCCGGCTCTTGGATCGCTTCGTTTGTTGTGAAGCGTTTTTCAAATGAGGCCGCGACCGCGGCGGCGTTCTAATTCCTGACCAAAAGATAGCCCGATTTAGCCCTAAATGCCGTCTCCGAAATGCAACACTCGCGGGCGAAATGAGTGCGCCGAAAATTACCGGATGTTAATGATTTGATGAGGTTTTCAGGGAGCCCGATGGAGCTCTACTGCGGTTTGACAGCGCGGTCGTAGCGACATACCGCCTCAAATTTGTTCGGAGATGGCGTCTAGGAACAAAACTGGAACATTTCGAGCGGGAATGCTATATGTGGATAACCGAGACGTCGGGCAGATCTGCAAGCTCGCGGCGAGCGGCGAGCGTATAGGGTCAGGTTTGTCCCAGTGATTTTCGAGAGTGGAGAGTGGAGAACAGCGATGGCGGGAAGCGTCAACAAGGTGATTCTGGTCGGAAATCTCGGCAAGGATCCAGAAATCCGGCGGACCCAGGACGGCCGTCCGATTGCCAATCTGAGCGTGGCGACCTCGGAAAGCTGGCGCGACAAGGCGACCGGCGAGCGCAAGGAAAAGACCGAGTGGCACCGCGTGGTGATTTTCAACGAGGGCCTCTGCAAGGTCGCCGAGCAGTATCTGAAGAAGGGCGCCAAGGTTTACATCGAGGGCCAGTTGCAGACCCGCAAATGGACCGACCAGGCCGGCGTTGAGAAATACTCGACCGAAGTCGTGCTGCAGGGGTTCAATTCGAGCCTGACCATGCTCGACGGCCGCAGCAGCGGCGGCGGCGGCAGTTTCGGCTCAGATGATTCGGGCGGCGGCGATTTTGGTTCGGGCGGGCCCTCGAGCGCCGCACCGCGCCGTGTGGCGGCGGCCGGCGGACGCAGCAGCGATATGGACGACGATATTCCGTTTTGAGGATTCGGTTGCGGGCGCCAAGCGAGGGCGCGCCGCGCGGTTCTGAACCGATTTTATGCTAAAGTAAATTGGCATAACTTTGTGCTAACATACTGGGATATATAAATAAAATATTGCTTTTGTGCGCCGCAATTCTCACTTCGACAATGGGCGATGTTAATGATATTCACATCGTCCATTCGGGGGTGAGCCCGCATCGGCGCATGCTGAAATTTCGGATCCTGTGGGAACCCGCCGTCATGACCCTTGCGCCGCTGCTCGAGGCAGCTCCCGCGATCCCGCTTCATGCCTTTGCCGCGATGGGCGCCTTCGTGCTCGGCGTGGTCCAACTCGCCGCGCCGAAGGGAACCTTGCCGCATCGGCTGCTCGGCTTCATCTGGGTGTCCTTGATGTTGCTGGTCGCGATCAGCTCGTTCTGGATCCACCAGATCCGCCTGCTCGGTCCCTGGAGCCCGATCCACCTGCTGTCGATCTTCACGCTGGTGGTGATTCCGCTCGGGGTGTGGAGGGCGCATCAGCACCGCGTGGCCGATCACCGCCTTATCATGGTCTTGACCTTTTCGGGCGCGCTGGTCGTCGCCGGACTGTTCACGCTGCTCCCGGGCCGGATCATGCATGCCGTCGTATTCGGCTCCTAACAGCGCGGCATTCCGGGTCGTCAAAAACCGGGCCAGCCACCGCGGCTTCGGCGACCAGATTCGCAATCGCCATTGACCACGTAAGTCTCTGGAAAAACGAAGGGAAAAACCACGTGCCCTGACCTGTTAGGGGTGGTTTTGGCAAGCCCTGTGCGCTATATGATTCGACAAGAAGAACTGACCGGATTCCCCCTTTGTCTGACCCTGAAGATACCCCGCCCGGCGAGCCGCCGGAGCCCTCGGATATTCGTCCCGTATCCATCCTCGACGAGATGAAACGCTCCTACCTCGATTACGCCATGAGCGTGATCGTGGCGCGGGCGTTGCCGGATGCGCGTGACGGGCTGAAGCCGGTGCACCGGCGCATCCTGTACTCGATGTACGAGCAAGGGCACACGCCCGACAAGAAGTACGTCAAGTCCGCGCGCGTCGTCGGCGACGTCATCGGCAAATATCATCCGCACGGCGACCAGTCGATTTACGACGCGATGGTCCGGATGGCGCAGGATTTCTCCATGCGCGTGCCGCTGATCGATGGACAGGGCAATTTTGGCTCGGTCGACGGCGATCCTCCGGCGGCCTATCGGTATACCGAAGCGCGCCTGACGCGATCGGCACTCGCGGTTCTCGGGGATATCGAAAAGGACACGGTCGATTTCCAGGCCAACTATGACAATTCCGAGAAAGAGCCGTCGGTTCTGCCGGCGAAGTTTCCGAACCTTCTGGTCAACGGCGCCGGCGGCATCGCCGTCGGCATGGCGACCAATATTCCGCCGCACAATCTCGGCGAGGTCGTCGACGCCTGCGTCGCGCTGATCGACAATCCCGCGCTTACCATCGATGAGCTCATCAACATCATTCCCGGACCGGATTTTCCGACCGGCGGCATCATCCTCGGCCGCCAGGGCATCCGCTCCGCCTATCATCTCGGCCGCGGCTCGATCGTTATGCGCGGCAAGGTGTCGATCGACACCATCCGCAAGGACCGCGAAGCGATCGTCATCTCGGAAATTCCCTATCAGGTGAACAAGGCCACGATGGTGGAGCGCATCGCCGAGCTGGTGCGCGATAAGAAGATCGAGGGCATCGGCGACCTGCGCGACGAATCCGACCGCGAAGGTTATCGCGTTGTCGTCGAACTGAAGCGCGACGCCATGGCCGACGTCGTGTTGAACCAACTCTATCGATTCACGCCGCTGCAGACGAATTTTGCGGCCAATATGCTGGCGCTGGACGGCGGCCGGCCGCAGACGATGAACCTGAAGGATCTGCTGACGCTGTTCGTCGCCTTCCGCGAGCAGGTGGTGACGCGCCGGACCAAGTTCCTGCTCAACAAGGCGCGCGACCGTGCCCACATCCTGGTCGGCCTTGCGATTGCGGTCGCCAATATCGACGAGATCATTCGGGTGATCCGGACCTCGCCCGATCCCAACACCGCGCGCGAGACCCTGATGTCGCGCGACTGGCCCGCCAGGGATGTTGAGGCGATGATCACGCTGATCGACGATCCCCGGCATCGAATAAACGCAGACGGCACCGCGCGGTTGTCGCTGGAGCAGGCCAAGGCCATTCTCGACCTACGGCTGCAGCGGCTGACCGCGCTTGGGCGCGAGGAGATTTCCGAGGAGCTCGACAAACTCGCCGTGGAGATCGCCGACTATCTCGACATCCTGCGTTCGCGGGCGCGGGTGCAAGCGATCATCAAGACCGAGCTTGCCGAGGTGAAGGACGAGTTCGCCACCCCGCGCAAGACTATGATCGTGGAGCAGGAAGACGAGGTCGAAGACGAAGACCTGATCCAGCGCGAGGACATGGTGGTCACGGTCTCGCATGCCGGCTACGTCAAGCGCGTGCCGCTGTCGGCCTATCGGGCGCAGCGCCGCGGCGGCAAGGGGCGCGCCGGGATGCAGACTCGCGACGAGGATTTCGTCAGCCGGCTGTTCGTGGCCTCGACCCACACGCCGGTGTTGTTCTTCTCCTCGCGCGGCCAGGTCTACAAGGAAAAGGTCTGGCGATTGCCGGTGGCGGCGCCGAACGCGCGCGGCAAGGCGCTGATCAACATCCTGCCGCTCGAGCAGGGCGAACGCATCACCACCATCATGCCGCTGCCTGAGGATGAGAGCTCCTGGGGCAATCTCGACGTGATGTTCGCGACCACCGGTGGCAACGTCCGCCGCAACAAATTGTCCGACTTCGTCGACGTCCGCCGTTCCGGCATCATCGCCATGAAGCTCGACGACAACGAGGCGATCGTCGACGTGCAGATCTGTACCGAGCGCGACGACGTGCTGTTGACCGCCGCCGGCGGCCAGTGCATCCGCTTCCCCGTCACCGACGTGCGGGTATTTTCGGGCCGCACCTCGATGGGCGTGCGCGGCATCGCCTTGCCCGAAGGCGACAAGCTGATCTCGCTTTCGATCCTGCGCCATGTCGAGGCGACGTCGGACGAGCGGTCGGCTTACTTGAAAATGCGCCGCGCCGTCGTCGGCGAAGTTGCGGCCGAAGAAGTCGCGGAAACCGACAGCGAGGAGGTCTCCGGCGCCATTCAGCTCAGTTCGGAACGCTATGTCGAGATGTCGGCGCAGGAACAGGTGGTGCTGACGGTTTCGGTTAACGGCTACGGCAAGCGCACCTCATCCTATGAATACCGAACCACCGGCCGCGGCGGCAAGGGCATCGTCGCGATGTCGGTCAACAACCGCAACGGCAAATTGGTGGCGTCGTTCCCGGTCGAGGACTCTGACCAGATCATGCTGGTGACCGACAAGGGTCAGTTGATCCGTTGCCCGGTCGAGGGCATCCGGGTCGCGGGCCGCTCGACCCAGGGCGTCATCGTGTTCGACACCGCCGAAGACGAGCATGTGGTCTCGGTCGAGCACATCGGCGAGGACGCGGAAAACGGCAACGGCAACGGAAACGGTGGTTAGGTCGGCCCCCCGGCTTCACCAGCAAATTGCGTTTCGGTCTTGACATATACCAACTAGTCGGTATGGTTCGCAACCAACTAGTTGGTATGGCAGATGACGCAAGCTCCGCATGAATCCAAGACCAAACTCCTTGGAGGCGACGCTACGGGTGGTCCGGACCAAGGGCTACAACGCCACCCGGATCGAGGATGTTTGCGCCGAGGCCGGGCTGACCAAGGGAAGCTTCTTTCACCATTTCAAGAGCAAGCAGGATCTGGCGCTCGCGGCCGTCGCGCACTGGGACGCCCTCTCGACCGGGCAATTCGCCGCGGCGCCCTATCACGATCCGGAAGATCCGCTCGACCGGCTGTTGGCCTATGTCGACTTCCGCAAGTCCATCCTGACGGGCGAACTGCCCGATTTCACCTGCTTCGCCGGAACCATCGTCCAGGAGGCCTACGTAACGCATCCGGAGATCCTTACCGCCTGCGAAAGAAATATCTCCGGCCATGCCGGGACGCTCGAAGCCGACTTCCGCGAGGCGATACGGAAGTACGACGTACGCGGCGATTGCAGCATCGAGAGCCTCGCTCTGCATACCCAATGTGTCATCCAGGGCGCTTTCATCCTCGCCAAGGCGAAGGGGAGCGCCGCCGTCGCGGCCGAGAGCCTCGACCATCTGCGCCGCTATTTGGAGCTGTTGTTTGCAGGACCGGGCAAGCGCCGATCGCCTCACGCGCGCGGCGCCGCCGCAACGTCACGGAGTTAGCCACGCGCCGGCGCCAGCCAGGGCCGGTCGACTCGAAGGGAGGACCGACATGCGGGTTTATTGGATCAAGGCCCAGGCGCCGCGGCGCGTGCTCGCACTGATCAAGCATCTGGGTGTAAACGCCGAGTTCGTGGAAGTGAACATGATGGGCGGCGGGCTGAAGACGCCGGACTATGTCGCGCTCAATCCCAACATGAAGGTTCCAACTCTGGTCGATGGCGATCTCGTGCTTTGGGAGGCGTCGGCGATCATGGCCTATCTCTGCATCAAGCAGGGTTCGGACGTGTGGCCGGCATCCGATCCGGCCGAACAGGTCGAGGTTCTGCGTTGGCTGTCCTGGAATGACTGCCACTGGCAGCCGGCGGTCGGCTCGTTCTATTTCGAGCATATCGTCAAGGCGACGTTTGGCATCGGCGAGCCGGACAGCGAACGGCTCAAGTCCAAGGTCGCGGATTTCGTAAAGTTCGCCCGCGTGCTCGACGGACATCTGACGGGGCGGCGTTATGTGGCCTGCAACAGGCTCACCATTGCCGACTTCCAACTCGCCTCGATGGCGAGCTATTGGCGGGAGTCGGAGATGCCCATGGAGCAATTCCCGGGCATCGTACGCTGGATCGACGAACTGATGCGCATTCCAGCCTGGGCCAATCCCTGGCCCGACCCGATGCGCGCAGCGGCGTGAGCCGCTTCAGAGACGGAAATGGAGGCTAGGGCGCCCGCCTAGCCTCCATCCGATCGGTAAAATCCTAAGCGATCACGCAGCGCGCTCTATGGCGTGCGGTCGGCGGTGACCAGCCGGGCTTCCTGGATCATGGTCTTGGTCTTGGAGCCGGCGACGCGCAGGCAGGAAGCTTCGAAATTGGGCCAGGCCTTCTGCGAGCAGTTCGGGCCCACGCTGTGGATGTCGAGCCGGTCGGCCTTGGCGAGGGCTTGCGGCGTAGAGGCCTCGACCTGGGGGGCAAAGCCGGGAAGAACGGTCAACGCGGCAGCGACAAACGCAGCAATAGCGATGGCTGAAAGAGCCTTGATCATGACGGTCCCCTGTCGTTGGGCCTTGGCGGCCCCGTCGTTTCGTTGGTTAACTGATACAAAGCGCCCGTTTCCGGACGTCTTCGCGCGGTCGGAAAACGGTTTCATCCGGCTTGAGTTTTGTTTCGTCGCCATCCCCGGGACGAAACAGTGCCCGCTTGCCAGGAAGACGCGGGGAGCCCCGAACTGGTTCAGAGCCTTGGGAAATATAAAAACCTGAGTTTTGGGCCCTGCGCCGGGAACCGGCCCGGCTTGCCCGGCCGCCCGGGGCGGGGTAGACGGGGCTTATGCCCCGTATCGCGCTTTATCCCGGCTCCTTCGACCCCGTCACCAATGGCCACCTGGATGTGGTCAGGCATGCCGTGGTGCTGTGTGACCGGCTGATTGTCGCCGTCGGGGTAAACTCCACCAAGACGCCGCTGTTTTCGGTCGATGAGCGCCTCAAGATGATCAAGGACGTGTTTGCACCGATTGCGGCCAAGGCCGGGTGCGCGTTTGAATCCACGACCTATGACAACCTTACTGTCGCAGCGGCGCTGAAGAACGGCGCGACCATCATGATTCGCGGCCTGCGCGACGGCACCGACCTCGATTTCGAGATGCAGATCGCCGGCATGAACGAGACCATGGCGCCTGACGTGCATACGGTGTTCGTTCCGGCATCGCCCGCCGTCCGCCCGATCACCGCCACACTGGTGCGCCAAATCGCCGGCATGGGCGGTGACGTATCGCCGTTCGTGCCGCCTTTGGTCGCGGCCAGCCTCAAGACCAAATTCGGCGGCTAGGTTAAAGACATCAGCGCGTCTTCCGCGAAAGCTAGAACCAGTCTTGCGCCAGGATGACGCGCCGATCCAAGATCCTCATCTTCCCCACCTGATCCGGAGTTTTCATGATCCGAGCTCTCGCCGTTATCGTCGCGCTGATTTGCGCGGCTCCCGCACTCGCACAGCCGCTGCCCGCGGGCCTCGACAAGCAGAACGCGATTGTCATCGATACGACAAAAGGCCGTATCGTCATCAAGCTGCGGACCGACATCGCGCCCCAGCATGCCGAGCGCATCAAGCAACTGGCTCGCGATGGCTTTTACAACAACGTGCCGTTTCACCGCGTGATGGACGGCTTCATGGCGCAGACCGGCGACGGCAAGAATTTCGACGGCACCGGCGGATCGAAATATCCGAACCTGAAACAGGAATTCTCGACCGTTCATTTCAAGCGCGGCATCGTCGGCATGGCGCGGCGCGGCGACAGCGTCGATTCCGCCAATTCGCAGTTCTTCATCATGTTCGCCGACGGCGCGAGCCTCGATGGCCAATACACCGTGATCGGCGAAGTGGTGTCGGGAATGGACGTGGTCGACAAATTGAAGAAGGCGCCTCCGGGGTCCGCCGGCGGCGCGGTGACCGATCCCGACAAGATGGTGAAGGTACAGGTCGCCTCCGACATCAAGTGAGGGGCTATGGCGGCGCGGCGATGCAATCAGTTGCTCTTGATGGCTGCGGCGGCGGTGCTGCTGCCGGCATCGGCCTGCGCGCAGGGGGCACCGGCGCAGGTCAATACCATCCAGGATGTGGTGGCCAAACTGGGGACCTGCTGGAAACCGCCGCCGCCGTCCCGCGCCAACCCCGATATCGACATCACGGTGATCGTCAGTTTCAAGCGCAGCGGAGAGATTCTCGGCCATCCGAAGATCACCTATGAATCGGAAAAGGCGACCGATAACGACCGGGTAGAATACCGGATCGCCGTGATGGAGGCGTTGCAACGCTGCACCCCGATGCCATTTACCGAGAGTATGGCCGGCGCGGTTGCCGGCCGGCCATTCGCGGTGCGATTTTACAATCACAAACCCCAACCCGCGGAGAAGAGAGCATGGCTGACACCGAAAATACTTTGATCCTGGAAACCACGCAGGGTCCGGTCACCATTGAAATGCGGCCCGATCTTGCCCCCGGTCATGTCGCGCGAATCAAGGAACTGGTGCGCGAAGGCTTCTATGACGGCATCGTGTTCCACCGCGTGATCGACGGCTTCATGGCGCAGACCGGCTGCCCCCAAGGCACCGGCACCGGCGGCTCCGGCAAGAAGCTCAAGGCCGAATTCAACAACGAACCGCATGTGCGCGGCACCACCTCGATGGCGCGCTCCGCAAGCCCGGATTCCGGCGACAGCCAGTTCTTCATCTGCTTCGACGAAGCCTCCTTCCTCAACAAACAATACACGGTCTGGGGCAAGGTGATCTCGGGCATGGACAACGTCGACAAGATCAAGCGCGGCGAGCCGGTCAAGGATCCGGACAAGATCGTCAAGGCGCGGATGGCACTCGACGACGCGGCGTGAATGGTCATGCCCGGCAATCACGGGCTGAGACGCACTGCGCACCTCACACACAACCGTCATCGCCCGGCTTGACCGGGCGACCCAGTATTCCGGAGCAATTGCGATAGAGCCGTGAAGCCGCGGCGTACTGGATCCCCCGCTTTCGCGGGGATGACGAGTATTGATGCGGAGCCGGGTCAAGCCCGGCAATGACAGTGTTATCATGCGCACCGACCTCTTCGACTTCGAGCTTCCCGCCGCCAGCATCGCGCTGCGCCCGGCGAGCCCGCGCGATTCCGCGCGGATGCTGACCGTGCAACCCGACGGCGCCTTGGGTGACCACATCATTGCCGATCTCCCGCTTTTGCTGAGGCCCGGCGACCAGCTCGTCGTCAACGACACCAAGGTGATCGCGGCCCAGCTCAGCGGACGCCGCATCGGCCGCGAGACCGAGCCGAAGATCGAGGCGACGTTGATAAAGCGGCTCGACGGCTCGCGCTGGCAGGCGCTGGTAAAGCCGGCAAAAAAACTGTCGCCGGGCGATGTGGTCCGCTTCGGCAATGAGGGCAAGGTGTGCCTGCTCGGCCATCTCGATGCGCAAGTGGAGCACAAGGGCGACGACGGCGAAGTCACGCTGTCGTTTTCGTTTCACGGGCCCGCGCTTGATTCTGCAATCGCCGATCTCGGCAGCCCGCCGCTGCCGCCCTACATCGCCTCCAGGCGCGCGCCCGACGAGCGCGACGCGGACGACTACCAGACCATGTTCGCGACGAGCGAAGGCGCGGTCGCGGCACCGACCGCCGGATTGCACTTTACGGCGGCGCTGGAAGCGGCGTTGCGCGCGGGCGGAATCGGCATTCACCGGATCACGCTGCATGTCGGGGCAGGGACCTTCCTGCCGGTCAAGGCGGACGACACGATCGCTCACAGGATGCATTCCGAGTGGGGCACGATTTCCCCCGACACCGCGGCGGCGCTGAATGCGGCCCGCGCCGCCGGCGGCCGCATCGTCGCCGTCGGCACCACCTCGCTTCGGCTGTTGGAAAGCGCCGCCACTGAGGCCGGCATTATCCAGCCATTTTCGGACGAAACCGCGATCTTCATCACGCCGGGTTATCGCTTCCGCGCGGTCGATATTTTGATGACCAATTTCCACCTGCCGCGTTCGACGTTGTTCATGCTGGTGTCGGCGTTTTCAGGGCTCGACACCATGAAACGGGCCTATGCCCACGCGATCGCTGACGGTTACCGGTTCTATTCCTATGGCGATGCCTGCCTGCTGTTTCGTGCACCTCACTAGCTAAGCTAGGGCGCGAACTCATTCGGGCTTAGCCAGATTCGGATTGCCATACCGGCGGATATTGAAGATGTCCGCTAATCGGGGGAAGTATCCGCCGGCGCGTTCGATCTTGGGAATTCAGTAATGGACGCGCGCTGCGGCCTCATCGAGCCCGTCGGCAGCCCTCGCCAGGGCGGCTTCATGGGACCGCACGAACAGAAAACGGGACGCCACGGATATTTCTGCGTCGGCATTACCATCTTGGCCGATGAGGATTAGTCCCGCTCCGCCATTAGCCACGGTTAAAATGACGGGCTCGCCCTTCCACGTCTTGATAGGCTCCATTCCGATGATGAGAAATTCACCCATCGGCTGGTTAAAATATTGAAGCCTCAGTTGCGGAGCGACCTCTGCTGCCGCAAGTCCAAAACCCAACTGTCGGGCGCGCGCATAAATGTCCGCCAGCGACGCAGTATCGGTCTGAAAGCCGAGTTCGGCCGCCGACACCGCGAGAAGCTCCACGTCTGTTTTCGTAACGTTAAGGGTAAAGGCCGGTCGAGCGAGAATTTCCCCAGCCGAGTTTCCGATGCTACAACCTGCCGCATCCAACGCGTTACGGAGGGCAAACGAATTTGCAAACGTCCCTACCGCGATCGTTTTCCACACCGGAACAGCGACTGCGGATCCGACTAGAATTGGCGGCGTATTAGCGGAGGGAGTTTTCTTGAGCGTCAAGTGGTTCCGCAGGACATCTCGCGCCGTGCATTGAGCGCTGGCTGCGCTCGCGAACAGGACGATGCACGCGGCGCAGAACATCGCCATAAAGAGAGTACCGCCACGGTGCCATCCTGTCGAACAATGCGGTATGGCGTGACAGCCGGCTTCCTTGCCAGCAGTTCGGTCCATGGCAACCTTTCTTGCACGCTATGGCGCGTGCTCAATACAATTTGACAAATTACTTCAGTATGGTCGGCCCCCGGTTCGCAACTGAGCCAGGCCGTTATTCGAAAATTACGTTTGGGTCTCACGACAATCCAGAATCTCGCACGACCGGATTGAGAACGCAACACGCTGCGCTCAACGGCGGCGGAACTGACCCGATATCGTACCAAGGGATACCGCGGTCGCACTTTGCGGTATGTGAACCAGTTTACATCCGCAGAAACTTTTTTCTTGCCGGTATGTCGCCTGTTGTGCAGGTTTTCGGACGCCGGAATGCAAAGATCATCCACGCGCTCTGGCGGCCGGCGTCCGAAAAGCGCCAAGGCACGAAATCGCGGGGTGTTGGGCACCGACGGTGCAGCGGGCGCTATGGGGAT
>Ga0185299_10003604_pt1 | contig 20112 bp, 30 predicted proteins | sample PaiPotPPA55metaG_FD_128002 | JGI IMG/M metagenome (GOLD analysis project Ga0185299, IMG submission 128002) | Iron sulfur acid spring bacterial and archeal communities from Banff, Canada, to study Microbial Dark Matter (Phase II) - Paint Pots PPA... ...
ATGATCTCTGGCGGAAAGCGGTAGCCGCGATAGCTGATTTTCTTCATCCCCTTGGCTACAGAACCGCCAGCGGGACCGCAAGCCAGAAGCGGCGTGACAATGCCTTCCAGACGAATCCGAGCGGGCCGCGAAGAAGCAATTGCAATGACGTAGCCGATTGCGTCCGGCCGAGGGCGCGCGTGATAACCGGATGATCGGCACTGAAGCGGCCGTCGTGTGCCGTGAAGCCTTCGGTGTGCCAGTCGCGCCAGCATTGGGATGCAGACGCGATGTAACTCACGGCGCGGGCTTCTGCAGGGCGGGCCATGAGACGGTCCGGTTCGCTGAACGCATGTTCGGGAATTCGGGCGCGCGACAGGGCGTGTTCAACAGGCTTTTGCAGGAGCAGGGAACTCGGCCCCACACGGCTGCCCTGCGGGCTGCGCCTGTGGCGGGAGAGCGCTAACCCCGCGCTGGCGGACGCCAGAACGACTGCAAAACTACGTCGGTCGGCTTCCGGCACGGGATCGGGGTCGAGTGCCTTTGCGGAGACGAGGTGGTCGGGCAAGATTGGATCTTCGGCGCCGCGCCGCGGCCATGCGCGGCTCGTGAGGCCGAGAAGCCTCACCCAGGGCCTTGGCGACGCCGCAAGATGTGCGGCCGGGCACCATACGATCGAATCCCCCGCGTCTGTCTCTTCGGGCAACCGCATGTTCTGAAGCGTCAGTTCAATCGCGTGCGCTGGAGCGGAGCGTGTAGCCGCTTCCCAAATGCGCTGGGACCGTCGCCGCAGGGTCGATGCGGCCGCTTCGCGAGCGGCCTGTGGCCCCTTCTCGAGCACGCTCAACCACGGAAGCAGCACCGTTTCGGCGTCAAATGGCTGGCCATCCGATTCCACACCTGTGAGAGCTCGCTGCCAGTCGCCGAGGGTCAAGAGTGTCGCACCCCGAGGCAGCATTGTGAGCCAGTTGGACGGTAACTGGTCCAAAACCGAGCCTTCGCGTGTGCTCAGCGACACAAGCCGACGGACACGCGCCTCGCTCAACCCACGCAGCAGGATGTCGGCCAACGCTGCGCACCGCTGGCCATCACGCGTGGTCAACGCCGGAACTCCGTGCGAGAAATGAATTCGCATACCGGTATCCGCCGCGAGGGCCAGAAAATGCTCATCCCACGCAGCCGGGTAGGCGGCGGCAATGGCGATCTCGCTTGGCTTGGCCATGCCAGTGCTGAGCAGGCTGCGGACCCAACGAAGGGATTCGACGACCTCGTGATGCGGGTCAGCGCAGGAGACGAGATCGAGTTTTGACGAACCGCTCTGCCCGGGTACTTTTGTTACCGAACCAGTGAACCACGAAGTGTCCGCGGCGGCAGGTGCTTCCCACTCAACCGGCATAACCGTGCAGAGCTGGTTTAGCAGCGGATGCCAAATCGGCGCTATCCACGACAGCCGTTCGATCCGTAGTGGGCCGATCACCGCCAGTGCGCGATGCACTTGGTCGAGCGCGGCGGATCGAATATCGCGCGGCAACATGGCCCCGGGAGGAATCTGCGCTTTATCCGCTGCTCTATCATAGCGAGGTCTGATAGTCGCGCTGCGCCGTCACGCTTGGCGATATCGCTGAGGTCGATGTCGGCGTTCCAGGCATGGCGCAGGGTTCGAGCAACGGCGCGTGTCATGCCGGGCAGCTCGCGGACGCTGGCGAGTTCCGCAAAACCACCTTCGTCGATCGCCGCCCGAATCGCAGGCTCAAGAACCTCTGGCGTAATCGAATACAAGAACCCGCCAGCTAAACGAGCCGCGACTTGGGGAAGACTGAATATTTGCAGCCCACATTGCCCCGCACGCGCGGCCGCAAGCCGCCGCATTTGGAAAGCAAGCGGTCCTTCTACTACTGCGGTACGTCTGAACGACGCTATGCCCACTGACCTGAGCCCCGACTTTCATCCAGCGATAAGTAGAGTCCGTTCTGCATTTGAGTCTATAGGACTCTGTGGTGCAACGGGCTGGGGCTCGGAGCCCCCAGATTGCTCAAGCGCCCCAGCCCGTTGCATCCAGGGGGCACTGAGTTCGGCATAGGCTGCGGGCGTCACCTGACCCAAACTGCTATGCGGCCGGATGGTGTTGTAATCCTCTCGCCAGGACGCGAGTTCATGGCGCGCCTGTGCCAAGGGCAACGCATCTGGATGCGGGCTATCGCCGAGCGCCGACAGCAGTCGGCGCAGCTGCCAGGCGTAGCAATATTCAGCGGGCAGCAGTTCGAGGGCATCGAGCACGGCGCTGGGGCGGTCAGAGAACGGAAACAATTCGACCCATCCCATCAGCTCGCCGCGATTTTCATCGAGCCGCCACGACTCCCTCTCGGCTAGGTCGAGCAACTCCCGGGTTCCAGCAAGAAGTGTGTCGGCCGGGATAATTTCGCCGGCCATCGCGGCGGCTGTGAGCAGCCCCTGTTTGAAGGTATATTGTTGCGGCAGGATCAGGAGGGCGTGGAGCTCGTGCCGCTTCGTTCTATGTGGTAGTCCAAGCCCGATCTTCGCCAGACCAATAGCTTGCCGCTGCGCAGCGTCGTCCTTATCATGCGTTCCCAGCTCCCGAATGACCTCGAAAATCGCCTCGGCGAAATCGCAGGTCGGCATCGGGTGCTGCGTGTCCTCACGCTGTTTCCGCCGCGCCTTTACCTCGGAAAAGTCGTGCCACGCCGCGAAGGGCTTGTCCCTGTCCGAAGGATGTTCTCGCTTCCAGATATCCATGAGAGCGCATGCGGCATCGGAGCCAAACCGCAAGTCAGGCAGATAACCTTTCATCAGCGCGATCACCTCCGCGCCCCCGATGGCACCGAAAGCCGTCCTGTATTGCAGCCTGTAGCAGTGCGTTACATCTGGGGTGAGGACGCCGCCACGACCGGATTTTGCGTGTTCCTCGCGCGCACGCGCCCAGTCGGTAAGGTCACGTTCAAGCATCCGCCGAAGGCCGTACGAGCCTTGGATCGCGGACCCGACCTGCGGCGCGAGCGACATCGGAAAATTGATGCCGATTGGCGTGCGGTGAGGTCAACATCACCTCAATCCAGTTCTCCAGGACCACGCCCAGCCGAACCCGCATATCTTCGCCGATTATCAGCGGCTCGCGCCGCGCCAGAAGATCGGCCATCAATCGTATGCGCCGCGGCCGATCCGATCGTGCGCGTTCGAGCAGCGGGCAAAGAAGGGCGCGTCGCGGGACGCAATGATTGCGTCGATGAGCCGATGATATTCTTTCCCCGCGGCTTCTCCCAACGCTTGTCCTTTTTGCTCGAACTCGTCATCCAGCGCGCATAGCTGGTCCATCATCATTCCCACGGTCTTGGGGCCGATGAGGGTGAAAGCCGCGCGCGCTACGCGCTCCGGAGTAGTCTTATCAGGGGCCGCGGCGGCAATCGGACCGTCGTCGAGGGGAGCCGCGTCCGCAAGAAATTCTTCGGCTCCGTAGGGCAGTTCGAACCCAGTCGCGACACGGTTTAATAGAGCCCCCGCCGTCTGCCGAGGATAGGTCTCAAAAGCGCGACGCACAGCTCCTCCGGCATGTTGGTTTCTCACCGGGAACTCCGAAGACTGGATCAACTGTTCGACGCGTTCGCCGGCGTCATGCTCGTCGCTCTTCTGCTCCGCTAGAATTCCAATCGCCAGAATTGGATCGGTGTCATTCGCAATTTCAGCGCGTCGCAACTTGGCAAGGCGAGTGTTTAATGAAGTGTCTGCTAGCTTGTCCGGGTAGTTCTTTTTCGCGACAAGTTTCCAGACGTCGTCGGAAGCAGCCCTAAGGATTTCGGACACATGCCGGTCGGCACGCCGGAACTGAAGGGATTGCACAATCTCGACAACCACATGCGGGCTTGGGTCAGTCTTGGCGAGAGCGGCGGCAAGCTCCATCCCGTCGAACCCGCTTCGCCGTCCAATCTCCGCGAGCACATAGCGACGGGAATTTTCCGACAGTTCGGAAAGGCGCTTTTGCGCATCAGGCCCGAGAACGGACGGCCTGAACCGGCGCGCTGTGCGCAGGGCGTATAAGTAGATCTGACTATCCGGGCTCGAAATCAACGGCCAAATGTAGGGCGCGAATTCAGGCTGGCCACTTGTAATCATGAATCTTGCGGCACGATCCACCTTGGCCGCCTCGTGCCAACGGCCAGCAAAGGCGATCACCTTCTCCTTGACGTGTTCCCATACCTCCGGAACGGCGCGGTAGATCATCTCAGCCGCGAGCATCGGATCGATCGTGAGCGCGTCGTGCACGGCTGCCGCGACCGCTTGCGCCCCGGCTGCTCCCTCCCGGGACAGCCGCTCGCAGGCGAAGAGGATCGACTCTTCCCAGGGCGTCCAATTCAATATGTCACCGCGAAGGGCCCTCCGAGCCTCGACATTGCCTTCCGCGCCTTCCCGCATAAGGCGCTCGACATCAACGACGCATACCATTCCTGAAATTGCTGATGCTGAAACGAAACGCCGCCGGCTCCGGAGGAGAAGCGCACGAGCGTATGGCAGCTCACCAAGACGTCAAGAACTGTCGCGGGCTGCGGCGGAACGGACAGTTGTCCGTCGGCGGCAAGCCGCGCTTCCACCTCGGAGATCGCGCGCCGCGCATTGGCGTCGGAAATCATCGTGTTGGCCGTCCGATTCGCTTCCACGCCAAGGCCAATGAGCATGTCCGGATGGAACCCAAACAATTCCTTGCGGAGAAGCTCTGCTTTCTCGGGTATTTGCTCATGCTGCTGCACGAAGAGGCGCAACACTTCTTCTTTCGTTTGCGGAAACGCCGCTCCTGGCGTGCTGGAGAGCAGCGCGTTGAGATAGAGCGGGATCGCGATAAGTTCGTGCACGCCAGGCGTTCGCCACGCCTGATCGAAAAGGGCCTCGCCATCCTTTCCCCGCAGTGCGCGCGCCAGTTCGAGCTGCTGATCTTCAGATAGCGCTTGAATCTCCACGACTGGGCCGGAAATTGGCAGCACATGCCGGCGCGTACCCACGACGATTCCAAGAAGCGGATAGTCACGGCGCAGCGCTTTGAGATCGCGCATTGCACGGAGTCGAGAAGCGGGATCAAGTTCGTTCCATGCTTATCTGGTTGGTTGACAAAAACGGATCATAAAGCCATGGGATACAATCTGAGTTCAAACCCCACACAAAAGGAAAAGAAATGACCGGCCTATCGGCTCCGCCTTGTGGGGATTGGTTTGCTCGCCCGCTAATACTCTGGGCCAACACCAGCCGCGCTATCGATGGCCTGATCAGTGTCGGTTTCATCCGTGACGGTAAGCTCGAGCGCTTTCTGATGCCAGTGGCGAGCGCGCGTAACCTAGCGGGTTCGCTCGCTGACATGCTCGATCAGCCGGAATTTTCTCCCATTCCGACAAGTCTCCGGCAACCCCATGCGTGAAGAATCAAGCCCGGCCGGAAGCGAATTAGTATGGCCGCCGATCTACCGTTTCAGTGGAGCGCCTAGCGATGTTAGCAACTGCGCGGCGCGGTAAGTTAGGCGATTTTGCGTGGCCAGCAATTGCAGGCCTATGTGGTTCTCTGCCAGCAACGATCCACAATTTGATCGAGGCTTATTGGATCGATAATCCGATTGGACTTTCTGCGACGAGATTGATTGACGTTGGAGTGACGCTTTTCTTCCTTGCATTTACCGTTGCCGCTATGGTGCGAGATCGCGGCCAGTCAGCAAGTCAGCTTCTCCAGGAAATTTTGAGTCCTGCGACTTCCAATGCTGAAGCATCTAAGGTGCGTTCGTGGTCGGAGATTTGGTCGGAGATTTGTTCAAAGATCTTATCTTAACGACACCGGTTGTTACCGCAAGGCGAAAAGGAATGATAACCCCCGATCAACGGCTGACGCGCATGCGTAAATCCTTCAAAAGGTCCAGGAGCGTGCTCACGGCGGATTACAAATATTTCACCACGCCGGACAAGGCAGCTAAGCAGCCGTGCGAAACAGCCGGCGGAGAGGTTTGTAAAATGTCAGTTAACCAGATAAGCATGGTTCGTTCCAGCCATCGAGCAATAAGATGAGGCGACCATGGTAGGCCAATTGCATGAAGTGCTGCGGCCGGTACGCCCGGAACGCGTTGCGACGGTTAAGGAAGGAGAAAAAGTCTTCGAGGCGGGCCGACCATTCTCCCAAAGGCACAAGCGCGGGAACGATGTGGCCCGCCGATAGGATGTTGTCGACTTGTTTTTCCGGTGCCTGGCGGTGCGACGATGCTAACGCCTTCCGACACGCCGATTCCGTTCGCCACCCCGTCAAGAGTGACGCTGTGCCGTCCGTCCGTCGCCTGTAACGTGAGATGAAGCGGAAGGGTGTGGGATGGCCATTCCTTCGCGCCGCGGAATGCTGCAATGTCGTGCGCGGTCGCTTCAAGTATCCTCTTCGTTACCAACTCCACATCGTCCTCTGCCGGAAGAGCGAGCGAGCGCAGAAATTCCCGGTCAGCCTCGTCGAGTTGGACAATGGACGGAGCCCGTGCGTGGATCCCTGACCAGGCGGTCGCAATGGCGGTGAAGGCGCTTTCAATCGCGTCCTGCTTCCATTTACGCAGCGTGTCGGCCGGGAACCGCAGGATGTCAGAATCAATCAGCTTCGCGCAAACTTGACACAGCCAGATCCCGTTCGAAGCACTGCGGCGCGTCGCCGCCGTAAGCAACGCGTCATACCGCGGGCCGCCCGGCGAGGCCGCAGTGATATGTGCCGCAATACCGACGTTAACGTATCTGTCTTCGTCTTGCGCGGGGCCAGAGGTCGCGCGCATGCACTCGGGATTCGAGCACGGATGCCCGACCCGCTGGGCTAGCGTCCTGATCGTATTTGCGGAAAATTCGTCGCGCACAATCGCTCTGTCTATTTGCTTTGCATCTTGACTACTGCCAAATTCTGCACGTCATTTTTACATATAGAAAGGGCTTATTTTTCAGGCGGCAGAAAGCGATGCTGTGGTTCAACAAATGGCGAGCGCCAGTGAAGCATGGCGAGAAATTAGGGGAGAGCGGCGCATCTCGGCCTTCCAAAAGGTCGAGTGTTGGTCATCCTATCCGCGCATGACTCTCGTTTCGGATTTCGTAGCGCAAAAAACCGGCGAATTGTTTCTTTTCGTTAACGACGCAATGCCTTTAATGTTCATGCGAACCGACAAGCATTACTCGAATAACCGCGGCTCCGCTAAAATCACACTATCTCGAGTGCAGCTTTCCGATTCAGAACCCATAGTCAGTCACCGCGATCCCTAAGTCGTCGGCGATTTCGAGCTGAAGGAGCGAGAGCTGTAATTTGTAGGAACGAAGCTCTCGCGTCCCGTGGGCGAACCAGCTCACACGAGGATGCGCAGGCGCGCTTCAGTGTTCACGAGTTGCTTGCTCTCTGTAAGAGGCAAACACGGTTGCTTGGCAAGAACGCGTACGATCTTGTCAACTTCATTTGGATCAGCAATTTGCGCGGTGCCAGATCCTTATCTTGCAAACAAATGCGAGCAGATCTCCCCATTCTGCGCAACGGCTGGGTGATCTGCTGCCAAGCTCGCGACCGCTGTGTTTAGGACGCAGAAAATTTCTCATTTTTAGACACCGCCGCTTTGGGTCGATACTGTTGAAAAACTCTGTTTTCGGCAATGAGGCAAAATTTGCAGGTCCGTGGGCTCGACGTTCGAAAAAGGATGCGGGGGGGGGAGACAGAAATTGCCGTTGAATTAGCAGGCGACCGCCGTAGCTGGATTGCGGCGGCATTGCACACCGATTTTCGCTCACAAGCTCACTTCGTCGAATTTTTGCCCAGAATGAATTAAGCAATTTTCAAGCCAATTTTGGCGGCAGGCGAGGCCTAATACAGCAATTCCGTTCAGCGGTCGTAACCGCTGTTTAACCATGTTTTTGATTTTCATGTTTGTGGTCAAGCACAATGCTCGTGCATGTGCGTTCCGCGACACAACAGCGAGGCTGCGCAGCAAGAGGCGGGGGCATCGAGGTGCAAAACATGGTGCAATCCACAAGACAAACGCTCGGCGTGCCGTCACAAGGCGTGCTTATCGAGTCCGCGGACAAGGTCGTGCGACTATCGGAGGCCAGATATGCCTGCGAAACCCGGCTGTTGGAGTTGGAGCAACAATTCGAGGTGAAGGCGGCCAAAGTGCGCGAGGAGTATCTCGCGGCGGTGCTGGAAATCCACGCCTCCGAGGCAACCGGAAACCAACATGCTCATCACTCGTGACCTTATTCGCATCCGCTATATCATATGGAAAGTTCGCGCGCGGTGCTGGCTGGTGGGGCGGCTCAGGGCGCGCGGGGCTAGCGGCCGGAGAGAAGTGACCGGCACAGCCGCAGCGGGCACGGATGTTGGCGGCGTATAATTGAGGGAGCGTCAAGGCTCTCTCAACTTCCAGCCGGGGAGAACCAAGTCTAATTTACACTATTGTTGAGCTATGCCGAATTCGACGCGCCGGTCATTGCGTCGGCGATCTTCCATTATAGCGTTACTACGGCCTTCTATTGTCCCGTTTTTGCTGGCCAGGGAATGGGTGCCGTAACCCCTCGCACTCAGCATGGCGGGATCAACCCCTGCATGAACGAGGGCTCGGCGGACAGCATTTGCACGCCGTTGCGACAGCTGCGGCCGCCGCGTTTCTCGCGGCTCTGCAACCCCTACCAACCCGCCACGCAGGCACCGCGGCGGTTGGCGCGACGTGATGGGCGGCGCGGTGCTCTCTGTGTTGCTCGCCGTCGGGATCGGTGTCTGCGTTTTTCTCGTGGCGTGGTGGCTTGTGGGAAAGTTGTAACTTATGCGGCCCGCGGCGTGGCGTGACTAAGGCAAATTTGTCTACATGGGAATTGTATATTTTACAGCGGTGAGCGCTGGCGTGGCTCTGTTCAGACCGCGTAAAGCGGTCGCGATATATTCTCGCATCACTTTTTGTTCATATTCGTACTTCGGCGAGTCGGTGTTTGACCAAGTCGCCGATCGATACCAGGCCGATGAGGTTCTCATGGCGGATGACCGGGAGATGGCGAAGCCATCCATTGGTCATTTTTTCCATGGCCACATGAACGCACTCATCCTCACTCATCGTGATCACCACGGCGGTCATACGCTTTGACACAGCGTCGTTGAACACGGCGGTGCCGCGCTTGGCGACCGCACGAACAAAGCCCGGCTAAGGTGGCTCCGACAGGCCGGCGCTTTAATGATATTGATCTTTTTAGTTAGTTTGTCCACTCGCGCTTTGGCTCGATGTGAGGGTCATGCTTTCGGTTGGGAATGTCCCATGCGGCTCGAATCTAAACGACAAAGCTATTATGCCTTTGCTAGATATGAGATGCCCAAGTCTGTAGACAAAACCGGTCTGATGGTGAGCTTGCGGTCCTCCGAAAACATAGTCGGCGCACCCATAAATCCACACGTCGAGTGCTTTATTTCCTCCTTCGTCGATGATGTTTTTTTTGATCTCATCGGGCATCAATCCAATGCCAGATTGGTTCCATGGCAATTGATCGGAGGGAAACAGGATCATCCCTCTAGCTGGATTATCCAGCGTGGTTCTTTTGAAATTTTCACACCGCTCTCCCCATTCCCTCTCCAAATCATGATGATTGAGCGAGAGAAGAAACGACCACGCGGTCAACCGGACATTAAAGGCTGGCGAGTGTCCAGCGTTGGTCAACATGAAATGCATTGGCATCTCCGCAAATCCAGCTGGCTCAAAAAAAGTCAATGGCCCCGCGATGCTTGCCTCAATTTTAACCCACGGCCTTTGGTCGGCTATCATCGCATCCAATTGGCCTTGCAAGACGGTCAGCTGGCCCCTGGTCAGGCAAGCTTGCCAAGCCGCTACGCTCGTATAGGCGACGACTACAATTACGCCGGCGAGCGTAACCCAAAACATTGGTGGGTCATTGGTCCAGCGGTTTTTCTTTTTGGGTGCGGTGTTTTCGGAGTCGGCTGGTGGTGGCTTTGGAATTGTAGTGGCTTCTGGCCCGATGACCGGCGAAATATGATTATCGGCCTTCCTTTGTGCGGAATCGGAGCTTTCCTGATTTTCTGTGGTGCCAGTCATATTATTTTTGCATTAGCATCCCTTGATCGCCGTTCCGAAGATGTCCGCGTTCCCCCGATTATTGTATCGGAACTGGAACTCGGCAACATAGAGCGGCATGTATTTGCGGCTCATTTTGTGGAACGTGCCGACCACGCCGCGCTTGAATATCGACCAGAAGCCTTCAATCGTTTGAGTGCGGATTGCGCCGATAACGTATTGGTCTCTTGCATGGTCAATAGTTGCATGTGGGTAATCCCTGTCGAGCGGGTTATAGCCTGGGTATTGATCGGTGCAAAGCAGGCTGACTCTATGCGATACGGCTTCGCGGACGAAGGCGGTGAGAGTGTCGGCCTGAACATTCGCAACCACGCGCGCGACGACGCTCCCCTTGCGGCTAACGGCGCCGACGATCGGCGTTTTACCGGAACCGATACCGCCCGTCCCACCACCGCCGCCGCGTTTGTCCCAATGCCTGTTTTTGGCCAGGCCGCCGACGAAAGTTTCATCGACCTCGACAATTCCGCCGAGCTTATCGATGTCCTGCATAAGGGCGACGCGGATCTTGTGGCACATGGACCAGGCGGTCTCATACGAACCGAAGCCCATGTAGCGCTTAATCTGCAACGCGCTCATGCCTTTCTTGCTCGCAAGCATGAGATGGACGACCCGATACCAATCACGGAGCGGTTTATTGGTGTTCTCGAATATTGTTCCGGCAATATGAGAAAAGCGATAGCTCGTATCGGGAGCGCACTCATAGCACTGCCAGCTCCATGGCCGGTTCGGCAATTTATAAGGGTTCTCTGCGCCGCAGCGCGGACAGCGAACGCCATCGGGCCAACGGCGGCCGACGAGATATGCGCAACACGCATCTTCGTTAGGGAACATTCGTTGGAATTGGGCGACCGTGAGTTGATGGATTGGTTTTGGCTGGTTGCGTGCCATGAGGCGTTTCCTTCCGACTATGGAAGGATAATGGCATAAATGCCCAAGAAAGTCAAACCCCGGATAATCGCCTCGCGGCGCGCATCGCGCCAACCTGCCCCTAGGGCATAATTCCCCTATTTTCGTTCTGTTCGGTGACTTCGGCCGATTGCTTGGCGAATACTGCGCTTCATCATTGATCACCTGGTCGAAGTAGAAGGGAGTGAATTGCTCATGGTGGCGGCGATCGACCATAAGGGGTTGGATCGTGGGCAACAACTACCGATGCGCCGAGCAGCTCTCTGGTGCGGCGGGCCCTTCCTACACCTCGGCCGACCTCGCCGAATGGCTGGACAAAACGCAATGTGGGTCACCTGCGCGGCGCGCCCTGCCACCCGCAACCGCAGGGCAGGGGGCGCCACGATAAGAATCGCGGCTCCAGGCTCAGGCGATTTCACGTGCGAGAGCGAAGGCGTCACGGAAATCGAGCGCGAGGTGGGTGGATGAAGTCGCCAAGCGCCGGAACAATCCCGATTCCGTCTTGTATTTCACATCGCCGATGGCGAGCGGCCCGATTCCGAGAATACCGCCCGGCAGTTCGACGCCATTGTCCATGAGCCGGATACCCTCAACTCCCGCCGGCGGTACCGCATTGACGTCAGCCGCGATGATGAGCGATTTAGCCGAGGTGAGCGCCGACGCAGACAAGACTTGCTTGCCCGCGGCCGCGGCGCAAAACACGATCTCGGCGACGACCAGCGCCGCCAATAGCTTCTCGGGCGTGCTTGCATCGACAGCGCGCACGTCAACGCCAAACCTTTTCTTGATGTCGTCAGCCTTGGCCCGGACGCGTGCGAGTCCATCGTGGCCGGCGAGCGTCACATCGGCGCCTTCCAGCGCGGCGATGACGCCGGAGGCGTAACCGACGACGCCAGTCGCTCCAAAAATCAGGATCTTAGTCTTGGCGAATGCTCGGCCTTTCTTTTTCTCCAGGATTTTCTCCACACAGGCCACCATCGCGGCGGCCGTCGTGAAAGACCCGGCCGGATCGGCGAAAGAGGAAATCTCGAATGGCTTCAACAGCGTCGCCTTTAGCTGCTCCATCATGTCGAGGGCGAGGCCGGCATCTTTTCCAGCGAAGAAAACGCATGTACGAGCGGCATCTCGTGGGGCACGCGAAAACATGGCGTCCTGAGCCAATGGCGTGATTTCGTCGAGCGTGACGCCCGTGTACGGCGTGATTGAATCGAATCCAGCGTCGAGCGCCATATTCACGTCGAAAGGGCTGATGTGCTTCAACGGACTAAGCATGTGCAAAATGTTTTTGGCCACGGATTTTCTCCTATTTAATGGCTGCAAAGGATTGCCCGCATCGCTCAGGTGCGACAAACGCAGGGTAGTGACGCGCTCGATCTTGAGAAGCTTAGCGGCTTCGACGCGGCCGTGGCCGGCGATGACCGGCGCTGCTGCTTATCATTGTAGTGCACGCTGGGCTCTCATATAAGGACCAGGACAGGCCCGGTCCGGGGCATTGGTGGTTATCGCTCGCTTTCTTGGGCGTCACCTTTCAAAAGAGAATCTCATGCCGTGGAGCAGTGAAGGCGGAAATGGCGGCTCTTGGAAGCCCGGCAGCCCCGGGCCTTGGGGGCAAAAGCCGGGCGCGCCGCCGCCTGAATTCGAGGAATTCCTCAAGCGCGCGCAGGAGAAGCTCAAGGACTATGACGAGAAGAAGCCTTATCAGTGGTTCACTCTCTTAATTTGCGTAGCGCGCTCGGCATATTTTTCCAAAGCCGCCCAAAATTCGGCGGCGGTTTCGAATCGCCGTTCGTCCGCCTCGAGGACGGGACGCGGCCGATGCGGCGCTAGCGGCGCCTGAGCATTAGCGATCATTGCCAGCACTTCGGCAATTGCCTTAGTCTTGCGATCCCGGCGCGATGAAGTCGCGTGTCGAGCGCGTCAGCCGGTTGAGGCGCGGTATTAATCGCCGGTGCTGAGAGTCCAATCCTCTGCTCCTGCTCGGCCCCAGGAATAGGGCAGGGCCTTGGCGAGGCGGGGAGCGGGTGGGGGATAGTTCAATGGTGGAACAGCGGACTCTGACTCCGTCAATCTTGGTTCGAATCCAGGTCCCCCAGCCACAGACCTCCCTGATATGACGCTGTATTTTAAGTTTCCGCAGTCTCCGGAAAAGTCCTTATACTTCCGCGCGTTAGCGCCATTCTCGCCGGCTGTGAAGCGGGCGGAAGGTCCTCGAATTGACGAGGTGGCCTGCCGTGCAGAATTTTCCCGGTCCCATGGCCCGATGCCGCGGCGGAACGCGCCAGCGAGATCGGCGCGCGCGCCTATGGCTCGGTCAAATCCATCCTCGACAACAAGCTCGTTCGTCGTCCCGCGCAAAAGCGCGCCACGGATGGAACGCCGTTTCTGCACGCCAATATCCGTGGTCCGCGCTATTACAATTAGAAGAGACGATCTTGCTCAATCGTCCAACTCTCGATCAGCTTCATGCCCTTGGCCTGCATGAAGGCAGCCTAAAATAAATGGGTGGGGTGGCAGCGCTACCCGCCGCACACTATATTAATTCTATGAAAACACTGTACGAATTGGAACCAGGGGCCTGTCGATGGCCAATTGCGGACGTGACGTTGCCAGGGCGGCGGCCGGGCAGTCAGCATCTTTTTTGCGGAGAGCCGGCCGCACCCGGCAAGCCGTACTGCCGGAAGCACATTGCTCGCGCCTTTTGGAGACCGGGTCGCGATGTCCTGAGCGCTTACAACAACCGGGCAAAGCCCGATAATAGGCTAAAAAAGCCTGCGAACCGGTCTCGTCCGAGTCGGTTCCTAGGGCTTATGCGCCGCTTGCCACATTGATTGAGGGTGTGCCCGCATATCCGCTGCGTAATTTGCCCCCGAACAGTCGGTACACCGTCGCGGTGTTAATCGCGATCGCCGGCAATACGAACGGTCCGGCGCCCCAGAACAGGAAGGACAGCGACGACTCCGGCGCCGCGGCGTTTGCAACGGTGATCTCGTAGGGGATCATGTAAGGCCAGAACATCACCGCAAGCGTGAGAATGGCGGCGACAATGAACAGCACGGTCATCGTGGACGGCAATGCCTTCGGTCGCAGCCGCACGCTCAAGAAGATGAAGTAGATTGCCAGGAAGCCAATGAAGGGGAACACGAGGCCCCACATATGCTCGTGGAGCGCGCCGCTAATCCGGTCCCTGCCGCCGAGCGCGATGATGTAGGCGGCGCAACCCACCGCTAAGGCCGCGCCGGCGAGCTAAGGAATGCGTTTCCAAGCCCAGTCCTGCAACGCACCCTCCGATTTTAATATTAGCCACCCAGCCCCCAGCAGGGCGTAGCCAAGCACCAGGCCAATCCCGCACAGCATCGGAAGCGGCTTCAACCATTCAAACGAGCCCCCGGGCATATTGGTGGTTCACGACCGGAATGCCGCAAATCATCGTGCCAACGGCGGCACCCTGGACGAAGGCGACCACGGCGGAGCCGATGAAGAACCCCACGTCCCATAGTCCGCGCGCACGGCTGCGTAACTCAAAGGCCACACTGCGGAAAATAAGCCCAAGCAGCAGCAGCAGAACCGGGATGTAGAAGGGCGGCAAAAACACCGTGTAGACGACCGGAAACGCCGCGTAAACCGATCACCCAAAAAGGCGATATCGCCGCCGTCATCTGCGAACGCAGCGAAGCATCGCTAGTAGTGCCGAAAAGAATTCCCACACCGAGGTCGAAGCCATCCAGGATCACATAGACTAGGATCGCGGCCGCGATCACGCCGGCCCAGAATAGAAGCCTATCATGGCGCGATGATAGCGTCGCTCCGCGACGCGCTGTCGCGCGAAGCGTCGAGCCACCAAGATCAAGGAGAATGAGAAATGGCGCGCCAGCCAGCGTCGAATGAAGAGGCGCTCGTCAAGCTCGGCTCCGAAAAGCTCGCCAGACTGGTGATCGGCGAGGCAAAGCGCAATGCTGCGTTCCGGAAGCTCGTCGCGGCCGCGCTCGCCGCGACTAAGGGGCCGGCGGCGGTCGCCGCGATCATCGACAAGCGCCTCGCGGGGCTCGATCGCGCCAAAACCTTCGTCGACTGGGAAAAAGCCAAAGCTTTCACCGCCGACATTGCCGCCACTTTGGCGACCATCACCGGCGAACTGGCGTCAGCGGATACTGACGCCGCAGTCGACCGGCTCGTGCGGTTCCTCTCGACCGCCGATCGAGTGTTCGAGCGGATCGACGATTCGAATGGCCGCATGCAGAACGTCTATCATGAGGCCGCCGCTGCTCAGCAATTTTGCGCGCCGCATCATTGATCGAGTGGAGGCCGTCACCGTTCGAGGTCACGGACGCGCCGGACAAAGGCTACGAAGCCTTCGATGAACTGCCGAAGCTGCTCCTTTGTGGTATCGCTTGCGAGCCGGCCGGCTTCGTCGAAGACGCTCCCGGCACGGGACACGAGAAGGCGTCCGCCGTGCCAGGGCGTCGTCCCCAGCGTCCGCAGAACTGGCAGCCATGCGTGCTGGCTGAGGACCGTGCCAAAGCCGCCGGGCGATGCCCCGAGTACCGCCACCGGCTTTCCGCCGAAAACCTTACCGATGTCGGCCGGCGGCCGCGAGAGCCAGTCAACTGCGTTCTTGAACACGCCCGGGATCGAGTTGTTGTATTCGGGCGTCGCGAGGAGCAGCCCATCTGCGGCGACGATCGCCTTCTTTAGCGCCGATACTCGCTCGGGTATCCCATCCGCCGTTTCGACATCGGCGTCGTAGAGTGGAATCCCATGGATTGTCTCGACCGTGAGTTCTGCGCCATTGGGCACGAACTCCGCCGCCGCACGAAGCAGCGCGGTATTTAACGAACCGCGACGAAGGCTGCCAGAAATCCCAATCAGTTTCGTCACGACGGCCCTGACGGTGAATACGTGATGGCACAATTCAGAGACAGAATTCCCGATGGCGTGGCGGGTTGCAGAGTTCCGGACCGCAGCGCATAACTCTTGGAGCGCGACCGTCGCGGCCGCATAAAGTGAGGCCTCAGCAGTCAAGTTTCTGTGGCCCGCCCGTTAACGTGTCAATGCCCGGGACGCTATTAATTTGCTGGAGGCGGCAGCATCAAGGGATCTCGCAATTTTATGATCTGTTTAGTGTCTTCCGCGTCGACGATTTCGATGCTCATCAGTCCCCCGAGCCCCTCATCGACATAGATCTCGCGAGGCTTGGGGATCATGTGGTCGATCCCATCGAGCGCCACTTCGACAAGATCATCCTTTGGATCGTAGACGAGACCCAACAAGGGCAGCCACTCCGCCTCCACCTGATCGCCCAGAGCGAGCGAGACGACCTCGATTTCGACCTGTTTGCCCTCGAGCAGTTTCGATATGAAGTCAAAAAACCCATGCCAATTCGCCTTGTCGAGTTTCCGGACCGTCATGGCAAACCTCCTTCATCGGGCTTCGCGGGAACGCCCTTGGGTTTGATAAGTTCGACTCTTACCTGAGCAATACAACATATTGAACATACTATGCCAAGGCGACAATTGCCATTCTCATCGCCCATATTATCACGAGGGCTGCCCCTACTTCGATCGCACCATCGTCTTATCCTCATCGTTGGTCATTGCGCTTCCCCTAATAGGTTCTGTCACCGTCAATTCTGTTATGTACCGATGCAGCCCACGCTTCTATGAGCCACGCGCCGAGTCGCGGTAAAGCTTGTAGAGAACGAACGCCGCCGCATTGGTCATTTTGCGCTGGGCGGGGCGGAAGACCCAGCGGAGATGAATCTTTCGCCACGATGGCAGCAGAGCGTCGGGGCCATTCGGCTGGCGCAGAGTTCGAGAGGCCGTCTCATCCGAATTGATAGCGAAGGATCGCGATCAGCGGCTTGCCGTCGGGCAGATCTTCCCTTCGCGCACCGAGCACCCGAGCACCGGTGCACAGGGCGCGCCTCGCCACTTCGTCAACAACACTGTACGTCTCCGCGTCATCGGAGGTCGAATACGTCACGCTGCCGTCGATGTCGCTCACAAAGCCTGGGATGACGGCGTCCAGATCTACCAGAAGTTGATCTATCGCCCCGGCGGTTGCCGCATTCGCCGCATAAGAGACGTCGGTGGTGGCCCGTCGCGGCTTGAGCTCATTGAAGAGCACAATAGCCGCCTCGAGTTCACGTCTGTAGAGACGATCCAGGATGGGAAGTGCGGCGTCCGCGAGCTGAGCGTCCGTCCCGTGGTCCGGGCTTCCGGCGATCATGTCGTCGACAAGCCGAGGGTAGGCGTTGACCGACCGGAAGATCGATGCCAGCGGCTCGGCCGCAGCAAGAACCAGCGGCGTCTCCCGCCCAGCCAGCACGCCGCGCACCGTCTGATCGATCTTGCGCGCGTATTTGTGGAGCAGGATCTTTTGCCCTTTCAAATTTTGGAGGCGGCCCCTTGGCGCACGCACATGGACGGACGGGCGCCTGTTCGCTTGTGCGGCATTTTTCGGCGGCTGCGCAATCTTGATCTCGAGGGGCGGCAAATTCACGAAGACATGCACGAGCCGCACCCGCTCTTCCGAGAGTGCAAGCACGAAGACGTCGTGCGGCGATGTCATGGCGCGAATGAGTGGCGTTAGATGAAAGCGATCCGCCACCTCAGTTAGCGGTTTCGGGCGGTCGGGAAGGCGGAACGTGCGCATCATCTCCGGTGTCGCGAGCACAGCGAGACCATTCGACCGGGTGGTCCAGAACTCGTCAATCTCTTCGGACGGATCGCTTTGGTGATATTTGAACTTGTTGTCGTCTGTGTTTTCCTGGATCACCCCCGACAATAGGCCGAACTGCTCAACGATCGGGGCAATTCGCCGCTTGTCGAGTCCGGCGGCCCTCAACTGCGAGAGGGCCTCTTTCGCGAGATCTTCGAACGCGATGCGGTTGGCCCGGGCACGCTCGCTCAAGGGGGAGGTAGGTACGTAGAGCGAGACGCACGCATCGCTTTTCGTCGCCGCGAGCGCCTTGAATTCCGCCAATGTCGGAATGTCGATGTGAAGCATCGATCACCCATTTTTGCCGGCGTTCATGAGGCCCGCTCCGGCCGCTTGGATCGCAAACGTCGACGGCCGATCGGAAAATCAGCCCTGCAGGCACGGGAGCCAGCCACCAACACGTCCGCGCTCGAGCCGGAAAGCAGCTCGCAGTTCGGATCCCCAGGACGCGCCGGAACTCCTTGCTCACGACCCACGCTCCGTCTTCGCGATGCTTTATGAACGGGACGCGCTCCAAGGGGAGGGAGGTCCGGAGCACGTCCCGACCATGCCGCTCGGTCAAGCGGCTTCCTTGACCTCGATTTTCTTGGCTTGGCTCCGGGCCGGCTTCGGGATGGTGACCTTCAAGACGCCGTTCGACAACGTCGCCTTGACGGTCGACGGATCGATGCCCGGAGGCAACTGCAGAACACGATAGAACACGCCATAACTTCGTTCGCTGAGATGGTGACTCCTGTCCTTCTTGTCGCCCTGCTCGGCTTCGACCTTTTTCTCGCCACGGATCGTAAGCATGTCATCCTCAAGCGAAATCTCGACGTCCTCGCGCTCGAGCCCGGGCAGTTCCGCCGTGATTTCGATCTCCTTTTCGGTTTCGGCCACGTCAACGCTCGGCACGATGTTCATCAACGCCTGCGTCGCGAACATCGGCACGCCGCGTGTAAACTCGTCGAACACGCGATCGATCTCACGTTGCAGCGAGCCGAATGGATTTGCCTCCGGACGCACGAGACTGGTGCGATCTCGGAATGGGGTTAACGACCTCAAATTCATGACAGGCCTCCGTTTGCTGTTTGACGGAATGATTGCACGGGAAGTACTGCGAACCGCTCTGCCGGTGTTACTCGAACGCGCTTCGGGCTGGCGATAATCCGAGCTTTGACCTTGGTGACGCCGGGCGCTGCCCAGGCAACCCGCGCGACTTTCTTCACGTTCGATCCCTGACCGCACGGCGGTGCCCTTCAGTACGACCCCAATAGCTCAAGTCGGATGCGCGCGACCAATCGAACCGGAGGAGCGCCTTTCAAAAGTAGCGGGAGCGATCGTCGGGGCCATGATGGTTATCAATTTTCGGGCTTTTTTTGCTGCCGCCCGAAAATCGATTTCACGCGAGGTCCGATGGCATTACATTGTTTGCATAGACCTATGGCGAAAGATCGAAGATTTAGAACGAACGCCGCCAGCGGTTTGGGGATTCTTCAGATTGGGATCGATAATATTGAAGGCGCGCGCGAGTGCGACGCTCAAGCGGGGGACCTCGAGAGCAAGAGCGATGACCTTGCTGGGGCGGCCCGTGGCCAGAGCATTGAGGACCTCGCGCGCGGGCCGACATGCTTCAGTCCGGCGGGGTTGATGTATTGAAGGCAACAGTCGTTACGTTATGGCGTAGCGCGTTACGGTTCGTTATGCTAAATCGGAGGCGATACCGCTAGTGGGAAGGGGTCAACACCTCTCAAGAAATGACCAGCGGCATCATCGAATATGCCGCACGTGAGCGCGTAAAGCTTCGCGTTGATGGCGATGCACTTGTCGTGTCCTGCCCGCGATCGTTAACTCCTTCAAACCTCGCGGAGCGAATGAGCTGGGGCAGAACGCCCTCTAACTCGTGTCCAGCGCGATATCGCGCGATGAACATTCCGTTTTAGACATGTTTTTTTGACCGGTTTGTCCGCAAAACCAGGACTCCGCCCGGTGTTCCCGTCCATAGGACGATTATTTCGAGAGCGACCGGCGACGCTCGCAATGCTGCGTCAGGAATTGGGCGGAGCGGTTAAAGTCCTAGACCCTAGTAGACGATAAGCGCCGCACGCACCGACATCACCAGCAGAACGAACGACGCCGCCATGAAAATGGCGAAGCGGAGCATGACAACGTTGACGATCGCCTGAATGAGGCTGTGGCAACCCGCAGACCGGACATACAGCCAAGCTAGACTGGTGTTCAAACCTTCGCCTGCACCGAGCAAGGCCAATGTAAGCGTCACAGCGTAGAAGGGGTCGGTTGCTCCATGAGGTTGTTGTAATTGTCCGCCTTCCAGCGCACCTGGGCGGGTAGCTGGGCGTGAAACTCCTCGGCGGGACGGTGGGAGTCGTAGATTATTTTGCCTTTCGTTACCGCCG
>Ga0185299_10003605_pt1 | contig 20110 bp, 20 predicted proteins | sample PaiPotPPA55metaG_FD_128002 | JGI IMG/M metagenome (GOLD analysis project Ga0185299, IMG submission 128002) | Iron sulfur acid spring bacterial and archeal communities from Banff, Canada, to study Microbial Dark Matter (Phase II) - Paint Pots PPA... ...
TGCTCGCCTTCTTCTCGTCCTGGGTGTTGCGCCGACGAGGCGCGCCGGTCAGGCTCGCATCGACGATCTGGCCCGCCATGGCGATGTACCCGGATTGCCGAAGCGTCGCAGCGAAGCGCTCGAACAACGGCCCGATGGCGCCGGCCTTCGTGAGTTTCTCCCGGAACAGCCAAATCGTCCGGGCGTCGGGGACGCGATCCGACAATCCAAATCCGAGAAAACGCATGAATGACAGCCGATCATTGATCCGGAATTCGGCGCGTTCGTCAGAGAGATTGTTCGTCGTCTGAATGACGAGAATTTTGCCCATCATCACCGGATCAAAGGGCGGGCGCCCGCCTTGCGTCCCGTTTGAATAGGCGAGCGCGGCGTTCAGTTCCGGGCGAAACGCCTCGAAGTCCACCGCAACCTCGAATGCCTCGAGCGGGTCACCGAGATCGCTCAACCGCTTCAATCGATCATCGACATCGAAAAATCCCGCCTGCCTTCGCATCGAATCATCTCCGATCCATCCGCCACAACGGAATCAGAAAGGCGGCGAATTGGCGAGGCTCTTAGAAGCATCCAGCTTGGCCACCGTCCCCGCGTGCTGTTGCTTTATGGCTCGCTGCGGGCCCGCTCCTACAGCCGTTTTTTGACGTTCGAAGCGGCGCGCCTCCTCGAAGCCTTTGGGGCGGACACCCGCATTTTCGATCCAAGCGGCCTGCCGCTGCCGGACGATGCGCCGCAGGGCCATCGCAAGGTTGAGGAACTGCGCGGGCTCGCCGCCTGGTCGGAGGCGCAGGTCTGGTGCTCGCCGGAGCTGGTGCTCGCCGGAGCGGCACGGCGCGATGACCGTGGTCCTGAAGGCGCAGGTCGATTGGATTCCGCTCTCGATCGGGGCGGTGCGGCCGACCCAGGGCAAGACGCTCGCGGTGATGCAGGTCAGCGGCGGCTCGCAATCCTTCAACGCGGTCAATTAGCTCCGCATTCTCGGGCGCTGGATGCGGATGATCACAATTCCCAATCAATCGTCCGTCGCGAAAGCCCATGAGCAATTCGACGAGGCGGGGGGAATGCGGCCTTCGCCCTATTATGGTCGCCTGGTCGACGTGATGGAGGAATTGCTGTGTCCGATTACCTCACGAGCCGCTATTCGGAGCGCAAGGAAAAGGAAGACGCCGAAAAGCTTTCCGCACAAGCGGGATTGCAGGCCGTATGATTGCGACGCAATCTTGACCCGCGCCGCAAAACGTTCTAACTCGACGGCGTCCCGTTGCGCTGCTTGGTGCTTCGAGACTTTGCGGCGGGCGTTGCCCGCCAAAGACGCACCCGCGGCGCTGCCTTCATATCTACTTACGTAAAGCTCTACTTATGTGAAGCGTTGGGCCTGTCGGCTTGGCCTTTGATGGGGCCTGGCAGAGGAGGGCGCGCTCCTCCTTCTAGCTGGTGGGAGGACGCGTTTTGACGCTGCGCGCTCCCGCGCGGGCGCCCGTGTCCTTTTTCCGGCGCAACGCTTTAAGAGGACACGCGATGACGAAGCGCGCCGAAGCCAAATATAAAATCGACCGCCGGATGGGCCAGAATATTTGGGGCCGTCCGAAAAGCCCCTTCAACCGGCGCGAATATGGGCCGGGCCAGCACGGACAGCGCCGCAAGGGCAAGCTATCCGATTTCGGCACCCAGCTAAAGGCCAAGCAGAAGCTCAAAGGCTATTACGGCAACATTTCGGAAAAGCAGTTCCGCAAATATTACGCCGAAGCGATCCGCATGAAGGGCGACAGCGGCGACAATCTGATCGGGCTTTTGGAGCGCCGGCTCGATGCCGTGATTTATCGGGCCAAATTCGTTCCGACCGTTTTTTCCGCGCGCCAATTCGTCAATCACGGCCATGTCAAGGTCAATGGCCGCCGGGTGAATATTGCGTCCCACCAGGTAAAGGTTGGCGATAGGATCGAGCTCAAGGAGAGTTCGCGCCAGATCATCCTCGTTCTGGAGGCCCAGCAACTCGCCGAACGCGACGTCCCGAATTATTACGAAGTCGACCACACCAAGATGACGGCGAAAATAACTCGGATTCCATTGCCTTCGGAAGTGCCTTATCCGGTGATGATGGAACCCAATCTCGTGATCGAGTTCTATTCGCGGTAAAACCGGCGGAATAAAATTGGGCGCAACGATCAGACCATCTCGATTGGATGATCCGGAACCACGCGCTACTGGAACGCGGTTTTCAAATCGGCGATGCCCTTGCTAATGAGCTCGGCGCCAAAAGCACCTTGCGCCTCGCCTCTCAGCACTATTTCCGCGGCTTTGGTCGCGGCCTCGGCGGCCGCGGCGCGCACCTCCGCCGCCGCCTGGGTTTCCGCCACGCTGATTTTTTCCTCGGCTTGTTTTGTTCGACGTTGAAGAAATTCGGTCATGCGCGCCCGCGCCTCGCTGGCGATACGTTTGGCTTCCGCATGGGCTTGCGCGACGACGGCCTCGGCCTCGGTTTGCGCTTCGGCGCGCCGCTGTTCGAAAGAGGCGAGAACGGCTTCGGCTTCCGCCCGTAGCCTCGCGGCCTCCGCGAGTTCGGCCGAAATTCTTGCCGCGCGGCCGTCTAGCGCGGAATTGATCTTCCGGTGCATGCCGAGATAAAACATCAGGCCGACGAAAATCACGAAGCCGACCGCTACGATAAACTCCTCATCGAACATCGAAACTCTCCAGCGTCAGGCTTTGCTCGTGGCGATCGCCCTTGCAATGGCCATTGGGTCGGCCGGTTTGCCAGTGATGTGCTGAACAATCGCCGCCGCCGCCTCACTGGCGATCGCCTCGACGTTGCCCATGGCCTTGGCCTTCATTTCAAGAATTTGCGTCTCCGAAGCCGCGAGCCTGGCGTTGAGTTCGGCTTCTAGCGCGAGGCGGTTCGCCTCGGTCTCCGCATTGAGTCTTGCATGGGTTTCCTGGGCGAGCGCCAGCGCCTTGGCTTTCGCCTCGGCGATTGTTTTATCATGCGCCGCGGCGGCTTCTTCCGACTCCGCCCGGAAAGCATTCGCCTCGCTGATGTCCTTGGTGATCTTGCCCGCGCGGGTGTGGAGAATGCTTTCCACCCGCGGCAAAGCGATTTTCGACATCAAAAGGTAGAGCAATCCAAAGCTCAAGGAGAGCCAGATCAGCATCGGCGTGAAATTGACCGGGTCGAACGGCGGAAAAGAGGTCTCGCCATGGCCGCCCCCGGCCGGCGTCCCGGTTCCCGCAACGTGACCTTCTTGTTCGTTGCCGGCCATCCGTCACATCCCCCGCGGAAAAGTTTGCGGCCTCAAGAGCGGGTCCAGAAAACTCCGGACGTACTGGGGCGGGCTTTCTACTTGACCACGAAGAGCAAAAGAATCGCTATGAGCAAGGCAAAAATGCCCAAGCCTTCGGCCAGCGCGACGCCAATGAAAACACGTCCGAACTGGCCGTCGGAAGCGCTCGGGTTGCGGAGCGCACCCAACAGAAATTGACCAAAAATTATTCCAACGCCTATCGCGGCTGCTCCCGTACCGATCGCGGCGAGACCTGCGCCTATTAATCTGGCTGCTGCGGGTTCCATTGTGTCCTCCTTAAGGTTGCGATGATGGGCGACCGGTTTGTTGTTCAAATATTTATTCAGTGGCCCGGATGAATTGCGTCGTTGAGATAGACGCAAGTGAGAATGGCGAAGACATAGGCCTGGAGGACGGCGACGAGCAATTCGAATGCCGTCAACGCGATGGCCACCACGAAAGGCAATGGCGCGACGACCGCGAAGGCGCCGGCCCCAAGCAAGCTCACGACGAAACCGCCCATCACCTTGAGCGTGATGTGTCCGGCGAGCATATTGGCGAAAAGACGAACCGACAGGGTGACCGGTCGGGCAAGGAACGAAATCACTTCGATTGGCACCAGAAAGGGCAGCAACGCGATCGGCACTCCCGAAGGCACGAATAGCCGCAGGAAACGCGCGCCATTGTGCAGGAAGCCGTAAACAATAACGATGCCAATGACAAGCAGCGCAAGCCCGCCAGTAATCGCGATCTGACTCGTCACCGAGAATGTGTAAGGAACGAGTCCGATGACGTTGCAAAACAACACGAACATGAACAGCGTGAATACGAAGGGAAAGAAGCGCATGCAATCGTGTCCGCCCCCCATGTGCACGGTGGACACGACGAATTCGTAGGCCATCTCCGCCATGGACTGAAGGCGGCCGGGAACGAGTGCGCGCGCGCGCGTTCCAAGGAGCATCAGGGCGGCGGCGGCTAGAACGACGATCAACATGAGAAGAGACGCATTGGTGAAGGAGGCATCGATGCCGAAAGGGTGCAGGCCAACGATCGGCTTGATAGCGAACTGATGGATTGGATCCATTGTGTATTCCTCGGCCACCTCTTGTCTTCCCTGCCTCTAGAGTTGTTCATCGAAATAGCTTTCTAAGATCACGCTCCGGCGTCCGTTTTCAGTCCTCTATCGGCCCGATGAATCAGGGGGCTTCATGCCGATACGATAGACGTTCCAAAATCCCGCCGCCGCTCCCATGAGGAGAAAGGTTACTAGAAACGCCGGCGTGGTGCCGGCAAGGCGGTCGATCCACCATCCGATGAAGGCGCCGACGATCACCGCCGCCACGAACTCGCTCAGGACGCGGAAGGCGAGGCTCATCGCGTTCCCAATCGATCCTGGGGAGGGAGCGTCTTGCCCCAGGCCGCTTGCGCCCGAGGACTTGCGCCCACCTCGTTGTTGTGCGTCGAGCGCGTTGGACAGCTTGTCGAGCCGCGCCCGTAAGGCTTCGTTTTCGCGCTCGCGGCTTTCATCTTCGCTCGGTTCATCGCCGCGCCGTTCGTCTTGTTCTCGTTGATCTTTGTCCGGCTGCCCACCGCGCTCCGCCACCCGTCTTGCTCCTCCGCTTGGCTTTTCCGCTCGCCCTCGATCTACCTCGCAAAAGCACTCAAGGAGAAATCTATAAGCCGTTCCTGGGCAAAAAGCGAGGAAAGCGGCTTTTTGGTAATGTCTCAGCTTGAATTTCTGCTTCCGACGCTTTGCGGAAGTTCGGCTCAGAGTTCTCGATGACGCGAGTTGAAGCTAAGCGGACTTCGGCAGTGGTCGAAAATTAGATGTATAATAGGTAGCTTCCGGAACCGGATGATAACAGCGAAGACGCCGGGGCCGATAAAGGACTGGTCGCTGACGAGCCTGAAGGAGCACCTGATGAAGATTGGACACCCGTCCGCAAGGCTCACTGGCGCTTCGAGCTTGTCAGAAACGCCCAACCGGGGCAACATGAGGCTGAAATCGACGGCTATCTGGGGAATGCCCGTCAGTATGCTACTCGGCGCCGCCGCCCTTCTTTTTATAGTAGCGATCGGGGGGTGCGATCAATCAGGGCCGCAAACGCCAGAGCAATTGCAGGTCGAAGCCTGCCACGCGGATTGGCGGAAATGCCGAGATAATAAGGAAATAGTCTATACGTGGGCTGGCGGACCTGGCGGCATCACCCCGCGCGTCACCTGCGAATTCGCGGCTAACGACTTGGCCAAATATGGCACTCCGGAGTGGCCCGGATTTCCCGCCTATTCGTTTAATAATTTTCGAGCACAAGCGAAAGCGCATTGGCCACGGGGCATCTTATCGTTATCGAAACTGAAGCGAGATTTCAGAACGCTTTCGGCGCAATGGCCCATGTGCGGGTGACATGCGACTACAACTTGAACAACAAGACGGCGATGGTGCACATTGAGCAACAATGAGGAAAACGTCCCCATGAACATCCTGTTATTCCTCGTTGGGCTCGCGTGCGCGTCGCTCGCTTTGTCACTAATCTTCGCCCCGATTGTTTGGGATATCATTCGCGAGCTATTCGGCGCGGCGCTTGTCGCTCGCGATCGTGTTGCTGGCGATCGCCGGGCTTGTGACGATGGCTCATGCAATGCAGCCGAACAACTTCGGCCTACCGCCGGACATCGCGGCGAAAGTCAAAAGCCGAGTGCGCGAAGGTGTTTCCGTTTTATGATACGCAAATCACGTGCATCGAAGACGATGCAAAGGCGTATCACAGATTGCAGAAAAATGACTTCGGACTACCGCCGGAAATAGCGGAGCAAGTCAAAGTCCGTTGTGCCGAAATATTTCCATTTTACGATACACAAATCACGTGCATCGAAGACGATGCGAGAGCTTATAAAAAATTGCATGGAGAGGATTAACAAAATGAAAAGATTGCGATCGATTGCGATCAATTTGATGAATGCGGCTGCAAATTGGGACACTACCGGCTTTTTTTGCGCTGTGGCGAAACCGGAAACCTCGATATGCGCGGCGCTTGCGGATGCGGCGCACCACATGGCTGGCGGCGGCCTCTGTCAAGACTAAGACATGAACGTATAAGCTACTGATATAGAACGAGACATTGTGCTCTCAGATTTTCTCGCCGGCGGACGAATTGCCGCACTCAGCCAGCGTCGCGGAAGCGCTCGGCCTCTTCGAGATCGACGCTGACGAGCTGGCTCACGCCACGTTCGGCCATGGTTACGCCAAACAGCCGGTTCATCCGCGCCATGGTGATCGGATTGTGGGTGACGGTGAGAAAGCGCGTCTCGGTCTTGCCGCGCATATTGTCGAGAAGATCGCAAAAACGTTCGACATTGGCGTCGTCGAGCGGCGCATCCACTTCGTCGAGAACGCAAACCGGCGCCGGATTGGTAAGAAAGATCGCGAAGATCAACGCCAGCGCGGTCAGCGCCTGTTCGCCGCCGGACAAAAGCGTCATGACCTGCGGCTTTTTCCCTGGTGGCCGGGCGAGGATTTCGAGCCCGGCCTCAAGCGGATCGTCGGATTCGATCAGTTGGAGCTCGGCCGAGCCGCCGCCGAATAGTGTGGTGAACAGCTCCTTGAAATGCGCATGAACGGCATCGAAGGCTCCAAGGAGCCTCTCGCGGCCTTCCTTGTTCAAACTTTGAATCGCCTGGCGGAGCCGCCGGATTGCCTCGGTCAGATCGGCATGCTCGGTGGAAAGATTGGTCTTCGAGGTTAGGATTTCGCTTAATTCTTCTTCTGCCCGCAGATTGACACCGCCAAGCCGCTCGCGGTCGTCTTTCAAGCCGTCGAGCCGCTTTTCGACGTCCTCCGCGGGTGGGAGAACGTCTCCCGGCGAGACATGGGCGAGGCCGAAAAGTTTGGCCTCCGCGCAATCAAGCTCGGCCGCGATCATATGCGCGATCTCGCCACAGCGCGCCCGCGCCGCTTCGACCCTGGCCTCGCTCCGGGCTTTTTCTTCCCGCGCCGCGCTCATCGCGGCGAGCGCATCGCGTGCGGCGCGATCCGCCCCGGCAAGACGCGACTCGGCCTCGGCCCGATTGTCGGCCGCCTGCTTGCGCGCTTCCTCGGCCGTTTCGATTTGGCGCATCAGAGTTTGACGGGTGGCAACAAATTTTTCCGGCGCCTCGGCAATTCTTCGCAGCTCTTCCGTGGCTTCCTCGCGCCGCGCGTCCAGCGCGCTGATTTGCCCGCCCGCGCGATCGCCGCGAGCATGCCAGGATTGGCGCTCTTCCTCGATGCCGCGAAAACGCTTTGCGCGCGTCTCGGCGTCGCGCATGTGCGCTTGCAGTTCAGCGCTGGCTTCGGCCACCGCGGCGCGATCGTGCGCCGCCGCCGCGCGTGCCATGTCGAGCCGCGCGGTCAGCTCCGCTGGGGCGTCCAATTGGGCGAGCGCCGCTTTGGCTTGCGCGTGCTTTTCGCTGGCTTCGTCGCGCGCGGCATCGAGGCGGAGGAGGGCTTCTTCGAGCGCCGAGAGCCGCGCGGCGGTAGCCGCCCTGTGCTTTTCGGCCGCGGCCTTTTCCGCGCGGGCCGTTTCGATTTGGCGCAGCGCGCCCTTGTGCGCCTGTCTTGCCGCGTTTTCCGCGGCGGCCGCGGCAGCTAGAGCTGTTTGGGCTAGCTCCGCATCGGCTTTCGAGACGCTGGCGGCGCCGCGCGCGGCTTCTGCTTCGATCGCGAGATCGCCGAGGTGGTTTTTTTCGGCGAGACGCCGCGCGGCGGGAGTAGGGGCCTCGGCGGCTTGCGTGAAACCATCCCAGCGCCACAGATCGCCTTCCTTCGAGACCAGCCTTTGGCCGGGTTTCAGCAGCGTCCACAAGACTGTTCCTTCGGCCCGCGCGACAACGCCGATCTGGTTCAGCCGCCGCGCGAGAGGAGCTGGCGCCGTGACGAGCCTCGAGAATGCTTCGACGCCAGGCGGCAAAGCGGGGTCGTCCGAAGCATCGGTCCGGGCCCAATGCGCCGGCGAAGCCGGATTGGTCGAGGCGTCGAGATCGTCGCCAAGCGCCGCGCCGAGCGCCGCCTCATAGCCTTTCGCGACGCCGATCTCCTCGATGACCGAAGGCCAAAAGCCACCGGTTCCGGCGTTCAGCAATTTGGATAATGTTGCGACTTGGGTTTCGAGAGTTTGCGCCTTGCGCTCGGCGTCGGCCATCGGAGCTCGGGTTTTTAATTCTTCGGCCTCGGCCACAGCATGGCGGGCCTCGGCGAAGGCCAGTTCGTCTTCGCGGGCGCTAGCTGCCGCGATGGCTACGTCGAGCGCTGCCTCCAAAAGCCCGAAATTCGCGCCGTCCGGGGAATCGGAAATAAGCGCGCCGCGTTCCCCCCTCACCATTTCGACTTCGGCTTCGAGTCGCGCCGCGCGGGCCGCTTCTTCCCCGATTGTCGCCTCTAGCGCCGCGCGCTGCGCCTCCATCGCGGCCCTTATGTCCTGCGTCTCGGCGAGCGTCTTTTCCGTGGTCGCGAGGGCCGCTTCGGCGTCCGCGACCTTTTCACGCAAGGCCTCGATCCCGGCTTCGTCCGCGCCGCTGCCCGCAAGCTCGGTTGCCTCCTGTTCGAGCCGCGCGAGAACGGCGGCCGCGTCCTCGATTAGCGCGGTTTCGCGGGCAATATCGCTCGTCGTTTGCGCGATCCTGTGTTCCAGTTCGGCGGCGCGGCTTTTTGAGCGCCTTTCTTCTCCATCCAGCGTCTCGTGGGCGACAACGAGCCTTTGCAACTCGCTGCTAGCCTTGACTTCGGCCCCACGCAGCTCTGGCAACTCATGCGCGGCGATCGCTTGCCGCCGGGCAGCCTCGGCCTGGGCTCTGGTTCTCTCCGCGACGTCCCGCAGATCGGCTGCGAGTTTGGCTTCGGCCGATTGAAGCGCGCTCGCCGCCTCGCCCTGGCTGATCAGGGCAAGCAGGGCTTCGTTGCGCCTAATCTCGCCCGCTAGACCACGGTAGCGCGCCGCTTGGCGCGCCTGCCGCTTGAGGCTCTCGGCCTGGGTATCGATCTGCCGCAAAATATCGTCGAGGCGAACGAGATTGTCCTCCGCCGCCTTGAGACGCAGCTCGGCTTCGTGGCGGCGGGAGTGGAGCCCCGCAATGCCCGCGGCTTCCTCGATGATTCGGCGGCGCTCCTGCGGCTTGGCGGCAATGATCTCGCCGATCTGGCCCTGCCGCACCATCGACGGCGAGCGAGCGCCGGTCGAAGCGTCGGCGAACAGCAATTGAACATCGCGGGCGCGCACCTCGCGTCCGTTGACCCGGTAGGTGGAGCCAGATTCGCGCTCGATGCGGCGGGAAACCTCGATAACCTCGCCATCGTTGAACAGGGCGGGCGCCGAGCGATCGCTATTGTCGAGGAAGAGGACGACCTCCGCCATGTTGCGTGCGGGTCGATCGCCGCCGCCGGAAAAAATCACATCGTCCATGCCCGACGCGCGCATGCTTTTCGACGAACTCTCGCCCATGACCCAGCGCAGCGCCTCGACCAGATTCGACTTGCCGCATCCGTTAGGCCCGACAATGCCGGTCAGCCCGGGCTCGATAAGGAATTCGGCCGGCTCGACAAACGTCTTGAAGCCCGCGATGCGGAGCTTGGTGAGTTTCATGGCCCGGCCCTTGTGCCGCGAAAAAGGCTTTGGATCATCGCCTATTATTTGACAAAGCTTCCTAGCTTTTGGTTAACCAATCCCGCTTGGCTGGCAAGCAGGACCAAATGCCGCGTGATTCGGCAACGCCGATTACGGCCCAAACGCGTTGGCGAGCGCAAGGTTTTGCGTTGATTTTTCTATGAAAACCGTGAAGCTCACGGCGATGGCGGACTGCTAGCCCCTCGTCCTGCGTCGGCCTGAAGGGCCGTCTCGAAGGACGAGGCCTGAGCGGAAAGACGTGCGAGATTCCGGAAGCCGGCTCTGGTTTCTCGAAAAATCATGCGAAAACCGACCACTTCAGTCCATAATTAGTTTGAACGGACCGCGGTCAGGGGTCCATTCATTTGGGCCGTTGGGCAAGGCCGGAAATGGTGGATCGGCGTGTGGGCCAATTTCATCTGGCATAGGCTTAGGTTAGTGCGGCACCTGGTCTACAATCCATCACGGTATTTTTTTGCACAAGAGCCAGGAGAAAAGACCCCGGCCAATGCTTTCCAGCCGGGGTCCTGGACCAGACGTTGGGGCATTGGGGGACATTGAAGACGCCCGAAACTGCCAGAGAAGACGCCGATTTTGCTCAGATTCGACAGGGTCGCGCACCAAGGAACGACGCACGCCGCCGCGATGCCTATTTCCTCACCGGGGCAGCGCGTTTAAAAAAGTTGCTGGTGCCGTGCCGCCGCCGGATGCGACGATTCGCCAGGTATTTCGCGGGGTATCTTGAGGCGTCGCCCCCTGTCGCGGATGACGCATGACAGAAGGCCGGATGCGTAGCCAATTTGCAGGCACGTCGCAGTCACGGCGAATTCGAGAAGCGCGCTCAGCAGACTATTTTCGTAATAGGCGGAACTGGTAAAAACGATTGCGAAGGTCAACGCGCTAGCCGGAACAAGAACCCAAACCTTGAAAAACCGTCCGAAGACTGTCCCCAGCAGCACACTCCCGATGGCCAGGATGGTCACGATACGTCCCCCCAATGGCCTTATTGACTATGCCGCAGCAATTGGAATTTGTTGCATGATATCAATGGCGCTTCCTTGAACTCTTCCTTTGTCTGTTAGAGCCGCGATAGCGAACTACCGACTGTCGATCTGTTCAGAATTGCTCACTTCAGCCGCGAAAATATGATAATAGTCACAAGCCGCTCTTAAGAGGCTCACGGTACAGGAGGCCTGCCATGGCACTTAAACGCCGGCCGTCATTCGATCCGAAATCTTTTCTCGCCATGGTTGGCGAGGGCCGCAGCATTGGGGAATACCGCAGGGACGAGATCGTCATGTCACAGGGAGACCCCGCGGATGCGGTCTTCTACATCCAGAGCGGCAAGGTGAAGGTCACCGTCGTTTCGGAGCAAGGCAAGGAAGCGGTCGTCGCAATGCTTGGAGCGAACGATTTCTTCGGTGAAGGATGTCTTGCCGGGCAGGCGCGGCGCATAGCGACGGTCGCGACGATGACGGACTCTGTCATCGTGCGCATGGAAAAAGCGGCTATTGTCCGCGTGATCCAACAGGAGCCAGCGTTCTCCGGGATGTTCATTGGCCATCTTCTGGCTCGGGCCATCCGCGTCGAGGCAGACCTCCGTCGATCAGCTGTTCAATTCGAGTGAGAAACGTCTGGCCCGGCTGCTCCTGCTGTTGGCGAACTTTGGCAAGGACGAGAAACCGGAGCCGATCCTTGCGAAAATCAGCCAGGAGACGCTTGCGGACATGATCGGAACGACCCGGTCCCGGGTGAGTTTTTTCATGAACAAATTTCGAAAACTGGGTCTTATTGACTACAACGGCTGCATCGAGGTCCACGTTTCATTGTTGAATGTCGTTCTGCACGACGGGCCGCATATCGAGATTTAAGCATGCTCATTTTGCCGCGCGGGCCTGGATAAGATCCGCGGATCTCTTGATCTGAGCAACTTTGCACAGCCGTCAAGAAGCATTTAGGAGCGCGAGGGTGGCGATTGCCATATCAAAAAGATAGCCGCACATTTAATCGGGACGTCCTAGTTTAGGTCTACGAACATGCGAATGGCGAATGCGAGGGTATTTTGACAACGGGGCTATGCTTACATACATACTTGATCACTGTTAACAGTTATGTAACGCTCACGGGTTCGGTTGCAACAGTGGGGCTGTGGCCGCTCTTACGCTCCCTCGCCTGTCGGAAGCGCCCGCCGAACTCCCCGGCGGGAGACTCGCGGTGCTGAAGGTCGTGTTATGGCAACCAGACGCCGGCCGTCATTCGATCCGAAATCTTTTCTCGCCATGGTTGGCGAGGGCCACAGCATTGGCGCGTACGGCAAGGACGAGATCGTCATGTCACAGGGAGACCCTGCGGATGCGATCTTCTACATCCAGAGCGGCCAGGTGAAGGTCACCGTCGTTTCGGAGCAAGGCAAGGAAGCGGTCGTCGCAATGCTTGGAGCGAACGATTTCTTCGGTGAAGGATGTCTTGCCGGGCAGGCGCGGCGCATAGCGACGGTCGCGACGATGACGGACTCTGTCATCGTGCGCATGGAAAAAGCGGCTATTGTCCGCGTGATCCAACAGGAGCCAGCGTTCTCCGGGATGTTCATTGGCCATCTTCTGGCTCGGGCCATCCGCGTCGAGGCAGACCTCCGTCGATCAGCTGTTCAATTCGAGTGAGAAACGTCTGGCCCGGCTGCTCCTGCTGTTGGCGAACTTTGGCAAGGACGAGAAACCGGAGCCGATCCTTGCGAAAATCAGCCAGGAGACGCTTGCGGACATGATCGGAACGACCCGGTCCCGGGTGAGTTTTTTCATGAACAAATTTCGCAAACTGGGGCATATTGACTACAAACGCGGCATCGAAGTCCACGGTTCATTGTTGAATGTCGTTCTGCACGACGAGCCGCATATCGAGATTTAAGCATGCTCATTTTGCCGCCCGGGCCTGTGGATAAGATCCGCGGATCTCTTGATCTGAGCAACTTTGCACAATCTTTTCCTTGGCACGGGTGGAGCCTCACTCCTAGTAGGGAGAGTCAAGCGCCCGAACCCGCTATCATCCTGTGAACACCCTGATTTCCTTGAGGCGTCTCCGAAACATCCCCCTATTTTTCACCTCTAGTTGAGAAGCGGGCTCCAGGACGGATCCGAACCATAATTCGGCGTCGGTACCGGGAATTCGGCGCGTCCGAACACGTCGGTCATAAAAATCTTCGCGCCGCCCTGGCCGCCGGGATCGCGAAAGAACATCAGATAAAGGCCGTTCGGGGCCCAAGTCGGCCCCTCGTTGTGATAGCCTTCGGTCAGGATCCGCTCGCCCGACCCATCCGGACGCATGACACCGATCGCGAACGAACCGCCCTTTTGCTTGGTAAAGGCGATATAGTCGCCTTTCGGCGACCAGACTGGCGTCGCATAGCGTCCCTCGCCAAACGAAATTCGTTTCGGGCCGCCTCCGGTTGCTGACATGACGTAGATCTGCTGGCTGCCGCCGCGGTCCGATTCGAACACGATTTGGGTACCGTCGGGCGAATAGGACGGCGATGTGTCGATCGCGTTGGAGTCGGTGAGCCGCGTCGTCGTGCGCGAGCTCAAATCCATGGTGTAGAGATTCGACGCCACGCCTTGCGCAAGCGACATCACGACCTTTTGCCCATCCGGCGAAAAACGTGGCGAAAAGGTCATGCCTGGGAAATTGCCGACGACTTCGCGCTGGCCGGCCTCGATATTCAACAAAAGGACTTTCGGGTCGGATGCGCCAAACGACATATAGGTCACATCTTGCGACGAGGGCGAAAACCTTGGCGTCACGACGAGATCGTCGCCCCGCGTCATGTAGCGCAGATTGGCGCCGTCCTGATCCATGATCGCGAGCCGCTTGCGGCGGCGCTCCGGCGGGCCAGTCTCGTCAACAAAGGCAATCTGCGTATCGAAGAAGCCTTGCTCGCCGGTAATCCGCGAAAAGATCGCATCCGAGACGATGTGCGCGACGCGGCGCGCGTTGTTCGGATCGGTGACGTATTGGCTGCCGGCGATCTGCTTGCCGGTCGCCACGTCCCAGAGCCGGAACTCGGTTTGCAGCCTCCCGTCCGAGGCCCGGCCGGTACGGCCGGTCACCACGAATTGTGCATTGATCATGCGCCAGGAATCGATCTGCGGCGGCTGGTCCGGATTGGCAATCGTCTCGACGAAGGTCTTCGGATCGATGGGCGCGAGAAACACGGAACGCTTGAAATTATTGGTGATGGTAGCGGTCAACTGGGCGCCGGCCGCGGCATCGCCGGAAAATGCCGTCACCGCGATCGGTATGGGTTTGAATTCTCCCGCTCCATGCACATCGAGATAGCGGTCCTGCTGGGCATGGGCCGACGGCGCGAGCCCCGGGCCGGCAAATACGATCGCGGCCGCCAGGAATGCGGCGGACGTTCCGATGACGGTTTGCAGATTGCGCGGCGCGCATGAACGAAGCACGGAGAAGAAAAATTTCACAGCATTTCCTCTGGATCGAAGCGAACGATCCGGCCTTTCCATTGGTCGTAATAGAGCTGATATTGGGAAGGTATCCGGAGCGGATCGCAGCGCCGTACCGCCCGCATCGCGCTTTCGGCCAGAGCGCGCAAATTGGGGTCGGACGGCGGGTTGAGCAGCTCGGGCGGGCCGATCAACGAACCGTCTTGCGTATATTGGACATGAATCTCAGGAATGTATTTTTGCTGCCCGCCGAGCCCGGCAAAGTTCCAGCACCGCTTATATTGCTCTTGCAGCAGCCCGTCGAGCTGGTCCCAGAGGGATGGCGACATTTTGGCGGCACTTGCCTGCGGCGAACCGAGCGAGGCCACTTGACTGAGGTCATGTCCGCGCGCCTGTTTTCGTTGCGGCGTCTCCTTGTTTAGAAACTTGGCTATGTCGCCAGGGTCGAATTTTTGTTGCGGCTCGGCGGCCTCCTCGCCAGACCTCGGCTTGGCGGCCGGCTTTTGTTTTTCCTTTTGCTTTTCCCGATCGAGCAGCTTCGCCAATTGATCTGGCTTGAATTTTGGCGCGGGCTTTTTTGGCGGCTCGACCGGCTTCGGTTGGGCCGATTCCGGCGTGGCTGTTTCCTCCGCTTCGTTGACCGGCGGTTTCGGCGGCGGCGCAACGGACGGCTTGACCTGTTCGGATTTCGGCGCTGGCTTCGCGGTTTGCTGCGTCGGGCGCGGCGGCGGCGGCGAGGCCATGCCATGTTCAGGCAGCTTGGGCGCTTCTTGCGGTTCGGCTTGGCCGGAATCGGCTTGACGTTTCAGCGGCGGGGGCGGCGCGGAGACATCCTTTGGCGCGTCGCTTGGTGAAGGTTGCGGGTTTAGCTCGGCGAGTTCGGCAATTTTTTCGGCCCGTTGGCGCGGCTTCACCTGGGCCGCTGTCTTTTCGCCCTTCATGATCTGATTGAATTGTTGGGCGCTGAAAATTTCGACGGGAACGCTCTCCTGTGCCTCGTCGAATTGAGGTGACTGTGACAACGAAAACAGCGCCAAGGCGAGCAAGCCGACATGCACGCCGCCCGAGACCGCGAAGCCAGGATTTTCGGGCAAAGGCATGGCGGGTTAATTCTTGTTGGGATCGGTGACCAGCGCGACCTTTTTGTATCCGGCCGCGGTGATGATCGACATGACCTCGGCAATCCGTCCGTAATTCACCTGATTTGCGCCGCGCACGTAGATTCGCTCGTCGATGCCGGACGTCGCGACCTCCTTCAACTTGTCCGCGAGCCCAGTGACTTGCACCGGCTGATCCATGACATACACCGAGCCCCGGTCATCGACGGCGACGGAGACCGGCTTTTGCTCGATGTTCAGCGCCGCGGCCTTCGTCCGCGGAAGGTCGATCGCAACGCCCGTCGCGAGCAGCGGCGCGGCCACCATAAAAATGATCAAAAGCACCAGGATGACGTCGATAAAAGGCGTCATATTGATCTCGGCCATGGCGCGATAACGCGGTACGCCACGCCGCCCGCGCCGGCCCTTGTCGCCTATCGCAATGCCCGACATGCCCATGTTCAAAATCTCCAGCGGTTGGTCTCAAAATTCCCGGCGCAGGAAAACGCCGGTTTCTTTGTGGTGTGCAATGATCAGGCGGCCCGGTCCTTAACGGTGTGCTGATCGATCTGACGCGAAAGAATCGCGGAAAACTCGTCCGCGAAACCCTCAAGCCGAGCCTGTTTCTTGGCGACATCGCCTTGAAATTTGTTATACGCGATCAGGGCCGGAATCGCCGCGAAGAGCCCGATCGCCGTCGCGAAAAGCGCCTCCGCTATGCCCGGCGCGACGACCGCAAGCGAAGTATTGCGCGACGCCGCGATCGAGCGAAACGCGGTCATGATACCCCAGACGGTGCCGAACAGGCCGATGAAAGGACCGGCCGAGGCAACCGTCGCCAGCACCAGTAGGCTGGATTCGAGCTTTTCAACTTCGCGGGCGATCGAAACGTCAAGGACTTTCTCGATGCGCGCCTGCAGGCCCATGAAGGACGAGGCGGCGCCTTGCACGGAACGCCGCCATTCCCGCATCGCCGCGACGAACAAGGCCGCCATGCCCGACGCCGGGCGCGACGACAAGGTCGCATAAAGTTCGTCGAGCGAGGCGCCCGACCAGAAAACCTCCTCGAACTGTGCCATGGCGCGCTGGGTTTTGGAAAATAGCAATATCTTGTTGATAATGATCGCCCAGCACCAAACCGAAGCGCCGAGCAGCCCCAGCATGACGAGCTTGACCACGAAATGGGCCGACCAGAACATGCCGAGAAGAGACACCTCCATGGCGGGCGACGCCAATCCGGAAGCTAAAATATCGGCAGGATTCATTACATCATTCCTTCTAAAATCTAGGCGAGGCTCGTGCTGCGAGTCAAACCCCATTTCAGTCATCTTTTGGCTGGGAAATCGGTCATTTCTGGGGCTTCACGCGCTCGAACCTGTCCCGCGGCTTGCGCCCGCCAACGCGAGCGGGATGGACACGGTGCGAAACTTAGCCTCGATCGAGGTTAAAACACTATTACCATTATGTTTTAAGGCTACTTTGAACGTGCGGCCCCGCAACCGTCGACGCCTTGAGCTTCGTCAAAATTCCGGTGGGAATCCGCCTCGCCTTGCCGCCCGCGACGACGGCTATCCTGACCTTCGCCGTCAAAAGCACGTCGCAACCGCGCCGGATTTTCTGCATCATTTCAATCGAGGCGCCCCGGGTGGCGGAAAGGTGTGTCTCGACCCAAAGCTCGTCGTCCATCAGGGCGGGCTTGAGAAACTCGACGGTCATGGCGCGCACCACGAAATGAAAGCCGTCCGCCCCGCCGTTTCCAAAAGTCCCCCGGTGCGCGATACCGAGCGCGCGCAGAAACTCGGTGCGGCCGCGTTCGAGGAAACGCAGATAGGAGGCGTGATAGACGACACCGGAAAAATCCGTGTCCTCGTAATACACCCGCACAGTGAGGTGGTGGGGTGCCACCGGGGAAGCTGGTTCTCCGCCGGGTGGATCGCGTGGATGGGGCGCCATCCTAGGCATGATCATTTAGACACGCATGGCCCGACATAACCGCCAAGGACGCCGCCACCACCCAGTCGGCGACGGCGCAAAATGGAGGATACCAGAAGGGTGCTGCTACTGCGCGGCGAAGAACGTCAGCAGCACCTTTCCTTTCTCGCCGATGAGGCAGAGAAAATGCCGCGATTTACCTGTTCCTTTTCGCTCCAAATAAGCCTCGCCCATGATGATCGTCCGCACCGGCGTATCCCCGACCTCGGTATCAGTATTCGAGACAATAAGCGAATCCGCGTCGAGAATGATGTTCTTCACCGAAGGCGAGCGTTCCTTCAACGCCATGAGGCCTGTCGCTTTGCAGGCTTCAAGCTCCGGGCTCCCGGATGTTTGGGCCTGAGCGACGTCGGTGAGCAGCAAAGCGGATGATAAGGAAAGAGCATGCGCGAGCGACCTCACTTGAAACCTCTTGGGTTAAAGTTTGATTGCAATCGATGGTTGCTTGGAGATCTTAAGGGGTAGCACCGAGAAGTCTGCGCACCGTATAACGCCAGCTGGATCGTGGGTCAACGCGAGATCGTCAGCGATGGCGCTTGCGAGGCTGCGCTTTATGAGACGTGAGCCAAGTCACGAGCACGCGGAAGCGCGCCGATGACGGCAGGAGATCGCGCAAACGAATTTGTCATACGACCAAAAATTACCCGATTCGTTCTGCACCACCACCGCGGCGCAAGGCAAGACCGGCTACATGATTTTTTTGCGACCATAGCAAAGAATATTTCCTATTGTGAAGGCCGGTCTAGCCACCAAGCCGCCGTTGCCTCGCCAAGACAATCGCGCGGCCGGACGGAATTAGCCCGAGGAGCGAGAGACCAATTCGATGGCACCAAACCGTAAACGCCAGGTCGCCGTTCTCGGCGCCGGCGCCTGGGGCACGGCTCTCGCCAACCTTGCCGCCCGCCCAACCGGCGAGGAGGAAACGAAAGTCACGCTCTGGGCCCGGGATGCCGCGCACGTCGCCGAGATGCGGGCAACCGGAATCAATGCGCGGCATCTTCCGGGCGTGCCGCTCCTCTCGAATGTCCACCCTATTGCGGAACCGGCCGAAGCCCAAGGCGCGGACCTCATTCTCGCCGTGGTCCCCGCGCAGGCGCTGCGGCCGGTCCTAGAAATTTTCGCGCCCCATGTAACGGCGGGCGGCGCACCGGTCGTCGTTTGCGCCAAGGGCATCGAGCACGCGACCGGACTGTTCCTGACCGAAGTCGCGGCCGGGGTACTGGCGGGTAATCCGCCAGCCATCCTTTCCGGCCCAAGCTTTGCCGTGGACGTGGCGCGAGGCCTTCCGACCGCGGTTACTCTGGCCGCGCGTGACGGCGATCTCGCGGCCACCCTCGCGGCTACGCTGGCGGCGCCCTCGTTCCGGCTCTACTCGTCGTCCGATGTCAGAGGGGTCGAAATCGGCGGCGCGGCGAAAAACGTTCTCGCCATCGCGAGCGGGATCGCCGCCGGCCGCGGACTCGGGGCGAGCGCGGGGGCGGCCCTCATCGCGCGGGGCTTCGCCGAGCTCAGCCGTTTCGGCCAAGCCCATGGCGCTGGAGCGGCTACCTTGATGGGCCTTTCGGGGCTCGGCGATCTGGTCCTCACCTGCACATCGGCGATGTCGCGGAATTATGCCCTCGGGGTCGCGATGGGGCGGGGATTGACGCCCGCCGAAGCGATGGCGCGAAGCGGCCTCTGCGAAGGCGTGCATACCTGCGGCGTGCTTGTCGATCTCGCCCATGCCAAGGACTTAGACATGCCGATCGCGGCGGCCGTCGATGCCGTGCTCGCCGAACGGATTGGCGTCGAGGAAGCCATCGCGGGGCTGCTGGGCCGGCCCTCCAAGGTGGAATTCGCCACGCGCGAGTAGCCGCCCGCGAGGATCTCGGTTCCTTTTCGAGTCGCGGCATGTTGTAATCCGCGCATAATTTCCGTTGTGAATGGGAGGGTACCGATGGCGCATTGGCTGATCAAGAGCGAGCCCGGAAACTGGTCCTGGCACGATCAGGTGAAAGCCGGCAGGAAGGGGACCTCTTGGAACGGCGTTCGCAATCACAGCGCCAAGCAAAACTTGATGGCGATGCGGGCTGGCGAGCAAGCCTTCTTCTATCATTCGGGCGAAGGCAGGGAGATCGTTGGCATCGTCGATATCATCAAACCCTATTACCCCGATCCGTCCGATCTGAGCGGCAAGTTCGGAATGGTCGACGTTCGCGCGCTCGAGGCATTGAAAAAGCCGGTTAGCCTCGATGCCATCAAGGCCGATCCGCGCTTGGCAAACATGGCGCTCGTCACGAACGCGCGGCTTTCGGTGCAGCCGGTGAGCGATCGTGAATGGGACATCATCCGCGCCGAGGGCGGCTTATGATTCCGTGTGAAGGCGGGATGCGCGGGGGATTTCGAACCGCCGGGCTCAAGGCGGGGACCGAAGCCGAAATCCCGCGCCTCGAAAAACGGCGCGCGTTCGAGCTCAACCACCTTGGCGCGACTGTGCCAATGGTCAACCATACGAGATCTCTTTCGTCACGACGTCCGGCAGGCCACGACACCCCCGGACATCAACTGAGCGCTTTGATTTCATTTCTTGTAGGGTGTCGTCAGGGTTGTTTCGTCGGTATCGACGACGAACACGGCCAGCAGGCGCGCGGATTCAGTAGTGCTTGCGTTTTCGCTGACAC
>Ga0185299_10003606_pt1 | contig 20105 bp, 18 predicted proteins | sample PaiPotPPA55metaG_FD_128002 | JGI IMG/M metagenome (GOLD analysis project Ga0185299, IMG submission 128002) | Iron sulfur acid spring bacterial and archeal communities from Banff, Canada, to study Microbial Dark Matter (Phase II) - Paint Pots PPA... ...
GCCGTCATTCGATTCACCCGCCGGGTTCGCCATGACGGCCTCATTCGATCCAAAATAACATGCTGATTATGTTAGCTGAATCGCGGCATCGACGCTGCAAATTATCGCGTCATCCGGCGAATGCGGGTAATATGGCCCAATCTTGCCGCTCCGTCTCGCGGCTTTCGGACTCGATAGCTTGCGTCACATCTCGAAGCCGGATCAAAATCGCCGCGCGAACAGCCAACCGGCTAGCACGTCCGAAACCCGCGAGCACCGTTTCCAGTTTAGCTTCTCCAGGGAAATCCGCCATGAATGGCTATCGCTTCTTCCTCGAACGCGTTCTGACGCCTACCGGCATGATGCTTCTTGTGACAGACGAGCAGGAGCGATTGCGCGCCCTCGATTGGGAAGACCACGAGGTGCGCATGCATCGTCTGTTGCGCTTGCATTACGGCGTGGGGCTTACGCGGCTGGAAGCAAACGCACGCGTTTCAAATGCCCGTCGCGCGGTCGAGGCTTATTATAGCGGCGCGTTCTCGGCCATCGACACCTTACCCGTGAAGACCAGGGGTACCGACTTTCAGCGTGAAGTTTGGACGGCGTTGCGCGCCATCCCCGTTGGCGAAACCACGACATATGGGCGCCTCGCCGCACTGCTCGGCCGCCCAAAGGCGATGCGGGCGGTCGGTATGGCCAATGGGGCCAATCCCGTGGGTGTCGTCGTTCCCTGCCATCGGGTGATCGGCGCAAACGCGACCCTTACCGGCTACGGCGGCGGCATCGCACGAAAGCGCTGGTTATTGCAGCACGAAGGCGTGGCGCTGCGTGTCGGTGCGCCGTACGGAAAGCGGCCGCTCACGCAGTACCGCGATGCAAAATCCTCGCCTACATAGGCGCCGGTTTCCGTCGGCTGCCTGGTTGCGCGACTTTTGGTCAAGTCGTTCGGGCGTTATGAAATAGTGCGCGGCACACCCGGAAGTCCCGGCGCGCATTCGAGTGCTGCGCGGTCCCATTTGCCCGCTTCGGCTGCGGCCTCATAGGTGGTTTGCAGGAAGTCCAGGAGTGCCGCGTCCGGCGCCGCGGCCGTTTGCACCGCATCGTAGGGCAACACGAACTCGTCCAGTTCCTGGCTGAAGAAGGCCGCCTCCGGCCGGACGGGAGCCGAGCGAAACCCCTCCGGAATGGGATAAGCGTAGGAGTAGAAAGCCGGATAATCGATGGCGCCGCCGCCGGGCCAAAAGCCTGCGCTGCTCACCTCATGCGAATAGGCCTCGCAGACAACTTCGTCCGAAAGGTTCGGAACCCCTCCCGGATGCCGTGGCGCGCGCCGGCCGGAGAAGCGCGTCACCGCCAGGTCGAAGCTGCCCCAGAAAAAGTGTACGGGACTGCATTTACCGATAAAGCTCGTGCGGAATGCCTTGAACACGCGATCGGCCTGCAGGAGCACCCGCCAGAAGCGTTGTGCATATTCGGCATCATAAGCGGCATGCACCCGGTCCTCGCTGAAGCGGATCGGGTCAGGCAACTCGTTGGGAATCTCATCGATGTGCACCTTTATGCCGACATCGGAGAGCGCTGCCATCACCGCCGCATGGAAGTCCGCCACCGACTTCGCATGAAGCGGCATCTGCCATCGGGGGCCGCCGCTGGTCTCGATGCGCAGCGCGTGATCAATGAAATCGAGGTCGATTTGGAACGTCCGTTCGCCATACGGTATCGGCGAGGTGGTCAGGCCGCGGGCGGTCACGTAGAGCGTGACGTGCCACGAATGATTGAGCCAGGGCGTCTGCGACAGCCGGATCTTGCCGACGATCTGCGTCCACAGATGAAGCGTCGTGCAGGTCTCCCGCCAGGCCGGATACGGCAGGTCCGGCCACGATCCCCGGTCTGTACCACGCTGCGTCATGTCAAATTCCGTGGACCGATCTGATAAACGAACTCGGTAGGCTCTGTCACATTGTTTAACGAAGCATGTAACGAATCGCGCGGTGCATCGGAGCTTACACCCGCTGTGGCGGCATCGCGCCATGTCTCCATTGGGCTGCCCCCACGCTCTTGAACCATGGCGTTTTGCGCTCCCTTCGTCGGGCCGACTGAGCGACCGCACCGCATCATTTTTCCTCGTCCCGCTGGCTGGCGAGATACGCCTCGCGCAGATCGAGTTCGCGCTCGATCCCCCGTCGCGCTTCGTCGTTCAGCTTGCCGCTGCGGAAAAGGTCGTTGGTCTGCTGCCGCTCGGCGGCGATCAGAAGGAGTTCGATCTCGTCGTGAAGCTCGGTGAGCTTTTTGTGCCCATCATCGCCGTCACTGTGGTGCTCGATATGCTTTAGCCGGGCGCGGTGATTGGCGCGGAGCGTTTGGACGACGTTCCCCGCAAGATCGCGTTCCGCGGCAAGCTGGTCGAGCCGCTCAAGCGCCGCCACGATCCCGAGCCGCCGAGCCTCATACGCCTGGGCTCTATCGCCGCGGCGCTCGCGACGCCCGGCATGAGCGAGGCCGAGAGCCCGGATCACCGAGGGCAGCAGCAAACCTTGGCCTACCAGCGTCACTAGGATAACGGAAAAGGTGAGGAACAGAATGAGATCGCGATTGGGAAAGTGCTGCCCGTTCGCCGTTGCAAATGGGATCGCGAGGGCCGCCGCGAGTGAGACAATGCCGCGCACCCCGGTGAAGGCCAGCACGAACGGCCACTGCCAAGGCGGCGATGGATCCCTCCGCTTGATCGGGGGAAAGAGCCAACGCGGAAGATAGGCTGCGGGATACACCCAGACGAAGCGGGCCACGATCACCACGGCGCAGACGATCGCGGCGGAAATAGCCAGCTCAGGGATCGAGTCATTACCGATGCGAGTGATCAGCGTCCGCGCCTGCAACCCGGTGATGAGAAACACCATGCCTTCGATGAGGTAGATGAGGAAATCCCAGAAGAAGATGCCCTGGAGCCGCGTCGCGGCGCTGATCAGCCGGAGGCCGTTCCAACTGATGTAGAGCCCGGCGGTCACGGTAGCGAGCACGCCGGAGCCGCCCAGATGTTCGGGCGGCCAATAGGCAAGGAACGGCGTCAGAATCGAGAGCGTGATCTCGATGCGCGGATCATGGACCCAGCGCCGCAGGCGCAACATCAGCCAACCGACGCCGATTCCCCAGAGGATTTCGCCAGCGACGATCGCAGCGAACATTCCGACCGCGTGGGTGAAGGAGAATGCGCTCGCGCTCACGGCGGTTACCGCGAAGCGATAGAGGATGAGCGCGGCGGCGTCATTTGCCAGGCCTTCGCCTTCGAGGACGACGAGAAGGCGCCTGGGCAGCTGCATTCTGCGAGCGATCGAGAGCGGCGCCATGGCATCCGGCGGCGAAACAATGGCGCCTAGCACGAAGCCTACCGGCCAAGCGAGATCCAACAGCCAATGGGTTGCCCCGGCGACTGCGACCGTCGTGAACACGACGCACCCGACCGCCAGCAGAGAAATGGGGCGGAGATTGAATCGAAACTCGCGCCAGCTCATCGCCACCGCGGACGAGTAGATGACAGGCGGCAAGACCAGGAGCAGCACCAACTCCGGGGCAAGCTCGACCGTCGGCAGGCCGGGGATAAGCGCCAGGACGACGCCGGTAAGCACCAAAAGAATGGCCGGCGGAATCTCGAGTCGCGCCGCGACGACCGCGACCAAGGCGACCACGGCCAGAAGCAACACCAAAATTTGAATCGTCAGAATCATGAGCCAACCGGTCGCCGGTGATGGTCAAACTCGCTGCACGGGCTGCGCAGCGCCGACAAGAATAACCGCGATTGGGCGAAACCAACGCCCAGGCTTGGCAGCGTTGGCACCATTTTAGTATGCGATCAGCTGACAGTCATTCGCTCGCCACCCAATCTGCATCTGCATCTGCTCCTCAACCGCCGCCTCGCGGTCACTCCTAAGATATGCCGCTTCCTCGATGGTACATGGTTTGATTGGTTCGAAGCCGGGACGGATAGCCTGGTCAAAACTGGTCGGGAATTTTGCAGTGCATTATAGAATTTTGCAGTGCATTATATTCGAGTGCATTATGTTCGATCGTTATATTCGATCGTTGCGCTCGCAACCTGAGCATCGGCTGCGTTCGTCATGGGCGAGCTCATTGCGCGCGATTGCGACGTCGTCCGGTTCTGGAGCGAACGCGTGTTCGTCGTTCTGCCGAACATGCGGGCGCGTTCCGGTCAGTCTAACCACGCGCTGAACCAAAGCCCAGTTTGCCGCGTTGCTGCTCGCCAATCTAATGTGGAGCAACGTTCAAAATCGTATGGTGCCCTTCATGCCGAACAAAAACAAACTCTCAAAATACCGCGCGAAGCGAGATTTCACCAAGACCGCGGAGCCAGATGGCCAGGCGAAGATCGCCGCCTCCAATCGCCGGCGGTTCATCATCCAGAAGCACGCGGCAACGCGGCTGCATTACGATCTTCGGCTTGAGCTCGATGGTGTCTTTAAATCGTGGGCTGTGGCCCGCGGCCCGTCGCTCGATCCCCATGACAAGCGGCTCGCGGTCGAGGTCGAGGATCACCCGCTCGATTATGGGGACTTCGAGGGAACGATCCCCAAGGGCGAATATGGCGGCGGGACGGTTCAGCTCTGGGACCGCGGATATTGGGAGCCCGAAGGCAACAAGACGCCACAGGAAGCGCTTGCTAGCGGCGAATTCAAGTTCATGCTGCAAGGACAGCGTCTGAACGGCAGCTGGGTTCTCGTCCGCATGAAGGATGACAGGACCGGCGGCAAACGGACCAATTGGCTTTTGATCAAGCATAGGGATGAGCACGCCCGAGAAGGTGACGCCGACGCGGTCCTCGCCGAGGATCGGTCGATCGCATCGGGCCGCCCGATGGCGGCGATCGCCGCCGGGAAGGGCCGCGGTCCGAAACCGTTTATGCTTACGGGTAAACCGGTTGCGGAGCCGGACGCCGTGTGGAACAGCAGGCCGGGCCATGCTGCCGAGAATCACAAAAAACGCGAGGCTGCGGCCAAGGCAAAGTCACGGACGGCGAAGGCTCGGCCACGATCATATGCTGCGCTTCCGGACTTCATAGCGCCCCAGCTCTGCGAACCGGTCGAGCGGCCACCGTCCGGCGGCGGCTGGGGACACGAGATCAAGTTCGACGGCTATCGTATTCAGCTGCGCATGCAGAATGAGCAGGTGACCCTGAAGACGCGTAAGGGCCTCGATTGGACTGGGAAGTTCGACGCGATCGCAAGAGAGGCCAAGTCGCTGCCGGATGCGATCATCGACGGCGAGATCGTTGCCCTCGACGAGAACGGCGCTCCCGATTTCACTGCTCTGCAGGCGGCACTGTCTGAGCAAGAGACCGACGACCTCATCTTCTATGTTTTCGACCTGTTGTTCGACGACAAAGCCGACTTGCGACCACGACCGCTGTCCGATCGCAAGACCAGGCTTCAGACCTTACTGGCGGACCATAGCCCTGGTGACGCGGCCCGGATTCGCTTTGTCGAGCATTTGGAAACGGGAGGCGATGCGGTTTTGAAGTCCGCTTGCCGGCTGGCGCTTGAGGGCATCGTTTCGAAAAGGCTCGATGCGCCCTATCGTTCCGGCCGAACCAACAGCTGGACCAAAGCCAAGTGCAGGGCAGGCCACGAGGTCGTCGTCGGCGGTTGGACGACCACTAGCGGCAAATTCCGCTCTCTCCTGGTTGGCGTCCATCGCGGCGAGCGTTTCGTCTATGTCGGCCGCGTCGGTACAGGATATAGCGAGGCCAAGGTGAGGCAACTTCTGCCACGCCTGGAGGCCATTGCGACCGCCAAATCACCGTTCACCGGCATCGGAGCGCCGCGCGAGGAGGCGAACGTGAATTGGACCAAGCCGGAACTCGTCGCCGAGATCGAGTTCGCCGGCTGGACCGGCGCCGGCTTGGTTCGGCAGGCCGCCTTCAAAGGGCTGCGTGAGGATAAGCCGGCGGCCGAGGTTGCAGCTGAAAAGCCGACGCCTCCGGAGGCTACGGCGGTTGCAAAGCCCAGCAGCCGACTCAAGGCGGCCTTACGAGCGTCGAAGCCGCTCGGTAACGGGGGCAAGCCCGTCGTCATGGGTGTGCTGATCTCAAATCCTGACAAGGCACTTTGGCCGGATGCTGGCGACGGCGAGCCGGTGACGAAGCTCGATCTCGCTCGTTACTTCGAGGCCGTGGGATCTTGGATGCTCAACCACATTGAGGGCCGCCCCTGTTCGATCATCCGGGCACCCGACGGCATCTCCAGCGAGCAATTTTTTCAGCGTCATGCCATGCCAGGCACCTCCAATCTGTTGGAGCTCGTCACCGTCTTCGGCGATCGCAGACCCTATCTTGAGATCGATCGGGTGGAAGGTCTCGCCGCTGTCGCGCAAGTGGCCGCGCTCGAATTGCATCCCTGGAACTGCCAGCCGAAGCATCCTGAAATTCCGGGGCGTCTCGTCTTCGATCTGGACCCCGGCCCCAACGTCGCGTTCTCCACCGTCGTCGAAGCCGCCAAGAAAATGCGAGAGCGGCTCAGCGAACTCGGCCTCGTCTGCTTCTGCAAGACAACGGGCGGCAAAGGGTTGCACGTCATCACACCGCTTGCCGCTTCCAAGAAAAGCAAGCTGACCTGGCCGGATGCAAACGCTTTCGCCCACGAAGTTTGCATTCGAATGGCGAAAGAGAATCCGCAGCTCTATATCGTCAACATGGCCAAGAAGCTGCGCGGAGGGCGCATCTTCCTCGATTATCTCCGCAATGACCGGATGGCGACTGCGGTTGCGCCATTGTCGCCACGCGCCCGTCCTGGCGCGACAGTGTCCATGCCATTGACCTGGGCGCAGGTCAAAGCCGACCTCGATCCCAAACGCTTCACGATCAGGACCGTGCCGGCCCTTCTCAGCAGGAGCAAGCCTTGGGTGGACTACTGCGATTGCGAGCGGCCGCTCGAGCAGGCAATCAAACGACTCGGCAGGTCGAGGCTGGCAGCGTGAGCGTCGAGTCCCCTTTTCGTCAGCACACGCAGTTCAATTTGGAGCCGGAGCACAAATTGAATGGTGCCATACCAAATCGGGGTGAATTCGTTCACCGTGCCTTGACCATAATTATCCTCAGACCCCTTTACTGGGCACCCACCGGAACCAAACCGGCACACTGTGGTTTCTAGAATCTCTCTGCCCGTAAGGTATGGGCACAGATTTGTGAATGGAGCAACCCTATGCATCTGGTCAACGATGATATGAAGAATTGCATCGCCGAATGTTTGCACTGTTATCAAACGTGCCTGTCGACGGCAATGGGGCATTGTTTGGAGATCGGCGGCCAACATACCGAATTAAAGCACTTCACCTTGATGATGGCTTGCGCCGAGATTTGTCGGACATCCGCGCATTTCATGCTTCTCGGCTCGGAACTTCACAAACTCACCTGTCGCGAGTGCGCCGAGGTCTGTGAACAATGCGCCGCAGATTGTGAGCGGATAGGTGAAATGCGGGAATGCACGGATGCATGCCGTCGCTGCGCCGAAAGCTGCCAAAAGATGGCTGCTTGAATGGGTCTCCTCGGACGTCCTTAAGGTCTTCTTCTTCGCCCAGCTGCGGCGGATTATCGCCACGGGGTAGAAGCGGAACCCCGAGGATCCCTTTGCGGATTTAAAGTCGAGCGCGAGTGCAGTCATGGCCCTTCTGGAAAGCGTTAAGGAGAGGTTCGAGAAAATCACGGGCTGGGCCCGCCCTTCCGCCCGCGATCTCGATGCGGCCCTGCGGCCAAGGAAAGCACTTTCCGGTTCAAGGACGATGGCGTCTTCCCCAACAATCCAAAGTTGCCCCTCGTGTTCTATCGGAGCCCCGTCCGGCTTGCGGGCAAATTCGATCCGGCGGCAGTGTTCGAAGAGCTTTTCGAGCGCAACGGCTGGGACGATTCTGGCGGAATGGCATTTACGAATAGCCGCATTGCCACTTCGGGATTCATGAAGTGCTCGGCGTTGCGTGCGGGCACGCCCGAGTCCGGTTTGGCGGCGCGAAGGGACGCGCACTGAAGCTCAAGGCGGACGACGTGGGTGATTCTGCCGGCAGGCACGGGCCATGAGCGGCTCTCAGGGAGCACGGACTTGCTGGTCATCGGTGCCTATCCCCCTTCGGCACGTATCACGAGCGCGCTTCGGGCAAGGAGAACGAGCATGACCGCGCGCGCACGACCATTCCCAAGGTTGCGCTCCCCCGAAAGGACCCGGTGTACGGATGGGACAGCCTGCTGATCGGCCTTTGGCGCCGGCATAAATGACTCCTCTGGACGGTTTCCCTAATTTCTTCAGGGCAAACTCGTGCCATGCCGTCTTCGGATTATTGCTCCCGTCATGCTAGTCCGAATTATGAGCATAATGTCGCCGAGCCTGGGTCGGCGCGCTTTTGCGGGCATGGGCTACCCAATGCCTTGGAAAAAATTCCATCAGCGGCACTTGTGAGCGGGCGTAGCGCTACGGCTTCATGCGCCAGTTCCGCGAAAGCCTTTGTGGGTGCCGGATTTGTTTTTGGAACCTAGCTTCTCGCGCTGCGTTCATTTCATACAATATCATTCACTTGTGGAGGTTCTGAATGGCTACGCAACATAAAGGCGCCCAAAACCATACATCGGCAGCTGATCATCATGAGCAAGCGGCTCACCACCATCGTGAAGCCGCCAAGCATCATGAGAGTGGAGCTCATGAAAAGGCGGGGCATCATGCCCACATGGCCCATGGCCATGCTAGCCATGCAAGGCATCATGCAGAGGAAGCGAGTAAACATCACGCTCAGGAACACGGCTCGAAAAAATAGGCTTATTTGCAGGTCCCACTATGTCAAGAGGCAACCAACGGCCGGCGATGGCATTTCGCCCGTCGTTGCGCGCGATACAAGCGTCAGAAGGCGTTATATTAGCCTTCCGTCGGCCTCTTGCGACGTGCGGCGGCGATTGCTTCCGCGAGCGCCATGTCGCTCGCCGTATGCCGTCGGCACTCTTCCGGGAACGTGTTTTGCAGTTCCCGAACGAGCCCTATGAACGGCGACGTCCTGTCGCTCGTCTTGTCGACCCCTTTGGAAGCGCTGAAGGGATAAACGCGCTGGCGAAATCCGTGAGCCGGCACACAAGTTCGTCCCACATTTGGCCTTCGACGAAGCCGGCGCGGGGTTCCTTTTTCACTTCGCACTTGGCGATCGCGAAGGCAGCCACAACGTGCGTCATAATTCCCGAGAGCGCGTAGCACTCGATCCCTCTCGGTAGAAGATGATGTCCAACGTGGCGCTCCACAAGACACCGCGCATAGGTTACCGCCAGTTCCTTATCCTCGGTGCTCGCCCGCTTGTGCCATACGTTCAAGAAGACCTTGGCGGCCTTCTCTACCTCAACTAGCCAGGCCATCGCGTCGACCGCTTTGGGCGCGTATGATTCGAATGGCACGTGCATGAGATAGTCTGTCGCCATTCGCGAGATTTCATCCCGGTCAGCGGGCGACAGGAAAGGATACGCGGTTTCAATCCGCCGCCAATCGTCTTCGGTCGGCTCGAATTCGAAGCTGCCCCACATGAATGATGTAGGAAATCGCGCGAGTCGGCTCTTACGAGGGTTGCCGCGTTTGGTCCTTGCGCCCGACGCCATCGGACACCTATGCCGCCCGACGCTTGGCGTCGCGGATATGCGATGCTTCCGCAGCAATGGAGTCTGTCGCGCGCTTTGCGACATGTTTCGCATAGTGGAATGTACGGATAATGTTTGGCGGCTGTTTCGAGTTAGAGTGGTCAGAAAGAAAGCCGTCTATCTTCAAAGGCTTAAAGTCACTACCATTGTCAGCACGCGCGCAAATTTGAGGCGGACGCATCATTTGCCCCCCGATTTGGCGAAGGGCACAACGTCACCCCTTTTGCCATCCATGGCGGCTGAAATTGTCGCGCCGATTGTCTCGACCGCGCGTCGCAGCGGGTCCGCGTCGAGATGCGCGTAACGATGCGTGGTCGCGGCCTGAGAATGGCCGAGCAGCTTGCCGATGACGGGCAAGCCCATTGAAGCGCCCGCGCCGATGCTCGCAATGGAATGGCGCAAGTCATGAAGCCGCACGCCGTCGAGCGAAGCCGCCTTCGTTACTGCCGCCCATGGCTTTTTCAGATCGGCTTTCGGCGCACTTTCCCGCTCGCCAGGGATAATGTGCGGATTGCCGGTCACGCGCGGAAGCGATGCGAGCACCGATTGTGCAGCGGCGGAGAGATAGACGGGCTTGCGTCCGGTTTTCGAGTCGGGAAGGAAGATCACGCCGCGCTCTAAGTCGAGGTGTTGCCATTGGGCGTCCAAAATCTCTCGAAGGCGTGCGCCCGTCAGGATCAAGAGGCGAATTGCGGCAATCCCGAATGGATCAAGCGTTCGTAGGCGGTTTTCGGCTTTCGCAGCGTGTTTTGCCTTCTTGGTGTTGTCTACCTGCCACGGAAGCCCCGTGGTTTCAGCCAGCCGGAGCGCATCGCCAAGGCGGGAGAATTCCTCGCTCGTCAAGAAACGCTCGCGCCCTTGTCCGGGATAGCGCTCGATTGCCTTGGCGGGGTTGCCGGCGGCCGCCACTTCGTCACGCCTCGCCGCCCAATTCCAGACGGCGGACACAACGGCCAGGGTGCGGTTCGCCTCGTAGGGTGTGCGTACAAGCCCAGCATGCAGCCTCGCCACGTCGGCGCGCCGCACGTCCACGATGCGTCTCGCGCCAATGACGGGCAGGATATGGGCCTGCAAGATCCGCCGGTATTCGGCGACGGTGCGCGCTTTGCGCTTGGTTGCGGCGTGAAGGGAAAGGAAATCATCGGCGACCGCCTTGAAAGTCCGCACCTCGCGCGCGGCCCGGCGCTCGGCAATCGGATCGGAACCAGTCTCTACAATGCCAAGCAATTGCTTTGCTTCTGAGCGCGCTTCGTCAGGTTCAACCGGCCATGCTCGCCGATGGTGGCGCGCCTGGAGCGCCCCCCGTGACGGTATTGTGCGACATAGACTTTCTTGCCGGACGGAAAGGCCGCCACGCCAAAGCCGGACACAGCGTCGTCCCAAAGGAACTCGCGATCCTTGCCAGGCGGGCAGGCGAGAGCGTCAACCGAGCGCTTGGTAATCCGGCCCGTTGTCATGGCATCCACTCTCGCCACCCCGCTTACCGGAGAGCTTGGCAAGCATCCGGTAAGCGAAATTACGATAACCCAAGCGCACGTGAGAAATCAAGGGAAATCTCAATAGCTGGTAATCAAAGGGATTACGAGCATCACAGCAAAGGCCGGAAAGCCAGGAAATATGCGGCCGTCAAACATCCTATTTGATGGCCGCCTCGTATCGTTCCGCGACATAGTCCCAATTCACGAGATTGTAGACAAAGGCCTTGAGATAATCAGGCCTGCGATTGCGGTAATCGATGTAATAGGTGTGCTCCCAGACATCGACCGTCAAAATCGGCGTTGCCCCTTGGAGCAGCGGATTTTCGGCATTTCCCGTCTTCGCGACGGCAACCTTGCCTTCCTTGACCACAAGCCAAGCCCAGCCGGAGCCAAACTGTGTCGTGCCGGCTTGGACCAACTCCTGCTTGACCTTTTCGACCGATCCAAAAGTTGCCACGAGCGCTTTTTCGAGACCGCCTGGAACTTTGCCGCCGCCATTAGGCTTGATCGATTTCCAATATTCCGAATGGTTATAATGCTGCGCTGCATTATTGAACAGCGGCACATTTTTGCCGTAGGTTTCCTTGACGATTTCTTCCAAGGACTTGCTTTCGAGCCCGCTGTCCTTCAAAAGATTGTTGGCGGTCGTCACATAGCCAGCGTGATGCTTGTCGTGATGAAATTCTAGCGTCTCCTTAGAAAGGTAGGGCTGGAGCGCCTCGTAGGCGTAGGGAAGATCGGGCAGGGTAAATGACATGTGGGGCTCCTTGGTTTTGGCCGCCGGGAGAGGCCTTCGCATCGTGGCCACGGAGCCTCATAAGTAAACGCCCCGTCTGATACGGCAAGCGGTTAGCCGGGCCGAATGTCTGCCGGATTTTCGGTTGTGTTTCGCCGCGGGGCCGGGCGGCGCCGGAACGGGATGACATGAGTGGCCGCGAACAGACGGATTTTGGTAGCGATGATTTCGTAAGCAGCCGGTTCGTGTTCGAGGGCCGAAGGTGGAAAAAATGAGCTATTTGGTTTTTGTTCTGGGAACTCTTCTTTCGCTGTGCGGTGCCTTCGCGATCGCAGCGGGCTATGGAATCATCCAGGTCGAGCGTGGCTGGGCCGGCGTCATCGCCGGTGCGACGGCGCTGTCCGGCGGGATCGTGACAATCGCGCTCGGATTTATCTTGCACCGTCTTTCCGGCTTGCACGCTCTCCTCGAAACCGGGAAAGGTTTGACGCCGTTGCCGGGTGAGTTAGGTGAAGATGAGGCCAGCGAGTTGGGCCCGGAACCGAGGCTTGCGTTCAACCCCGAGGCTTCGCTGGTGTCCGAAGCGGGGCCGCCTCCGGCAACCACGCCGCCTGCGGCCGGCTCACGAACATGGCCGCAGCGTCCAACGCGTCCCAATCTCGCAGCTGCACGAAACTTTTTGAAGTCTCGCGGGACAGCGGTGCCCGCCGCGAGGGGAACGCCCGAGCCTGATTTTGCCTTGCCAAAACTCCCCCCCGTTTCGCGCGCCGCTCCGAGAGGCTCCGAAGCCGCAATGGAGCGGCGGCCGTCCGACTTCGCCATGCTGGGCGAGGCGGCGGCGGCCAAGTCTGAGGACGAAGCGACAACGCGGCCCGCTTCCACTTCTGGGGAGGCGCCCGCGGAACCTGCATGGAATGCGGACGGCGAACCAGGACTCTTCGACGACGATCAAGCAAAACAGCCGCCTATCGAGGCGCGGCTTCAGGAACCGCACCTCGACCCCGGCGAGCCCGCGACGGAATCCGGACCACGCGTGACCTGGCCGGCCGAAATGGCTTCGATCGATGCGATCTTAAGCGAGGACCAGCTCATCGAGCCGGACCCGGCGCTGGATGCGCGGAAAGAGGGCGCGAAGCCCTCGCCTGAGGCGATCGAACCGGCAAGCGTCGATCCCGCGCCGCCATTTGTGGCCGAAGCCCTACCGGCAGCGGATCCGCGCGAACCTTCGGCCCCGGCAATTCCGGCTGACAGCGAGGGGGGGCTCGCCATCGTTGGACGCTACGAATCCGAAGGAACTTCTTACGTCATGTATGCCGACGGGTCGATCGAAGCGCAATCGGAACGCGGGGTTTTTCACTTTCAATCCATGGCGGAACTCAAGGCGTTCATGGAAGCTCAAGCATAAGTGTGCAGTCAGCCCCCGCGGTTCAAGTGCCGGTCTCGAACCCGCCGTCGACGCAAGCCAGGGCGAAGGCATATTGCAGCGCCACCTCTTCCAGATGATCGAAGCGTCCCGGTGCGCCGCCATGTCCCGCGCCCATGTTGGTCTTTAGGAGGATTGGACCGCCGCCCATCGTCATGGCGCGAAGCTTAGCAACCCATTTTAGAGGCTCCCAATAGGTGACACGCGGATCGGTTAGGCCGCCCAGTGCCAGTATTGGCGGGTAAGGCTTGGCTTCGACATTGTCGTAGGGGGAATAGGAACGCATGACCGCGAAGGCAGCCGGGTCGGTGATCGGATTGCCCCATTCGAGCCATTCGGGCGGCGTTAACGGCAGGCTCGCATCGAGCATCGTGTTCAAGACATCGACAAAAGGCACGTCCGCGATGACGCCCGCAAATAATCCGGGAGCGAGATTGACGGCGGCGCCGATGAGCATTCCGCCCGCGCTGCCACCCTGGGCCACGATCCGTCCCGCGCCCGTATAGCCGGTGGCAATGAGATGTTTCGCCGCCCTGATGAAATCGCTGAAGGTGTTCGGCTTCTTGCCAAGTTTCCCATCGGTGTACCAGTGCCAGCCCTTATCGGTGCCGCCGCGAACATGGGCGATCGCGCAAACGAAGCCGCGATCGACGAGGCTGAGGCGATTGGTGGAAAACGACGCAGGCACGTGCGAGCCATAAGCGCCGTAGCCGTAAAGCAGCAAAGGCGCGGATCCATCGAGTTGCGTGCCGGCGCGATAAAGGATCGAGATGGGAACTTGTTCGCCGTCCGCGGCGACCGCGAACAGCCGCCGCGTCACATATTGCGAGGAATCGTGACCCGAGGGAATGATCTGACGCTTCCGTAGGACCCGTTCGCGGGTGGCGAGATTGTAGTCGTAGGTTTCCCAAGGCGTCGTCATCGACGAATAGGTGAATCTGAGCGTTTCCGTCTCATATTCGAGACGCTCCTCGAGGCCGAGCGAATAGGCTTCCTCGTGAAAAGCGATCGCATGTTCCTCGCCGCTAGCGAAATGCCGGATCGTGATTCGCGGGAGGCCCGCCTCGCGCTCGATGCGCACGAGATAATCCGGATAGACCGCCACTTTGATGATCATGCACCCCCGCCGGTGCGGGACCTCGTCGATCCAGAACGGTCGTCCGGGGCTCGCCAAAGGCGCGCTCATGATCTTGAAATCCTCGGCTCCATCGGCGTTGGTCCGGATAAAAAGCCGGTCGCCGCAATGTTCGACGTCGTAGCGCAGGTCCGGCGCGCGAGGCTCGACGAGGCGGGGTGTTGCGTTGCCATCGGCAAGATCGAGCAGATGACATTCGGAAGAATCGTGATCGTCGACGCTTATGATGGCGAAGCGCGCCGATTGGCTCCGCCTGAGATGAATGAACAAGCCAGGATCGTGCTCCTCGAAGACGCGGGCGTCGGCCGAGGGATCGTTGCCGATCCGGTGGCGAAAAACTTCGGCCGGGCGGTGATTTTCATCTGTCCGCACATAATAAAAGCCAAGCGAATCCGTCATCCATACAAGGTCGCCGCCCGTATCGGCGATCACCTCCGCGCTGTCCCTTGGGCGGCTCTTCTCGCTTGGTTGGCCGGAGCTCAAGTCGCGGATCCGAATCGAATAAAGTTCCGAACCCGTCTCATCGGCGCTCCAGGCTAGTTTGGCGTGATCCGGGGACTGGCAGGCAGCGCCCACTTCAAAAAAGCTCTTGCCGCGCCCTTGCGCGTCTCCGTCGAGCAGAACTTCCTCGGGCCCGCCGGAACGCTTGACGCGGCAAAAGACCGGATGCTGTCCGCCCTTGTCGTGGCGGGCATAATAAAGCCACGGACCGTCTTGGCGGGGAACCTCGGAATCGTCTTCCTTGATCCGCCCGCGCATGTCCTTGACGAGCGCGGCGTGCAACTCGGCGAACGGCGCGAGCATGGCCCGCGCATAGCCGTTCTCGGCCTCGATCAAGGCCCGAATATCGCCGGGCAAGGCGGCAGGGGCGCGCAGAACCTCTTGCCAGTTCGCGGCCTTCAGCCACGCATAATCGTCGCTCAGCGTAACCCCATGCAGGGACGTTTCCGTGCGGCGCTTTGCGACAGCTGGCGGCGCGGTGGGGCGGGGAGCGGACCATTTAAGCTTGCGCATCCATCATTCTCCCTTAAGGGCGCCGCGCCGCCTACCGCACAGGTCAGGCAAGGCCCGAGGCCTTTGGCGTTGCGTTATTCGCGCGCGGCCCCCTTTCAACGCTTTTTTTCCTTCAGTGCAATAAAGTGTATGCATTGCTACTTGCGGAAACCAAGCGTTGCCCTTAAAAGGGTCGGAAGTTCTTGAAAGTTGATTCGCAAAATCGCTTAAGAGAGCTTTTGTTTGGCCGGTCTTGCCGCCATGGGTATATAATAGGTCATCGCTATTTGACCCGTAGACTACCGGCGACACCTTCTCCTCGGGGATATCGAGCGCCATGAGCGAAACCTCAAGTTCTAACAGTTTCATCGAGCTAGCCGCGGACATCGTCTCGGCATACGTCAGCAATAATTCTGTGCCGGCGAGCGATCTACCGTCCTTGATCAGCGAGGTGCATTCGGCGTTGCTGCGTGTCACCTCGGGCACGATGGCCGCGGCCGAAACGCCAAAGCCAGCAGTGTCGGCTAAGAAATCAATCACAAAAGAGTTTCTCGTGTGCCTGGAAGATGGGCGAAAATTCAAGTCGTTGAAGCGGCATCTGCGGACTCAATACAATTTGTCACCGGACGAATACCGCGAGAAATGGGGCCTCCCGCCCGATTATCCGATGGTCGCGCCGGATTACGCCAAGGCGCGTTCGAACCTTGCCAAACAAATGGGCCTTGGCCAACAACGCCGGCGTAAACGGTAAGCGGGCAGGACTGGCCCTGCCTGGCTACGGGAGTGAGCTGGCTTTCGCGGTTCGAGCGCTCGCCGTGGGTCGCGGATCGTGCCGTCCACCGGCCATTCCGGCAAGCCATGCTTGGCGGATTCTTTGACAGCTTCACCCATGGTGCCTTTCTCAAATCTCCGTTTCTTTGCAGGGGGAGTGCGAAAATTCGAGAACGGAACCAAGGGTCATCCCCGCGTGACAATTGATGTTAGACGGCGACGGCGCGCGCGTCGTTTTTGATTCGCTCGACCATCGAACGCACGCCATTGGAGCGCTGCGGCGTCAAATGTGTCGAAAGGCCGAGGCTCTCGAACAGGCCTTGGGCATCAATGGCAAGGATTCGCGATGCCGTCTGGCCGGAATAAAGAGCCAGCAGAAGAGCCACCAGCCCGCGCACAATATGAGCGTCACTGTCTCCCTTTAAGTGGAGAACAGGGCTCCCCGAATGTTCCGTCGCGACGCGGGTCTCCAGCCACACCTGGCTGGCGCACCCGCGCACTTTATTTCTATCGTTATGAGCGGCGGCATCTAACGGTTCGAGACCGCGGCCGAGCTCAATCAAATAGCGATAGCGGTCCTCCCACTCGTCAAGGTAATTGAAATTCTCGATAATCTCGTCGAGCTTCGTGGCGGTCCGCGGGCCCGGCATGGATAGTCAAACTCCCTATTGGCGCGGTGCGCATAGCCCCGCGAAAACGTAAAGCCGGACCCTTGGGTTGGTTTCAGGCACTCATGCCCGGCGTTGTCGAGGGTTCGCGTTATTATACTTAATCAGCGGCGGCCGACGGATCAACAACCGACGGGGTCTTGTCGTTGCCGCCGGAGCGCTGTCCCGCGACCATGCGGGTTAGACAGGCAGCCCCCTCAAGACAAGCGGCGGGCGCGCGCAAAGGTGCCTCTCCGCCCCGGCTTGCGCCCTGCCGATCGTCTGGCCCAGGCTGGCTTGCACCCCGCGCGCGGCCCTGACCTTCGCCATAACCGATGCTATGGGATTCCTTGGCCAAGAGATCGACGCAAATACGATCGAGAGCCAGAATATGGAGCGACGCAGGAACGGCCTCGCCGAGACGTTAGCGAGACAATCCGGATCAGAGTTAAGCGTCGCTTAATCGAGCTCTGGACGCGCACGGTGCATAAACCCCAAGTGGATTTTTTCACCTTTTGCTCATTATTCCAGCATGCCTTGGCAACGGCTTCTATACCATAGGATAATTTTCCGGGCGGTAACGCCGCGCATAGCTGGCATCCTGAAACTTAAGGGGGAATGTTTAACAAGCGTCTGGCACGCTCTCGGGCGCCGTCGGATCCTGTGCGGGATTCGAGAGCGCTTCCCGATCGCATGGAGCCATGTGATCGAAAAAGGATCGCTTAATATCAATAAGTTGCGGCAGGTCCCTATCGAAAAAGTTTGTCAACTTTTCCGGGGCCTGCCCTAAGCGGCACGGGTCGGAGCTGCGTTTTGGGTTTTTTGCCAAGGCTTGAAGGCCGGACTGCCAAGTTAGTCCTTCCCGCCACGCCAGTGGCTCCTCTCGAGAGGACGCGCCAGGAAAGTCTCGTCCTGCGCCAGCTATTAAATTCGCTTGCGGCCGGTGCGGCAGCATCCGTTTGCGTTGCCATGACGGGCGCGCCGACGTTCTCCGACGCCCTAGTCTTTGTCTGGCTGATTTTTCCGGCGAACATCTTGTTATTGTCGTCAACCGGCAAGCTGATGCCGGCCGAGGCGATGTCCTCCTTGAGTTTTATCGCGGCCGGATTGTCCGCCGCTTTTGGCGGCGGCGCATTGCATCCAACCGCGTTCGCCTGGCTCATCATCGCGCCAGTCGAAAGTGTTTTCTCCATGAATGCCATGGTTGTCGGCGCCAGCGCCACATTGGCCGCCGTGACCACGCTCCTCCTCGGAGCCACGTCGGATGCACAGGGTGCCCTTGCACTGGGCGCGGCCAATACCACGCTTTTCCTGATTCCAGCAACGGTCTTTGCCATAATCGTTGGAACCGGTTTTGTCCGCCTCCGGACCCTGCGCCGCAAGTCGAAGCAAGTCCGAGCCGGGCGCTATGATAGTTTGGCCGAGGACATGGGTTGCCTCGTCCTCTGTTGCGACCGGTCTGGCTCAGTGTCATCGGTCAGTTCGAATTGCGAGGCCTTGTTCGGCTTGCGGCCAAGCACATTGACGGGACGCGGCTTTTTCGAACGCGTCCAGGTCGCTGACAGACCTGCCTTTCTGAGGACCATCGCGGACACCCGCGCCGGCTCCGTGACGATCGACACGACCTTGCGTTGGCGCGGTACCGCGCGGGTCGACCGCAGCGACTACGCCGAGCCGGTTTTCCTTTGGCTCGACATGCGGGCGCACCACGGCGGGGAATACCGCGCGGCCCAAGGAGAATGCCTGGACGACGATGTTGTCGCCGTCTTTCGCGATGTCACGAATGCCAAGCTTCGCGAGGCGGCGCTCGAAAACGCCCGCGCCGCCGCCGAGGAAGCGAACCTCGCCAAGGATTATTTTCTCGCCCAAGCTGGCCACGAATTACGCACGCCGCTCAATGCGATCGCCGGTTTTTCGGAGTTACTCGGCGATCCGCGATTGGCTCCGCGCGATCCCGAAACACAACGCGAATACGCGAGGATCATTTATCGGTCGGGACGGCATCTTCTCGCCGTCGTCAATTCGATCCTAGACTTGTCAAGAATCCAATCCGACTGGTTGGCGACTGAGATCGAGCCTTTTGCCGTGGCGCCGTTGATCGATCTTTGTTGCGACATGGTGAAACTTCATGCCAAGGACAATGGGGTGGAGCTCCTGCGCGCCTATCCGGCAAATCTCGAAGAGATCACCGGCGACAGACGAGGGTGCACACAGATTCTCGTCAACCTGCTTTCAAATGCGATCAAGTTCACTCCCGCGAATGGGAGCGTGACAATCAGTGCGAGACCCGAAGCTAATTCGCTTCTGATCCTGGTGGCCGATACCGGCATCGGAATCGCCGCTCGCGACCTCGCCCGGCTCGGGGATCCATTCTTTCAGGCCAACGCCTTACCGGACCGGCAAGATAAAGGAACCGGACTTGGCCTCTCGATCGTGCGTGGTCTCGTCGGCCTGCAGGGGGGCACAATCATGGTGGCGAGCGAACCGGGGAAAGGAACCAGCGTCCGTGTCCGTCTGCCGCTCGATTGCCGTCGTTTGGCAGCCAAGGCTGGAATCCGGGCCAAGATAGAGACGATCGCGCACTTGTCTCTTCCTGATCAGCATGACCTTTACAAGCAAATGACGGTGAAGAAAATTGCGTGAAGTCTTGGCCGCCGCCGATCATGATTTTGTTCTGACCGAACCGGCTTCGAAACTGAAACATTTGCGGGAAAAGCTGCTTACTGCAAGAAGGCGCGGTTCACGCCGGACAGGGCGGTGGGGCCGGCGCTATTTGAGCATTCTCGCCGCCGGTTTTTTCGTCGCGACGGCCGCGGCAATTCTCCTCAATGCGCTAGTTTGGCAAAGGACCCGTCATCCCGCGCCGCTTTTCGCGCGCGCCGCTCCGGCTGCCCCCGCAAAAGAGCCAACGATCGCCGGAATGAGCGCGGTTCCCGAATCGCGGCCTCAGCCCGCCGTTACACCTATCCAGCCGCAGGACAAGCAGGTTGAAAAGCCGCCGCTGGAGTTGCCCGCCGGCGGGCACCCGCGACAGACGCGTATCACTTCTTCGCCGTCGCACGACGGAATTTCACAATTGCTAAAGGCTCCGCCTGCGGCGCCTGCTCGGCCCACCACGGAGGCCGCCGTGTCGGCCGCGCCCAGCAAATTGGTGCTGGCGGCGCAGCGCGCGCTCGTTAAATTGGGTTTTGTTCTGACCCCCGATGGCGTGGCGGGAGCAACAACGCGGCAAGCGATCGAACACTACGAGCGCGACCACGGACGTCCCGTACGTGGCGA
>Ga0185299_10003607_pt1 | contig 20103 bp, 14 predicted proteins | sample PaiPotPPA55metaG_FD_128002 | JGI IMG/M metagenome (GOLD analysis project Ga0185299, IMG submission 128002) | Iron sulfur acid spring bacterial and archeal communities from Banff, Canada, to study Microbial Dark Matter (Phase II) - Paint Pots PPA... ...
TGGCAACAGCCCGGAGGGTTGCGATGAAAATGAGCCTGCGGATGTCCCGCGGCCGCGGGATCGGTTACGTATCGATTCAGATATGCGCTCTTCTCGCGTCCGGCGGCCCATTTTGATCGCAACGAAAGCCATGTTATTTATGGTATATGACACTAGGAGGCGACTGAAAAAAATGGGATTGCAACGCGTCTGCCGAATATCGGAACTGGGTCCCGGCGAAGTGAAACGGATCGACGAACCCCCCATTGCTGTGTTCAACGTGAACGGAGCGCTCTTTGCCATTAGCGACATCTGTACTCACGCCGAAGCATCATTGTCGGAAGGAGGTGTCGACGGCTACACGGTGGAGTGCCCTTTACACGGTGCTTGTTTCGATTTGCGGACCGGTGAAGCGCTGACCCCGCCGGCAATAGAACCTGTGCAGACGTTTCCCGTGATCCGACAGAACGAAGACGTTTATGTCGAGGTCGGTGGGGCGGGCTAAAACGATTTCTATCCCTGACTACCGAAGGGCCCGCTGCCTTCGATTCGACGCCCTGGGGAAATTCATTCCTCCAGGGCGCATTCTCTCGATAATTATTTCAAGCTAACTGCCCGCCGCGGTCAGCGCGGCAGCGTGTTGCTGCAGTTGGGTTCGGTTTTGCCGCAGGTCAACGCCGGTGCGTTGCACCGGGTAAGGAGCGGCTCCTTTCAGCCCTTGCCAAACGATACGATTGAATTTCTCAACATTACCCAGGTGATCCTCAACGCTGAAATCGAATTCCTTCGTTTTATCTGCCCAGTAAGCGGCGTCGTGAGTCGGCCGGGGAACCGATTTGCTGGCATAGGCGCCAGTTGGGATCGGTAGCTGAGTATTCTTCAAGTAATCGGAAGCGACCGCTTTGAAAGTCCAATCCTTCTGTGACAGATCGAATAGCGCGGTCATGGGTGCTGCTGTAGCCGTGCGGATATTGAGATGGTTCGTTCCCAAAATGTCTTCGATCGTTCTTAAGAGATTAACCGTGGTATAGGGCTTCGAAACTACTGCCCCATGTTTGACATAAGGACCGGCCACGAAAAAGATCGACCGATGGGCATCGACGTGATCAGCGCCATCCTGGGCGTCATCTTCCAGCACGAAAACCAGAGTGTTGTCTTTGTACTGGCTGTTCGCTAGCCGTTCGACCAGCGCTCCTACAGCATAATCGTTGTCTGCTTGTTGTAGCTCAACCGTATTAACATTGTCCAAGGCGGTGGTAAAATTTCCCGTGTGGTCATGCATGAAACGCACGAGTTCCAGACTCGGTAAACCACCGTTTTGATCGTAACCCTGAAACTCTCTTTCCCATTCTACTTCGCGATAAAAGTCAGGAAAGACGTTGTCAAAACCGCGGAAGTATGGGTCGAAATTTTTCTGCAACTCCGGCATGGTGACCCAAGAGACCTGGGTTTTATCGGTACCGGCATTGATATCTTCAGGGATACTGATACCAGGTATGCCCTGAGGAGCGGAGTACCGGGTGAGATCGATGAACATTCCGTAGTCGCGAATCGATAGTCCAGCCCGTTGGACGGCATCCCAAATATATCCGGATTGGAGATTCTTGGTTCCCGGCCCATCCGGTGCGGCCGCGTTAGCGGTTCCCGGCAAGATATCAGGGTCAGACGGTGTAAGCGGATCAGCTGTGATCCGGTCCGCCAATGCCCCTATACCAACGTTCAGCTCGCGGTTGGTCCCTTCGTATTCATAGTCTGTTCCTCGGCTGCCGCCTTTCGTTCCCGGATTGGTTCCGTAGTTCAAGGGAACAGATTTCGTTCCGAAATCGCTTTCGCGACCCGAGGTGCTCCAGGGCCAACCGTTGGCGCTAACATCACCCGAACAATAGAAATTGTCCGCGTCGACGAAGGTAGTCGCTAGTTTGTGTTGGCTCGGGGTATAAGCTTCTCCGAACTCTGTAATATAAGGGTCTCCGTTGCCCTGGTCCAAATCACCCAACACCTGATCGTAGGTGCGGTTTTCTTTGATAATATAAATGACGTGTTTAATTCGCTTACGTAACTCACGCATAATCGCCTCGTCCTGAGACAAGGCTGCCTGGTCAAAATTATCGTTTTTTGCGACTTGGCGGGTCAGTTCAGCCAGCGTCGACGAAGAGGGAACCGGAAAACTTAGCAAAGAGGATTTCTCGTCTTTCTCTATGTATTCATTGCTGGCATTCTCCGCCGGCGTATTTTTTGGAAAAAATCCCGCGTCAGGACCGGTAACGCTTTTGGCGTTTACCACATAGAGCGTCTTGTTATCATGGCTGATGGCTACATCACTAGGGTAGTAGCCCGTTGGTACGAGACCAGCGACCTCGCTCGGTGTGCTCGTCAGATCCACGACCGCCAGCGAATTCGTGCCTCCGTTAGTCACATAAAGCGTTTTCCCGTCTGGAGACAGGGTTAGACCATTAGGAGCGAAACCATGGTAAGAATCGAGGCTACCGATAACCCCTTTCGGACCGGCGGTGGAAATTGAGCTAACAACCTGGTTACTGCTGGTATTAATAACGTCTACTTGATCGCTGTTGTCTTCGGCGACATACAGATGAGCTTGGGTTGAATCCAAAATCATCTTGGTAGGATTCCCGTTCACGTTGATTCGCGTCACAAACGACAATTGGGAGCCGCTAACTTGAACCACATCGATCTCGCGATCCCGCACCGAGGAGATGTAAGCTACCCCGGCGTTGGTAACCACCACCCACAATGGGTATTCGCCTCCCGCGACGCCGCTTTGGGCCGGATTAACTTTCCCTGGCCGAAGGTCGAGTTCGGCTAAGACTTGGCCGGTAGTACCAGTAACGGAAACTAGTGAAACCGAATCATTGTAAACATTGGTGACCAAAGCGTTTCCGCTGTTGCCGGGGACAATCCCTACGCCGCCTGCCATTGGCGGATCGTCACCGGCGGTTAGCGCCCGGTCGTCGGAAACGAGGCCAACCCCAGTTTTATGCCCTAAAGGGATCGGGTTTCCCGTATCCGCCCATTGACCGTTAGTCTGCATTTGAAAGATATGGACGTTGTCATCGACACCGCCGGCAGCTAAGAACGTTTGACCGTTGGCCGCAAATGCGATTCCTGTGTAACTATTCGGCAGGGTGAGAACCTGTTTTTGTTGCGGCGATCCCTTGCTAATATCGAAGACAAAAATGTATTCCTGCGAGTCTGCCGCTACGAGATTCCCTGAGCTGTCATCCAAGTTGTTGTAGCCGGCGGTGAGCAGTAACAGTGTATTCCCATCTGGGCTGACAGCGGTGGTAATGCCGCCGCTGGCGATATAGTTCTGAAAGTCGGGTAGTCCGGGGTTCAAATACTGCAACTGAGATCCCGGCGCAGCGGTTGGTGTGATTTCTTGGCCGCTGGTGACAAAGATCGGCTTGGTCCCGTTATCAGCCTGGTCGGCTGCCAACCGGCTATCAAGCAGCATTAAAATTGTTGCCGTAGTTATGAGCCCGCGTGATCGCAGGCATGGGTGCCACGTCATGTGTGATTCTCCTGGAGGTTACGAGATTTGGTCTGCACGGAGCTCTTGTCCCCCTTTGAATAACCCACGGACAAGAGCTTCGCTGCTTGTACTCAAGCGGGTTCGCTGCAGAAGTCTGTCCCTGATTTGTAAATATTTTGTGACAAGCCTGAATCGTTCGGCAAAGCACATGCTTTGCCGAGCGATTCAGGCTATTGGCGCGGAACCGCCAGGAGAAGCCGGACCTCCTCCTGCCGGTTCCGCGCCTGGTCGTTCACAGCGTTCTCGCTCGTTCACGCTCGCTCCCGCTCGTTCCTCTCGAGATCCGTCGTTCTAGGAACCGTGCCATGCGGACAAATGGGAGACCGATCAATAAGTAGATGACCGCCACCAGTAGGCCGGTGCCGAAGTAGTCAAAGGTCTCGGTAGCGAGCCGGTTATAGGCGCCGGTCAGCTCCAGTAACGTCAAAGCCGACACCAGCGACGAGTCTTTGAGTAAAGCGATGAAGTCGTTGGTCAGTGGTGGCAACACCAATCGTATCGCCTGCGGCACGATGACCAATCGCAGAGTTTTCGATTGGTTCAGACCCAGCGCCCTGGCGGCTTGCCATTGACCTTCCGGTACGGAGAGCAGCCCGGCGCGATAGTTCTCCGCTTCGGCGGCCGCATAATTAAGGCCGAGCCCAAGGACGCCGGCGAGGAAAGGGGGCAATTGAATTCCGATATTAGGCAGGCCGTAAAAAATGAAAAGAAGCTGTATCAGGAGTGGGGTACCGCGGATGATCTCGATGTAGCTCGTTGCCAGCCATTGCACCGGCCAAGGGGCAAAAAGGCGGCAAATCACCAGAACGAGCCCGGCGGAAATCGCGATGATCATCGCGAAGACTGAGACCACCAAGGTGAGAAGCGCGGCGTTCCCCAAGAGTTGCCAGGCTCCGCCGTAACTCTCCAAGCGCGACCAGAAGTTTTGGGGCGAGGTTTGGATGGCCACGAAAGACTGGTATTCCGTGTCTGGAACTGAAGGGTGCTCTGGCTGATTGAGCGCTTCAGCAACGGTGTTTGTCCACAAGCCCCAGCGCGATAAGACGTTTCTAAGGTCGCCCGATTCAATTAGGTCGCGGAGAGCGCTGTCGATGTCCGATTTTAAGGCGCTGTTGTCTTTGTTGATGGCGATGCCATACGCGATCTGGCCAAACGCCGGACCGCTGAATTCTAAGGCCGGGTTGGGAGCCGCATAATATTTGGCGATGGGATAGTCGAGCAGGACGCCGAAAAGGCGGCCGTTTACAATGTCCTGGTAAGCGCTCAGCTCCTGGTCGTAGGTCTTTACGATCACGCCGGGAGTTTGTTCCAACAAGCGAAGGGCTGCAGTTTGGTTGAGTGTGCCGATCTTCCGGCCCCGGAGTTGTTCCAGCGACGCTAGCGGCGGCGAGCCTCGGCGGCCGACGAATTGCTCAAAGGTGAAATAGTAGGGAACGCTGAAGCTCACTTCCGCGGCCTTGTCCGGCGTGATCTCGATCCCGGCAATAACGCAATCGTACAAACCGCGTTGTAAGCCCGGGATCAAGCCGTTCCAATCGTTTTGAACAAATTGTGCCCGGCGTCCTAGGCGCTTCGCGACTGCATTAATGATTTCGTATTCAAAGCCGACTAATTGTTTACCCTTCGAGTAGAACGCATATGGGGCGTTGCTGTTGGGGTCTGCCGCCCACCGCAGCACTGGCTCAGCGATGGCAGCGGTCGCGCTCAGCAGAAACGAAAAGACCAATAGCCGGATCACGGGAACCAGTTCTAACAAGCTCTGCGGCGTTATTAAAAGAGCAACCGCGAATGGACACGAATAAAGGCACTTAACCGCAGCCCAAAATTCTCCTGGGTGAAATGAACGCGGATTCACGCGGATGAGGAGATGGGCGGGAAAGGAGCGTCGGTATTGATACGGCGTCCCAAAAGCGCCAGAGATATATTCTGGAGTGGATGGTCCTCCGACGACATTTCTTTATGTTTTTCTTCTGCAGCTAAGTGCCTTTATTCGTGTCACTTCGCGTCCATTCGCGGTTGAATTTGCGTCCATTCGCGGTCAAAAAGGCTGGCATTTGTTCACCGACTGATCTAAATGCTTTGACTGAAAGGCTCGGAACTTGGTGGCCGTTCCCCCCTGTGTGCGACCAATTTCGCCGAGGATTGCATTGAGCAATTGGAGGATCGGTTCGTCTGTTTGGTACGTATTAAGTTCTGATTTAGAAAACGGGGGTTCGACGAACCCCTAGTGAAAACACTCGAGGATTCCGCGGGGTCCTTTGCTTCGGCGGCGCCTGGACGGCAGTCGCGGTTCTTTATAAACGATTCGTTCGCCCGCTTCTGGACTGGGCAGACGGTTTCAACGCTGGGCGCACAGGTAACGGCTTTCGCCGTTCCGTTATTAGCCGCTATCACATTGCACGCGACCTCGTTTCAGATGGGGTTATTACGAGCCGCGGAATTTGCTCCCTTTCTGGTGTTTACGCTGCCTGCCGGTGTCTGGGCTGACTATGGCATCCGGCGTTGGCTGATGATCGCCGCGAACCTGATCCGGGGAGTCTTTATCACGGCTGTGCCGTTGGCGGTGTTTCTGGGTTGGATGCATCTGGGAGTGCTCTACTTCGTGATGTTTATCATGGGCTCTTTGAAAACCGTCTTCGAGATGGCTTATCAGACCTATGTTCCTGAGCTTGTGCCGCGAGAACGCCTGGTTAATGCAAATAGCAAGATCATGATGTCGTATGCGCTTGGCCAATCGGTCGGCCCCGGATTTGGCGGCATCATGGTAGAGCTGCTCGGTGCACCCATGGCCGTTCTTACCGATGCCACCACGTATTTTCTGAGCGCATTCTGCCTATTCAAAATCAAGCATCGTGAAACTCGCATCCAGCTCCAGAGTGAAGGCATTTTTCGACAGGTCTTCGGCGGATTTCGGTTTGTCGCTGAAGAGCGGCATATTCGCTCATTGCTCTGGTTAGTCACCGCTAACAATTTCTTTCAGAACGCGGTGATGGCGATTCTCGTGCTTTATGCAACGCGCGAACTCGGCATTCGACCGGGACTATTCGGCGTCACGGTGAGCATCGGCGGATTGGGTGCAGTGATGGGTGCAGTCGGAGCCGAACAGTTAGGTCGACGCCTCGGACCTGGTCCTTTTGTGGTCTTGTCGGCAACCGTGGTCGCGATCGCTGCTCTTTGTTTTCCGCTGGTTCATACTGGAGATCTCCTGGGCGTAATCGCTTTGGCCGCTACGTACTTTGTTTTGAGCGCGGGAAATTCATCGATCACGGTGTTCGCCTGGACCATTCGACAGACCTTGACGCCAAGTGCGTTCCTTGGCCGGATGAACGGCGCGTTTCGGTTCTTGGTAACGGGGATTATGCCATTCGGAGCGTTCTTCGGCGGTTGCCTAGGAGAGAGTATCGGGATCAGGCCCACGCTATTTGTGTCTGGTGCAGCGTTGATTCTGATTGCCGTATCCGCGCGGTTTACGCCCTTGATGAAGCTGAAGAGTCTTGTGATGAAGGCACCCTAGGGTCGCTGGGGCCAGCATGCTGGGCCCACCGATCCAAGTCGCAAATTTTACGTCTCCAATCTTTTACGATTCGCGCTCCAACTCCTAAATTCGATTGCAATTCGATTCTCTCCCTCTAGAAGAGCTTATGGACGAGACGATCGTTATTGATGCGGCTGGTTCGACGAGTCCGTTTCCTCATTTTTGGGAGCATATGTTCGGCTCCTGCCACGCCTCAATAACCCTTTGCGAGGACTGGCGAAACGATTTGAGAACACTGAAAGAGATCATCGACGTGAAGTACGTGCGCTTTCACGGCATCTTTGAACGTAATGTCGGGATCTTTGATCACGTCGATGAGGACGGCGATCTGGTTTTAAATTTTACCCGGCTCGATTTAATCTACGATGGGTTACTCAAAAACGGCGTACGCCCGTTTGTGGAACTGAGTTTCATGCCGGAAGAACTGGCTGAAAAGAAAGTCGTTCATCCATTCTGGTATCATCCGATCGTAGCTCCACCCAAGGACGCCAAGAAATGGTACCAGCTCATCTACAAATTCGCTCAACATCTGGTGCAGAGGTATGGCTTAGCCGAAATAGCGGATTGGTATTTTGAAGTCTGGAACGAGCCGAACCTTGATTTCTGGGCCGGTAAGCCGGCCGAAGAGACTTACTACAAACACTATGAAAACACGGTGAACGCGCTGAAAGCGGTTAGCCCGCTTTTGCGCGTGGGAGGACCGGCGACCGCTCAGGCGGCTTGGGTCGATCGATTCGTTCAATATTGTGCGACCAACAAGGTACCCGTCGATTTCGTCTCTACTCACGTCTATCCGAACGACACCGCGTTAAATGTCTTCGGCCGAAACGGAAAGATTCCCCAATCCGAAATGGTGGCTCTAGCAGTTCGCAAGGTGTACGACCAGGTGAAAGCGTCTGCGAATCCCGAACTGCCGATCATTTTCTCCGAGTACAATGCAGGACTTTCTGAGAACCTGTTAGATACGCCTTATGTCGGCGCCTGGTTAGCTAACAACATCCGCCAGTGCGCCGGAGGTTTGGTCACAGAAATGTCGTACTGGACTTTTACCGATGCCTTCTTTGAGGAAGGCGGTGTCTTCAAAAGCCCTTTCTCCGACGGGTTTGGACTTATCGCGACCGGTGGAATTCCCAAAGCTGCTTTCTACGCGTTCAAAGCATTGAGTCACCTGGGTAACCAACAATTGTCCTTGAATAATGCCTCGGCGTTAGCCACCAGGAATTCAGAGAACAATTCCGTGGTGGCGGCGATTTGGAACTACGTCGCGCCGGAAGAAACGGGGTCTAACCTGACCTTTCAAGTCCAGCTAAAAGGTGCGCCTCATACCAAGTATGCACGAGTGTACTTGGTGGATGAAGATCACGGGTCGCCCCTAAAAGAGTGGCAAGAGATGGGCAGCCCGCCTTTCCCGACTTTAGAGCAACAAGCCAAATTGCGGCTCCATGCTGAACAGACGTTTGCGGCGGGTGTGCGGGTGATCGAAAAAAATCCCACCGCTCTAAGTTTAACGCTGAAGCCTAGCGCGTTGGCAGTCGTAGAATTCTGCCAGGGGTGACGGGAGGCAGGAGGGTCAGGGTCAGGCAGACGATGGGAGATAGAGGGGTCCGTCCTAGCAGAGGTGAAAGGTGAAAAGGGGGGTTAGAGGGCGCCGATGGGCCAGGGCAACCATTGTCGCGCGGATTGACCTTTCACCTATCACTTTCACCCGTAATCAGGACCCAGTGAGGGCATTACCGAGCGCCTCCTGGCTCCTGGATTCTGGCTCCTAGCTCCTCCCCCACGATTCTGCGCGTGATTTTTGTGATCCGAGCCGACATACTACTTGTTTGATGGATACTCCGGCTGCCCGGCTTGAAAAGAAATTCAAACGTAAGCATCGGTGGATCGAGTCTGAGATCGGCAAAACCCAGAAAGCCGCCCTGCAAGAGTTATTGAAGGAGGGTCGGGTTGTTCGAGTGCGAGCTTACTATCTCGCGGGGTATGAGCCTACCTTTGAGTCCGAAGCCAAGAGGATTTCAGAAAAGCTCCTGTCAGAGCCGCGTCTCTTTCGACGGACCGCGCTGAGGCCTAAATATCAAGAGATCCAACCTCTCTTTCGTTCGGCTTTATCGAAGCTTCTGGCCAACAAACAGATCCTCAAACTGGGGGGCGGGGGAGGAGAAGGAGAGTATTTCATTCACCGAGATCACCTGATAAATATATTGGGGTCAGACAAGGTGGCAGGGTTGAAGCCGTCTGAGGGCCGCCGCCCGAAGGCGGATGGTCTTAAGAAACTGACCAGTACGATTCACCAGGCTTACGAGCGTTTAGCTCAGGACAAGGGCCGGCGTTCGGTTTTTATTTCTGATTTGTTGCGCATGTCTGAAACTAGCTGGGAAGAGCTCCGCGGGTGGATCGAACAAGAAATTGTCGAAAAAGGACGGGGCCAGCTTGACGAGGGAGATTGGAGTGCGGCCACGGAGGAACAACGGGCGGCCGCGGTTGAGCTATGGGGGCGTAAACGTCTGTATATTGCACTAATGCCCTAACTTAAAATAGCATCGCCTTCGTAGTATGAACTCAGCGAGTCCAAGTCTGTCTCCTAATCCTTTCGAAAAGGATGTGGTACACGAGCCGCGTAATCATCCGCCTTCGGTTCCTTCCCTGAATCAAGAGACTTTGGATCGGCTATTGAGCCGGTTTAAAAATGTGGAGCTTTCCGGAGAATCATCATCGCGCAAAGCGGAATTGGTTCTATCGCCGGCCCCCGGTTACGGCAAAAGCCACCTGGTGGGTCGTTTCTTTAAAGAATTGGGTAATCAGGCCGTCCGGGTTTATATCCCACCATTTGAGACGACGTCGAGCTATTGGCAATCCATTCTTCTGTTAACTGTGGATGAGCTGGATCAGGCGGATGATTGGGACAGCCACGGTTTTGACGAGTCGACGCAGCTGGACGCATTCGCGGAAAGCGTACTGCGACGGCTAACCGCCGCTGCGATCCGGAGAGGAGCGATCCAGGTTATCCGCGGGGATCTGTCAGCGGACGTTTTTGAAAGTTCTAACGAAATCTCTCTGCGAACCGGCCAGGATCGGGCCAGCGTTTGGTTTCGCGGACATTTCCTGGATGATCTTCTGCCGGTTTTACGGCAGCAAATGGCGCCGTTGAGGTTGAAATCGGCGGAATGGCCAAAGATTCTCTACACGTACCTCACGACGCCGCCTGGCTCTGAAGATCGCCAACATTGTTTGACCTGGTTACGTTATGAGCCGTTGGACGACAGCTTATCAGCTAGCTGGCAGCTGCCTCGGGCCGAAAACCCAGTCCCCGAGCCGATCGAAAATGTGAATGTGGGTGCCTGGACCCGGCTATTCGACCTGTGCACGCTTTCCAGATTTTACCAACCCTTCGTATTCTGTTTTGACCAAACTGAAGGTTACACGGTACGGCCCGAACTCATGTCTCAATTTGGCAACACGGTATCTCGCCTCGTCGCCGAGTGTAGCTGTCAGTTAACCGTAGTCACTGCCAACCAGAATATCTGGGATGCCAGGTTGTTGCCCGGGATGGATGTTGCGCACCGGGACCGTTTCTCGGAACCGCATCTATTGAAGCCGCTCTCTCGGGTTGAAGCGGAGGAACTGATCGACTTGAGATTGAAATCCTGTTCCCCCCCGGAAGCGGCGGTGCGCAGGCTCAAAGATACCAAGTGGCTGGATTCAGTGTTCGTGGGGGCCCGAGGCATCCCCGCCCGAGAGTTTATGAAGCTTTGCCGTCTGCGCTGGGACGGCAAAGCGGTCGCTGATGTTCAACGCCGGCCGATAGCCGAAATTTACCAGGAGTATCTAGCAGAATTTTTAGCGAACCCGCACTGGCTGAAATTCGATCCCGATACTTTCCGTTGGTTGGTGCAGGGGCCCTTCGTTACGGGGAGTAATATCGCCTGCAAACCGATCTCGCTTAAAAATGGCTATTTCGAATTGATATGGCAAAAAGGGGATACAGCGGAACTAATGTTCGGCTTTCTTCACGAAGGCCAACACAACCAATGGAAGAAAATCGCGCAACTGACCGAGGACTGGGCTAGCGGCCGTTCTGGGAAGCTGACCAAAGGAATCTTTTTTCGAACCCCGGAACTGAGCAAGATTCCTAAGCCGAGCTGGAGAGCAGCGGGCGATCTCATTGAAAAAGCTCTGAGGAGAAATTTGGAGCTGATCACGCTGACCCCCGAAGAAACCGCGCGGCTTTATTCGGCCCGAGACCTCTATAACGAGGCTTTAGCCGGCAACGCTGACGGTTATTCCGGCTCTGAAGTATTAGAGTTCCTCGGCGACGAACTCGGCAGTTGGCAAGAAAGGCTTTTGAGCCCGAAGACAGGAAAGTGAATGGTGATGGAGCGTCCTTTGGAGGGAGCCGCTTTTCGAGATGGCAGCTCTGTTGGTTGGCAGCCACCGAAAGCCTTCGGGGTCGACAAGCGGCTCCCCTCCCGGCGATGGGGACCATCAACGGCTATGTGGCCGCGATGCTAACTATCCGGGACTGATAAATAAAACGTTGCAGCGGATAAAAGCGTCTGAGGTCCAAGTTCTCCGCTGCCCCTGTGTCGGGAAAGCGGTTATGCAACAATTGAGGGTATGAGCTGGCTAGACCGTATTCAGTTGGATCGTTGTCACGAAAACGAAAAGTTTGTTCTACGGTGAAGCCACGTGGCGCTTTCGATAGGATACTTTCCGGTATCGCTTGGATTCGCGCGTTCTGGACCGCAGCCAACGCTCGCTCGGCAAATGGTTGGTTAGCGGTGTTGGAGATTACGGTTTGCGACACGACTTTGCCTGAACGGTCGAAGGTGTATCTCAAAGTCACGACGCCGCGGCTGATGCTTGAGGGATAATTGTAGTAAAAAATCTCGTCAGACCACCGCTTTGCGACCGTATCCTGAAGCCGACGGACATAGACAGACCAAGCGGATTTATCACCATACGGCGGGATTGGTATAACCGTACCACTCTGGCTCCCCGGACCAGGCTTAGCCTCAACGTAGTTCGAACTCAAAACCACGCCCGTGAGGGCTATGGCCAGTGTCAGTGACCGAAATTGGTACATAGCTGTCTCTTTCCTCTCCAACAATACGCGGACCCGGCCACCGAGCAACCACGGAGAAGTGGCGGGCGAGAAGTAAGAAGTAATCAGTAATCAGTAATCAGTAATCGGTAAGGAGTCAGGAGATCAGGGGGCGGGTACGCGTTGGGTGATGGATGTGTTTCGGCCGGAAGATTCGGTGGGGCGAAAATCTCGGCGCGCCGAGATTTTCGCCCCACCGAGGTCCCTGCCCCCCGCCGGCCTACTTCGTGCTAATACTGAGGTCCTTAATCCTGCCGTTCTTCGAAACGACGGCAGTAAATTGGAATTGGTCCCCAGAATCTTCGTTGATGATGACCGTGGATTCGCCTTTGATTTCCACCTCGTCAGGAGATATCCAGCGAGCGCTGTTGAATGTGGGCAGGACAACTTTTCCAACCTTGTTCAATGACGCGTTGAAAGCCGTGGCTAGCTTGGCTCTGAACAGAGTGTCCAGGTCTTCGTAGAAGAGGCGGTGCCTGAGTTTACCGGAGTGAAGGATAATCAGGTCCCGCTTTCCGGATTTATCAACGACCAACGTGGTCGCGTTATCGGGGGAAACGATCTTAATGGCATCATCGGCGAAGGCGGCCGTGACGGTTATCAGGAAAACCAACAGCAAGAAGAATGGTTTCATGGGATGGAAAGCAACTCGCTTTTGGATCAGAAAATCGGGGTTAAGACAATCCCGGATTTTCTTGGGGGTGGCGATCCGATGAGTATTTCGCTCCCCAGGGGTGGACTGAAGCGGAGGAGCCAGTCATGGAGTAGAAAGAGCGTTTCTTTGCTGAGCGGATCGCAGGCTTCGAGGCTAAGACCAACCTGTGACAACGCCGACACACTGGGAACCCCAAAACGCTGAATCGCCAAGTGTGAACTGCGAACGGCGAACCGTGAACTCTTATGGGGTGGCCGACGGGATTTGAACCCGCAACAGCTGGAACCACAATCCAGGGCTCTACCATTGAGCTACGGCCACCGTTTTGAAGGGAATTAGACTACCTCAACTTTGGTGTTCGCCAAGAGGATTTTCGATTCGATCATTCGCCTTGGGATTTTCAGGGCCGTATGTTAGCCTCTTAGGTTTGTACCAATCTCGTAGGAGAGATTGGGATGATTATCATCGAGTGAAGGTTTCACAGAACGGCCCGAGTCCAACCTTGCCCGAGTACCGACCACAAAAAGGTCCACGCGGATTGTCTATCCGCGACAAATTGCTGCTATTTACACTCGCGCTACTCAGCATCGCTATTCTGGGCCTTTCTTCGGCTGCCTTTTTTCTTTCTTCAGCCGCCCTGCGCCGAGCGCGTCTCGATGGGTTCAGATCGTTGCGAGAGTCTTTTTCTGAGGTGATTTCCCGATTCTTCGCTGAGCATCGCCGCGGCATCGCTACCCAGGCTGAGAGCCAGACTTTCCGCTACGCGGCCTCGGAATTGTCCGCCGGGTACCAGGAATTGATCGACGACTTGGAAGATGCCGGGTTGCCGGTGGATGACGCGCTGATCAGTAGTCTTCGCGAACGGCTCCGGAGCGCTTATCAAAAGTATTTCGCGCCCATGTCTTCCCTTGATATTTCCAAGGGCGCTCTCGCTCAAATAGCGGATCTAAGCCGGGAGGGAGTGATTGTTCAGTATGTCTACATCCTCAACAACCCCGGTAGATTTGGGGTCGGAGCCGCCAATGAATCGGGAGGGGAGCGAACTGACGCCGAATCGGTGGGGTCAAAGATCCGGAGCGCGTTCTCAAAAACTACGTATGCCAGGGCGGTTGAACGTTATCAACCTTCGATAGAATCAGTAGTCGGCAGAAATCGGTATAACGACCTCCTCTTCATCGATAACCGCGGTGACGTAGTCTACTCTTTTGGAAAGGGTTGGGACTTAGGCACCAACGTTTTGAGCGGGTGGCTGGCTAACACCAACCTCAAGAAAGTCTTTCTCGGCGCCTGGTACGGTCCTGCCAGCTCCGGCAATCAACAGGAACTGGATCACGTGACGGTCACGGATATGGAAGATTATCCGGCCAAGGACAATCGGCCCGTGATGTTTTTAGGCTGTGCGATCAGTGACCGCCTGGGTGAACAGCAAGGCGTTCTAGTTCATGAGATCGATAGTAACCAGTTAACCAGCATCATCACGTTCGATGAGCACTGGACACAGGTTGGCTTAGGGAAATCCGGAGAAGCTTATATTGTCGGGCCCGATCGACGTTTGCGGACCGAATCCCGGTTTTTGGCCGATCTGCCACCCGAGCAGACGATCCCCAGCTACGACGAAAATGGTTTGCCGGACGGGCGAACCTCGATCCTAGCTTTTCCTTTACATAATCAAGCGGTGGATCAGCTGTTTTCCGAGAAAACCGGTGGCGGGTTAGGCGAGGTGACCTTTGTCGACGAACGCGGCCGAGAATCGCTTGGTGTCTTTGGAATGCTGCCGCTTCCGGAAGTGAATTGGGGCTTGGTCATCAGAATCGATGCCGATGAAGCGTTCAAGCCGGCACAAGATCTGGCTCGACTCGTGGCCATTGGCGGTCTGGTGATTCTGGTCTTCGCGATCGGCGGCATTATTCTGTTTTCGCACTACTTATTGGGACCCATCGGGCAACTGGTGGCAACAGCCGAGAAGATCGGCGGCGGAGATCTTTCCGCGCGCGCGCCGGTGATGACTTCTGATGAGGTCGGCTTCCTGGCTTCCCGTTTTAATAATATGGTCGATCAGGTAGTAGCCGGCACTAATCAGATCCGAAAAATCCTGGAGACGGTCAACGAAGGGTTGTTCCTGATTGGGCCTGACCTCGTGATCCAACCGGGCTGCTCGCGAGCGACCGCCGAGATTTTTCATCGAGAAATAGTGGGCCTTCACTTTCTGGATCTATTGCAACCATCGGGTCAGGTATTGGAGCCGGTCCTGGCGCCCGAGACGCTGGAATCGGCGATGCTATACCTGGAGTTACTGCAGAACCCGAAAATAAAAGACAAATTAATTGCTCAAACCAATCCGCTGCTCGAGGTCGAATTTAGGCTGCATGAGGCAAATGGAGCCAGCCGGACCCGCTTCCTAGAGTTTCGTTTCAATCGGGTTCTGGCACAAGGGAAACCGACCCAGATCATGGTGACGGTGTTAGATTCCACCACCAGCGTGTCGCTGAAGCGACAGATTCGGGAAAGCGAAGCGAAAGCCCAGAGTCAGATCGAGATGTTGTTCGGGATCATGCATGTGGATCCGCGAACATTGCAGGAATTTTTGACTCACACCGAGACCCAGACGGACATGATGATCCAAGCGCTGGAAGCGGGCCAATTCGTGAGTAAGACCGGAGAAACCCCAGAACAGCGTTCGGCGCGGTATAGCCGTTTGTTACAGACGCTCTTGCGGTCGCTGCATCTGATCAAAGGAAACGCAACGGTAATCCATCTTTCCTATTTTGAGAATTTGGCCAACCAACTCGAAGAGGAAGTTGTGGCCATCCAGGGAGCAGAGATCGTCTCTGGAGAACATTTTCTGCCCATCGCGACTGGTCTGGGCCAGATCCGGGATCGCACCAACATGACACGCGAGTTGATCGACCGGTTGCTGGAAATGCGAAAAGTCTTCCGTCAAAGCCCATCGACGCTCAACGGTGAGTTCGACGCGTTGGCCGAGCTCGCGGAAGAGGTGGCTCGGAGAAGCGGCAAGAGGGTACATGTGTCTTTTGATTTAGGCACGGACATTCCGGACGAACCCAAGTCGTTGGCCGAAACGGTTCACACCATCTTGACTCAGCTCGTACGCAACGCGGCTGCTCACGGCATCGAATTGCCGTTCCAACGAGTAAACAGCGGCAAACATCCTGTAGGCGATATTCACATTTTCTCTTGTCGGTCGGCTCGCGATTGCTTTGAGTTCGGGGTGCGCGACGACGGTAGAGGGCTGGATTTTCCGACTCTTCGCAGGCGGGCGGTGGAAGCCGGTTATGTGGATAAGGAGGCGATCGGCAAGTGGAGCGAAACGGAGTTGACCGATCTGCTGTTTAAGCCGGGATTTACCACCCTCGAACATTCGACCCGCGACGCTGGTCGCGGGGTTGGACTGGACGCCGTGCAAGATTTGGCTAAACGGTTCGGCGGTGAAATTAAGGTTTCTTCCAAAACAGGAAGTTTTACTGAGTTTCGTGTCAGGATTTCGATGAATGAAGCTTTTGATTGTTGACGATTCGAGCGTGGTGCGGCTTGCTATCCAGCGCGATCTTGAGAATGGTCAGATTGCGGAGGTAGATCAAGCGGCTGACGGCGAAGAAGCAGTTCGACTCTATCGGGAGAAACTGCACGATGTGATCACGCTCGATATTACTATGCCAAGGATGGACGGGTTAACCTGTCTTGAGAACCTCCTCAAAATCAATCCGGAGGCGAAGATTTTGATCATTTCGGCCCTGCGCGATCGAGTTACGGCGTTGATCGCTTTGAAGCGGGGTGCGCGCGGTTTTTTATGCAAACCGATCAACCCAGAAGAGCTACGAGAAGCGTTTGAACTCCTGCTTACCGATTAAATGCAAATGAATGATCAGGACATCCGGATTTTCATTACGATGGCTCGACGCTACTTTGAGGCACTGGAGCCGAAACCGACTCTGGTCATTGAGCCGCCGTTTTTGCGAGACGAACTCGGTCCCTTGCTGGAGTACACTGGGATTATTCCTGTTAGTGGACGCTGCCAAGGGGCTGTTTGTTTCACGGCAAACGGTGAGATGCTGGAGACGATTCTAGCGTTGCTGAAGGACGAGCGCCGCGATGACGCTGCCAAGCGGGATCTAGTGGGTGAAATCGCGAATACTCTTAGCGGCAACGCCCGAGAGGAGTTCGGCAGCGACTTCCGGATATCGGTGCCTAACGTTATCGTTGGCCCCAGGTTAAGCGCTGATCTTCGTACCGGCGGACGAAACTATGCCATCCCTCTAAATTGGCGCTCTGAGACGGCGTATTTATTGATCAGCCTGAAGTAGGTAGCGTGGCAACCAGGTCTGCTTTCGCTATAGGAAATGTCGGACTTATCCCGAAGGGATGACAGGACTAAGCCCTGGGGTTTTAACCCCAGGGTATTCCACATCAAGAGCACGCCCTAACAAGGCGCTTCTAATTGGGTTGACACGCTTTTTCTGCAAGCAACAACGTACGAGCACGAGCACGAACGCCGAACGCCGAACGCGAAGCGCCTTGTGAGGGCGGATCGTTCTTGGGTCTGTACCCGGGGTTAAACCCCGGGCTAAGTCCTTTAATCCCTTCGGGATAGGTCGAGTCGAAGAGCCGCCATCCGCCATCGGATAAAACCTAGCGGAGTGCGCGGCCGGTCCACATACGGTCACCTTATTCGGCGCTGGAAAACGCTCTACCCTCAAAAATTGCGAACAAACACAAGAAAAAAGAGAAAGGTTTGAACGCTCCCTCCCATACCCTGTCTACATAATTGGTTAAGGCGATTCGGGTCTGCGCACGATTCTCTCGACTTCTACTCCTTGGCGTGCGCAGCCCGGATCATTTTTTAGGACGATGTCTTGATGGCGCTCGCTCCGTTAGGCTACGCTGCTCGCGAGCATGCGAAATACCGTCCTAGTCGTGGATGATGAACCGGATGTCGTCGACCTTGTTCGTTATCATTTGCACCGGTCTGGCTTTGAGGTTCATGTGGCGCTGACTGGAGCCGGCGGACTGAACGCGGCAAAAGAGCGCCGGCCTGATGCGATTATTCTCGATATTATGCTTCCCCACATGACGGGGATTGAAGTTCTTAAAGCGCTCCGAGCTTCAACCGAGACCTCCTCGATCCCGGTGGTCATGCTTACCGCCAAAGCAGAAATTTCCGATCGTATTCTCGGGCTCGAGTTAGGAGTCGATGATTATCTCACCAAACCGTTCAGCCCTAGAGAACTGGTTTTACGAATTCAGAACCTGTTAAAACGACTCCGGATGGTCGAGTCCGCTTCTGTTCTTACGGTGGACGAGTTCCGTCTCGACAAAAACAACTTTGAGATCAGCATCCACGGGAGGCGTCTGGAGTTGACCACCACAGAGTTCAAGTTGTTGGTCGCTTTACTAGAACGTCGAGGCCGCACCCTTTCACGTCAGACTCTCTTGCAGGATGTCTGGGGCTACGAGAATGTGATCGATACTCGGACCGTGGATACCCATATCCGGCGGCTTAGGGAAAAGCTGGGGGGAGCCTCCGATCGGATTGTCACTATCCGGGGCGAAGGATATCGTTTTTTGGCCAATCGGGCGACGTGACGACTACCTGGTTCATTGCTCTTTCGGTCCTCCTTTGCGGATCTATGGCCACAACCTGGATCCTCTGGCGCCAGCTTTTCCGGATCCGCAATGATATCCGCCGGTTAGCCGAAGAGACTCGCATCAGCACCGGGGGCAAAGGCCCGGCAGTCGTTCGAGAAATCTATCATCAACTGCGCCGGATCGAGCATCGGCAGCGAGAAATGGCGCAGTTGGTGGCGGACGAAGATCTCAGTCTGGGAGCGATTCTGGGCAGCATGAGTGAGGGCGTCCTGGTTGCTAATGCGGATCTCACGGTCCGCTTAGTGAACGAACGGCTGCAGCGGATGTTTTCCTTTTCCCGGGTGCCGGTAGGCCGGACGATTTTAGAAGTGTTTCGGAACCATCTTCTGCATCAGATGGCGCAGAGCACTGTCGATACCAACCAACCTCAAGCAAACGAGATCCCGGTCGATGTGCGAGACTGCGACAAGTTTGTGCCGAAACATTTCCAGGTGACTTCAGTCAGTTTGCGCCGGCCCAAACAAGGCTCGGCGGGCATCCTGATCGTGTTTCATGATGTAACCCAGATTCGTTCCTTGGAGGCAGTTCGCAAAGACTTTGTTGCGAATGTCTCTCACGAACTGCGTACCCCGCTCTCGATTTTGACCGGCTACTTGGAAACGCTTCTGGAGTCGAGCCCAGACGCAGCTACTCGCCGCCGCTTCTTGTCGATCATGCACAAGCACGCGCAGCGCCTCAACCTTCTGGTGGACGATCTGCTTCAGCTCGCTCGGCTTGAGTCGCGCGAACCTCACCTGAACTGGGAACGTTTTCACCTGCAGAGCTGTATCGAGAAAGTACTAGAGAAATCCGAACCGATGATTCAGGCCTCCGGCGCGGTGGTCGAGACTAAGATCGTTCCGGACTTGCCCTTCATTGAGGCAGACCAGGTCAAGATTGAGCAGGCGGTTTTCAACTTACTTGATAACGCGCTCAAATACGGTGGGAAATCCGGTCCCAGAGTGTTGATCGAGGTCGATTACACGCCGCTGGAAATCATTCTGAAAGTTAAGGACAATGGCCCGGGAATCCCGCTCGGCGATCAACCGCATATCTTTGAGAGATTTTACCGGGTTCATAAGGATCGTTCTCGGGATGCCGGCGGTACCGGTCTTGGCTTGTCGATCGTGAAACACACTGCTCAGTCCCACGGCGGAAGTGTGGAATTGGAGAGCTCGCCAGGCCAAGGCGCCACTTTTATTGTGCGGTTGCCGAGAGTGGATGTCGAACACTAGCGGGGTGGGCCGGTCCCGTGGGCGTTGTGGGGTGTCGAATGCGCGAAGCGCATGTGCGATGAAATGGCAAAAAAGATGAGCCCAGGGCTTTAGCCCTGGGGAGCATCCCACCACGAAATCGCCCTGAAAGTGGCGACCGACGACGGTGATCACATCCGAGCGTGACAATCTCCAGGACGATCGTGTCATTTGCGACGTCTTGGCCCCAAAAACTATTCGGGCGCCCTTTCAGGGCGCTTCTGCTTATTGGGCCTTACCCAGGGCTGAAGCCCTGGGCTATTCTGTTTTGCCATTTCATGGCAGATGCGCTTCGCCCACTTCGCCCACACGCCCACACGCCCACACGCCCACACGCCCACACGCCCACACGCCCACACGCCCACACGCCCACTCGCCCACTCGCCC
>Ga0185299_10003608_pt1 | contig 20090 bp, 14 predicted proteins | sample PaiPotPPA55metaG_FD_128002 | JGI IMG/M metagenome (GOLD analysis project Ga0185299, IMG submission 128002) | Iron sulfur acid spring bacterial and archeal communities from Banff, Canada, to study Microbial Dark Matter (Phase II) - Paint Pots PPA... ...
GACCGGGCGTCCAGGGATCGCCTTCGTGGTACTGATTGTGTTCTTTTCGCTGAATTTGTTGCTGGGCACCTTCAACCTTTTGCCGGTGCCGCCTTTGGATGGGAGCACCGGCATCATGATCTTCATGAGCGAGAGCACCGCGCAAAAGTATCTGAATTGGCTGCGCGGGAACAGCTACGCGATGCTGGGATTGCTGGTGGGCTTAGTGTTTTTTAACAGGGTGTACAAATATATCGAGGCCTTTGCTACCAACATTTTGCTTCGTGGTCATTTTTAAACCCCTCTTTCAACCAATTCAACCCGATAGCAATTTCTCCCTGAGAGTTGCGAACGGTGGCGTTTGGCGGCGAGGTTTATCGCCCGCGGGCGTGGTGTGTTCCGGATGAAGAGTGTCGAAATGGGCGGAGTGTTCAAAAGGGGATGCGCTGGTGGTCGCAAGTGGAGCAGTCGTGGTGGCCATGGCGCAAAGGAGTTTTTGCCGGCTCACGCACAACTTGTTGGTAAGGAATTGATTCTTGAACCCTTTGTTGCATATTTAGTTGGCAGGTAGGGAAGCGGAAGAAAGTGAAGCGGAATGGAGGAATAGTTGCGAAAGAGGAAGTGTGGCAAATGTAGAGACCAAGACGATCGAGGTGGCGGCCCCGCGCAATGCGCTCACACCATGCATTCTGGACGACGATCCCGAGCAACTAAGCCTGCTCTCGAACATGATTTCCGAGATAGGTTACGAATCGTTGCTGACCGACGATCCGGAGGAAGCGGTGCGCCTGGTGCAATCGGGAACCTGCCGGGTAATTCTCGCCGACGTTCATTTGCCTGGAATACATGCGTACGAATTTCTGGACCGCCTCTTGCGCGTGGATCCCGGGGTTCACCTCATCATCATCACCAAGGAATATACCCTCGAATCCGCTTTGGAAGCGATACGGCGCGGGGCCACGGATTTTTTGCCAAAGCCGCTGGACCGCCTGCGCTTGAAGCGCGTGCTCGACGATGTGGCCTCGCTGTACGACCAGCGGCGCCGGGTGCGCGCGCTGGAAGAGCACCTGCTGAGGGATCTGGAGTTTCACGGCATCGTGGGCAAAAGCCCGGTGATGCTGGAAGTTTTTGACTTTGCGCGGAAAGTGGCACGCCACTATACCAATGTGTTGCTGGTGGGACCGACCGGCACCGGCAAAGAGCTGGTGGCGCGGGCCATCCATCAGCTGAGTCCAGTGAGCCAACATCGCCTCGCCGTTTGCAAGTGTTCAGCGATGGTGGACACCCTGCTGGACAGCCAACTTTTCGGACGTGTGCGCGGGGCCTTTACCGGCGCAACAGAAATGCGCCCGGGATTGTTCGAATACGCGGACAGAAGCACGGTTTTCCTGGATGAAGTTGGCGAAACGTCGCTGGCCATGCAGGCCAAGCTCCTGCGGGTGATACAAAACCGCGAAGTGCAACGGGTGGGCTCGCCGGAAGTGCGGCATGTAAATGTGCGGCTCATCGCCGCCACCAATCGCGACCTCCGCGGCGAGGTGCTGGCCGGGCGCTTCCGCGAAGACCTGTTCTACCGCTTGAGCTCTATTCAAATCCGCGTGCCTTCGTTGACCGAGCGACTCGAGGATATTCCGTTATTGGTGCAATTCTTCCTAAAAAAATACAACCAGGCCTATGGCAAGAGTATTTCCGGATTAACACGGCGCGCCCAAATGGTGCTGCTGCAACATCCCTGGCCGGGCAATGTGCGGGAACTGGAGAATGTAATTTCCAGCGCGGCGATTACCACCTCGGGAGATTTTATCGACCTGGCGGATTTGCCGGAAAATCTTCAACACCACAGCCAGCGCACTGCGGAGGGCGCGCCGTGGCGGCCGCTATCGTTGGACGAAGTACGCAAGGTGCATATTCAGCGGGTGCTGGCGATGTGCATGGGAAACCGCTTGCGGGCCGCGCAAGTGTTAGGCATCGGGCGCACCAGTTTGTACCGTTACCTGAAACGGGATCAAGCCGAGGCAGGTTTGCAATTGAAGCTGCGTGGGGCTGCTGCCGCGGGATCCGTTCGGAATTGATTTTGTGCCTCTCGCTGACAGATATCTTTAGTTTCTTTTTAGTTTCCTCTGAGCATTGAAAAGACGGGTTGTTGGCGGACCACGCGTGAAGAGTAAACGCAGCACGCCGCTCCGCCAAAAATTTTTGGCGGCTGTGGCATGCTTTTCATTCTGAAATGAATCGGTGGTCGTTACCTACTTGCCGGTCGGAGTCTCAGGCGCCGGCGTTATATTGCCCGGCAAAGTCACCGCGTCATCGATGCGCACGAGCATGCCGGTTTCCGCCGGGAGATCTACTTCCTTGCCTTTGCGCGCCACGATGTAGGCAGCGCTCCCTGCTATGCCGAAGCCGAATCCTCTGGCCACGTTGCTGAAAATCAGTCCCACGAGCGCGCCGCCACCCGTACCGATGGAAGCTCCCAACACATCGCCGCGATAGTCGTGTCTTTCCTCGATGATCTGGCCTTCATCTATTCTTACGTCGTGGCGGCGCGGGGCGTCGCGGTCGGTGCCCGGCCGTTCGATTTCAAGGATGCTCATGTGCACGGGGACGAGGCGGCTATCGATTTCGAGGCTGCGGAAACTCAAGTCCATATACGCCTGGCCACGAAAAATGGAAAAGCGGCGCGCGGGCTCCACGGTGCCTATGGTGCCATGGACGCGCGTGCCAGCGGGGATGAGCAAAGTGTTACCGACAAATACCGGCTCGGCAACGACGGCGACAAAGGCATCGCCGCTGCGGGAAGCGGCGGTACCGATACTTCTGGTGATGTGCAGGCGAACTTCCGTTCCGGGAGCAACTTTGCGCGGCTCGGAATAAGAGACCGGCGCGGTGGTGAAAAGCAGCACGCCAGCCAGAACTGCGGACAACCATGGTTTCATGAATTTCCTCCTGCCCACACGATGCGCATGGGCTGACCCCGTATCGTGGGGGATTCCGGCTCTGCCGGAACGTTTCCGCTGGCGCCGCGGACCCGGCATTCGCGAAAAGCAAACGCGGGCGGATGGGGAGGAACTCCATCCGCGTGTAGTGTACTGCGCAGGCCTCGCGCAAAAATACGGTCTTCTACGGATGTGTTGCACAACTAGACACAATTCGCGCCGCACGAGGATGCGCGATCGCCAGCGGTCAGCTTTGTTCGGAACAAAATATTTACGTCCATCATTGGCGTGTGATAAGTTGCTGTTAATTTCAGCTCCTCGGAGGATTTATGTTCAACCCTGTTTCTAAGGTGTTTGCTGTGGTGATGTGTGCGGTGCTGTCTATAGCTTTGGCAAAAGCTCAGGAAACCGCCAAAAAGTCGGCGGCCGACAAATCAACGCAGACCAAGGCGGAAACACCGGCAACTGCCAAGCCAGCCACGGCGGAACCGGTCATCGCAACACCGGACAAAATCAAGTGGGTGCAATTCGCGCCAGGCATCGAGTACGGACCCGTGCATGGCAATTGCGACAAACCCGGCGCGCCATGTGTTTTTCAATTGCGATTTGCCGCGGGCGGGAAAATCCCCGCGCACTGGCATCCGGTCGACGAAAATGTAACGGTGTTGTCGGGAACATTCATGGCCGGCATGGGCGATTCATATGACGAGTCGAAAATGATGTCGCTCCCGGTGGGTACGTATGTGTTTATGCCCAGACACATGCACCATTTCGCGGGCTCGAAGACTGGCGCGCTGGTGCAGGTTCACGGCGTGGGCCCGTTCAAAATAAATTATGTGAACCCCGCCGACGATCCCAGCAAGGCTGCCAAAGCTTCCGATTAATTTTTTTGTGTGCGAGAAAATCGCGGCGAGTGCAGGCAATCTGGCTGCGCTCGCTATGCTGTGCTAGACTTTTGTTCAGCAGACGCAAAAAATTTTGCGACTGTTGAAACGTGGAACTTCGGGCTCTGTGCAACGAGGTCCCGCGAACCCCGCCAGGCCCGGAAGGGAGCAACGGTACCGGGAACGCCTCTTGTGCCGCAGATCACCCGAAGTTCCTCTTTTCAAGTTTTTAAAGCGCAAATGACGCGTACTGTTCTCGCAGGTGGAGTGATTCCGGCAAATGAGCTACCAGGTTATAGCCCGCAAGTGGCGCCCACAGAAATTTAGCGATCTAGTTGGACAAGAACATGTCACCGAAACGCTGGCGAATGCGATCAAAAATGATCGCGTGGCGCATGCCTACATTTTTTCCGGCGCGCGTGGTGTCGGCAAAACCACCGCGGCGCGAATTCTTGCCAAGGCACTGAACTGCGTCCATGGCCCTACGCCCACTCCTTGCGGGGAATGCGATTCGTGCCGCGAGATTGCCGCGGGAACTTCCCTGGACGTGATTGAGATTGACGCGGCCTCCAACCGGGGCATCGACCAGATTCGCGAATTGCGGGAAATGGTGCGCTACGCGCCGGCATCTTCGCGAAGCAAAGTGGTCATCCTGGACGAAGCGCATATGCTCACCGGAGAGGCCTCGAATGCACTGTTAAAAACGCTAGAAGAGCCGCCGGATCGGGTGATTTTTGTGATGGCTACGACGCAGCCGGAAGACCTGGTGGACACCATCCGGTCGCGCTCGCAGCATTTTCATTTTCGCGCGCTTACGTTCGGTGAAATTACCGCGCGCCTGGAAGAAATTGCCCAGAAGGAAAATCTCAAGATCGATGCCGGGGCGCTGGCGGTCATTTCGCGCATGGCGGAAGGCAGCATGCGCGATGCGTTGTCGCTGCTGGAGCAGGCGCGCGCGTACTGCGGCGAAGTAATTACCAATGATGCGGTAAGGGAGCTTCTGGGCGTGGTTCCCGACGACGCATTGGCCACGCTCGTGAGCGCCATTGCGGAAGGCTCCGCCGACCGTGCCCTGGGGCTGATCCACACCTTTCAAATGGAAGGCCGCAACCTGCAACATTTTTGCCGTGAGGCAATTCGCCACATGCGGAATTTGCTAATCGCGAAAGTGTGCGGAGCGGATTCGGATCTGATTGCAGCCACGGCGGATCAGCGTCCGGCGCTGGCGGAAGCTGCGGCGCTCTTCAGCGAAGAGGACCTGACCCGATTTTTTCAGATTTTGTTGCAGACCGATGATGACTTGCGGCGCAAGCCCGATCCGCGAGTGCATTTGGAGATGGGGTTGTTGCGGTTGATCAATGCGGCGCGGCTGGCGCCACTGGAAGAATTGTTGACGGAAATAAAAAATGGAACCGGCGGCGCCCTTGGAAGTGGATCGCCCGTTCCCGCGCGACGCGCGACCAGCGCCTCTGCTGCTGTGGCTGGAGCGAACACGTTTTCTTCTGTGAAGACCAGCTCCGCGATGCCGGCTACGACGTCGATGAGCGCGCCACCACCGGGAACATTTAGAGCCGCTGAGAATGAGCCGGCGACGAGCGCAGCGACTGAGGCCGTGGCTGCAGGGAATACTTCAGCCGAAATGGGCGTCCAGAATGCAAGCACGCTAGCTCCGGTTCTCACCGGTTTGGGCGGGAATTCGAATGCCCCGATTCCCGTTCCCTCCCCCCTGACCACGGCGGCGGCTCTTGCTCCGCGTTCGAATGGCGCTCCTAGCGCGGAACAAGGCGAAGCGGACAACAGGCCTAGCGCAAATGGCGAAGTTGCCGTCACCGCGAATGAAAACGTATTGCGCTACGAAGGAATCACCTCTGAGCAGGTATCGCAAATAAAAGCCCTCGTGCAAAAACAACAAAAGTTTCTTGGCGAATTACTGGAACATGCCACTGTTTGGGAAGTCGCTGGCGCGGAACTGAAACTTTATTTCCCCGTGGAGAAAAAATCTTTCGCGGAAATGCTGGAGGGACGCGACTCCTTGGAAAAGCTTCGTGGCATTTCGAGCAACGTGCTCGGTCGCGCGATGCGCGTGTGTGCTAAACTTGCAACCAGTACGAATCCGCAGCCGGCAACGCGCGCGGGTTCGGAGCAGCAGGAACTTCGGGCCAGGTTTGAACGCGATCCGATGGTGCGTTCGATACTGCAGCGCTTCGGCGGCAAAATTTCCGAAGTGCGACGGGCGCAAGAGGAATGACGCTGATGGAAGTCAACGCACTCCAACAGATGCTTTCGAAATTCCGGCAGTTGCAGGACGATCTGCAGCGGCAGGTCAATTCCGTAAACGTGGAAGCCTCCGCGGGCGGCGGCATGGTCAACGTAAAAATGAACGGCCAGAAGCAGATTGTGGAGATTCGCATTGAGCCGGAAATTTTTGCGGGCAAGGATCAGGAAATGTTGCAGGATCTGGTGCGCGCCGCGGTGAATGAAGCGTCTCGGCGAGTGGACGAAGAGCTGGCCAGCCAGATGAAGAATATTGCGGGCAACGTTCCGGGGCTCTCAGGGCTTAAAATTCCCGGTCTGTTTTAATTTTCCTACTCCAACTTCCCATTTAATTTCTGAGAAACATTCGCGGAGCGGTTTGCTCCTAATCGCCGCGTGTGCTACACATCAGGGATGCCTGATTTTGCCGCGCCAGTGGAACGACTGATCGATGAATTAAAGCATCTTCCGGGAATTGGCCAGAAAACAGCCCAACGATTGGCTTTTCATCTGTTGCGAAGCTCGCCGGAGAACGCTTTGGCGTTGGCGGACGCCATTCGAGACGCCAAGGAAAAAATCCGCGAGTGTTCGACTTGCCACAACATTACGGATACAGATCCTTGTCTCTATTGCGTGGGGCCGACGAGAAATCACCGCACCATCTGTGTTGTGGAAGAAGCGCACAACATCATGGCCATTGAGAAAACCCGGATGTATTCCGGGATGTATCACGTTTTGGGCGGAGCGTTGTCGCCCCTATCGGGCCGTGGTCCGGAACAACTGAAGATTAAATCGCTTATCGAACGGCTGAAGGGCGGAGGCATCGAAGAGATCATTGTGGCGACCAACCCTACCGCCGAGGGCGAGGCCACTGCGGTATACATTTCTAAATTACTGAAGCCGCTGGGCGTGAAGGTCACGAGGATCGGCGTGGGCATCCCGGTGGGAGCTGATTTGGAGTACGCGGACGAAGTGACGATGTTGAAAGCGATGGAAGGCAGACGCGAGTTGTAAACTTTAAGAAGGACGAGGTTGAAAGTTGGTTGGCGGCGAAAATAGTACCGGTAGGACTTTACACCCAAAAATTAGTACTGGTGGGACTGGCTAGTCAAAGATCAAATTTGAGTATAGAGTTTGGATTCTGCGAAGTGCCCGGCAAGGAGGGGCGCTATCCCGACCCCGGCGCACTACACATCGCTTTTGGCCCGGCTTACAAACTCATGCGATAAGGATCCGGCGTTAGGGCGCCCGGAAATCTACCGCGTATGTGTTTCATTTTGATGGCTTTGTGCGCTGGAGCCAAATCCCAAGATTGGTGGACTTGCTTCGGAGCAAGCGTCAAAAACCAGAGGTAACAGCTGCAACCGGAAATTTTCAAAAGATCCGTGGAAGTGGGAGCGTAAGACGAGTGATGGACGAAATGACCAGCAATGCCACTGAAGGAACTACAGAGCCGTCGGCAGCAGCTGCCACGCATGCCAACTCCGATCTTCGGAAGCGCCGCAGCACGCGCATCGTGCAGGCCGTACCCGTGGCGGTCACCGGAGTGGATGCCATCGGACGCCCTTTTACCGAGCACACTTCGACCCTGATCATTAATTGCCACGGATGCCGCTATCAATCGAAACATTACGTCTTGAAAAATATGTGGGTGAAGTTGGAGATCCCGCATCCGGATTCCGGGCAAGCGCCACGAGTGGTGCGCGGGCGGGTAGCGTGGATTCAGCGGCCGCGAACGGTGCGGCAGCTTTTTCAAGTGGCGCTGGAACTGGAGACTCCCGGCAACGTATGGGGCATCGCTTCTCCCCCTGAAGATTGGTTCGCATTTCCCGAGGCGGAAACGCAGCAGCATAACGTGGGTGCGGCATCGGATCCGCAAGCAAATGAGGTAGAACAAGAAGTGCCCACTCACAATGAACACGAAAGTCCGGCGTCGTACCTAAACGATAATTTGCGCGCCTTCCCTTCCCCGGCAAGCACTACCGACGCTTCACTACAACTGGCGCGACAACTGGCACGACTGGTCGCGGAAGCCAAGCACCAGATCGAAGCAGCAGCGCGAGAAGCGGCGAGCCAGGCAGTGGCTCAGGAAGTCTCGCAGTTCATAGAAAAAATTCAACAAGAAACCGACAAACACGCGCAGGCTGCCGGTACTGCGGCTGCGGAATCGGCGCGCCGCGAACTGACGAATTGGCTGAGGCCTCATGTGGAACAGACCAGGAGTGAACTGACCTCGCAACTTGAGCGAGAAGGCCGAGCGCAGCGCGAGCAGCATGTGGAGCAGTTAAAAAGCAGCGGCGACATTCTGGTGAATTTATTTAAGGAAGCGGAAGAGGTCGCCACGCGATTGAAGTCGCAAGCCGCCGAGGTAGAGGCGCGGTTGCAGGCGGAAGCCGAAACCGTGGGACGCGCTCAACAGGAAGCAGCACAGTTGCGTGAAGAAACCAGCGTAAACCTGGCAATTCAGGCGGAAGAAACCGAAGCCCACATCATGGAACGCGCCGACGCCGCGGCTCGCACCATGGAAGAGGCTGCGCGCGTTCGCGAAGAAGCGCTGGTGCGGCTGAAGGCGCAGGCCACGAACACCGAAGCGCAAATCATGGCCGCCGCGGCTCGCGCGGTAGAAGAGTCTGAACGTTTGCGACAGGAAACGCTGGAGCTGCACTGGCAGACTTTGCGCTTGGCCGCCGATGAAGTTCAGCAGCAGGTGGCCTTAAACCTTTCCACCGCGCGACTTGATTGGGACGCGCACGTGGCGCGAGAAACGGAAATGGCCAATGCGCTTTGGCAGGCGAGTCTAGAGACCTCCCTGCACACGGCACAGAATCGCGTTATTGGCGACGTGGAACAGCGGCTGACCGGCCTGCGTGATTCTCTGCAAGAATCTGCGGAGCGGCTGGAATTCGGGTTGGCGCGAGCCAATGAATCCGCGACTACGCTCGACAATTTTTCGAACCGGCTGGGAGTCTTGCACGAACAAGCCCTGGTCGGATTCCACACACAACTGGATGACGTGCTGAGCTTGCACCGAAATGAGCTGCACCGCAGGTCGGAATCGCTGTTCGAAGACGTAACTTCAAGGTTGCGAACAGCGTTTGAGGAAGCCAGCAATCGTGCGGCGGGAGAATTTGAGCAGCGCATTTCAGGAATGGTCGCGCCGCACGTGCAAAGCACGGAAGAATCCCTTCACCGTCTGGCCGGCGGACGAGCATTGCTGGATGCGGCAATTTCCATGCAGCAGGATCGCATCAGGACAGCAGCGGACGAGGCCTTTGCGGAGTCGGTTTCCAGATTCAAGGATAATCTGGGAGGCGCCGAACAATTGTTGGATGAAACCGCGCGTTCGGTCACCAGCCGTAACATCGCCGAAATGGAAGAGAAGCTTAGCGACATCAAGCATCAGGCCATTCAGGATGTCTTCAAATCCGCGGAATGGTATGAGAAAAAAGCGCAAACGCATATCCAGAACGTGACCGAAAGAGCCGTGGAGCAAGCCGGCTCGCAACTGCGAGAAAAGGCCGGCGAGCTTTCCAGTGCGTTCAACAGCGAGTTGGATAACTCCAGCCGAAATTTTGTGGGGCACACGCAGTCGCAGATGGAAGACACCGTGGGCGACGTTTTTGAGCGCGCGCGAACGCTATTCGCAGAGGCATCGGACACCACTGCCGCGGCGTTTACCGATGAACTTCAGCGCACCGGAAGGCATGAACTGCGGGGCTTCGGCGAGGAATTGCACAAGAGCGTGGAGCAAGCGCGCGCGGAGCTCGACACCGCGCAGCGCGAGCTATCGCACAAAGTTACCTCGGAACAGGCTGAGTTTCTGCGGCGTTTTCAGGAGGCCATGGACAAAGCCCTCGAGTCTGGCGTGCGGGATGCCAATGAAAAAGTCGAGGCCAGCTTCTCGCCGCTCATTGATTCCTGGAAAATGATGACCGACCGGCATCAAAGCGACCTTCGCAACGTATACGCCAAGATCAGCGAGCAGGCTACCGAACAACACCGCAAGCGACTCGAAAATGTCTCCAATCAGTGGATGTTGGCCACCGTGACGGCATTGGACCATCAATCGCGCGAGATCGTGGCGGATATTTCGGCGAACGCGGAAGAAAAATTGCGCGAAACCTGCACGCAGGTTTTTGAGGGTATCGGCGAAACTTTGCAGGAGCGCTTGCAGCAGATAGCGCGCAATTTGACCTTACCTACCGATCCGAACAGCCGTTCACGTTCAGCGACGACGAGCAGCTAATCGCCCACCCTAGCCTCAGTTGCTTCGGAGCCGGCTACGCCCAAGAAGCAGCACAGCAACATGCCTCCGCTCAATTAACGTGCATTCGCATGCCATGCGCGTCCCCGGTATAATGAACAAGTTCCTCCACAAATGGCCAATCGTGCATATCTGCGCGTCTGGACGCGCGATTTCTCCGAAGAACTGATGATTGCTCAGTTCGCGCGCTTTCTGGCCAGCGCTCCACTCTCCGCTTCCGTGAATACTTTCTCGGAATTGACCGTCCAACCAGTGGACGCCACGGAAACGCCCGTAGCTTCCTGGGACCTGCGCGCTCAGGGATACGGGCCGGCGGAGGTTGCGGCGTTGTCCTTGCAGCACTTGAATACGGACAGCGCGTATATTGCCACCGCGAAATGGGACTTGTGGGACCTGAACGTGGAGAGCTTAAAGTGGCAGCATGCGCCGCAACCTTTGGTGCTCACCTGTAATGGGACGGATTACGAGCATGGCGTGGCGGCGACCGAGGGCCATTTCGTTGCGGACTTGGGATTCGAACATTTTTTTACCGGGCATGCCGGTTTGCTGGCTCCCGGGAAGGCCACCAATCCGTTTGATTCTTCGGATCACCCGGTGGAACACACGTTTCGCCGCTGGATGGCAGCGGGCGGCAACTTGAAGGAATATCACGCAAGAACGCGCGAGAACATCCAACAGTTATTCAAGTGGGTGGAAGCGTTGCAGAGCGCGTTGCCGGTGGAACGAAGCGAATTGTGGTCCGAGGGCGAGGAAAATTTTGAGGCTCGTCTGGACGCAATTCTTGCGCAACGTTGACTCGGGTTACAAAACCAAGCGGTAGAGTCTTTTGCGCACAGCAGCTAGAATGAGCAATAAATGAACCGTCCAGCTTCGACAGGTTATTGAGGACGGTCATGTGCCGAAGCCGGCGGAAAAGGCCGTAACTTTGATGGAATTCCTGGTGGTCAGATCGCAGGTAAAGAAAGACTTCGCGCAAAATATTTTCATTGTCGTGCTAATGGCAACGACGTGTGCAAGTCTGGGCATTGGATGCGGCACTGAGGCGCCGAAACCAAGTTCAGAACCGGCTGCTGAAGCGAAACCACCGGCACCGGCGATCCCCGACGACATTCAAGATGCCGCCAAGCATCTGCTCGGAAGCGACGCGCAAGTGCTGCTGGTCGGCGATTTGGCAAAAAATGGCAAACGGCAATTCCTTGCCGCTAACGTGGTGCCCAAAACGCCGAAGAACAATATGCCCGGCACAGTGGTCACTCGCGCAGTTGTCGCCCAGGACGATGACGGGAAGTGGACGGAATTGCTGCGCGTCGATGAGCATTTGAAAAATCAAAAAGGCTATTTGGGGTTGACGCCGCTCGACTCCATTAACGGATGGCGATTGCAGTACGAACAAAATTCCGAGAAGGGGCTGCAGCTTTATTTCACGCCATTAAAAGTCAATGGAGACACCCACGTGCTGCCGATCGGAGTGCGCTGGAATCCCGCGACCCAGCGCTACCAATCTCTCGACACCAGCTATGAGCGTTTCCTGAAGGAATCGGCGTCATTGCAAAATGTGAGGTCCACGCTGCGATGAGTGCGGCTGCTACAACCAGTGCGACATTAGGAACTAAAGCCGCGGCCAACGAACCGCCGAAGGGTTCCGCCTGGAAGAATCTGCGCGGGCTCTTTCCCTATCTGCGGCGTTACCCGGGGGGCCTCGCGCTCGGACTGTTGGCCACCGTGCTCATGGGCATTATCGGCAACATAGTGCCGCTGGCGACGGGCATTATCATCGACGTACTGGCGGGAAGCGAGCGGCCATTTTCGAATAGTGGTGTTGTTGGTGCGCTGAAGGCTAGTTGGCTCAGCACAATAATTCCCTTCTACCAACCCTCTAGCCAGCACACGCTGGGAATCTATTGCCTGCTCCTGATCGGGCTCATTGCCATAAAGGGAGTCCTGTCCTTTTCCGCACGCTGGATATTAATCGGGGTATCGCGCGATATCGAGTTTGATGTTCGTAACGATCTGCTGGACCGCCTGCTGATTCTCGAGCCAGAGTTTTATGTTCGGAATCGCACCGGCGAGTTGATGTCCCGGGCAACCAACGACTTGAACGCGGTGCGCATGGTGCTGGGTCCGGGAATCATGTACAGCGCGACGACGCTGATAACCATGTTGGTGGCCGTCATTTTGATGTTCAAATTGTCACCGTCGTTGACCATGTGGGTGCTGCTGCCTGTACCGATCGTGGCCGTAGTTGTGCGTCACTTCGGCAAAGTAATTCACGAGTTATACGAAAAGATTCAGGCGTCCTTGGCGGCGGTATCGGTGAAGGTACAAGAAAACCTTTCGGGCGTGCGTGTGATTCGAGCATACGCGCAGGAAGACGCGCAGATTAGGGCTTTCGATGAGCCAAATCGGGAGTACGTGGCGCGTAACGTGGAATTGATACGCACGTGGAGCATGTTCATGCCGTCGCTAACGGCATTAATTGGCACTACGTTCCTGATCGTGCTGTGGAAAGGCGGGTTTTTATTTTTGCGCAACGAGCTTTCTCTTGGCGCGCTCGTGGCCTTCTCTAATTTCCTGACGATACTGGTGTGGCCGATGATCGCACTCGGATGGGTAACAAATATTTTTCAACGCGGCGCAGCGTCCATGGGTCGTTTGACGTACATCTTGAATGCGCAGCCAAACATTGACGATCGCGACGCAAAAGTTCCGGCTGGCAAGGAACTGCAGGGCGAAATTGAGTTTCGCGACCTGACGTTTACCTATCCCACGATGTTATCCGGAGATGGAAACGCGAGCCTTGCGGCCGGCAACGGAGCATCTGTGCACAGGGCGATCTCTAGCAAAGCCGTCTCCGGTAACGGAACGGGCGCCAGCGCGAATTCCAACCATCCGATACTTAACAACATAAATTTGAGGATACCTGCGGGTTCCACGGTGGCGATTATTGGTCCGACCGGTAGCGGCAAGACCACGCTGGCTGCGCTGGTCGCGCGGCTTTGGGATGCGCCTAACGGCGAATTGCTGATCGATGGACGACCAATACGCGAGTGGCCGCTGGAAACCTTGCGGCGTGCCATTGGTTACGTGCCGCAAGACACTTATTTGTTCGGGGATACGCTAGGCGAAAATATCGCCTTTGGGCTGCCGCAATACGACGCCGAACGCGTGCGCGAAGCCGCAGAAGTCGCGAGTCTCGAAGGAGACATCGAGGATTTCACGGAAAAATACGAAACAGTCGTCGGGGAACGCGGGATTACGTTGTCTGGCGGTCAGAAGCAGCGGACTGCTATTGCTCGCGCTTTGGTACGCGATCCCAGAATACTGATTCTCGATGATTCCCTCTCAGCCGTGGATACCCAGACCGAGGAACGGATTCTGTCACGCCTGCGCGGGATTATGGAAGGGCGAACGACAATCTTGATTTCGCATCGCACCTCTACCGTGCAGGACGCCGACCAGATTGTTGTTTTGCGCAACGGACAAATTATCGAACGCGGAAAACATGAAGACTTGCTGGCGCGTGGTGGATATTATGCGGACCTTTATCAGAAACAATTGCTGGAAGAAGAACTTGAACGCGCATGAGTAACGCTCACGAAGAAGAAGCACTCGGAAAAGCATACGACTCGCGGCTGATGAGGCGTTTGCTGGAATACATGCGCCCGTACAAATGGCAAGTGATCCTCGCATTAGCGTTGACACTGGCGGTTACTCCGCTCGAACTGGCGCCTCCGATGTTGTTTCGAGCTGCCATCGACCGCTATCTCGACCCATCGGCCCACCACCTCATCAGCGTCCTCGCGGCGAGGCGGGGACTCGTACTTATCAGCATTATCTACCTGTTGGTTTTGTTTTTTGATTTCCTCGCACAGTACGTCCAAATCCGCATTATGCAGCGGGTCGGACAGCAGACCATGTACGACATGCGGCAGGAGATTTTCGCCCATATCCAGCGGCTGTCGATGAGCTATTTCGACAAAAACCCCGTTGGTCGGCTGGTGACGCGGGTGACGACCGATGTGGATGCGCTGAATGATTTGTTCGCCGCCGGCGTCGTCACCATGATCAACGATTTTTTTCTGTTGGCGGTCATGGTGGGAGTGCTTTTGTACCTGGACTGGCGTCTGGCACTGGCAGCATTAGCGGCATTGCCATTTATCCTGGCGGTCACCTTTGTGTTCCGCAAATTCGTGCGGGAGGCCAATCGACGTATTCGAACCGCAATAGCGCGCATCAATGCTTTTCTTCAGGAATACATTTCCGGCATGAGCATTGTGCAGGTATTCAATCGCGAGCGGCGCGCGCGAGTGGAATTTATCAAACGTAATCGCGATCACATGTTGGCGTATAAAGATGCCATTCTGGCGTTTGCACTCTTCTATCCTACTGTTGAGTTCCTGGGTGTTGCGGCCATCGCGTTGATTCTGTGGGTGGGTGGACTAAGAATTTTTGCCGGCACCCTCACGTTGGGGGTTCTGGTGGCATTTATGCAGTTCGCGCAGAGGTTCTTTCGCCCTATCCAGGATTTGAGCGAGAAATTCAATATTTTGCAGTCGGCGATGGCCGCTTCGGAACGCATATTTAAATTGCTTGACGAACCGATTACCATCTCAAGCAATCCCAGTGCGATTCCGCTGCGCGATCCGCGCGGGGAAATCGAGTTTCGCAATGTGTGGTTTTCTTACAAATCTGGCGAGCTCAACGATGAAGATTGGGTGCTCCGCGATGTTTCGTTTCGCGTTTTGCCTGGGCAAACCATGGCCATCGTGGGGCATACCGGCGCGGGCAAGACTACTCTGATTTCGTTGCTGCTGCGGTTTTACGATATTCACCGCGGGCAAATTTTGCTGGATGGCATTGATATTCGCATGATCGAATTGCAGGATCTGCGGCGGCAATTTGGCATCGTTTTGCAGGATCCGTTCCTGTTTTCCGGGACGATCGGATCGAACGTGCGACTTGGAACTGCGGGCATCGATCGAGCTACGGTGGAACATGCCCTAAACGAAGTCGGCCTCGGCGATTTTATTCGTGCCTTGCCGGATAGCGTCGATACTTCCGTGAACGAGCGCGGCTCGACGTTGTCAGTGGGACAGCGGCAACTTATTAATTTTGCGCGAGCCTTGGCGCACAATCCGCGCTTCCTGATTCTCGACGAAGCTACTTCAAGCGTCGATACCAAGACGGAGTTGCTGATTCGCGAAGCGCTGGACCGCTTGCTGTCGGGCCGGACTGCGCTGGTGATCGCGCACCGGCTAAGCACCATCCAGCACGCCGATTGCATACTCGTATTCCACAAAGGCCGCTTGAGAGAGCAAGGCGCGCACCAGGAATTGCTGGCGCAACGCGGGATTTATTACCGGCTCTATCAACTGCAATATAGGGAACAGGAATTACACTTGCCGGTCGACGTAAGTACTGGACCAGCGCCCTCGCCGCTCCAGGCTAATGACTGAGCATCATGAATTCCTGGCGATAAAATCAGCCCAAGAACAGTTTTGCGTTTTCCTACTCGAACCATGTCCTGAGAAAACATTTCACAAGCCAAAACTGGTCATCTGTTCATGAGCGCTACACCCATTCTGTTGTCCGCAGGCGAGACTTCTGGCGATATGTACGCGGCGCGTCTTGCGACGGCGCTCCAGCAACGCGCAGATGTTGAGCTGTTTGGCATGGGCGGGCCGCAAATGCGCGCGGCGGGCGTCAAAATTATCGTCGATTACGCGGAAGTGTCAGTTCTGGGAATTACGGAAGTGTTGAAAAAACTGCCATCTCTGCGGCAAGCGATGAGGCGTTTGGTTGACGAAGCGCAACGGCGCCACCCGCCTTTGGCAATCCTCACGGATTTTCCCGGGTTTCATTTGCGGCTGGCGCGGAAGCTGTCGCCGCTTGGCATTCGAAATATTTATTACATTTGCCCGCAATTTTGGGCCTGGCGGCCATGGCGCGCGAATTTAGTGCGGCGCAGATTCGCGCAAGCTTTGTGTATTTTTCCGTTTGAGGAGAAGTTTTATCGCGATGCCGGAGTAGCAGTGGAATTTATTGGGCATCCGCTGGTGGGCCATGTGAAGGCCAGCATGTCGCGCGCCAACTTCTGCGCCGAGAATGGACTGAACCCTGACAAACCAATCGTCACCATTCTACCGGGCAGCCGTCAAGGAGAGATCGAATACCATGGCGCGATTCTCGCCCAAGCGTTCACGCAAATTAGAAGCGCTATTCCTAAGCTTCAAGCGGTAGTCGCCGTGGCCCCTGGTGTGAATCGAACCGAATTGGAGGCCTGCTTTGATTCCGGCAATAACGTACGCTTTACAGACGACACATACAACGCTTTGGCGGCTGCGGATTTGGCGATTGTTTCCAGCGGGACGGCGACCGTTGAGGCGGCGTTGTTTGGGAAGCCCATGATCGTCATTTACAGGCTATCGCCGTTGACTGCCAAGCTGGCCAAACCGCTGGTGCGTACCAAATTTTTCAGCATGGTTAACCTGATCGCCGGCCGCGAGGTTGTGCCAGAGTTGATTCAGGATGACTTCACGCCCGAGCGGTTGGCCTCCGAAGCCGTATCGTTATTATCGGCATCTAAAGAAAGCCGTGAGAAATTGGCGGCCACGGGTCAAGGACTGGCGGAAGTAACACGATTGTTAGGGCCGCCGGGAGCCGTCGAGAGGGCCGCGGACGCAATCGTCGGCCATCTCCGGCTGGCGCAAAGCAACGCAAAGTGAGGGGTTTGGTATCCTATAGGGGTAGCTGCTAGCTGCGGCGTTCATATCGGTGCGTCCAGTTCCAATGCAAAAATGTGAAAGGGGTCTGATGGCCCTCCGTAAGAAAGCTTTAAGGCCAATAGCGCGCTTGGGGGCGTTGACCCTGACGTTGTTCGCGGCTGGATCGTTGAGAGCGCAGGCCCCGCGCCCCGTCGCATTTATCGCAGAAAATTATGATGTTTCCGCGACGCTGGACACCATCCGCCAATCTCTCACCGCGACCGCCAAAATTGATCTCAAAGCGCTGGAAGTTTCCGGGAATGTACGCGTGGAGTTGCATCCCAATCTGGAAGTTCAAACGGTAAAATCCGCGGACGGCAAGTCGCTGAACTTTGAGCGTGACCACCAGAATCCCCTATTTTTGATAGTGACGGTGCCATCGCCGGTAGCAGCCGGCGGCCATCTGTCGCTTACCTTCACTTATACCGGATTGCTCGCCAATGAAGAAAACAGTCCAGTCCCAGGCGTTCGCGCAGCGGTGATCAATCATGATTTCGCGTATCTGCTTCTGCCCTCGCGCTGGTTTCCCCTGACGGATTATCCTTCGAACCGCTATACCGGAGCCTTTCGGCTGAATGTGCCGGCTGCATTTGCTGTGGCGGGTACCGGCAAAGCTTTGGCTCCGACACCAACCGCGGGAAAAAATCCGATTGATGGCGAGCGCATCGTTTATACCTTCGAATGCAAGAACGCGGCACCCAATGGCACCTTTGTAGCCGGAAACCTACAGCTCAATCCTCAGCAGGCGGAAGGCGTAAGCGTGGCTGTTTACGCGCCGCGCTCGGCGTCGGCAAATGCCGGCGACTTTGCCGCTTCAGTGGCGCGCTCCATGACGGTTTTCTCCGACATGTTTGGTCCGCTGCCCGATCCAGCCATGTCCGTGATTCAAATTCCCGACGGCACGTTGCGCGAGTTTGCAGGGCCGGGCGTATTGTTGCTGAGCCAACGCGCGTGGGACCCCAAGTCGAATGACCGCACGATTGCGCGGTTAGTGGCTTCGCAATGGTGGGGCAACGAAGTGCTGCCGGCCTCGCCGAGCGATGTGTGGATCAGCGATGGCCTGGCGCGATATTCGGAAGCGCTTTATGCCGAGCAGAACGCCGGAAGAGAAGCAGGACTGAAGGCCGTTGACGAGTTTGCCGTCGGTGCGCTGATGTTTGAAGATGCCGCGCCCATCGCGCAAGCGGCGCGGCTGGCGCCGTACTCCGCGGATTATCGCTCGGTAGTGATGAACAAGGGCGCGATGATCTTTCACATGGTGCGCGCGCAGATGGGCGATATGGCCTTCAAATCGCTGCTGCACGATTTTTATACCAAGTACGAAGGTAAGAGCGCGCGTATCGATGATTTTGCAACCATGGCGCAACAACATGCCCAAGCCTCGGTCAGGAAAGGCGAAGCGCCGCCGGAACTTCGCGGATTTTTTACGCAATGGCTGAATTCCACGGGCATACCGGAATTTACGGTGGATTATGTGGTTTATCGCACACCCAAAGGATTTCGCATTTCCGGCAAGATCAAACAGCCGCTCGACACGTTTCGCATGCCGGTTGAATTGCGTATCGATACGGAAGGCAATCCGGAATTGAAAACGATTGATGTGATTGGCTCGGAGTCGGACTTCACGGTCGAGACGTTTGGCCGGCCGAAACCTGGGGGAATTCGCGTCGATCCCAACAACCTGATTCTCAAGGCCAGCACCACGTTGCGCGCCCGGGCGGCGGTAGCGCGCGGCGAAGAATTGGCGGAGCAAGGCCGCTATTACGATGCGGTCGCCCAGTACCAGCGGGCTTTGTCTATCCAGCCGAATCGCCCGCTAGCGAATTTCCGGATGGGTGAAGCGTTCTTTTACCAGAAAAATTATCAGGCTTCGGCCAATGCGTTTCGCGAGGCGTTGCAGACTGTGCCGGAGCCTGCTGAGAAGTGGACAGAGGTATGGAGCCACATTTATTTAGGAAAGATTTTTGACTTGCTGGCCCAGCGGGAACGCGCGGTCAACGAATACAGCAAAGCGAGACAGACCAACGACAACACCGGCGGGGCGCAACAGGTCGCTGAGGCATTTCTGAAGAAGGCTTACACGGAAGGCGAAAAAACGGCGGGAGCGCCTGGCGCGGGAGGCACCGCGACTCCTGCGGCTCCCGTGGCAATCCCGCCGCCATCTGAAGGAAACCGCCCAGTGCTAAAAAAGCGCACCGATCCCGCTCAATTTCTGCCCTGATTATTTCGATAGAGCATCGCCGCCCTCTAACGCTTAAACCCGTGCGAACCCAAGTGAGACCATTTGATTCTCTGCGCGTGCTGGGCTCTGCCTTGACTTGCCGCGCAACGCGTCGCAAACTTTGGGCCTATGGCTCACATCTATATGCATTTTGATTTTGCTGACGAGGAAAACGCGCAGGAAGCGCGTCACAAGCTTGACATTTGGAAACAGGCGTTTCGCCTGGATAAAAAACTGCAATATAAATTGGAACGTCCGGAAGAAACTGACGCAGAGGAAGAAGATTCGGCGAGCGGCGACGCTGCGGCCGGCGCAAACGACGCCGATAAACCTAAATCCAAATCAAAATCAAAACACGGTAAGAAAGCAGCACGCGCCGAGGGCGGCTCAGAAAGCAACGGCACTGGCAGCGTATCCCTGTTGGTGCGCCTGTATTTCTCCAGCCACGAAAAATTATCCGAACAGCGTTGGCTGGATCGTATCCCTGCGGAGGAGCCGTTCAAGAGCGCCTCTCCCAAAGTGCTTCGTCAGGGCGAGGCCGGGTTTGAGGAAGCTCTCAAACAATTCAGCGACCTGGATTAACCGCCTAAGTCGGTTCAGAAACGCAAAATTCCGCTATAATTAAGGGTCCGCAGGAGACACCTTCCATCCCTTCGCGAGGTCGGCACGAATGGCGTCACAGACGCGCATCAAAGTTGCCAAGCTTGACTCCCCAAAAATGCACGGCTTGGATCGCGATACTCTCATTCGTCTGTATCGCACCATGTACCTGTCACGGAAGCTGGACGACCG
>Ga0185299_10003609_pt1 | contig 20080 bp, 17 predicted proteins | sample PaiPotPPA55metaG_FD_128002 | JGI IMG/M metagenome (GOLD analysis project Ga0185299, IMG submission 128002) | Iron sulfur acid spring bacterial and archeal communities from Banff, Canada, to study Microbial Dark Matter (Phase II) - Paint Pots PPA... ...
TAGGTCAGGTTCTGTCCGCTCTGTCGCTGGCCACTCGAGAGACAGACGTCACCGGCTGGTATAAGACGCCGTCGATCGTAGGAGTGATGTTCACGGAAATCAGCCTAGACGAGCGGGGCTCAATTCTTAGCACGGTGATGAGTCGCGTCAGCGAGACACTTCGACACAGCCTTACCCTGCAGAGTTTCAGCCAGATCGGCATTTCCATGCATGTGTTTCCCGAGGATTGGAATCAGGACACTTCCCAAGGCAATCCGACTCTGTATCCCGATCTTGTGCATCGCCATGAAACACAGAGCGCTGCACGCACCATCAAGAGACTGATGGATATCGTTGGAGGCGCCGCAGCGCTGTTGTTCCTGGCTCCGATTTTTCTTCTGGTCGCTTTGCTGGTCAAGCTGGGTTCCAAGGGACCGATTTTCTTCAAGCAAGAGCGTCTCGGCCATTTGGGCAAGCCCTTCACTTTTCTGAAGTTCCGATCGATGTACGTGAATAACGATCACAAGATCCATCAGACGTTCATTAAACGGGTCATCAAAGGTGAACACGATGGAAGATCAGAGGACGGGAGCAAGGCAGTTTACAAGATGACGAATGATCCGAGGATCACGCGGATTGGACGGCTTATCCGACGGACGAGCCTCGACGAGCTCCCGCAGTTTATCAACGTCCTTAAAGGTGAGATGTCTCTGGTTGGCCCGAGGCCACCGATCGCGTACGAATGCGAAGTGTATGACATCTGGCATCGCCGACGCGTTCTGGAAGTAAAGCCCGGCATCACCGGTCTGTGGCAAGTAAAAGGTCGCAGCCGCGTGCGCTTTGACGAAATGGTGCGGCTCGACCTGCAATACGCTCGAAACTGGTCTTTATGGCTCGACATAAAGATTCTGTTGCAAACCCCTGGAGCTTTGTTCAGCGATGATGCTTTTTAGTCGAGCGATCAGTATGGAAATGATCGAACAAATTTCGAGGCCAGAAGGGTTGGTCGTAGACCGGCAGCCACAAGTAGCTAAGAAGGGTGATTCATACGAGCTATGTCTTTGACCGAGTCTCTAGACGATATCGAAAACACATCGGCAGCCCCTCCGATCTTAGTTCATCGCTTCGAGCCGCTCGAGGATTGTCGCTGGGAAGAATTCGTGCGGCGGCATCCCCGCTCCTCCGTCTTTCATTCCTCGGCATGGCTAGAAGCGCTTTCGCGCACCTACGGATATAAGCCAATCGCCTACACAACATCTCCGCAGGGGCAGGAACTTAAGAACGCCATAGTCTTTTGCCGTATTGAAAGTTGGCTGACGGGCCGACGACTAGTGTCGCTTCCATTTTCCGATCATTGCGAGCCACTGGTGGACACAAAACAAGATCTGGAGGCGCTCTCTGGGGCGCTCGAGCAGGAGGTTCGGCGAGAGCAATGGCGGTATTTGGAACTCCGTCCTTTGGGGAATTTCGACATCACCAACTCCCTCCATCATTCGACCTTGGCGTATAGTTTCCATCGGCTTGACTTAGACAGCGACTTGGTAACGCTTTTCAAAAACCTCCACAAGAGCTCGATACAAAGAAAAATTCGCAGAGCAGAACGCGAGGGTCTGAGGTACGTCGAAGGATCCAGCGAAACACTGTTAGATCATTTCGTTGGTCTCTTCACGCTGACACGCAAACGTCATGGGCTGCCGCCCCCGCCGCGGAAATGGTTCGAGAATCTTCTGGATTGTTTTGGGGAAAGGTTGAAGATCAGAGTAGCGTTCACGAATGAGCAGTTGGCCGCCGCAATGCTGACCATCCATCACAAGGACACCATGTTTTACAAGTACGGCTGCTCCAGTGCTCGCTACAACAAGCTTGGGAGTATGCATTTGCTTTACTGGCGAGCGATTCATGACGCCAAAAGCCTGGGCTGCCGTTTTTTTGATTTCGGACGCACTGATGCCGATCAGCAAGGCCTCATCACCTTTAAGAACCGCTGGGGTGCGACTGAGTCGATTATTAACTACTCACGGTATGGCGCGAGAGATAACGCAACGCATTTTCTAGACCTGAACAACGCAAGCGGGAAGTCGGGTGCGGCAAAGTATGTGCTGGAGCACTTGCCTCTACCCCTACTTTCCGTAACGGGGCGAGTTCTGTACAGGCATAGCGCATGAAACACCTCAAACCTTGTTATCCTTGCCTTACGAAGTCTCCCGCCAACCTCGTCAGTGGGAAGTACGCTATTTATCCCGGGGTCTAGATATGAAAGCCGAATTAAGACCGCAATTGGGGCCGACATCTCGGGAACAGTTTGAGCTAAGAGGTGTTTCGGTTGTCATTGTCGTTTGGAATGCCCAGAAATATGTCTTGGAGTGTCTCGGATCATTGCGGGAGCATTGCAGCGATGTTTATACCGAAGTGATCGTGGTTGACAACAGTTCGACTGATGGGACGCCGGACATGGTCGCCGAACTGTTTCCGGAGTTTAAGTTGATTCGAAATCAGGAAAACTTGGGATTCGCCAGAGCCAACAATATAGGAATAGCGGCGAGTTCCGGGGATTTCGTCTGCCTGGTGAACTCAGACGTAAAGTTTATAGATGATTGTATCTCGCCCATGCTTAATTACCTTCTCGATAATGCCGGCGTAGCAATGATCGGTCCGAAAATGCTGTCTGCGGAAGGTGAAGTGAGGCGGTCTACCATGCGCTTTCCGACACCTTGGAGCGGGTTCTGCCGGGCTCTTGGCCTGGATAAGCTATTCAAGCGTTCTCGCCTGTTTGGTGGTTTCATGATGTCTGACTTCGATCATCAGACAACCATGCCCGTTGAAGTGTTGAATGGATGGTTCGTAATTGCGCGACGAGATGCTATCCAACGTGTCGGAACCCTCGATCCTCAATTCTTCATGTATGGAGAAGATATCGATTGGTGTTACCGGTTTCGACAGGCAGGAAAGCAGATTGTCTTCTTTTGCGGCTCTGGCGCAATTCATTATGGGGGAGCGAGCTCGTCAAACGCTCCGATCCGCTTCTCTCAGGAGATGTCTTACGCCAATTTGCAACTGTGGCAAAAACATCGCGGCTGGCTTGGAGCCACAGCGTTTCTTGGCATTCTTGGCATTCATCATTCTCTTCGAGTGTTGGGGTGGACGTGCACCTATTTATTTCGGCCCTCACAAAGGCCCGACGCTCGTTTTAAGATTGAGAGAAGTATCGCCGTGCTCCGATGGCTGACCACCGCGAAAAGTCGAACCTCGACCAAGTTAGCCTAATCAGGCGCCGGCCGGGAATGCCGAGCAGCGTAATTAACAAAGCAAATATAAAGCAAATATTATGACGTTCCGATCGCATCTTGGAGTGCTTCGTCGCAAGGTGCTGTGCTCGCTGTACCGCCGAACAGTTTCGTTGGGAGATCTTGGGCCGATCATTACCTTCTCCTTCGACGACTTTCCGCGCACCGCTTATGCGGCGGGAGGCTCGATTCTGGAACGCTACGGCGCTCATGGGACCTACTACGTAGCAGCTGGGCTCATGAACAGCAACGAACTTGGTGGCCAGTTTCATGCCGATGATCTTCATTCCTTGCTGGACAAAGGCCACGAACTGGGGAGCCAGACCTTCCGCCACAGTTCGTCCCGTTGTGTGCCCCTGGCTGCATTCCGGGACGATGTCGAGAAGGGCAGAGGGGCACTACGAGATCTAACCGGAACGGATCCAACCAACTTCGCATACCCATACGGTCATGCCACACTGAGATCAAAAAAAGAACTGGGACCGACTCTCACCAGTTCCAGAAGCAATTTTCCGGGGTTCAACGGGCCCGACGTTGATCTGAATCTGCTCAAGGCGAACCGGCTGTACGGCGATATCGATCAATCGACATCGGCGGAAAAACTAATCCTGGAAAATGCAGCCCGGAAGAGCTGGCTAATCTTCTACACGCACGACGTACGGGCCAACCCCTCGCCCTACGGCTGTACACCTGCATTATTCGAATCTCTCGTATCCTTCGCCGCACACAACGGCAGCCGGATTCTCACCGTCCGGGACGTGCTCGCGGAGCTCGGGGTCCAAAATGGGCATGCGAAAGATCAAGTCCACTTCGGGGTTCCGGTGTGATTTAAGCGCATGAGGGTTCATGTACTTCTGGTCCCTTGGCCAGTTTCTTTGGGCGGTATACCTGCGGATAGTCTTGCAATCAGCAAGCAACCGACATTCGGGCCCTGGATGCGCGCGGCATCGTGAATTCAGTAAGAATAACGCGGGGGAAGCTTGGGAGGCAGTTAAGAAGTTCGGTCTTGACCAGTATTTCCTTTATCCACAGATTTCCTGGGGTCCGAAAAGCCAGGCAATTCGGGCAATCGCCAAACAATTAAACATCGGCTTGGAAAGCGTGGTGTTCATCGACGATTCACGCTTCGAACGAGAGACGTTGCCGGCCGAAGCATACACTACGCTGCTTCGGCGTAAAGAATTCGACGTACCGGTTACGGAAGAGAGCAAGGATCGCCGCAAGCTCTATCAGCTTGAGATGGATCGCCAGACGGTGGCGAAAAGCTTTAGTGACGACTACTTGGCTTTTCTCCGCCATTGCCAGATCCAGCTGACCGTTCGTCGGATGAATGAAGAGAACTTGGAACGGGTTCACGAGTTGACGCAACGTACGAATCAGATGAATTTCTCGGGAAATCGCTACGATCGCGAGGTTCTTCGCACGTTGTTGAAGAACCCCGATCTGGACACCTTTGTCCTGAGTTGCGAAGACCGGTTCGGCAGTTACGGCGTCATCGGATTCTCTATCGTTGACCGGCGCAAGCCACTCATGACGGATTTGATGTTCAGTTGCCGAATTCAGTCCAAGCGCATTGAGCATACATTTTTGGCCTACCTGATCCGCAAATACGTGACCGAGACAGGTAAAGACTTCTACGCGACTTATCGCCGGACACCGCGAAACAGCCAGTCGGGACAGGTCTTCGCAGACCTTTGTATGGAAGAAGTCGAAATACGGAATGGTACTTCCCTCCTGCGATTTCCGCTCAGCAAAGATGTGCCAGATGACCGAGTCGTTACCGTCTCCGTTATTGATACTGTATAGTGACGGGTACAATGCAGCGTATGTTTCGATCTCCTTACCGGCAAGATGAGCGCCCAGGCTGCTAAGGCCTTCATCTCTTGCATGCCTGGCAAGAATTGTTTCCAAGGGTCGGGCAGATCCTATATGGCCATGTTCGTGTAATTCGTTCGCCAATCCAAGAGCATTGAAATCTGGTCCGTTGCAGTTATGAATGCAAACATTTGAACAAAGGTTACCAATCGCGGGTAGCAATTCACCGTTACGGAACGCTGCCGCTTTCCAAAGTTAAAGATGCGGTGTTTCTGGCTTTTGCGAAAAAAGGACGATCCAAATAATCATGAAAATCTCAGTGATCGGCGCTGGCTACGTAGGGCTAACGACGGCAGCCTGTTTAGCACAGATCGGACATCATGTGTTTTGCAGTGACTGTGATGTCTTAAAACTCAACAAACTCCAGAATGGCAAAATACCAATCTTCGAACCGAATCTCCAAGAAATTGTGGTACGCCAAGGTCGCGCTGGGCGGTTGCTATTCGGTTCGACCGCGGAGGCTATCAATCACGCTGAAGTAATCTTTATCTGCGTGGGAACGCCACCTTTGCCGAATGGAGATGCAGACCTCTCATCCATTGAGGAGGTGGCCCAGGTTATCGCAAAACAAGCACGCGGATACCGGCTCGTCATTGAAAAGAGCACGGTGCCGGTCCAGACCGGAGGGCAGCTAAGAAAGCACCTTTCGGTACACGGCGCAACCACGCTAGAACTTGATGTTGCGTCCAATCCCGAGTTCTTGCGGGAAGGGTCGGCCGTTGACGATTTTCTTCATCCAGATCGGATCGTTATAGGTGTGGATTCCAAGCGTGCAGCCGATATGCTTATGGAGATATATGAGCCCATTGTGAAAGGGACCTTTCAATGTCCTCTGCACTCGGTGTGCGAGCGAGCAGGGACGCCACAGTTGCTCATCACTGACACCAATTCCGCCGAACTGATTAAACATGCATCAAATTCATTTCTCGCGATGAAGATATCTTTCATCAACATGGTCTCGAACTTGTGCGAAGTGGTCGGCGCTGACGTAACTAAAGTTGCCGAAGGAATGGGACTGGATCCGCGAATCGGACCGGCTTTCCTTAATCCAGGGATTGGTTTCGGAGGGTTCTGTTTTCCAAAGGACGTTCAAGCGTTTATCAGAATTGCTGAAAAGTCTGGTTGTAATTTCTCGTTATTAAGGGAGGTCGAGAAAATCAATCAATCTCGAATCACACACTTCGTGGATACCATCCGCGAAGAGCTGTGGACGATACGCGGGAAGAAATTGGCAGTATGGGGACTCGCCTTCAAACCGAATACCGATGACATCCGGTTTGCGCCTTCGATCGCTCTCATACGGATGCTGATGGATGAAGGGGCGGTCATAAGAGCTTACGATCCTCAGGCTACGGAAAAAGCTCGGGAACTTCTACCCATGATCAAATATAGCGCAAATCCGTATGAAGCTGCGGAGGGGGCAGACGCGATTTTGATTGTTACGGAATGGGCAGCCTTCGGTGCCCTTGATTGGGGTCGTCTTTTGTCTTTGGTGGAGCGCCCTCTTCTGATAGACGGAAGGAACATGTTCGATGCGGAGAAAGTTACATCGCAAGGATTTCATTACGTTAGCATTGGACGTTCGCGCAAGGGCCCTGCGACCAAGACGATTGCTAACGATTTTCAGAAGCCGGATAGACTAGTCTCTGCATTGTCCGATCCAACTGCGTGAGGGCAGGGCCTCAAGGAGGGTTTGGCGCGCCCTCCGGAGAGTTCTACGAGACTATTGTGACTCCTTAGTGCAAACTCCGAAGTTTTCGATCGTGATCACGGCGCGATTTTCTGCTGGTGCGTCTTATGCTGCAGGGCATGTACTCTCGAGTCCAACTTTTGAGGAGGAAGCAACGCTTTACTGGTCCCACCGCGAGTCTCCGGCGGAATAGACTGGTTATCGCCAAGCACGAAAATGAGTATAAGATCCCACTTAGGAGCCCTGCGTAGCAGTATCGTATGTTCCCTCTATCGGCGTACCATACCGCTGGGGAGCGACGGTCCCATCGTATCTTTTTCCTTCGATGACTTTCCGCGTACGGCCAGCTTGGTGGGCGGCCAAATTCTGGAGAAATTCGGGGCTCGCGGGACCTACTACGTTGCATTCGGGCTCATGAACAGATGCGACGAATTGGGTGAACAATTCCACTCCGAAGACCTCGATTCACTGGTAGAAAACGGTCACGAGTTGGGCAGCCCACCTTCGGACACAGTTCCAGCCGGTTCGTGTCTTTAGGCCTTTTTCAGGAGGACGCTCAGAAAGGAAGGAGCGCTCTTGAAAAGTTAACCGGCGTGGATTTCACAAATTTTGCCTATCCCTACGGTCATGTCACGTTACGCGCTAAGAGAGTGTTGGGAACAGGCTTCACAAGTTCCAGAAGCAGTATCCCGGGGTTCAATGGCCCTGACGTCGATCTGAACCTGCTTAAGGCGAATCGCCTATATGGAGGGGTAGACCAGGTCAAGTCGCCGCAGGACTTGATTCGCGAGAACGTAAGAAGAAAAAGTTGGCTGATTTTTTATACACTTGATGTGCGGCAAAAACGTCAGTGAACGGTTGTACGCCGGAGCTATTCGAGTCGACGGTATCTTTATGCAGCGCGCTCCGGTAGCCGGATTCTCACTGTCCAGTCGGTCCTGGCAGAATTAGGCATTTCTAGCGAAACCCACAAGGAGCCCGTTCCTATGGCGGACTTTCTGTGACCTTAGAACAGCGTCTCCTTCGTTTTTGGGACTAAAAGCCTTTGGGAGGGGGGCATGCACTTCAGTGTCTTGGCTAGCCCTTGTGACTCGGTTTACGCTGTGAGCTGACCAGCAATCAGGCCACAGAATCCTATCGGGGTCCTAATGATCAGTTTATTTCGCTTCGCCCTCCTAACTCTGGCGATCAGCTTGATGATTTCCGGAATCGCTTCTGCCGCAGGCGCGGGAAGTTGCTCGAATTTTGCGGCAGGCTCTTGCCCAGCCAGCATCCCACATGGCGTGACGTCTTTCTATTTCATCGATTATGCCAGCGGGAGCGACTCAAACTCAGGCACATCGGAGTCGGCCCCTTGGCAGCACCTGCCGACATGCGCGAATGCCACCGGATCCGCAGCGGCGCACACTCCTGGCCCTGGCGAAGGATGGATACTCAAGGGCGGCGTAACCATTGACTATCACTGCTGGCCTGCAAATCTGCCTTGGGGTGGCGCAAGCGGTGCGCTGGACTACATAGGCCCAGACCCGGGCTGGTACACGGGAACATCGTGGTCGAGGCCGATCTTCAGTGGCGGTGCGGGAAGCTTGAATGCCGACAGTATCGGCGGAGAGCTTTTGAACGACAGTAAGCATCACGCTAGTTACCTAGTGCTCGATAACATCGAATTCACTGGATTCTACTGGAGCAGTTCCAATAAGTGCTTTGTGCAGTCCGAAACGTGCGGGTATGTTTCGACCTACATGGGCCTGAGCGTTCCCGGCTCCCCAGATGTGGCTTGGGAGTTCAAGAACATCTACGCCCATAACATTACGCACGCTTCTAACGTTGCGGATCAGGCCCCATACGGGCTTTTCTGGATGCCGAGAGATGCAGCTTCCAGTTGGCATGATAGCGTTATTGACAACTCTGATGGCGGTCATGATTGCTGCGGAGGAGTTTTCACAGCCAACATCTACAACGCCTATTTCAAAGGGTTGAACAACTCAGTCTACAACCCGTCCACTCCAAGCACTCAGGAGACGATTTTCTTGCTCCACGACTTCACAATCGTAGATTCGGTAAACACGTTTTCAAGTGTTTCTCCGACTCCGCACGGAAACTGTATTCATCTCTTCGGCGACAATCCCGTTACTTTCACGGAACTGATCTACAACGGGCGCATTGATTGCCCTGCAGAACAAGCCGAGACGATGGAGATTGAAGAGGACGCGGCGACGTTATATGCCTACAATTTGGTGGTGACGAACGAGGGCCAACCGAACGGCTTCGATACAAGTTTCTTTTCGTCCTCCAGTTTGGGCGGTACCTATCACTACTTCGACATCACAGAAGAATGCGGAACTCAGGGTGGAACCTTTGGCCCGTATCCATGTTTCGCGCTACGCGGCTCTCCGGCGGTGGCCGAATACAACATGTTCGGCATTGCAGCGAACGGTGGAGACGGGCCAACAAATTCGTTGGTTTGCGAGTTGACGGGTTGCGGTGATCTTACTGGGAACTTTACTGGGACATTCACCTCAGCACCCACCAGCACCATCGTGTGCGGGTCTTCTACGACAAAGAATTTTGGCGGGAATGTTATTTGCGCGCCGATCGGCAGCGGCGACGGAACTGGCAATCTCAATATCAATCAGACGTATCCTTACGCTCCGCTCGACTCAACTGCTGCGGCGACAGTTGGAACTGCCGGCGCAACAACCCTACGCTCGTATTGCTCTACCATCTCCGGGATTAACGCAGCAGCCGGAGCAGCTTGTCTGAGTGATACAACGTTAGGAGTAAGCTACAACACATCGAATCACTCTACCTCGTGGCCCGCGAGAACACCACTCCCCCACCCGTCCTCGGGAAACTGGGAAATTGGTGCGTACGAGCCTCCGAGCGGGACGCCGCCGCCGCAGCCTCCAACTGGCCTTACTGCGGTGGTGCAATAGCAAACACACAAGAACATTCCTCTGACATTCATGGGTAAGAGACCACTCAATCTTCTGCTAATCACAGCGGGCTGTGGAAGCAGTGCCGTAGGGGAGGCGTGGAGTTCCTTCCAGTGGGTCAGCCGAATGGCACGACGCCACAACGTCACGCTCTTGACGTATCGAAATAGCCATAGCCCGTCGACAGCTTCAGAGTTGCCAGGAACGCGAGTCATTGAATGGCATGATCTCCCACTGTTCGAAAGGTGGACACGCTTCAATGCCATGCTGAAGCCTGGCTATGTAGGGTTTTACCTCCGTGCACGCAAATGGCTCAGGAATTGTCTCCAGTCCGGTGAGAAATTCGATCTGGTACATCAGATCTCGCCTTTGGCCCTCCGCTACCCGAGCCCCGCAGCTGGCCTTGGGGTGCCGCTTGTCATTGGACCACTGGGAGGAAGTCTTGAAAATCCCGAAGAGTTTGGCACAGAGCTTCGCGGAGGTGCTTGGTATACGAAGCTCCGGTTCATGGATAAATGGCGCCTGAGGTACGATCCCGTACTACGCCACAGTTACACTAGCGCTGACTGCATTGTTTGCGTAGCTCCTTATGTTAAGACGTTGCTGGGGGATTTGCCATCCCATGGGGTTGAGTTCATGAGCGAGACGGGAGTCGCGGATCTTCCTCCGCCACGGGGTTCGGCTAGACCAGACGCAGGCAAACTCAAATTATTGTTCGTGGGCCGCGTCATTCGATCCAAGGGCGTCAGAGACGCGATCCGGGCCATTGCCAGACTTAAGGATGTCGACGGTTTGTCGCTTGATGTTGTGGGCGACGGTGAGGACATGGCTGCATGCAGGAATGAGGCACAACAGCTAGGCGTGAGTGAGAGAGTCATATTTCACGGTCGGCGGCCACGGAGCGAGGTCGATGTGTTTTACGCTCGTGCAGACCTGTTCGTTTTTCCCAGCTTTCGCGAGCCGAGCGGCAACGCCGTAATCGAGGCGATGAGCCATGGCCTTCCCATGATAGTGGCGGACCGCGGCGGTCCGGGATTCGTTGTCGACGACACATGTGGTTTCCGTGTCCCTGTCGTTGACCCCAACCAGTTTGCTACCGCACTTGCGGCCAACATCCGCAAGTTGGCTGAGGAACCTGACCTACTTGAAGCCATGGGTCTAGCCGCCCGAGAAAAGATAAGACAGCAGTTCCTGTGGGACGCCAAGGTTGACCGAATGAACGCGGTTTACTACAGTCTGTTGGAGAAGCGCGAAACATCAGATCTACCCTCCCCAGTCGGGTCTCCGGTCGAGGCGCATGCCCAATAGAGCTCAGCTGAAGCGTCTGGGCAGAAATGGGGGCTGGTCATTTGGAATGCTTTTACCGTGTCACGAACTACGTCGCGTCCATGTGACGATCCAGGCGACAGGGTAAGGTCACGCTCGATGCGGACGTACATGTCCCTTCCCAGTTCGAGCTTACGCTTGGACCTGCCCTTTCGGCCCCTTGCGATGCTCAGATGGCCTCCGTATTCTGAAGATCGTTTATGATCTTCTGACAGGAGCTTCTATGGGCCGGGTTTTTCTTAGCACTGTTCTCGCGTCGGCGATCCTATTGCCACTTTCGGCATTCGCGCTACCCTCCAATTGCACGGTAGGAACGAATGTCTACTACATTTCTCGGTCGGGCTCGGATTCGAGCACCCAAGCACAAGCCAAAAGCAAATCAACGGCGTGGCAGCACGCTCCCTACATGCATAGCTTTACGGGAACATATTCGCACACAGCCGGAGACTGCTTCGTCTTTCGCGGCAATGACACGTGGGACGTCGGGACCACCGATTATTTTGTGGTCTCTAACGGCGGGTCCAGCGGCAACGCAGATTACTACGGCGTCGATCAGACTTGGTTCTCGGGAAGCGCGTGGAACCGGCCCATCTTAGACATCCAGAGTTCCTACCCCAACGCCGATGCCTATAGTAATGCGACGGTGTTTTTGATGAACGCGGCCTACGTTACATTCGATTACTTCGAGATCATCAACGCGGCTTGCCGAGTGACGCCGACTCAGACCAACCTAACCGAATTCGCTACGTCTGGGCATGATTACATCACTGTAAGTAACAGTTACTTTCATAAATTCAATGCGCAGTCAGGAGGTTGTGGCAGCGGCAAGGTCACTAACGGGAACGCCTCGGGGAACAACTTTGCGATCTGGCTGTATATGAGCGTCAACTATGATGGCGGCCACGGCTCGTTCGATCACAACGTGGTGGACGGAACGGACGGCACGGGAGAGAAGGGCTACGAAACGATTGCGATGGACCCCGGCACCGCTGCCATCCCGAGCTACAACGTGATCCACGATGTCTGCTCCGGCGTGGCGGGGCTGATGAATCTCGTTCACGACAACCTGATCTACAACTTCGGCTACAACGCAAACCCGACTGGCTTCGATTGCAACAAGACAGGCGTTCACGCGCACGCCATCCGCACGCAGTCAGACGCCACCGTCTACAACAACGTCGTCCATGACGTAAACGATGGCGTCATCAAGACGAATCCGACCAGCGGTACGATGTATTACATCTTCAACAACGTTGCCTACAACATCGGTTATCCCGGATTCGCCTGGTATTTGATTGATCTTTGCGATAACGGCAGCGGTGCTTGCTCAAATGGAAAGGTGACAGTCTGGAATAACACCTTGCAATGCGTGCAGAACAGCGGCGCTTCCTCGGCGTGCTTCCGTCTCGAAAATGCCGTAAATACGCTTACCCTCGGGAACGAACACCATATCGGACTGGACAACTCAGGATCGCTCACCGGAACCAGCAATGCAAGCACTTACAATTTCACGCCTGCGCAGAGTCTCTTCCAGACGGCGGCACAGGCCACATCTGCGGGTTACACTGTTTCTAATCAATACGCTCCAACGGCTTCTAATAGTCCAACAGTAGGAATAGCGGCGAACGAGACTTCCTCGTGGCCCATCGGGAGCACGAACGATACGTCACGTGGATGTTATCAAGGGACGGTAAATGGAGCAGTCCAAGTTGTATGTCCGGGGTACTCCAATAATCCCCGGCCTGGCTCGGGAGCGGGACTTTGGGCGGCTGGGGCCTATGAGGCTCCTGGTTCGGCCGTTGCTGTAAATCCTCCCACAGGTCTTACGGCAACGGTTCAGTAGGTATTCTTTCCTTTCTCAACCGCGCGGGTGGTCCAACATTCCTGACGGCCCGCGCTACATTTTTCAACGCTTGGTTAGATCTTAATGAGTCCTCAACAGGGGCCGCAGAACTTAAAATTTGGTGGGGGCGTGTCGGAGACCGTCCTGAACCCTGCAGTCCTGCTCGTGATTCTCATAACGGGAGCTTTGGTCTGCTTTTGGCCGCGACGGAGAGCGATGGTTCCGTTTCTGCTGGCATCCATTCTCATCCCTGCGGACCAGGTCCTTGTCATCGGGTCATTACATTTTCCCATGCTGCGCCTTCTGGTTCTGTTCGGGGTCATTCGAATGATCAAAGAGAAGGCCTCCTCGAAGGCGAGGATATTCAGCGGCGGGATAAACAAGATTGATTGGACCGTCATTCTGTCGGCCATTTTCGTAGCCATGAATGGAGTCCTGTTATTTCGGGATTCCGGAGCTCTTATTAATCAACTTGGTGTTCTCTATACGATCTTCGGCGTCTACTTCCTATTGCGATACCTGATTCGAGACGAAGAAGATGTGGTGCGGACGATTCAAACACTCGCGTGTATTGCAGCCATGGTTGCCGCAGTCATGACGTACGAAGTTGGGACCGGGCACAATCCCTACGCTCTACTTGGCGGAGCACGAGCTTCGGGTTATGCATCCCTAGTATTACGTGACGATAAAGTTCGAGCCCAGGGCCCTTTTGCTCACTCCATCTTGGCTGGAACCTTTGGCGCCGTCTTGGTGCCTTTATTCGTGGCGCTTTGGTGGAAGGGCAAAAAGCATCGAAAGATTGCGGCGATGGGAATATTCGCGGCGACCGTCATCACTCTCGCTTGTAACTCCAGCACCCCAGTGTTGGGATATGCGGCTGGCGTGCTAGCTCTTTGCTTGTGGCCGGCGCGCCAATGGATGCAGATCATGCGTTGGGGCCTGGTTCTCACCCTGGTTGCACTTCATTTAGTGATGAAGGCGCCAGTTTGGCACTTGATCGCCAGCATCGATATCACTGGCGGTTCGTCTGGGTTTCACAGATTCATGCTGATCGATCAGTGTATTCACCACTTCAGTGATTGGTGCCTCATTGGCGTAAAGGACACCAGCGTTTGGGGCTGGGACATGTGGGACACGGCCAATCAGTACGTTGGCTTATGCGAAAACTCCGGACTGTTCCCTTTCCTCTTGTTTGTGGCAGTGCTGGTTTATGGATTCAAGTACCTGGGACGGGCACGCCGCGCCGCAGGAAAAGATAGGAAAGGAGCACTTTTCATTTGGGCCTTGGGATCTGCATTGTTTGCGAACGTGGTTGCGTTCATTGGGATTTCTTATTGGGATCAAACCATTGTGGGATGGTACGCGCTGCTGGCCATGATCCCCGCAGCGGCTGCAGCCTGCCGGAAAAGAGAGCCGAAGTTCGAGGTTCCTTCGCAGAGCGCTGACTGGACCCCAGAACTCAAAGAAGAAATGGCCCGTCAGTAAAGGCGCTATCCGGTGCTTTAGCATAAATGAAATCAATATCCTCCAATCAGGTTCAAATTGGCAATCTTGCCCGCACGATCGGGCGGAACACTGTTTTCGGCGTGATTTCCAGATTTACCCAGGTCGCAACGCGGCTGGTGACGATTCCGATCGTAATTTCTCATCTTGGCCTAGGGGGCTACGGAATTTGGTCGATCATCATGACGGCCGCGGCTTACATGCGCTTCGGCAGCCTAGGCGTCAAGTCAGCGTTCCAGAAATATGTTGCGGAAGCCACGGGCAACGGGAATTTCGAGATTACGAACAAGCTGCTCAGCACCGGTTGTGCGGCTATGCTCGTGCTTTCGGTTGCGGTCTTGATCCCTGTTGCGTGGTTCTCGACCGCACTGGCGCGGGTAGCGGGAGTGCCACCTGAGTTCCTGCATTCTGCGGCTGGGGCAACATCCGTACTCGCATTGATCATGGTTTTGTCGAATGTGGGTGCCGTTTACGAAGCGATTGTGATGGGCGGTCATCGGATTGACCTGGCGAGGAACTTTGCCACTGCATTCACCGTGGCTGAAGCATTGGTGATTGTCATTCTTCTGCATTTAGGCTACGGGCTCTTTGCCATGGCATCGGTAATGGCTGCCTCGGAAGTCGGATTTGTGCTCTGTTGTTATTTCAGTTCGAGGCGAATCCTGCCACAAATCCGCGTCAGTAGAGTGTTCGTGACCAAGGGTGTAGTCCGGGAGCTGATTCGATTTGCCGGAAGCTATCAACTTGTGAACGTCCTAGAGGTGCTTTATGGTTCTATTCTCCCCGTAGCAATACTAAGGGTTTTTGGGGCCGATGCATCGGGCATCTACGCACTAGCCATCAGGCTAGTTGGGTCGGCAGTGATGCTGTCAGATGCCTTACTGCTGCCAATCCTTTCCGGGGGGGCAATGATCCATGCCTCAGGCTCTGACGAAGAGATGCGGAAGCTGATTGCCAAGTCATTCAAAATAACCTTGGGCTTGTGCCTGTTTCCGCTAGGTTTCATTGCTGTTTTCGGGCCAAAAATGGTGTTCGCATGGACCGGCCAAACCAATCCGTCATTACCTGTTGCACTGTGGCTGGTGTGTGCCGCTGGCTTCTTTCAAGCGTTCTCCATACTAGGATTGGTGTTGTACAGGACCTCGGGAAAAGCGCTCCTCGACAATATACGACAGGTCCTACGAATTGTGTGCTTATTCTCGATTGCGATATTTGCGCGGCAGTGGGGCTTCCTTAACGTTCTGACAGGATTGGCTGTGACTGAGTTCATCGGCATGGTATTCATGCTGTTCGCGATTACCAAGACTTTTCAAGCATTTCGTCCGAAGTCCTTGCTCCCCGATGGCTTGAAACTGAGTGCAGCGGCGGTGGTGGTTTTAGTGGCTGGTGCAATCGCTACGCGGACGCCACTCCCAACTGTTTCAAGTGCTCGATTGCAGGCCCTCCTGGAGTTGGGGAAAGTTTCCTTTGGATGTCTTCTGGCTTTCTGGCCAGCGCTCTGGCTTACCAAGTCCATCACTAGTGGGGAGGGGAAAGCGATAATGAGTATCTTCCTTCCTCGAAGGATGGGAGCTGGGCAGGGTAGCGCAGAAGGTCTCAGCTAGCCGATATGCATACGGCAAAAGAGAACATCCTCGCGGTTCGCGAGGATCCACTAGCGCTGATTCCGTGGATTGCAACCAAGCTCAACAGCATCTGGCTAAGGCGCACTTATCGTTTCGCTGAATTCGGCCGGGGCGTAATTGTTCACTGCTCATGCGAGATAAGAAGGTCGGTCTCACCAGATATCAAGCTCGGCGATAACGTCCACTTGGCCCCCGATGTCTGGATCAATGTCGTTGGGGGCTCACAAGACACTGAGCCGAAGATTGTAATTGGAAGCGGATCCGGAATCGGGAGGCGTTCAACAATATCTGCGAGGAACAGGATTGTCTTGGAAGCAGACGTGCTGTTGGCGCCTTCAGTCTTGATCATGGACCACAACCATGAGTTCTCCGACATTGCGAAGCCAATTCATGCGCAGGGCGTCACGAGCGGCGGGCGGATCTTTATCGGGCGGAACTGCTGGCTCGGACATGGTGCCGTGGTCGTGTGTAACCGTGGTGAACTGAACCTTGGGCGCAACAGTGTTGTAGGTGCGAATTCGGTCGTGACCCGAAGCTTCCCTGCATTTAGCATAATTGCTGGCAGCCCGGCGAGGCTTATCAAAACGTATGACCATCAAAGTAAGAAATGGGTGAAATCGAATGGCTAACACACTCGAGGTTATGACCGCTGTGAAGATAGAGAATACAACTCGTGCAACCTGCGAGCGACCTGAAACGTGTCCGATCTGCGGCGGTGGGCGGGTCGCTGAATTTCTCGTGGCGCCAGATAGGTTCCACTTGCGCAAGGAGTTGTATCGACTAGTTCGCTGTTCGTCCTGCAACGCCGTGTGGCTTGCTACTCCGCCAAAGGCGGAAGAAATGGGGCTTCATTACACTGAGGACTACCACAAAGGCATCATGGCCGGGGGTGAGGCGGCTGTCGCTAGCCGGTGGAAATATCCCCGACGGCGCATTGCCCTGCATAAGCAGGGAGGGGCAATTCTCGACATCGGTTGCTCTTCCGGCGGATTCCTGAGCACGATGAAGGGGCCTTCCTGGGATCTTTATGGCATCGAGATGGAGCAGTCTACGGCGGAAAGAGCAAGAGCAAATACCGGAGCCAACATATTCGTGGGCGACGCGGTCGCCGCGCCGTTCTTGCCTTCCACTTTTGATGTCATTACTTCCTTCGATGTTCTCGAGCACGTGTACTCTCCTCGGACATTTCTGACGAAGGTGTTCGAATGGTTGAAACCGGGGGGAATCTACTACGCAATGATGCCCAACATCGATTCGTGGGAAGCCAGGCTGTTCAGAACGCATTGGTACGGACTGGAACTTCCTCGGCACTTATTTCACTTCTCACCCCGTTCGCTCAGATACCTCATGACTGAACTCAGCTTCGAAGAGGTATGCGTAAAGACACCGGCAGAGTCGTATATGCAGCGTAGCGTGGGATATATTTTTTCCAGCTTGCTCGAAAAACTCGGTTGTGCGGCAATGCCCCAAGCAACACTGAGGACGCGAAGCGTCCCGCGAAAGGCATTCAACAAGGCGATGCGGTTGGCGGTTGCCGAACCATTTGCCCAGATTGCTGCGATCGCAGGTGCTGGGCCAAGCATGGAGGCGGTATTCAGGAAGCCGACGGAGCCTCGTGGTCCGCAGGGTCTGTCTCGCCTATAGACAAGGCTCGTGTGCCCAAAATATTCCAATGATTTCCGTTATTATTCCTGCCCACAATGAGAGTTCGGTGATCGCCCGAACGTTGAGAGCGATGACCGACGGCGCTGCCGCGGGTGAACTGGATGTTATCGTTGTTTGTAATGGATGCACGGATGACACCGCATCAGTGGCGCGGCGGTTTAACCCTTCGGTTCGTGTCATAGAGACAGATATTGCAAGTAAGACGCACGCCTTAAATCTGGGCGACGAGGCCGCCAAGTTCTTCCCCCGGGTCTACGCAGACGCGGACATACTGATTACTGTGAAGACGATTCGCACTTTGGCGCTTCGGCTGGAGCGACCGGGCTTGCTAGTCGTCGCTCCAACGCCTGAGCTCTGTCTTGTAGGTTGCTCTTGGCCCGTTCGAGCTTGTTACCAAGTCCGGTCTCTACTTCCTTCCGCTCACGAAGGCGTCGGAGGCTCCGGAGTATATGTCTTGTCTAAAGCAGGACGAAGACGTTTTCGCGAGTTTCCTGCGGTAACTGCGGACGATGGCTATGTTCGCATCCAGTTCCAACTCCAAGAGCGAGAGACTCTTCGATCTGTGCGTTCGACGGTGTTTCCGCCACGCACCATTAAAGATCTGATCGCAACCAAGACTAGGGCACATTATGGCTCGTTCCAACTGGCGAGCCTGTTCCCCAAACTCTGGGAAAACCGTGGTGAAAGCAATAAAGACTCGCTGATCCGTTTGTTTAGAGATCCACGGCTCTGGTGCAAACTGGCGGTCTATTGTCTGGTTACAACTATCGCGAAACATCGAGCCAAATATCGTCTTCGAAATGCGATTATTGGATGGGAGCGCGATGATACGTCCCGCGCAAGCGCCTAGGTTCCACTCTTTCGTCAGCTCAACCAATCTTCATCCAGCGAACAAACATTCGATCCAAATGCAACAAATCACAACAACGGCCTTGGCGGTTACGATCGGAGGGTTTGGCTCGGCCGCGTATTTCTCGCCTTTGCTCTGGCGACGCTACCGGATGAACCGCATCCGCAGAGAAGTTGTCAAGAACCGAATCCTAGCTCTGACTTATGACGATGGTCCAAGCCCTCTCACCCCGCAAGTCCTCGATCTGCTTCACCGCCAGGATGCCCGCGCCACTTTTTTTATGCTTGGCCGCCACGTGCGGGAGCATCCGCACATTGTCGACCGCGTCATCAAGGAAGGTCATGACGTTGGCTGTCATTCCGACCAACACCTCAACGCCTGGAAAGCGTTGCCTTGGGAAGCAATCGCCGACATCAACGCCGGTTACGAACACCTTTCGCCATGGATTCAACAGAACGGGATGTTTCGTCCGCCCCACGGCAAAATGACCCTCCCCACTTATTGGTCGATCCGTCGCCGAAAAGCCCCTGTTTGGTGGTGGACGATCGATTCTGGAGATACCCACAACTTACTGCCTAGCACCAATCAACTGGCTGACCGGCTGCGACGAGAGGGCGGAGGAATCGTCCTGATGCACGACCTAGACCGCGCGCAACCACGAAATGAGTTTGTTCTGAAAATGACGTCAGCGCTTCTGGAGGTCGCCCAGCAGGAATCCTTTCGCATCAAGCCTCTAAGTGAACTATGCCAGTAGAAGAAACAAACAATCGCAGAAAAGTATTGGCGGTTGCCTCCAGCGGAGGCCATTGGACCCAATTACTGCGTGTGATGCCGGCCTTGACGTCCTTTGAAGTTGTGTTCGTTACCGTTCTCAAGTCGTACCGCGCCGAAGTGCCCGGGAATCGCTTTTATCTTGTGAATGATGCCAACCGTTGGAACAAATTAAGACTAGTCACGCTGGCAATTAGAATTGCTTGGATTATCGGTAAGGAACGACCTGAGGTCGTACTGTCCACGGGCGCGGCGCCAGGTTATTTTGCTTTGCTCTTTGGGCGTTTGTTCGGGGCCAAGACAATTTGGATTGACAGCATCACGAACATCGAGCGCCTCTCAATGGCAGGATCGCTCGTTGGTAGACATGCCGACCTTTGGCTAACTCAGTGGCCGCATCTCGTTCGTAACGAGGGTCCGCATTACGGAGGGTCCGTCCTGTGATTCTGGTTTCGGTCGGTTCGCAAGCGCCATTCGACCGCTTGATCCGCGCTGTTGACGAGTGGGCAAGACTACGAGGCCGCTCTGATGTTTGTGCGCAGATCGCAAATGGACGCTACAGCCCCAAACACATAGGGTTTATTGACTTTGTTGATCCCTCGGAGTTTAAGCGATTGGTTCGGAATGCACAGATCCTTGTAGCGCACGCTGGAATGGGATCCATCATTTTGGCCCTCGAACTCGGCAAGCCTGCTGTCGTAATGCCCCGCCGCGCTTGCTTTCGGGAAACTCG
>Ga0185299_10003610_pt1 | contig 20079 bp, 13 predicted proteins | sample PaiPotPPA55metaG_FD_128002 | JGI IMG/M metagenome (GOLD analysis project Ga0185299, IMG submission 128002) | Iron sulfur acid spring bacterial and archeal communities from Banff, Canada, to study Microbial Dark Matter (Phase II) - Paint Pots PPA... ...
AACCGGCAGATCATGCTGGAAGGCATGCGGGCGGATTTTCAGAAGGTGGACCGGCTGAGCGCCAAGATAGTTGCGATGGTGCGCAAGGCGCAGCGGGTGCGGGCGAAGACAGCGGCGGGAACGGATCTGACGGCGGAGTTGAATCATAATTACCGTTGGCTGAAGACCAGCGGGATTATCACTCCCGAGAAATGGGGGAACCTGCCGGGGGGAGAAATCTTTACTACACCGGGAGAAGTGAATGGGACGTTCGTGATTGATGGTGTGGTCGGAGACTATCTGTGCGCTAAGTTTGGCAACCTGCGCGAGAGCCCACTTACCGTGCGCATGAAGAACAACCGGCTTACCGAAGCGCACTCGGAGAATCGCGAACTGGAAGACGACTTCTGGCAGTACACCCACACCGATGAGAACAGCGATCGCGTGGGCGAGTTTGCCATTGGCACGAACATCGACTTGAAGGATGTGATTGGGCAGATTCTGCAGGATGAGAAGTATCCCGGGGTGCATATTGCGTTTGGAAATCCCTACGGCGCCCACACCGGGGCGGAGTGGGATTCGTCGACCCATATTGATGTGGTGGGGCGGAAGTTTAACATCTGGGTGGACGACGAGCAGATCATGCAGGATGGGAAGTTTTTGGTGGAGGCGTAGAGCGGTTTTGCTGCCGGGCGGACAGCAGATTCCTCCCGCTCGGTCTGCTCGGGGTCGGAATGACAAAGTTTGCCGGAACGACGTGCCTCTCCGTGACGTGGAAGTATGAGGGCGGGACGCCGGCGCTACGTGATACTTCGGCGTTGCGATGATCCCCTCTCTGCGAAAGCAGTTTAACGCCAGCTTCACTCCCGAAAAATATCAGACATTCCTGCGGCGGATTGACGACGCTTGCGGCACTCATGTGCAGTTCCGGCTTTCGGAGACTCCTTGTTTTTTCCCGAAAGCTCTGCTTGAACAGATGGCGGAGGATGGAAAGGAACTGATCCGGCAGTTGGTGGAGAGCCCGGAGTACCGGGCGCGCTCGAACGCATCGATTCCGCCGGAGTTCCGGGTGCCGAATGAGCCCGCACAGCCACTGTTTGTACAGGTAGATTTCGGACTGGTGCGGGACGCGAGCGGCGAGTTGCAGCCAAAACTAGTGGAGTTGCAGGCCTTCCCTTCCCTATATGCATATCAGGTCACGCTGGCACAAAGCTACATCGACGTGTACGGACTTCGGGCTTCGGGCTCCGGCTTTCGGGCTTCGGCTTCTGAAGGACCAGAGTTGAACTTCTTCTTGAGCGGGCTGGATAAGAATTCTTATCGTGAACTCTTGCGGCGGGCGATTGTGGGCGCACATGATCCCGAGAACGTGATCCTGATGGAGATCCATCCGCAGGAACAGAAAACCCTGCCCGATTTTCTGCTGACGGAGAAGATGCTGGGGGTGAGAACGGTCGACATTGAGGCCGTCAAGAAACAAGGATCGCAGCTCTACTACGAGCGGAACGGGAGCCGGGTGCCGATCCGGCGGATCTACAACCGCACGATTGTGGATGAGTTGCAGCGCAAACAAGTGAAGCTGGGATTCGATTGGCGCGACGATCTTGACGTGCAGTGGGCGGGGCATCCGAACTGGTATTTCCGGATCAGCAAGTTTTCGATTCCGTATTTGCGGCATAAGTCGGTGCCGAAGACCTGGTTTCTGGACCGGCTGGAGCGGATTCCCGAGGACTTGCAGAACTACGCGCTGAAGCCTCTGTATTCGTTCGCCGGGTTGGGCGTGGTGATTGCGCCGAGGAAAGAAGATATCGAAGCGATTCCGGCGGAGAAGCGGGCGGAGTTCATTCTGCAAGAGCGGCTGCATTTTGAGCCGGTGATCGAGACTCCGTTTGGCGGAACCAAGGCGGAAGTGCGGGTGATGTATGTATGGCAGCAGGAGTTGAAGGCGGTGCTGACGATTATCCGCATGGGGCGGGGTTTGATGATGGGCGTGGATCAAAACAAGGACATGGAGTGGGTGGGGGCATCGGCGGCGCTGTGGGTGGAAGAGTAGGAACATCGATCGAGACCCACGCGGGCTGACTCGTGGCGCAACCGAGTTACATGGGTCCTTCGCTTCGCTCGGATGAAAAGATTTTCCTTAACAAGGTTTCCTGGTTAGCCGATTCTTTTTACGATGGTGGTTTGCAGTTCGCGGCCGTTGGGACGGCGCAGGTAGAGTTTGTCGCCGGCGAGGCGAACGGGAACAGGATTGCCGGGCTTCCATTCGCCGGGAATGTAACCATCGGCTGAGCTGGATTCGTATTCCCCGGTGTAAAGCACGCCCCGGACGTTGACGACGACAGCACGGCGAGCCGGATTACCAGCCGATTCGCGGAGGATCTCCGCCTCAGCCTGATACCAGTTTTCCGTGTCGTGGCCTTCAACGGCTCCACTGCGCTGAAACAGTTCAGCGGCGCGCCGACGGATGTCTTCTTGCACTTGGGGAGAACCGTTACCGAACGTCCTTGCCATACGAGACTGCCTCGCCATTTCAGGGTTACTAGCTCATAGTAGTCGCCGTCAGGCAACTTAAAACCAGTTGACGGACACAAAAGGACAGGGTGGTTGTCAGTTTGGGAACGATGATAATCAGAAGGGGCCAGTTGACCGGAGCCTCTGGCGGGCCTAACATTACCGCGTTCGGAGGTTCGGTCCTTTCATGATCGGCCAGACGGTGTCCCACTATCGCGTCCTGGGGAAGCTCGGGGGTGGTGGCATGGGAGTAGTGTACGAGGCGGAGGACCTGAAACTGGGCCGGCATGTCGCACTGAAGTTCATCCCGGAAAATCTCGCGGGCGACCCCAAGTCGCTGGAACGCTTCACGCGCGAGGCGAGAGCGGCATCGTTGCTGAATCATCCCAATATCTGCATCATTCACGGCATTGAGGATAACAACGGGCATCCCTTCATCGTGATGGAGAAGCTGGAGGGGGAGAGCCTGAAGCAGTGCATCTCGGGGCACGCGCTGGAAACGGAGAAACTGCTCGATATCAGCATCCAGGTGGCGGACGCGCTGGCGGCGTCTCACGCCAAGGGGATCGTGCATCGGGACATCAAGCCGGCGAACATTTTCCTGACACCGAGCGGGCAGGTGAAGGTGCTGGATTTCGGCCTGGCCAAGCTGGTGCATAACGTCGGAACCGACAGCGACGGAGCGGGGCTGGACCAATCGTTAACCGCGGTGGGGGTAATTCCGGGGACGGCGGTCTACATGTCGCCGGAGCAGGCGCGGAGCGAGGAAATCGACTTCCGCAGCGACCTGTTTTCATTCGGCGTGGTGATGTATGAAATGTCGACCGGGAAGAAACCGTTTACGGGCAAGAACTCGCTGATGACGCTGGATGCCGTGCTGCACGATAAGCCGGTGCCGCCGGGAGAACTGAATCCAAAGGTTCCGGTGGAGTTGGAGGGCATCATCGGCAAGGCGATGGAGAAGGACCGCAAACAGCGGTACCAGAGCGCCGCGCAGATGAAGGCCGACCTGCAGCAACTCAAGCGCGAGACTGATTCAGGGCAGGTAAAGAGTGGACTGCACAGCGGGAAGCTGCGGGTTGCGAGCCAGACGTTCGGCCGAACGGGCAACCGGTGGCATCTCTGGCTGTTATTGGGAACGGCGGCGCTGCTGGTGACGGTATTGGCGGCGGTGGGAGCGTACTGGATGAAACACCGGTCGGTGGCGAACCTGGAGCAGCAGAATGCCATCGCCGTGCTGCCCCTGCAGAACGTGAACGGGGATTTTGCCGTCGATTACCTGCGCTACGCGCTGGCGGACGAATTGACCAGCGTGCTTACGTATTCGCGATCGCTGGAAGTGCGGCCATCGTCAGCAACGCGTAGGTATGTGCAGCAGGACGTGGATCCGCGCAAGGCAGGCCAGCAACTGCATGTGGGCCGCGTGCTGACCGGACACTTCATGCGGCAGGGCGAACAGTTAACGGTCACGCTGGAAGCGATTGACGTATCCAATGACCGGCTGCTGTGGCAGGCCAACGTGACCGCGCCGGTGAATGATTTGATTTCCCTGCAAAACCAGTTGACCACCCAAGTGCAACAGGGGCTCTTGCCCGCTCTAGGCGTTGCGGGAGGAGCGTTGAGCACCGCCTCACGTCCCAAGAGCCCATTAGCGTATGACCTCTACCTGCACGCCCTTGCGCTGCCCCACGATGCCGAGCCGAACAAGGATGCAATCAACGTATTGGAGCACGTGGTAGGGGAAGACTCAGGCTACGCGCCGGCCTGGGAAGCGCTGGGCATGAGGTACTACTATGATTCGCTTTATGGCGGCGGCGGCGAACAGATGTTCCAGCGTTCGAATTCCGCCTATGAGCGGGCTCTGGCGCTCGATCCGAACCGCATGGCAGCGGCCAGCTTTTTGATCACGAACCGCGTGGAGCGGGGTGATCTGGGCCGGGCGTACGATGCGGCGAAGGACCTGGTGCAGCGGAGGCAGCAGAGCGCCGACGCGCATTTCGCGCTCAGCTATGTGCTGCGCTACGCCGGCATGCTGGAGCAGGCCACGCAGGAGTGCAACACGGCGCGCTCATTAGATCCGGGGAACTTCAATTTCCGGTCGTGCGCGTGGGCGTTCCTGGAGCACGGCAAGACGGACCGGGCGATGGACTACGTCCACCTCGATGCAGGCTCGGAGTGGGCGGCGTGGGTGACGCCTTATGTTTATCTGGGCGCGGGTAATGTGGCGCAGGCGCGAGAAAGTGCCAAAAGCGTGGCGAAGGCTCCGGCCTACCACCGGGAGTTGCTGGTCGCATGTACGCAAGCGCAACGGCCTGCGGACATGGACCGGATCGCGCGCGAGGCGGAGGCTTCCGTGCTGACGGAACCCGACCCGGAACAGTGGTATCACGTGGCGGCGTTAATGGCATATTGCGGGCAGAAAGACCCGGCTTTGCGGTTGCTGAAGGCCGCAGTGCAACAAAATTATTGCGCCTATTCAGCGCTGTTGGAGGATCCGCTGCTGAAGAGCCTCCGCAAGGAAACAGCGTTTAATGAAGTACTGACGGCGGGCAGCAAATGTCAGGAGGCGCTAAAGGAAGGGCGACAGTAGCGGTGGTCAGTCTTCAGTTATCAGTGGTCAGCTCTTGTCTTACTTGTTTGTCTTCGGTGTTGGCTCTGGGCTTACTCTTTCTTCTGGCTGCAGTCTAATTCTTGGGCTCATCGAGGAAAGAATTTGCGTCGGAGCGGGGGTAGGCCCCATCCTTGTAGGGTGAACTTCTTGGGATTCAACGACCTTGCGAGCAGCCTGGGGCGGCTCGTCCAGCATTTTGTTGGAACTTCAATCGTCCGAACTTCATTTTTGTTTTTCTTGCCAGCGATTCCAGTTCTGCTCGTGGCCTCACCCCGGCGGACTGGTGAAAGCTCGGCGCGTCCTGTTGCCACGATAGCCACTCCTGAAAATCCCCCAACGCTGGCAACCGACTTCCCGCAACTCCCCTATCAGGGATCTCCTTCCGAGATTCCTCAAGACAAGGGAGCCCTCGGGTTGCGGCTGATGCTGCACCGGCTAGCCACGACTGCGCGGCTGATGCAGACGGTGGCACATCCCGACGATGAAGATGGCGGGATGCTGACGTTGGAATCGCGCGGGCGCGGAGCGAGCGTGTTGCTGATGACGCTGAACCGCGGGGAGGGCGGTCAGAACAAGGTTGGCAGTAATTTGTCGGATGTGCTGGGTGTGCTGCGAACGCTGGAACTGCTGGCGGCGGACGAATATTACGGCGTGGAAGAGCGTTTCTCACGCGTGGCCGACTTTGGGTTTTCAAAGAGCGCGGACGAAACTTTTACCAAGTGGGGCGGACATGATGTAGCGTTGGGCGACATGGTGCGCGTGATTCGGACGTTCCGTCCGGACGTGCTGGTGGCGCGGTTTTCGGGCACTGAGCGGGATGGACATGGGCACCACCAGGCATCGAGCATCCTGACAAAAGAGGCGTTCCGGGCGGCGGCGGATCCTAAGCGGTTTCCCGAGCAGATCGCGCAAGGGCTGGAGCCCTGGCAGGCAAAGAAGCTGTACATCGGCAATGTGTGCGGCTTTGGGGCGATGACTTGTCCCGATGCGAACTGGACAGTCAAGCTGAATACCGGAGAGAAGAGCGCCGATCTGGGAGGGTCGTATGTGCAGTTCGCGATGCAGGGCTTGCGCCATCAGCTCTCGCAAGGTGCGGCGAATTGGAATGTCGATCCGGGAGACCGGTTTACGTTTTACAAGCTGGTGGATTCGGTAGAACCCGCGAGACTGGACAAAGACGGGCATGAAAAAGATTTTTTTGATGGAATTGATACCACGTTGCCAGGGCTGGCTCGTGGGATAGCAGAATCCAAGGTCCCGAAGTTCGGATATGAACTCCAACAGATTGCGATCAGGATCGCCAAAGCCACGGAGGACGCGAATCGAAACGACGCGGCGGCCGCAGTGATCCCACTGATGGGAGTAGCTGCGGCATTCAAGCAGCTCAGCGTCGATGTCAGGGCGGCCGGCTTGGGTGCCAGCGCAGAATCCGACTTAATCGCGCGGCTGGAAGAAAAAAGCGAGCAGGCAGAGATCGCCGTGGACCTGGCTCTCAATGTGACCCTGCAGGCAACGGTGATTTCTCGCGTGGGGCCAAATGGTGAGCCGGTCGAGGAGGCCCCGAAAAAAGAAGCGGACGCGACGATCACAGTTTCTCCGGGGCAGGATTTTCTAGTTGCCGTCGACTTTCACAATGGATCGAAAGACCGGCTTTTTATTGACGGCTTGAGGCTGGAAGTGCCGGAGGGCTGGGCAACGATTTCGGACAAGACTAAGCGGCGGGCGATTAGTCCGGGGAAGAACGAGCGCGCGGTGTTTCGCTTGCGGGTGCCGCAGAATGCGGCGTACACGCGGCCATATTGGCATCGCGACGATCCGGAGACAGAAAGCGTGAATCACATCGACGATGAAAAGTATGCAACGCTGCCCTTCCCGCCTCCCGTGCTGCGGGCACGGGTGGAATATTCCTTGGAAGATTCGAACGGCAAGAAGGAGAAGAGCGGCATTCGTGCGACCATCGTGACGGTCTTTGTGGACGAGGCGGGTGTACAACGCGCGCGTCCTCTGGCGGTGGTGCCTGCATATTCCGTTGCGCTGGAGCCCGGCACGCAGGTAATTTCGACGCACAACGGTTCGAGTTCTGAAGTCGCGGTGGGCGTGGCCAGCAATCCAAGCCGTGAGGCGCGAGGTGTGTTGCGGCTGGAACTGCCCGAGGGATGGCGTTCGGAGCCGGCGCAGTTTGCGGTGGAGTTGAAGCGGCGTGGTGAGAAGAAGGATTTCCAGTTCAGGGTCTTCCCTGCCGGCTTGCAGGAAGGGCGAGCCAAGGTTCGCGCGGTGCTGGAGGCCGGCGGCGAAAAGTTCAGCGAAGGCTACACGCTGGTGACGCGCGAGGACTTGGGCAGCTTCTACTACTACCAGCCCGCGGTGCAGCATGTGAGCATCGTTGATGTAAAGGCACCCCATGATTTGAAGATTGGCTACATCATGGGCGCGGGCGACGACATTCCCACGGTGCTGAAGCAAGTGGGAATGGATGTGACCCTGATTCCTCCAGGAAAGTTGGCGAGCGAACAGCTCAGCCAGTACGGGACAATTGTGCTGGGAATTCGCGCCTACGATACCCAGAAAGAGGTCGTCACGAATAACCAGAGGTTGCTCGATTTTGTCGCGGCCGGCGGAACACTGGTCGTGCAGTACAACGCTGGCGCGGGAGATTTTAACGGTGGACACTTTACTCCATACTCCGCGGAACTCAGCCGGGCGCGGGTTTCGGTGGAGGAGGCTCCGGTAGAGATTCTGGCGCCGCAAGATGGCGTGTTCCATTATCCAAATGAGATTACGTCTCGCGATTTTGACGGCTGGGTGCAGGAACGCGGGCTTTATTTCATGGACAAATGGGATGAGCATTTCAAGCCGCTGCTGAGCTGCCACGATCCCGGCGAGGACGCGCAGAAGGGCGGACTGCTGCGGGCGCAGTACGGCAAGGGAACGTATATTTACACGGGATATGCGTTCTTCCGGCAGTTGCCGGCCGGAGTGCCGGGAGCGGTGCGGCTTTATGTGAATCTGTTGAGCGCGGGGCATGAGAAGCAGTGATCGGTGGTCAGTGGTCAGTGATCAGTGATCAATGGTCAGTAATCCTCGCGGCGTCCCGACTAAGGCGGTGGTTGTCTGTTCCCTGGTGTGTGATCCGGCCGACGCATGGGTTCTCCATCAAAACCGGACAGCGGTTCACCCGGCCTGATCCGGGGCATGGGCCTCGGAAGCGCTACTGCCCTCAACATGATTGACATGATCGGCGTGGGGCCGTTCATCACCATGCCGCTGGTGTTGAGCGCGATGGGGGGCCCGCAGGCCATGCTGGGATGGATAGCGGGCGCGCTGCTGGCCGTGTGCGACGGGCTGGTGTCGGCAGAACTGGGCTCGGCGTTCCCTGGGTCGGGCGGATCCTATCGCTACCTGAGCGAGATTTATGGGCCGCGGAAATGGGGGCGGCTGATTTCGTTTCTGTTTATCTGGCAACTTTCCTTCAGCGCTCCGCTGTCGATCGCCAGCGGATGCATCGGGCTGGCGGGCTATGCCGCTTATTACTGGCCAAGTCTGGAGATGGTCTACGCCGCACACACTGCTGCTTTACCCATCCCGTGGGCGGGGCCACTTCAGGTGAGCTGGATTATGATGCCGGGAACGGCGCTGGCGGTGGGCATCTGCGCCTTCACGGTCTTGCTGCTGTACCGGCGTATCACAGTGATCGCGCGTCTTTCCAAAGTATTGTGGCTGGGCGTGATGGGAACGATTGGATGGATCATCTTCGCCGGGCTGACGCACTTCAACTCAGCTCGCGCATTCGATCTTCCTCCCGGAGCATTTAGTCTCTCGCCCGCGTTCTTCACCGGGTTGGGCGGAGCCCTTTTGGTGGCCACCTACGACTATTGGGGTTATTACAACGTTTGCTATCTGGGCGATGAAATCCAAGATCCAACGCGGAATATTCCGCGGGCGTTGCTGCTTTCCATTCTGCTGGTCGCCTGTCTATATCTATTGATGAACTTGTGCATTCTGGCCGTGATTCCCTGGCGGGAGATGCTGCAGGCAGGGCATAACAACAGCGGATTGTACGTTGTGTCGTTGTTCATGCAGAGGATTTATGGGCCGTGGGCGGCGCGGTTGGTAACGGGACTGGTAATCGTGACCGCGTTTGCATCGGTCTTTTCGCTGACGCTGGGGTATTCGCGCGTGCCGTATGCCGCCGCCCTCGACGGGAACTATTTCCGGGCATTTGCCAAAGTGCATCCGGTGTACCGCTTCCCGCACGTATCGCTTGTGGCACTGGGAGCGGTAGCGGCGCTGTTCTGTTTTCTGCGGCTGAGAGACGCTATTGCGGCGCTGGTGGTGATTCGCCTTGTCTTGCAGTTTCTGGTACAGGCGGTCGGGTTGATCGTGTTCCGGGTGACGCGGCCGGAGGTCGTGCGGCCGTTTCGCATGTGGCTATATCCGCTGCCTGCGCTGTTGGCGATCGCGGGATTTCTCTTCATCTTGTTCGGTCGCGAAAACTGGCAGAAGGAAGTGCGGTACGCGTTCGTAATATTGTTGGCGGGCCTGGCGATCTATATGATTCGGGCATGGAGAGGCCGGGAGTGGCCGTTCGGGCCGGTGAAGCTTGAAGGACATTGAGAATCTTCAACACAGAGGAAACAGGCTGTGATCGAGAATGGAGAAATCATCATGAGGAAGACGCTTAGCCGTCTTGCAGTCTGCGTGCTGGCGCTGGCGGCGCTGGGCGTGGCGCAAGACCACAAGGGCAACAATGAACATAGAACCGTCACGGAAGTGCTGGACCGCACCGTGTCGAACGTCGAGCATGACTTTGTTCCGGCGGCGGCGGTGATGCCCGAAGACAAGTTCGGATTTGCCCCCACGAATGGTGAGTTCAAAGGGGTTCGGACGTTTGCCCAGCAGATAAAACATGTCGCGGCGGTGAACTATGAACTGGGCGCGGCTATTTTAGAAGAAAAACCGCCAGTGGATATCGGCGACGAATCGGGGCCGGCCTCGATCACCACCAAAGCCGACATTTTGAAGTATCTGAATGACTCCTTTGCATACGTGCACAAGGCGGTTCAGACGATCAATGAAAAGAACCTGGTGGAAACGGTCAGGAGCCCGTGGGGAGAAGGAAGAGTAACGCGCCTCAGCCTGGCAACGAGCGTGGCATGGCACGGGTTCGACCACTACGGGCAGATGGTCGAGTATCTGCGCATGAATGGGATCATACCGCCGGCCAGCCGGTAGATTCAGTAACTCGATTAATGGCGGCGGGGGCCGCGGTCGCGTTCCCCTTCATGGTTGCGAACCGCGAAGATGCTGCAAAGGTGTTGCTGGAAGCTGATGCGGGGTTTTTTCGCGACGCAGGCTGGGTAGGAATCGACGGCTCGTAAGAAATTCTGGATCTCCTCCTGAACCTCCCTTTTTGCACCCTGAATCTGCGGAAGGCGCGGCGGGGCGCTCTCTCGCGGCCGAACCCGGTGTTGCATTTTCGGCTTCATTCCCTGCCCATCCCAATCAAACTTACTTTGACTTTCGAGGCGATCCGCTGGTTGCCACAAACACGTGGGGGTCGGATAAGTTTCGGTTTTTGGGGAGCAACTACCTAACATACTCGGGATTTCTGGCGCGGCAAATAGCACTTTCGTGCGCTTCGACGTTTGAGAATGCCTGGCAATCAACGCCGAGCGCCCCGTGATGTGATGGAAGTAAGGATCAACTCGCCACGGAGTCTGTTGTTTGCGAGGTGAGCGGCAACGGATTTTCGTATCTTGTGAGCGGCCGTGCGGGGATCGAGGAAAACGATGACCGAGGGACCTGCGCCGCTGAGGGCCACGCCAACGACGCCTGGGGTCCCAGTTAATTCCTGGAGACACGGCAGCAGGGGGCATAGCGCCGCGCGGTAAGGCTGATGGATGCGGTCTTCAAGCGCGGTGGAGAGCAAGTCGTGACGGCCTTGGGTAAAGGCAGCTAACAGCAGCATCGAGTTTTGAATGTTTGCAACGGCGTCAGCACGAGAATACTGCGCGGGCAGCACGCGGCGCGCTTCTTCGGTGGACAGGGCCTGGTCAGGTATGGCAAGGAGCAGTGGCCACTTTCCCTTCGGGCGAATGCAGACTACCTGAGCATCTGCCTCACCGTATGTGCGCGCTACGGTGAGACCGCCCATCCAGCATGCGGAGGCGTTGTCGGGATGGTGCTCGCGGCGGGAGGCCTCCCCGATGATCTGCGCATCGGTCCAGCGCAAATGGCCGAAGTGATTGGCCAGGGCGATGCCCGCGAGGCGCGCCGCAGCCGAAGAACCGCAACCCTTGCCAATGGGAATGTCGTTCTTAATTCGAAGGGACAGAGGAATAGCTTTCGCCTGGTGTGCATCGAGGACTTCGCTATAGGTTCTGAGCATCAGGTGATCTTCTAAGTGTTGGCAGATTTCGTGGTCGCGTCCAGTCGCTGTAATGGAAAAATCGTAAGCAGGCTGAGCATCGATGTTGATGTAAAGGTCCATCGCCAGGGCGGCGGCATCGAAGGCCGGGCCTAGATTGGCCGAGGTGGCCGGGAGGGAGAGGTGCAGCGAGGAAGGACCGGGTTTCTTCGTCTTTTTCTTCTTAGACATTCGAGTGCGTTGAGTCAGATTTCTCCGCTTGCTCCAGAGTCTTCATCACGGCATCCAGAGTGGCATCAATGACAACGGGAGGATGGCGGAACCGATTCAACTTGGCGCTTTCTTGCTCGTCCGCTGTGCCCTGAAAAAGAGTCCCGCGATGGAATTCCATTGTGAAGTCTGGGTCCTTGAGCAGGTTTCCCGTGAGGACCAAAACAACGGTCTCTTCCGGCTTCACGAAGCCCTGCCGCAATAGTTTCTTCAGGCCGGCAAGGGTGACGGCGGAGGCCGGCTCGCAGCCAATCCCTTCGGCACCGATTTCGGCTTTGGCCTGGGCGATCTCGAGTTCGCTCACCTGCTCACAGGCCCCCCCTGTAGCTTTGAGCACCTTGACAGCCTTTTCCCACGAAGCCGGGTTGCCGATGCGGATCGCCGTGGCTCGCGTCTCGGCTTGAACACTGACGAGACGGCTACCGCCGGCCTCGCGCAAGGTACGCACGAGCGCGTTGGCGCCCTCCGCTTGAATTATGGACAACTTCGGCAGGCGCGGGATTAGACCGATTTCGAGCATCTCCAGCAGGGCCTTCCCGATCGCCGAACTGTTGCCGAGATTTCCGCCAGGCACAATGATGTGATCGGGAGGCTGCCAGTCAAGTTGTTCCAGTAATTCGAAGGCAAGAGTTTTCTGCCCTTCCAGGCGAAATGGGTTGATGGAGTTCAACTGGTAGACGGGGGCGCGCCGGACCAGCTCTTGCAGCAGGCGGAGGCAGCCGTCGAAATCGGTGCGAAGCTGGCAGGTGAGCGCGCCATAGTCGAGGGCCTGGGAGAGTTTGCTCCAGGATATTTTGCCCTCGGGCACAAGCACTAGGCTGCGCATGCCTCCGCGCGCGGCATAGGCGGCCATCGATGCGGACGTGTTGCCGGTGGAAGCGCAAGCCACCCAGCCATATCCGGCCTGGCGGGCGAAGGTGGCGGCGACGGTCATGCCGGCGTCCTTGAACGAGCCTGTGGGGTTCATGCCTTGATGTTTGGCATACAGGCGCGGCACGCCAGTCGCGCGGGAGGATTGCGGAAGTTCGTAGAGCGGCGTGTTGCCTTCCCGCAAAGTGACAACGTGCTGCTCGGGATCAGGCGCGGGCAGAAGTTCGCGGAATCGCCACACCCCGCTCAGATCGAGGGGTTCGTTTAAGGTACGGCGCTCTCGCCAGAGGGATTTCAAAGCGGCGGGGTTGCGGGAATTCCAGGACGAATTGGTGATCTCGAGCAGGTTGCCGCAATCCGCGCAGCGAAAATCCTGTGCCGCGGAACCGGCGATCGAGCCGCAGCCGATGCAACGGAAGCGAAACGTGACCTGGCTGGGTTCGGAGCCTTTCTCAGAGGTGGTGGAAGAAGACATGGATGAGAAACTATTTCTGGCCTCGCAAGTACTGGTCAGTCTTGTTGATCCAATCGGCGCGCGGAGGATTGAAAACATCGAGGTCAACCGTGTCTTCGAGCGCCTCGGCCTTGTGCGGCATGTGGGCGGGGATGCAGAGGACTTCGCCGGCGTGCACGACGATTTCGCGGCCGTCGATCCAAAACTTCAACGCCCCGTCCAGGACGTACGTAAGTTGTTCGTTGTGGTGGCTGTGTTCGGGGACGATGCAGCCTTTTTTGAGGAGCACGCGCGCCAGCATAATTTCCTGACCGACCACGAACTGCCGCTGCAGCAGCGGGTTCAGGTCTTCCAGCGGAATCATGCGCCAGGGGATGTATTGGAGTTGGTGCTCACTGGCCGCGTGTTTGGTGACGGCGCGCTGGGCGCGAGAGTGCTTCGCGCTTTTGGTTTTTTTGCCAGCCGAACTCTTGGTTTTCCGTTTCTTCGCCATAAAGGTCGATCCCCGCTATTAAGAACTAAGCCGCCTCGTTCAGTGGACCCTGTCTCCGTATAGCTTAACGGCATTGTCGTGCAGGTAAGCGTGGGCTAGTTCCAGAGCGCGAGTTTCCGTGATTTCATTTTCCGAAATCATCTCGGCCAGAGCCGCAGCCAGGGCCATCCGCGACGATTCCGCTCCCAGCCAGTAGCTTTCTTCCGCGCCCAAGACCTCATTGTACGGGAAACAGTCGGTGCCGAAAGTGATCTTGTCGGGAAAAGTTTCCAGCCACATCTTGAGCGTCTGCTTGAACGCGGAAGGATATTGAACGAGTTCGCCCAGCGAGGAATCGAGGTAAACATTCGGCACGGCGGCAAGCCAGATCGCTTCGCGCTCCAGCGGATAGCCGCCGTGGATCATGACGAAGGTGGTGCTACGATAGCGCGGATCGCGCAGCACGCTTTCCAGATTCATGATGTTGCTTTCGCTGAAGTTGAAATAGTTGCCGATACCGGCCGCGGTGTGAATGTGTACCGGAAGGTTCAGGCGGCCGCCGAGGTTCACCAGGAAGCGGAAGATGTAATCCTGAAAAGCCCGGTAATCCTTTTCGCTGGGAACCCCGCCGGACGCGTATTGCCGGTAAATATCTTCCGCATGCTCACGCGTTGGATCGGAGAACGCGGTGGGGCGGAAGTAGGCCACTTCAAACTTCATGGCGATTCCGCCCTTTTTCTGGTTATCCATCAGCACACGAACGATGAACTCCAGGTAGTCGCTGAACTTGGTGGGAAGTTTGCTCACGTTCTCCTGCTGCATCCAGCGGTGCAGCATTTTTTCCTGCAGCGGGATGTAGACTTCTTCGTCAGGATTGCGCGCGGCCTCGCGCTCGTTATTGAAAGGCCACATGAAAGAGTCGGCGAAAAACACCCACGGAAACCGCTTAGGGTCGAGGTAATCCGCCATCATCGCGCGGTTGGCGACCGAACTCCCGGTGTTGATCTTGTCGAGAATCAGGTTGAAATAGGCGGTGCCGGAATATTGCTTTTTTAGCTCCGCCTTTTTCGCGACGAGCCACTTGGCGTGTTCGGGCGAGAGATCGGCGTACGGATAGCCAAAGAGAGCCTTAGCTGCGGCAATCAGTTCAGGGTTATCGGCGCGCGTGCGCTGGGGAAGGCTAGTGTCTGGGGCCGAGGCCATGGCGTCAACGTCGGGATCGTCGGCAAAGCCGGGATGCGCGTGGTGGTCGAAGGCCGGGATTTGTTCGATCTGTGGAAGCAGGCGCTGGTAGATCTGCTGCAGGTCCGGGCCGGGGAATGGACGGGCCTGGGCCGCAGCGAAAGACGAAAAGGCGGCTGCGGCGCAGGCGAGCGCAAGCAACAACATGACAGGCTGTTTCATGATCGCATCCGCCTCCGGAAATCTATAAGCCTTTATACATGCCGCCGTCGACGAGCACGGTCTGGCCGGTTATGTAGGAAGCGCGTTCCGAAGCAAGCCAGACAATGGTATCGGCAACCTCGCTCGGCTCACCCAGACGCTGCAGCGGAGCATCGGCGGCCCAGCCGGCGAAAATCTCCTCCTCGCTTTTTCCTGAGGAGGAGGCGCGGGCTTTCGCTAACTCTTTCAGGCGCTCGGTGGCGGTGAAACCGGGGCCGACGTTGTTGACCAGGATTCCATCTTTTCCGAACTCGTTGGCCAGGCTCTTGACCAGTCCGACTACCGCAGTCCGCACCGCATTCGAAAGCACGAGATCGCTGACCGGCTGTTTTGTCGTAATCGAGGTAAGCGTGATAATGCGGCCCCAGCGTCTTCGTTGCATATGCGGAATGACTTCGCGCGCGAAATAGACCGTGCTAAGAAAGTTCATCTCGAGGGCGCGTTGCCATTCTTCGAGAGTCGCAGCGAGGAAGCCCCTGGCGGGCGGTCCTCCGGCGTTGGTTACACAAATGTCGACACTGCCGAACTGTTCGGCGACCAACGTGACGAAGCGGTTGACTTCAGCGGCGTTGGTGACGTCGAAGGCCTGAGCAAGAACCTCGACGTTGTATCGCGTTCTGATCTTCTCGGCGGCGGCTTGCAAAGCCTGCTGGTTGCGGGCGCACATAGCAACCCGACAGCCTTCGGCTGCGAAAGCTTCGGCAGTGGCGCGGCCGATCCCCTGACTCGACGCGGCCACCAGGGCCACACGATCTTTCAAGCCGAGATCCATGGAGCGAGAATTATAAACGGTGCGCACTGCTTCGCTTGCGGGAGTTCCGTCGCGCAATTAATCTGTAGGGAACGAGGTATTGATGAAACGGCATACCCATCACTCGGAAACCAAAGCGGTGCGCGGCGCAGCGGATCTGAAGAAGAAAAACGGACCGATGGCCACTCCGATCTATCAGACGTCCACCTTCGAAGTCACCGACAACGACGAACAGTTGCGCACCACCAACACCGACCACTTTTACACGCGGTACGGGAATCCGACAAACACGGTTGCGGAAAAGACGATTGCAGAATTGGAGGGCGTGGAGGCGGCGCTAACGTTTGCCTCCGGCATGGGCGCGATCACTACAACGATCATGGCGCTGCTCAAGAGCGGCGACCACGTTGTAGCGCAGCGCGACATTTATGGGGGTACGAACAAGTTTCTCTCCCAGTGGTTGCCGAAAATGGGGATCGAGACCACGTTTGTCGACACCACAGAGTATGAGCAGCACGCGCGGGCGATCCGTCCCAACACGAAGCTGCTCTATCTGGAGTCGCCGACCAATCCTACCTTGCGCGTGGTGGACTTCAACCGAGTTGTGGCTCTGGCCCGCCAGCACAAGCTGCTCAGCATGATTGACGGCACTTTTGGCACGCCCATCAACCAGCATCCGGCGGAATTCGGCATCGATCTGGTGATGCATTCAGGAACGAAATATCTGGCCGGGCATTCCGATCTGATTTGCGGCGTGGTGGCAGGCCGGCAGGAGCTGATCGCGAGAATCTGGGAGACACGAACGACGCTGGGCAACTGCATGGATCCTCACGCGTCGTGGGTGCTGCTGCGCGGGTTGAAGACGCTGGCGGTGCGCGTGGCGCGACAGAATGAAAACGCGCAGCGGGTGGCGGAGTTTCTGTCTCAGCACGCCAAGGTGCGCAGAGTGCACTATCCATTTCTGAAGAGCCATCCGCAATACGGCGTGGCCCGCCAGCAGATGCGTGGCGGAGGAGGAATGGTCAGCTTTGAGGTCGAGGGCACGGGCGAAGACGCCCGGCGGGTGAGCGAGGCCATGTGCCTGTTTACGCTGGCCCCGAGCCTGGGTGGAGTGGAGTCGCTGGTCTCGATTCCTGTGCTAACGTCGCATCTCATGATTTCGGCGGAAGACCGCGCCAGGATGGGCGTCACCGAACAGATGATCCGGCTTTCGGTGGGAATCGAAAATGCCGACGATCTGATCGCCGACCTCGAGCACGCGCTCGAAGCCGTGGCAGCGCCGCAGCAGGTGCATGTGGGATAACAACTGTTTCTTGCGAGCTGTTGCGGCATCCCTAACACGCCGGCCGCCGTGCGCACGCGGACTAAAAAATGAACTTCAGCCCCAGTTGCAGAATGCGTGGCAGGTGCGCGCCCGCGGACCGGAGGTAGCTGTTGCCTGCGCAACTGGGGTCTGCCGCGGAGTTATTGGCTCCGCCATAGCAAGCGATCGTGTTCGAATCCGTTCCCCTGCCTGCGTTATTGGCTGCCGAGCCCCCATCTCCTCCCAGCCAGGTGTACTCCAGGTGATTGAACACGTTAAACGCCTCAGCCCGGAATTCAAAGTATTTGCTCTCGGTAACCGCAAAATGCTTCAGCAACGCCATGTCAAAATTCGTGCGCCAAGGATTGCGCAGAATATTTCTCCCCGCATCGCCGAAAGTGAGCCCGGTCGGCAGCACGAACGCGCCGGGATTGTAGAGAAGAGGGCCAAAGCCCGTCAGAGGGCCTGCCAACGGGCTGCTGGAAGCGCCTTGTCTCGGATTGCCAACCAGGTCGGGATATGAGCCTGAGGTGGAGAAACCATTGCCCACACCAGCGTTATCGGCGGTCGCGAGAGCCCCCCCGTTATACACGCTGAACGGCGATCCACTCTGAATCAAGGTGACGCCAGACCATTGCCAACCACCCAAGAGCGCGTGGCTGAGGCCTTTTGCCTTGAAGATTGGAAGATCGTATACGTAGGCTATCGTGATGTTGTGACGTTGATCAAAGTTAGAGCTGGCACGGTAGGCGTTGAGGTTGTAAGAGTTTACAAATCCCGTGTCATTGTAGTCGGAAGAGTCATCAATCGAATGACTGTAGGTATAGGCAGCGTTCAGTTCCAGCCCGCTGAAACTACGCCGCAGCGAAAGCTGCAAGGCATTATAGTTCGAGGATCCGGTTAAGTCTTTGCGTTGGATGCTTCCGATGCCGGCGAAGGGGCGGAATGGAGCTGAGGTATTTCCGCAGGCCACGAACAAATTGACGGCCGCGCCCGAGGGCGGTCCGCCTCCTACTCCGGGGGTATATGGAACCGGGGTCCCGTAGGAAGTTACGGCATTCATCGGGACCATATAGGCGTCCAATGTCACGGCCGGCTGATCGGTTCCCGGTCCCCAACTGCAATCAAAGACCCCTGGAAAGGGAAGACTCGGGTCAGCGGAGAGCGGACCACCGTTAATGACTTGGCCTGGTGCATACGGATTTTGGCCTGCGGCTACAGGAAACATTTGGTTGTACTCATAGGAGCGCGTGAGATGCACACCCGCGCTGCCCACGTAGGATGCTGTAGCGACTGTGTTCCAGCCGAGATCGTGCTGCACGTCCAGGTGCCACTGCTGCATGTAAGGCCAAGTCGCCTTGTTAGGAATCGATACAAACTGCAATGGAGTTGTGGTCGCACCGGAAATGCCCAGGAGACTCGAATTCAGGCAGTCATACCCCGATACTCCGCCACAGCTCGAAGCCGACAATGCATTGGGGATGCTGGTGATCGGCGTACTCTTACTGGTGTACTCCAAAGATTCTGTATTGGCTTCGTTGCCGCTGGTGTGTTCGAAGAAGATTCCGTAGCCTCCACGAATCGCCCATTTCCCATCGCCTTTCGGGTCAAAAGCAAAACCGATGCGCGGCGCCGGATTCCACCAGTGATTCTTCATGCAACCTGCCGGTACTCCCGGGGTTACCCCGCAATCTACCCACCCGTTAAAAGGATTCCCCACCACTAAGCCGGTGGCGGGGTCGACACTGCTGGCACCCGGGACGTAAAAGGATGGGTCAAAGTTCCATGCCAGGTTGTCTTTTTCGCGATAGGTGCCAAAAAAGCTGAGGCGCAAACCGAGGTTCAACGTCAGGCGATGGGTCAGGTGCCAATCATCCTGGAGGTATGTCTCGTAAATCTTATATTCCTCGTGCATCTTGAGCGCCGCAGCTTCTTGCGTAAACCCTCCGATGTTGCCAAGGAGAAGGTCTGCGAACGCATTCCCGCTGGTAACGGGAGTGGTGTTGCTGAACGTCAACAGGCCGTTCACGCCATTCCCAGGCTGAGGAATTTCATTCTTATGCGCAGTCACCACGTAGATGCCAAACTGAAGGTTGTGCGGGCCGACGATTTTGGTGACGTTGTCACGAAACGTGAACGTAGGATTCGCATTCAGCGGCCCCTGCGGAACATACCCCGGATCCTCCGCGAAGCCGCCGCCTCCGTACTCTCCTCCGGCGACGCTGATGCCCGGAACTTTACCGCCGTAGCCATTGTTGTAAAGCCCTAGCGTGGAAGGAACGCTGCCCCGCTGCCACGGGCCAGTGAGGTTCGTGCTGATGTGGTCAGTGGTATAGCTCGCGACAAATTCGTTCAACAGGGTCGGGGAAAGGTTTGCGGTAAGGCGCGCCACCATGCTGACCCCGGGATTGTTGAAATTGGTCTGAATGGTGGGAAAACTGGTACCGCTGGTCCATAGAGGAACGGGGTACTGCTGATTCCAGGAGTCGTGGATATAACGGAAATTGGCGCGAACTTTATTGCCGATGTTCTGGTCGATTTTGAACAGTGCCTGGCGCCAGTGTGTGGGCAGCGTGGGCGTCGCAAACCATGTATCGAGAACACCATCACCTAGAGCTCCTGAAGAAATGTTCGGCTGTGGAATCAGGGCCGACAGTGCTTGACTGATGGGAGCCGCCTCCGCAAACGCAGGGACCACATTCAAATTCGGTGTGTAGAATCCGCCGCCCAGCGGAATGGTGTACCCCGGAACGCTGGGGCAGTCGCTGAAAGAACCAGAAGCTACGTTAGGGCAATCGTCTGTAAAATCTCCGCCGCGTTCGGCGATGGTCGGAACCGGCGTTGAAGAAAAGAACCCGGACGCTGGCGTCAGTTCGCGGCGCCATTCCTCCGACCAGAAGAAGAATGTCTTCTGCTTCTCCGTGTTGTAGTGTCCGGGAATGTAGACCGGTCCACCGATGGTGAAGCCGAAGTCGTGCTTCTTGTACGACGGGGGCGAAGTCAAGCCAAAGGGAGTCGCGTTGAAATAGTCGTTGCGCAAAAATT
>Ga0185299_10003613_pt1 | contig 20074 bp, 16 predicted proteins | sample PaiPotPPA55metaG_FD_128002 | JGI IMG/M metagenome (GOLD analysis project Ga0185299, IMG submission 128002) | Iron sulfur acid spring bacterial and archeal communities from Banff, Canada, to study Microbial Dark Matter (Phase II) - Paint Pots PPA... ...
GGTCCGAGATCACACCCACCTCAGGTCGCTGGGAGCAGGCAGAATCAACCGACGGTGGTAAAACGTGGGAAACGGATTGGATAATGGACCTCAAACGAGTGCAATAGTTGGTTGAATGGATATTTGCCTTCGAGACCCGGCGCATCGTTAGCCGCAGCAAAATTGACAATGTCGTTGACGACATCGTCAAGCTGCTCGAATACGCGAAAGGTTTCCGCAAGAACACTTGATGTCGGCGGGTCAACTGTTGCAAAATCGCGATTTGACTCATTGACCCGAGTCGGCCTCTCAAAGAGTGAAATGGCCTGTTTACAACAGCTAGTAGGTATATCTTCGCCACTGAATGTGTGCCGAGTGCCCCGGAATGGTAGAGCGGGAAGAGACAGGGGAAGAAGCAATCCTCTGCGTTCACGACTGCAGATTAGCGACTTTTGGAATTTAACCGGGATGCCGCTGATGACGGCGTGTGGTTTGCCATCATTCCCCCGCTACTCTTTCCACTGGATTGCTGCCCAAATTTTCCGGGCTGTACTTCTTCATACTGAAAGCCAGGCTGTAACCTGGGGCATCATATCGGTGTGAAGTCGAAAGAAGAAACTGTGGAACTACGCCGAATTCCAGATTGCTCTTAGCCCTCTCTTTTCTGTACGGCTAGTGCCCGTATGGCTAACCCTATTACCAGCCCATCCTGTCTGCTACGAATTGCATAGACACAAGCTGGACGGGACAACCGCGTGGGAATTGCAATCGCTAACCTCTCTCTCTACTCGACAGTATGAGTCACACGAGCGGATTCTTCATCCCGTCCTGTACCGGCAAAATTGGAATCTCCGGCGTACACAGCCCTGATCGAGTTATCCCCAAAATCCAGATTCGATGTGGTGAATGTCGCAATGCCGCCTTTCAGCGTTCCGCTTCCGAGTACCTCTGTGCCCTTCATAAACAGGACTTTCTGCCCATCTGGCGGCACACCGTCACCGGAGGTTACGACAGCCGTAAAGATGACAGGCTCGCCATAAACCGATGGATTCGGAGAAGAGCGAATTTCAGTTGAGGTACTTGCAGCGACAATGGTGACTGTTGTTTTGACACAGCCGTCGTTGCAAGCGAGGCCAAAGGGACCACCCGCTCCTTGGGCGTTCCAAAGCCTGATTTCTTCTTTATTGCCTACGACGAGCGTCCAACCCTTCGTGCCCCAGGCCCCGGCAAATCCTCCCAGCGTGATCTTCGTATTTGTCCATCTGTGCACAATGAGCGTAACGGTATCATTGTCCGGTTCGTATCCGGCTTCCCACTTCTTGGTTTCATCATAGAAGCTGATGTATTTAGTGTCACCGGTATAGGGAGCGTGGGTGCCAAAGCCGGTGCCTGTGATCGTAATGGTCTGATTTTTTGCCTTCGTAATCTTACTGACCGATGTGATTTTGGGAGTAGTATCCGACTCCGACTGTGCAACCGCCACTGATGCCGCAGCAAGAATCATTGACGCAAGCAAAAAGCGCCTGAGAGTGGCCTTTGCCATACTGCTAGTCTCCTTTTGCGGAATTAGACTTGGGTGGAAATTCGGCCCAACTGTGCTCCAAAATAATGGGATTGTCAACGACAGGTTGATGTCCAGAGTCCATAGTCTCTGGGACCGGTATGATGGGCGGGCAGCTAGCGATCCGGCACCAATAATCGGAACGGGGTCAATGCGTAAACGCCTGATCTATAAAAGGGAATGTCAAGAACATTTTTCTCCCTCCGCCGGCGCCGCGATTTCGACAGTCATTCTCAAACAGAGCTATAGTCTGTTGAAACAGGCCAAGTGCCTGAGTGGAGGAAGGCCATGAGAATCATCGGCTTAGTTGTGCTTTTTGCCGTGTTCACATTTGCCCAAACGCCGCCTGCAGTTACTACTGCAGCCTGCGGCCCCGAGGAGGTTAACTTCAATGTGAAGCTGGATCAATCCCAACACGCGCTGGCTCAACCAGAACCCGGGAAGGCGTGGGTTTACTTTATTCAGGAAAAGGGCGCGGATGCGTTCGGCGTGACGACCAAGATCGGATTGGACGGAACATGGCTGGGGGCAAATAAGAACAGTTCCTACTTTGGCGCGCCCGTAGAGCCGGGAGAGCATCACGTGTGTGCGAACGTGCGGTCCTTTCGAGGGCATCCCATCGGGCTCCTGCATTTCACGGCGGAGGCAGGAAAGGTTTATTACTTCAATGCGCGAGTCGTTTACGGAGAAGAATCTGCGGTGAGCTTATTTTTTGGGGCGGTCGACAGCGACCAGGCTAAGTATCTGACTGCCTCCTTTCCGCTCAGTGTTTCAAATCCTAAGAAGTAATTATGTGCATGGGTATGCCGAGCGGCATCTAGTGCGCTCTACAACGCGCACGTTGGTTGCTGTTAAATCTCGGTTACACTCAAAACCCGTCGATGAGCGAAATCCTGGTTTCCTAAACTATAATCACCCTCATGCAACACGAACCCAAGGTGGGTCGCAATGATCCTTGTCCGTGCGGGAGCGGGAAAAAATACAAGAAATGCCACGGTGCAAAGGAAGGGGATGAGATGATAGGCGTTGACTGCGAACAAACCAAAAGTCCCGAAATCAGATCGCGGCTCCGCTGTTGCCAAATTCAAAGCAGAATCCGAGTAATTTCAGGGCATCCCCAGCAATTCTCAATGACTAGAATTGACGCCTGTTTTGAACAACTGACAGAAACAGATGCCGTTATGGGCTAAACTCATTCACGTGAAAAAGTCACCAGTTGCTTCCACGAGGCGGTACCATCACATCGGAATTCCCACTACCGAGCGTCGAGAAGGTGAACGCCTGATCGAGCACTATGCGACGTTCGTGTCTGGATATGAAAGGAGCGCCTACGGAGTCGAGTGGATGCGGTTCGAACCTGAAGCGCCGGTCCCTGAACTTGTGCGTACTGTTCCGCATGTCGCCTTCGAGTGGACGATCTCTCCGCTGAAATCGCCGGAAAAGAGATACTTATTGCGCCCAACTCACACTCACCGGGCGTGACCGTCGCTTTTATTGTCGAGAATGGAGCCCCAGTCGAGTTCCTCCAGTTTGATAAGAAGTGATGCTTGAAAACCGTCCTCGACCTAGACATTTTCTATCAAATTTCCGCCGTCGTGAGGAAACTGGACCTTTTCAACACCCACGCGATATTTCAACAAACCATAGGCGTCTACACTTATTTACCCCGGCTTCAGACCGGGGAATGCGCGAGATGCGATCCCTGTATTATTTCGCGCAGCCCGGAATGGGTGATCCGATCTGGCGGGATCAAGGCAAGTACATCATCGCCGAGACTGCAGAGGGGCAATTCGGAAGCACCGTCTTCGGGATTTGGAAGGTGAGCGGGGCGTGAATCAGGATGACATGAGGTCGGCGACCAGCCAGGCGGCGCCGGTGATCAGAAGAGTAAGGCCGAATTCGGACCAGTTCGAATGGGACTTTGGATGGGCGACCAGGAGCGGGACCCAAACTATGGCACCGAAGAGTGCCGTCATGAGCGCCATCAGGCGTAGAGCAATCCGTGCGTGGCGATTGATGAGAATGGCGAGCGCCGCGAGCGCGAAGGCCACGGTGGTGAGGATTGCCCAGAATTTCTGGTTGGGCGGAATCCAGCGCGGAACCGCAGCGACGGTGAAACGAAAATAAAAGATTTGAGTGAGCGTGAAGGAGATTGTGGAGACGCCGAATCCGAGGCGCACGATCTGGCCGAGCGTGCGCGGCGGTGCGGCATTGGCGGAGGTCGCAGAATAAAGGGCGAGTGCTCCGCAGAGTATGGAAAGCTGTTCGAAGAAGTTCGGGTAGGAGCCATAGGCGGCGGGCGCGGCGATGATGGCAGGAACGCAGGCGAGCAAGAAACAGATATAGACAAAGCAAAGGATGACCGCAGACGGGCGGGCGGCGCGCGGGATCAGGATGCCGAGGCCGCCGCCGATCTGAAGGGTCATGAGGCCGACGGCGATGACGACGCCGAGAGGAAGTTTGAAGAGCTGATGAAGGGTTTGCCAGGTTTCGGCGTCGTGCCATAGAAGCGCGATGACGCCGAAGAGAATGGCGGAAGCGCCGAAGAAAATGCGTGATGTCTTCATCCGTAAAGAAGAATGCCGAGGCTGGATCGGGTGCCTTGTAGGGCACCCAGCATCATCTCACGGATATTGAAGTGAACGGAACTCGCTGTGAAATACGCGAGGGCCTTAGGGTGGCCTATCAGACCGCTGAGGCTGGCACCGCGAAGCATTTGAACATATTCAAAAAACTTCACGCCCACGAGAAGAACCAAGGTTGCGGCGCAAAGCTCGCCTGCTGGGCAATGCTTGCGACTAGCGTCCATTTGATAATCGGGCCAAGAGGTTTCCAGAGCCCGGCAGATGGGTCCATTCCGTAAGGACTTCCTCCGCTAAGAAGCCAAGAAAACACGAATGCCATGCTTGTGAGTCTTGAAGTGCCCGCAACAAGCGACGCGGCATTGACGCTGTACGTTCTCCAAGTAGGGTGCTCTGATTCTTTGCTGCCTTTGATTAAACGTCTCCACCCCACCCAAGAGCAGCGCACAAGGAATAAGAAAAAGGACGCTCCAAACGATATACATCCCCAACGGCTGCGCTCCGGCCATGAAGGCACGTCGACGAGTTCGCTAAGGGTACACCTTCCGCGATAGTTGACGCTATCAGGGGCGATAGCACTCTCTTTCCTGGGGAAACTGTTCGGCCAGTCCCTTTTTGAATCTGCAATATGCAGCCGCGTCGCGAGGGCGGTTCCGAAGATGGTCTCGCACTGTACGATGATTTCGGAGCGCAAAACTATTATCTGCGTACTTAGGTTACGAACATCGCAGGCGTAGGAAGATGGGCCAACTAAGATCACGCCGCCGCTGGACTGGCAGGGGTAACTGCCACCGGCAGCCGCGCCGCGATGACCGTACCCTTGCCGGTCGAATAGATTTCGAGGCTGCCACCCAATTGCCGGAATCTTTCTCGCATGCCCCGGATTCCCACTCCTGGGGTGCCTGCCGAGGCCATCTCAAGTTGCTTTTCTGGCGGTATACCTCTGCCTCGATCCTCGACTTCTACGAAAACGTGACCGGCGGATGCGAAAATGCGAATTCTAGCCGTAGGGCTTTTCGAATGACGATGAATATTCGTGAGACACTCCTGCACAGTCCGGAAAATTGCCGTTTCCGACTCGCGCGCAAGGCGCTCAAAGTCCGCGGGGACCTCCAGGTCCACCTTAATCTTGCTGCGTTGCGCAAAACCTTCCACATACCAGCGAAGAGCTGAAGCAAGTCCAGCTTCATCCAGCAAAGGCGGATGAAGTAAGTGGGAGATCGTACGGACCTCCTGGCTGAGTTCCTGTACGAGAGCCGCACTGTCGTTAACCGTATTGGCAGTCTTGGTCAGGCGTTCGAGGTCGGTTCCCACAGTGGCGAGGTTCATTCCCAGCGCGGCCAACATCTGCCCCACACTGTCGTGCAACTCCCGTGCGATGCGCCGTCTCTCATCATCCTGCAATTGCATCAGACGCGCCGACAGTTCTCGCAGATTTTGATTGGTGCTGTCGAGTTCGGCGGTTCGCTGACGTACGGCTTGTTCAAGTTCTACCTGCGCTGCCAACAGTACTTCCTCGCGGCGGCGGCGAGCTTCTCCCATCGCCACCAAGATACCGGAAGCTAGCGAGAACGCCAAAATACCAACGATCCGCTCCGTGCCTACGATTCGAAGGGAGTGTACCGGCGGGATAAACCAATATTTCGTCCCGATGAGGGCAAGAACCACACTGACGATGGACGGGCCGACCCCACAGTACCAGGCACAGAAAGCTATCGAAGGGAACAACGTGATGTACGGTAGGTAGTCGTCCAGAAAGCGACTTAGTTCTAAACGGACAAGTAAGGCCACTACAGTCGCCAATAGAGCGACAGTGTAACGCATTCCGGTCGTCTTCGAGATTTGTGTGGACAGCCGAGGCTTGGTCGCCACAGTTTCACCATGCTTTGGCAAATCCATAAAGGCAGCTCAAAAAATGCCAAGAGTACTATGACGAAGCAACAATAATGTTATATCGAGAATCCCCCTCAATAAAGGAGATTTTTTTGCCGGACGAACTTGCCACGATGTGAGCCGGTCCGAAAACTAAACACGGTTCTTTTGTGGTTGCTCGACCATCTTAGCTATGCGTAAGCTACTGAAAGTGCGGACCAAGCAGGGCGCCGAGAGCAGGTCAGACCGAACAGAAACTTTCTTTCTGATCCGCGATCGGACGATTCGTGCAGAACTGAAAGTGCCGGAGTTCTGGGTGCAGGCGATGCCTCTTTGAATGCTGCTGGTGGCTGAGCGGCAGGATCATCCCGAAGACGAGTTTGTTTTCGCGTTCAGATCGCGAATGCGCTCTCTCCTTTTGTGGCATTCGCTCCGCTCGGCATCCGTCAGGCCAACATAGACATCCAGTTCTAATGCTTCGATCTGCCTTCGGAGAAGCTCGATAAACTCGGTCTGGAGGCGTTCGATGGCGTCTTCCATACGACGTTTTCTCATGCAACGGTTTTGGTGGACCTCGGCGACGAAACCCAAACTAGGATGTATTTAAAGCTAAGAAAGTTGCCGCTCATTCAATAGCGCTCGCTGTATCGGGAATCGCCCAAAACCCCTAGCTCAATGAGAATCCTCCACAGCTCTATGATTCTTATCGTCGAGAGAAGTTGGGTTGTGGCCAGTTCAATTGTTCCAACCGCTTTCGCATTTCATGCCCGTAGGTTTCACGAGCATTGCAATCTTTGCAGTCTGGACGGGGAATTCTCAAGAGGACCATAGGTAGCATCCGAACTTCACGACCCACCTCGAAGGATTCGGGTCCGCCTCAGGGGGTGTTGCGTCTCAACTGGCCGGAACTGCTCTTCGGAGAGGCGGGACGTATTAATGCCACACGATTGAGCGCGTCATGTCAGTGACTTGGGTCACATCTCAATTATCCGGCGATCGGCAGGTCACCAAAACTGTTGCTCCATCGCCATTATCCTCATTGAAGGTCGATGCAATTATGAAAAAGTGCCTCGCTTCAGAAAGGTCGAAGCCGGATGAGGCGCACTTCCGCTGCGCTGTGCAGGGCTTCGCTCCGCTACGGCAGCGCTCGAGAGTAACTGCAGTAAGGAAGCGATTGTGATCGCCATCCTGGAAGCTGTGACATAGTGCTATACCTCGCTGGAGTCAGTAAATAAGCGGGTTTGCGAGTTATCGAGAACGATCAATGGAGAACGTCGCCCCTCGTGGAATCGCCGAATCTCTTTCTGCACGGCAGGAAGTTCCAGGTGCATGCGCTCGATCATCCATGGGGCGCATTTCACAACCTGTCGCGCCGGAAGAATCCTTTGCGCAATCATCCTACGCACCACCATCAAGCTGACTTTGAAGTGCAGCGCTGCCTGCGACATGGTTACCCAGTTCCGTTGTTCCGGTGGCGGACATGCAGCAAGGCCGTTGCTATGGCGCATATGTTGCAGCCGCCTTTATTCCACGTATTTTCGTTTCCTGTTCTGTACCCGAGACGGTTCAGGATACCCACGATGGCCGCATCATCACAAACCTGCGCGAGTTCGCGAACCAAGTCAATCACCTCGCGCGAGTTGACGCGATTGTGGTGTCCTGACGGATTGGATTAAGGCGAACTGCTGGAATGCTGGAATGTCAGTCGTACCGTCGAGCTGGCCTGTGCGGTGACAGCGTAGGAATAGTTCTTCAACTCAAAAGAAATTGATGGTTGAAGGCGAGTTTTTCGGTAAAATTTCTGAACATCTGGCTGATCCGGCGAGTTTTGGAAACGAATCGCTAACGGTAACTTTCGAGCGAGTTGATAAGATCCGAAACCGCCAGCTCCGAAGTTGGAACTGGAATGGCTCGGAAAGCTCCTGTCTGGACATTAACGTTGCCGCAATGAATTCATGACGCACGGAACCGTTTTCGGCGACTTCACCAACCAATCCATTAAAAAGGAACTATGAACGACAAACGATTCGAACGAGGACTCGCGTTGCTAAGCGGAAGACACACCGTCATCGGCATAAGAAAGGTGACCCTCTGCTTGGCCCTGATTGCAGTATTGAGTACGAGTGTTGTGGTGAGTGCGCAACAATCGGATTCTGATGAGGAAGACCAGTTTCGATTTCGCTTTGTGGGTCCAAAAGTCGGGAATCGCATCGCTGCCGCGGCGGGCGTACCAGGCGATGCGAGCACCTATTACGCCGGAGCAGCATCGGGAGGTATCTGGAAATCAACAGATGGCGGAAATCAATGGAAGCCAATTTTTGACAAGCAGCCCGTGGCTGCCATCGGCGCACTGGCCGTGGCGCCCTCCGATCCGAGCACGATATGGGCCGGTACCGGCGAAGCATGGGTGATTCGCGACAACGATGTGATGGGCAACGGAGTTTACAAGTCGATCGATGCAGGCAAGACGTGGACCAACATGGGTCTGCAGGAATCTGGCAGGATCGGCCGCATTGTGATTCAACCGTCAAATCCTGATGTCGTATTCGCCTGTGTTTTGGGTCGCGCTACCGGACCTCAACTGGAGAGGGGCGTCTTCAGGACGACCGATGGGGGCCAACACTGGGAGCGAGTGCTGTTTGCTGGTGAAGGTGTGGGCTGCTCCGGGCTGGCCATGGACGCGCACAATCCTCGCAAATTATTTGCCGGAATGTGGCAAGTGGAGATGCACACCTACGGTGAGTTTAGCGGGGGAGCAGGCAGCGGAATTTACGTCTCGCGCGACGGCGGAACGAAGTGGACCCTCATCGAAGAACATGGCTTGCCTCACGCCCCCCTCGGCAAGATCGATGTCGCGATAGCGCCAACCAATTCAAATCGTGTCTTTGCCTTAATCCAGACCAAAGACCAGGGTTCACTTTGGCGATCCGACGATGCCGGAGAACACTGGAACGCGGTCAACTACCAACGCGCCCTCATTGGACGTGCGGGATATTACATTCGGATTGCAGTTTCGACAGGCAGCGACAACGAAGTTTACGTGGCCAACAGTTCCTTTCACCGCTCTTTGGATGCAGGCGAGAACTTCAAGGAAGTTCCCTGGGGCGGAGACACTCACGACATCTGGATTGATCCTACCAATCCCGATCGGTTTGTGATTACCGACGACGGCGGCATGAGCATCACGACCGTGCACGGTCGCGGTTTCCACCGCGCCACTCTTCCCATTGGCCAGATGTACCATGTCGACGTCGACCATCAGATTCCCTACTACTTCTACAGCAATATGCAAGACGATGGGAATATGCGCGGCCCCAGTGTGCCGGTGGACTCAAGGGAAACCGGCTGGGACCGAGAGATGGGAGGTTGCGAATCCGGTTTTACCGTTCCGGACTGGGCCGATCCAAACGTGGTATGGGCTACATGCTATGGGAATAAAGTCACTCGCTGGGACGCGCGAACCAAGCACGCGCGCTCCGTGAGTCCTTGGATGATCACCCTGGATTCACCACCAAACGATATCAAGTATCGCTGTCATTGGACGGCGCCTCTGGCCGTCGATCCTTTCGACCACAACACCGTTTACTATGGGTGCCAGGTACTCTTCAAGACCAACAACGGTGGCCAGAGTTGGTCAGTCATCAGCCCGGACCTTTCCACCCAGGATCCCACCCGGATCGTTCCCTCGGGTGGAATCGTCGGAGACAATCTCGGCCAATTCTACGGAGAAGTTGTTTTCGCGTTAGCGCCTTCCATGATTCACAGGGGTCTCATCTGGGCCGGCACAAATGATGGTCAAGTTTGGCATACGGACGATGGCGGCCAGTGGGTTAACATCACCAAGAACATCGTCGGGCTAGCGCCGTGGGGCACGATTACCAGCATCGCTGCTTCGAGCTTCGCTCCGGCCACGGCGTATATCAGCGTCGATTTCCATTTGATGGACAATCGTGATCCTTTCATCTACAAGACCACGGACTTCGGGAAGAGCTGGAAGCAAATCACCGGCAACCTGCCAAAGAGCCCGTTGTCCTACGTTCGCACCATTGCCGAGGATCCTAATTGCGCAGGCTTGTTGTTCGCGGGTACAGGAAACGGTCTTTATTATTCGCTCGACGATGGAGGGCACTGGACCGCGCTGGAGACGGGGTTACCACACGCTCCAGTGACCTGGGCCGTCGTGCAGAAGGATTTTCATGATTTGGTGATTTCGACCTACGGCCGGGGACTGTACATCTTCGACGACATTACACCGCTGGAACAGATGGCCAAGAATCACTCCGACGCCCCGGTCATCCTGTTTGAACCACGCCAGACCTACCGCTTTACCCACGGCGGCGCGGCGATGCTCACCTTCTCACTCAAGACCGCACCGAAAAAATCCGTCGAGCTTGAGATTCTGGATTCTGATGGCAAGGTAATCCGAAAGCTCGAAACCAAAGGGCGCACGGGTATGAATCGCGTTAAATGGGATCTGCGCCATGAATCTCCGCGATTGGTTGGGCTGCGGACAGTCGCTCCAGACAACCCTCATATCTGGGAGGAGCCGCGCTTTCGCGATTCCGATTTACGCCCTATCACTCACTGGGGAACCAAGCCCGCCGAAGGTGGCCCCATCGTGGCTCCCGGAAAATATAGTGTGCGTCTGAAGGTCGACGATAAGTCCTACACCCAACCTCTCACGGTCACTCGCGATCCCCGCGCCCCCGGCTCGGATGCCGACATTGATCTATCGGTGAAGACTCTCCTCCGCATCCGCGACAACATCAGCCGCGTGTCGGATAGCGTTAACCAGATCGAATGGCTGCGCAAGCAGCTCGAAGTCATCGAAACCATGCTTCGACCACCAACCGAGGCGGCGAAAGAAAAAGAGAAGGAGAAGGAGAAGGAAAGGGAGAAGGCACTGTCCAGCGAGGAAGAGGAAGAATCTGAGCCACTCTCACAGGCGCCGCCGCAGGTTCTGGACGAAGCTCAGGCAAGACACAAGGCCGACCTCCTAAGAGCCACGGAGGATCTGGACAAGAAACTGCAAGTCATCGAGTACAGGTTAGTCTCGCCGGCATTACTCGACAGCGATGATAAGTATTTCGTGGAACCATACAAGGCTTATCTGAATCTGGTCTGGCTTAACGCGGAGGTCGGGACGGGAGGAGGCGACGTTGCCGGAGGTGCGGATTTTGCCCCCACGGATACTCAGATGGAATTGCTGAAATCGTTTGAAACCGAAATAGCCGCGGTGGATCTGGACTACCAGAAGATTATAAAAGAAGATCTTCCGGCGTTTAATCGCTCTCTTACGGGCACCAGTGTCGCTCCTTTGGTTGCTCCGCCCAGCTCCGCTCAGGCGAAGTGACAGTGCTCAACGAACGCAGGGGGCTTGCCCGGATCACAGGCAAAGGCGGAGGTCATTGGGTTCGTCACGGTCAAGATAGACCCGGACGCTGCCAGCCCGCCAAGCCCCGGAACCGCTTCCGTATACCCCGTACCTCATCGCTCGCCCACATCGGCGGCATCACGATGTGGTACGACTCCTCGGTCTCGGGCAAGCCCACATCAGGCTGGGTTGGAGACCCAACGTCGAGCATGATCGATGAGTATGCTACCGGAAACGCCAGCGATGCTAGCGTCCTCCTGCTGTTTGAAAAACTCACGCTTCGACTCGTAGTGTTCCCCGAAGCGGCCAGTGCATTCATGGTCCACCATGCTACCTCCTCAACTACACCAATTACCTTACGGCAGCTGGGGTTCACCAATATGATGTCGCCCCTGATGGCAGCCGATGTGTCATGGCTTCGGTGGACACCGAAGATTCGCTGGTGCCTCTCAATGTGGTGCTGAATTGGCCGAGGGACTTAAAGAAATAGTTGCAAGCACTCAGCCACCATTGCGCCGGCGCGCCCGGAATAATTCCCTTCTCAAGCATGAAGGTGGGATCGAGGGTCCCTGCCACCACCAAGTTGCGCGTCAGCCGCGCCCGTTGCCGCCTGCAATAGACCAGAATAAGAAAACAATCCTTTTATGTTGATCTCCGTCTGACCTTCAGAGTGACCTGCGCCGAGTGATACAACGCGGCAAGGGAAATCGTGCGTCACAACGTCTGCCGGGTGGGTTCTTCGGGAGGGAGGGCGGACTTCACCGGCAAACGAATACTTCCAACAGCTACGATTCGGATCACAAAGTGACTATGGCAAGAAGGCGTGGAAAATGTATTGCACGGACAGTCCATTTTTGTAAGCCCTGTGAAACCAAATGCTGACGCGAAGAATTGCATCAAGCCATGTGCGCGCGAGTTGGTACGACCGCCACTCGCTGGAAGTACTGGATTGGCACGAACACCACAACCTGAGTTTCTGTTTTGTGATGAAAGGCGACTACGAGGAAACCACCCGTGATCGAACGTTCACGTGCAGGCCAGGTGACGTCGTGGTCAAGACAGCCGATGTGCGGCATCTGAACCGATTCGGCCGACAAGGCGCGGTGTGCCTGCTTTTGGAAATCTCTGACGAGTTTCTCTCACACTCAACCCACTTGGAGCAACCCGAACTGAGTGGTCCGGTGTACACGCATCACTTAGCCCGGCTCGGCCTGGAACTGCAGGAAGAGATGCAGGCCGCCGATGCGCTGTCGTCGGTGATGGTTGAAGGCATCGCGTTGCGCGGCGTCGTATCGGCACTCCGGCTAGGGAAAAGGAACTCAAAAAAGCACGCTCAATTAGAAGAGATGCGAGCCATGTTGGACGCTGGAGCAGCCGTCGAGGACCTCATCCGAAAATATTTGACAGCGCGCGAGAAGCAGTCGGTGCGGCGACTCTTCCGCCAAATCGAGGGTTGTTCCATGAATGCGTATGTTCTAAGACGCCGTGCCCTTCGTGCACTCGATCGGGTTCTAAGCACAGATCATTCGTTGGCAGACATCGCTCAACAGTCTGGATTTTACGATCAAGCTCACTTCACAAAAGTTTTTGCTTCGCTATTCGGAGTTACACCCGGGCGTCTACGATCAAGATTCAAATAGACCGGCCAGCAACTGCGCACCCTGTTTCGTGATTGCCGGTATTGGCCAATACGGAGTCCCAATCTGCCAGCCACATCGCTGATTTCATCGCCCGATTGTCCCGATGACGAAAGTAGCGATGGAAGCCTGAACCGGGCTGCGCGTACAAAACCGAAGAATTCGTACAATACGGCTGAACGCGCATCTGGCATCGTTAACTATGCCCGGAACCCCGCGACTCCTGGTGGGAATGCTGGCTCTGATTGCGAATTGCGCCATGGCATCCGCTCAGACTGATGTATCGGCGTCAAAATCGCTGATCGACCACAATCCTCGGCTAAGCGATTTTCGGGTCATCGAGTTTCGCCGATATGTAATTAAGGATGGCAAGCGCCCAGCGTTCATGCAGTACTTCGATACTTACTTTCCAGAAGCATTTCAGCAGCTCGGAACCATCGTTGCCGGCTCGCTCTCCGAGCGGCAGAACCCGTCGGGCTTCGTCTGGATACGCGGCTTTCACACGATCGACGATCGCGCGGTATTGAACGGGATTTTCTATTACGGATCGGTGTGGGATGAGCATCGCAAGACCATGAACGATCTTATTGATAACGCCGACAACGTGATGCTGCTCCGCCCGCTCCGCCCAGAACGAGAGATTCCGATTCTGCCGGCGGTGGACCCAATTGTGGAACCAAACGGGGCTCAAGGTGTTGTGGTTGCGGAGATATTTGCGGTGAAGCCGAATAGCGTCGAGGATTTTGCCAAACAGGCGGAAACTGCCTTCGCCAGCTATCGATCCACTGGTGCTCGCGAAGCAGGTGTCTTGGTGACACTGGATGTGAAAAATAACTTTCCCCAGCTTCCATATCGCACCGATGGGCCGTTCTTAATTTGGCTGGGAATTCTAAGAGACAACGAAATGCTCAACTCTGCTTTTAACCTAGTAACGAAGGAATCAGAGAAGACTCTTACAGCCAGCGGCCTGTTGAGGAGCCCGCCTGAGTTGATTGTTCTTGATCCAACGCCTCGCTCACGTTTGCGGTGGTTGCCTTGATACTTTTTCGCGGAGAGACGACGTACCACAGGAGGGTAAGTGCAAGGGCTTCACGGCACAGCGATTTGTTTCCTGTTGTGCACAGTTGGTTATTCCGGCCACGCTGGTTCTGCATCTTCACCAATGACCCAGGACGGTTCTGAGACACGATCCGTCACCCAGCACGATGGACATCAGGATTTCGATTTCTCCTTCGGCGCGTGGAAGACGCACATCAAGAGACTGAAGCATCCGTTGAGCGGATCTACGGAGTGGGTCGAATACGAAGGGACCTCCATCGTCGGGAAGGTTTGGAATGGCCGGGGAGGGATTGGCGAGACGGAAGCTGATGGTCCGGCTGGTCATCTTGAGGCTCTATCACTGCGTTTATACAATCCCCAGGCCCGTCAATGGAACCTGACGTATGCTAGCGGTCCGGTAGGAGTATTGAGCGTTCCGTCAAGCGGAGAATTCAAGAATGGCCGCGGCGAGTTCCTTGATATCGAGGCCATCAACGGCAAAAGCGTGCTGGTTCGCCAGGTCTGGTCTCATATCACCGCGGATTCATGCCGTTTTGAACAAGCGTTCTCGGTGGACGGCGGCAAAAGCTGGGAAGTGAACTGGAGTGCACTCGATACCCGAATCAAAGATGAAACCGATGGTACAAGCGAGAGGGCCACAGGTAAACCGAAGATTGATGCCGAACGCGACGCGCAGTACGATTTTGACTTCAACTTTGGCACCTGGAAGACGCACGTGTCCCGCCTCGATCAGCCTTTGACGGGTTCCACGACCTGGCTTGAGTACGACGGCACTTCTGTCGTGCGTAAGGTGTGGGGTGGTCGCGCCAGCCTTTTCGAGCTCGAAGTCGACGGCCCAGCAGGCCACATTGAAGGCGTCGGCTTGCGTCTTTATAATGCCCAATCTCATCAGTGGAGCCTCAATTGGGCGAGCAGCAGAGACGGCAAAATGGAACCAGCCATGATCGGCGAGTTCAAGAACGGGCGCGGTGAGTTCTATGATCAGGAATCGCCAAATGGCAGAGCCATCTTTGCTCGGAACAGCTTTTCGGACATTACGCCCGATTCCTCGCGCTTCGAGCAGGCGTTCTCCGATAACTATGGCAAGACTTGGGAAACGAACTGGGTGATGATTTTCACACGCAGAAGGGATGGAGCTGAAAAAGGGCACTGACCGCTAGCTGACCATGCGAGTGCCGCTTTCGCTCTATTACTCCCAATTGCTCCCCTTTGCCCCGCAGGCGTTGTGCGAAGGCCCGACGCCCCCCCGACCCTCTGATTTCCCAAAAGTCGGCTTCGGGGACGTTGCTGCTGATCTCCGCGAAGCCGGTTTCTGGACAGCCTCCGGATATGGCAGTTGGGAAACGGATCACGGATGGGATGGCGCATAATGGAGCGGATGCGCATATGGCAGACAATTCGTGCCTCTTCCCTCTCTCGTCATGTCCACGGGAGAGCGTATGCGGCTCTCGTACTCTCCGGTGGGTACGAAGAGGCAGGAGATTACGGACGCTTCCAGGTGAACGCCGGCGATGTAATCTTCCATGAACAATTTGAAGCGCACCTGGATCGTTTCTCCGAAACCGGTGCCGCCGTACTCAATCTGCCGTTGCATACCGGTTACTGCACGGCCGGAATTGCGAAGGTAGCCGATGTCGACGCCGTTGCACGCGTGGCGGAAAGAAGCTGCCGAGACGCCATAGAATTGCTGTTCTCCCTTGCTATTACCAGGACACCGCAGCCTGCCGACTGGCCGGACGAGTTGGCTGCGGCAGTTCTGCGGAATCCATCCCTCAAACTATCGCAATGGGGAGAAAAAAACGGAATTGCTCCGTGGACGGTGTCACGGGGTTTCGGGTTGGTCTTTGGTGTTTCCCCGGAGGCCTTCCGTGCGCGCACTCGGGCTCGCTGCGCTTTGAAGTCGATTCAGAATACTCAGGCATCACTGGCAATGATCGCGGTCGAGCTGGGCTTCGCCGACCAATCGCACATGACCCGGAGCGTTAAGCAACTCACCGGAATTGGACCGCGAGCATGGAGATCCGCTGCAAATAGATTCAAGACAGGGGGGAACTTCGACGCGTAGAAAAAGACGATGCGTCGGATTCATTATCAGTTCTGTCTTCTCGTCTTGTGTACTGCCCAGATTACCCACCCGCATCATCTCACTGCTGAGACGGTTCCCGTTCACAGCCGCACCGACTGGCAGCTCAAGCCCTCCCTCAAATACGACACCCTCTGCCTTTTGAATGCGCTTGGCGGCGACCCCTACTATCTGCACTACTACCGAGCCGAGTACGAACACTTCCATTCTCTCTTCACGTCTGAAGAGCAGGTCGCCTTCGCCCAGTTGAAGCACGTCATCAAGGACGAGGGACATGGGATCATCTCTGCAAAACTGGCTCTCTACTATTCTGCAGTCGATGATGAAACGTTGCCCGAGATGATCCGCACAGCGCACGACAGCGGTGTGATGGAAGCAGCCCTAAAAAGGACGTCATACTGGAGCGCAGATGGGTGGCAGAACTACGAGGCGGCGAGGCCAACCCTGGAGGCGGCGCTTAGGGCTTTGGATCGGGTACGATTTCCGGCATATTGGGAGGCAAATGTCAAGCCAAAGATCGAGAAGCGGATTGGGGAGCTCTCTCCCCAACTTCCGAAGTACAACATCATCCCCGTAATCGAGAGCTGTCTTGGCTTTCCGCTGCCTTCGCAAACGATCACTGTTTATCTGCTGGCCTATTCCGAGCCTCACGGAATCCGCATCACCGGGCTGCGTTTCCTCACCCATGTGTCCTATCCGTTCAGCATCGTCCTGCATAATGCCATCCACGAACCCATGCACCCGCCCTACCACGTGGACGATCCAAAGGTCCGCGACGCTATTGATCTGCTGGGGCGCGACCCGCTCGTGATCGACAAGGCTCAGCACCACGACCCATCCTTCGGATACAACACGACAGCCGGGTATATCGAAGAAGACTCCGTGCAGGCGTTAGAACAACTTGTAAGCGAGCAATTCGGTGTCGGCCGCAACCCTTGCGAATATTGGAAGGAGCAGGATGGCGGCATGCATGTTCTCGCCGCGGCCATCTACGCGGATTACAAACAAGCGTCATCTCCCAATCTCGACTCCTACGCTCAGTGGTTCGTACGCGCGGTCCAGGATGGGCAGCTCCGTGGAAGCAACCTGCAGAAAACCGTTCAGACCTTCTTTTCCCCAACCCATTGCCATTAACCTGAGACATCCACGATTTATGATCGCGAGTCGCTGTATTTCGTCGATCGCGTGAATGCGGAATGTCTGGAAGTTATTCCGGGGCCAGAAGTCTCAGGGCTGAATCTGAAGCGCCACGAGTGAAGATCTATCGCTCCGATGCAGCTGTGAAGGGGCGCTTCAGATACAGCGACTTGAAGGAAGCCGCCCCAGGGGACTGTGGGATTTGTATCTGGGTGAGCCGGTCTTGATCGTTTTCGAGTTTGCCGTTGCGGTCAGAGCGCTTGGGTTTTAGTAGCGGGTCGCAGAGAGAATGGGCGTGGGGCGGCGCATCGGAGAGTCTGAATCGCACCACCATACTGCATGCTGACAAAATGCGAGACACAAGCAGTGTGCGCGCCGAAGCACGAGCGAGATTCGAGGCTGGAGATGTGGATTCATGCGGTGCACCGGCTGAGATGAGGCGGAGATCGGAGGAGAAGTTGCGCCGCGGAGAGGCGTTCGACAACTTGCATGGTTCCGCCGCAAAGCGGACATGCCACAGCGAGTGAATGGGCAGCGCGGGCGAGGCGATGCGCGCTGCTGGCGGATGGGATTGCTGGAGCAACCGAGAACAGAGTGGAAGGAGTTCTGCTCGCCTCCGGTTAACAAGAAATCCGAAATTGCGGATGTGCATAAAACCGCGCGGCAGCAGGTGTAGGAGGAAGCGGCGCAAGAACTCTTCGACCGGTAGGGTCATGAGCCGTTTCTTGTTGCCGTGAGCGGAGTCACGCCGGCGGAAAGCTAGGTTGCCCTCGGAGAGAGCAACCAACCTGCTGTTGGCAATGGCGACGCGGTGGGTGTAAGCGCCGAGATAGCGCAGTACGTGTTCTGGCCCACCGAAGGGCCGCTTGGAGTAGACGACCCAGTCGTGCCGTAACAGTGGCCGCAGCCAGGAGGCGAAGGCGTGCGGTTCCGCAAGCGGTAAGGGATGTCCGTGGAACTGGAGTGCGCCCGCACGAAAGGCGGCCCTGAGTCCGGCGACAAACTTGCCGCGGAAAACACGGCTGAGCACTTTGACGGGAAGGAAGAAAGATCTGCGCGATGAGATTCAGCGGGAGTGGTCCGGAGTGATGCCGCCGGCGGCAAGCACGCAGTGGACATGGGGATGATGCTGCAGTCGCTGATCCCAGGTATGGAGCACGCTGAAGAAGCCGATCTCGGCGCTAAGGTGGCGGGGATCGCGGGCAATCTCCAGCAGAGTTGCAGCACTGGTGTGGAACAGCAAGCTATAGATCAGCCGCTCATTCTGCAATGCGGGCGGAGCGAGTTCTCGCGCGGAGAGTAAAGACGACGTGGACATAGCTGGTGGGGAGCAACTCTCGTTCTCGCGTCTGGAGCCAGCGCAGGCGTGCATTGCCCTGACACTTGGGGCCGTGCAGGTTTCTGCACGAGTTGTACGAGATGGCAGAATGTCCGCAGCCTGAGCACTGATCGCGATGTCCACCCTCCCCAAAAGAGCAGGCGACTCTTACTGCAACCTTAAGTCAGAAAAACGACAGTTTATCCTCTCGTCGCAAGCTTAGTGTTTTGGGCTGAAATCCACCACTGCCTGGCCAAAATCAACCGGTATAAGTCAATCAAAGAACGGAACTCTTCCCCATTCTCAGTGTTCAATCTAGTAACAGGAATTCTGGGGGACATTATGAAAACGCGATTATCTAAAACGCTTCTTACTGCGGTGTTGACGAGCGCAACGGCGCTCGGGACTGGCACCTCCTTGAGGGCGCAGGACCAGTCGATGGACAAGCCCTCGGCGGGTGTAAGCGCTCAGGTGGATCAGGGACCGCCGCCAGAGCAGATCGCGCCGCAGTATAACGCGCCGCAATACAATGCGCCGGACCGGAGCGCGCCTCAGGATGTCGCACCTCTATCCCCGCAAGATCAAGATACATCCCAAGACCAGGCGCAGGCGCCCCCGCCTCCAACGGGGCCGAATCAACGGCAGTACACAGCGTTGCCTCCGGAGCAGTTGGATAAGCTGGTAGCTCCGATTGCGTTGTATCCCGATTCGCTCGTGGCGCAGATACTGGCCGCGTCAGGGTATCCAACGCAGATTGTAGAGGCGGACCGGATGGCACGGGAGAACCCGGGGCTGAAGGGACGGGATCTGGCTGAGGAAGTGGACCGGCAGGATTGGGATCCGAGCGTGAAGTCTCTAGTGGAGTTTCCCACAGTGCTGGCGAACTTGGACAGGGATTTGTCGTGGACCTCTGAGCTGGGCGAAGCCTATCAGAGCCAGCCGGATGACGTGATGCAGGCGATCCAGGACATGCGTCACAAGGCTTACAAGGCGGGCAATCTGCGGAGTACGCCTCAAGAACGCGTGTACGAGCAGGGGCCGAATGTAGACATCCAGCCGGCTGATCCGGATGTGGTGTATGTGCCCGCTTACAATCCAGCGTATGTGTACGGATATCCCGTAGGCCTGTGGCCTGGGTTCTATCCGTGGTGGGGAGTTGGCGGCCCGTACATTTCATTCGGCTTTGGCTTCCCGATCTCGCCGTTCTTCGGCTTCGGCTGGGGATTGCATGGATGGGGTATGGGCTGGGGCTTCCACGGGGGAATCTTCTTCGGCGGACATCCTTATGCCTTCCGCAGCGGAGCGTTTTATAGCCACGCCGCGTTTGTGCACGGAAATTATCGAGGATTCTCTTCCGCGCATGGCGCAGTCGGAGCGCACTCATTTGCGGCTCGCGATGCGCACGGGTTTGGCTCAGCCGCTGGTCACGGATATGCGGGCGCATCTCGAGGCTACGCGGGGGCGTCCCACGG
>Ga0185299_10003614_pt1 | contig 20073 bp, 14 predicted proteins | sample PaiPotPPA55metaG_FD_128002 | JGI IMG/M metagenome (GOLD analysis project Ga0185299, IMG submission 128002) | Iron sulfur acid spring bacterial and archeal communities from Banff, Canada, to study Microbial Dark Matter (Phase II) - Paint Pots PPA... ...
ACTCGCCAAGCTGATACCCACACCGGCGCCGACCTCAGCAATCTGAGCCGGCGAACCTGGCATTCATCTCCTGCCTTCGCAGCCCCGCCACCACGACTACTTCAAACCCGACTTTTTCAACGTAATCTGGGCCACATCGGTCACTCACTATCGCCGGCTGGTCGTGAACGAGGCGTTCGCGCATCGGCTCGATGCTCTGAAAGACCCGCGACGCGGTGCCGGTCGAGAAAAGCGGTCAATTCTATCGCGGGGATGATCGTCCGCCTGCCGACCTTGCAGGCGGCGATCTCGCCGGCCGCGATCAGCTCGTACAGTCGGGACCGCGACAGGCCAAGGGCTGCAGCGGCGACCTCGATGCGATTAGCTAAGCGCGGGATCGGGGTTTCAGGACTGCGAGGTATTTCGATCTTTGCCATGGCGGCGTCCATTTGGTCGTGGATGGACGTAGTATGTGCGGCTGGCCTCAGTAATCTTTAATTCTAAATTGACTTCTTATTGCACATGTGACTGGTTCCACCTCCGTGCGGCGGCATATACAGAAGTCGCCTGTGCGCTCGCCAACAGGTGGAGCATGGCCCGGAGATTTTCTGTATCGTCTAGGTGTTTAGTCGCGACATTTGATGGGTTGGATCGAGGATCGATCGATCGGGCTGTTTTGTCCATGCGCGGCAGATGTATTCATAAGGAGTGAGGCCGCTCAGGGTTTTGAGCCTCCGGCCGAAGTTGTAGGCCGCGACGAAGTCGGCGAGGTGGCTGCGCAACTGGTCGTGGGTTTCATAGTAGTAGCGCTTGACGTTGCCTCCTCGAGGGTGCGGTTCATGCGCTCGACTTGGCCGTTGGTCCAAGGGTGATGGGGCTTGGTCATCCGGTGCTCGATGCCGCTGGCGCGGCAGATCTGATCGAAGCGGTGGACGCGGTAGCGAGCGGTCCAGCCATCCCGGTTGCGCGGCAGATCGGCGAACTGGATGCCGTTGTCGGTGAGCACGGTATGAAGCTTGTAAGGCACGGCGGCGATCAAGGCTTCGAGGAAACGCACGGCGGTCGGCCGATCGGCCTTCTCGTGCAGCTCGACAAAGGCAAACTTGGAGGTCCGGTCGATCGCCACAAACAGGTGGAGCTTACCTTCTTCGGTATGGACCTCGGCGATGTCGATGTGTAAGTAGCCGATCGGGTAGGGCTTGAACTTGCGCTTGTCCGGTGTGTCGCCTTCGACCTGCGGCAGCCGGGAGATGCCGTGGGGTTGCAGGCAGCGATGCAGCGACGAGCGGGTCAGATGCGGGATCGTTGCCTGCAAGGCATACAGGCAATCGTCGAGCGGTAAGAGCGTATGCCGGCGGAAGGCACCGACGATGGCCTCCTCCTCAGTCGACAGCACCGTCGACTTCGGGTCTTTGGGGCCAGTCGGCAGGTCGGCAACCGAAGCTTCTTCCACTTGGCGACCGCCCGGCAATTGCCGCATTGGCATCCTTGCTTGGCGGAGGTAACTTGAGGTAAGGTTCGGCCGAGCCGTGGGTTCATTTCCTGAATTTCCGTTTGATCGCAAGGTCCGGTGGTCAGGTCTGTTCGTCATCTGGCCGGGCCGGTCGCCGGATCGCGGCAATCCTCCCTGCATCCCCAACCCGTGAGGCCGTTCGAGGGATACGAGCCCAATGTCGAATCTGGCATTGCATTATCATTCTGATAATTCAAGACTCTATACTGCAGTAGGAACCAAACGGAACGGTACGATTATTCTCCAGGACTGTTCAAGCGGCTGCGGCTTGTACGGCCCCTTCGTAAATCTGCCCAGGGGGCAATATCACGCTTGCGTACGATTTGCAGCCTCCAATCGACCACGGGGCAGAGGCTGGTTGGACGTCTGTCATGATCTCGACGCAAAGATCATCGCATCCTCCGCTCCGTTAGATCTGGGCGCTTTGCCAAAGCGGTCGAGCGAAATCGGCATAACATTCGAACTTTACCAGGCAACGTCATGGTGCCAGGTGCGCTTGCACTGCGTCGCCGAAGTATCGGCAACCATCATAAGCCTTGAGATCGAGTTCCTCGATGCCGACACTGCATCGATCGAGAATACAGTATCCGACGGACTCCGCGACGGAAAGGTCATTGCCCCGCCATTTGTTCGACTAAGGCGGATCCGCAAGTTGAAACGCTTCATGCAGCATCCGCTAGCGACGGCACGGAGGCGGCTCGAAGTGGCGGTGGTCGATCGGTTGGCAGTCGTTGTGGCCGAACGCGCCGCTGAAAGAATGACGCAGAACGCGACCTTTCGGTTCACCAGACAGTCGGGAGCGCCGAGCAGGCCTTATCAGATCTGGTTGCCCGCGCCCACCGTAGCTGGCCTGCAGGACGGGCCCTATATGCAAAGCGCCAATTGTCAGGCGCGCGATTTCTATCATCAAGATTTTGCCGCGTTCTGTCAGGCGGTTGAGCTTCCCGTTGCGCTGCACCGCAAGGTTTGGGAGTTCGCGTTCATCTGGCACCACCTGCAAGCCGAGGGGGCGATTCGGCCGGGGGCGCGGGGTGTCGGCTTTGGGGTCGGCAAGGAACAGATGCCGTCGCTGCTCGCGAAGCACGGCTGCGAGGTGCTGGCGACCGACGCTCCCCCCGAGATCACGTCAGCCGGCTGGACCGACACCGGCCAGTACAGCAGCTCCCTCGCCGACCTGTCCTACGCAAATATCGTTTCCGCAGACGTATTCAAAAAAAATGTTCGCTTCGAATTTTGCGACATGAACGCGATAAATGGCGATATACGGGACTTCGATTTCTGTTGGTCAGCTTGCAGTTTCGAACATCTCGGTTCAATCGAGAGCGGGTTAGACTTTGTCGTTAACAGCGTGGAGCGGACCCTGAAGATCGGTGGCGTGGCCTGCCACACCAGCGAACTCAATCTTTCCTCCAACGATCGCACCCTGGAAATCGGCGGCACCGTCTTGTTTCGTCGTCGCGATATTGAGCGGCTGACCGCGCGGCTGGAAGACCGCGGGCATAAGGTCAAGCCTCTGCCGATCGAGCCGGGCAACTCGTTCGTCGACTATCTCGTCGATGTCCCTCCCTATGGCGAGGATATGCATCTCCGGCTGAAAATCGCAGAATTCGTCAGCACCTCGTTCGGCATTGTCGTCACGCGCTGCCGTTAGATTTCGTCGCATGCTCGTCGATGACCGGCTGGCCACGCGACCGCCCACGTCGCCCTCCGAGTCGTAGGCACGACCAACAACGCGAATCGCATCGGATCGCCTACGCCACAACAAACGGGCGGCGACCAGAGGGGTGGGGCAGGCCGGTTGAATGTGAGGGCGGGGGTCGCGCCGCGCACGCCGGCGTGCGGCGCATGCTACGTAATACTGTGCTCACACCGCCGTCTATGAGATCCCACCCAATCATTATCTTGGGATGGGCGACGATCGCGATAATTCGCTGGACAGTCGCGTGTTGTCGGCGGTCGGCTACGTCCCCGCTGCGAACCTCATTGGCGTGTAGAACTCATCTATTGGCCGCTGAACCGGGTAGCTTTCGACATCCGCTAAGTGGAAATGGTCCCATCAGGCGCGCCCAACCGTAGAGCGAGTCCGCTGCTGCCACCGCATCGTCCGCACCGACACAGACGGTACGAGTTCCCAAAGCCCCGCTCCACCTTTGCCGGATGCTCTCCGCGACCGCTTTCCGCGACAGACCGTCGGCAACAAGCGTGAGCCGCAGCTGCCGCTTCCGAGCCGAGCGGTATTTCGCGGCTTGGCTCGGGCTGCCGCCGTTGCAAAAATCGCATGGCGGACGCAAATGCTGACGCGCAAGCCGAAAATGCTGGTAGCACAGAAGTCGCCAACTCATGCGGGACCGACGCTCTCCGCCGCGGCAACTTGCGATCGTGAGTTCACGAGCTAACCAGCGATGACCGCAGTTCGTCGCCGTTACCGACGATGGCTTGACAGGACTATTTCGCGATCAACTACGGTTCGCCCAGCGATAGCCGCGCTTCCCCTCAGTAGATGACGCAAAATCCACGAATTTTCGAGGGCGACGCGACCGAGCTTTAGTCGGACGGTTCGGCTGGTGCGCCGAATCTGCCAGGTTGCCGGCGCGCAGAGCCTGATTGACGACACCCGGGTCGGTCTGGCGCAGCACGGGGTGATTGCCGCCATCCGCCGGCACGATACGCCCGTCATTTTTGATTGGCTGCTCGACATGGTCAGCTATCAGGGCGTGTCTGATAGCATCGCCTACGGCTACATGGAGCGCCATGGTCGGGCGCGGTGGCACGACATCACCAACGCGCTGGTCGGCGAATCGAGCTGCCCCAAGCTCACTTGCTATTGGGCGTTCGAGGTTGCGGCTACCGCAAGGGCGCGGGGTCGTGCGCCAATCCGGAGCACCAGCCAGCGTGGCCCCTTGCCACGACATGACCTACGCAACGGCCGGCTCAACCAGACCGCATACAGTCTGTTTCTGTTCATGCGCGATCTGGCCGGCAGCGATATCGTCGCCTGGATCGATGAGCGACTCGGGGCTATCGACCTCGCTCCGGCGCCTGATCGAGCGGCGCGGCTGCGTCAGGCGCTGCTCGATCCGCTCGGGCACATCTACGCGTGTCGAACAAGCTGCTGCCGATGGCGCTGTTCGAGCTGCTGCTCGCTGGCGATGCGAAGCAGCCGACCTGGATCGAAGCCGGCACGGTGATGATCGCGATCGACACCCTGGTGCATAATTTCCCGCATCGCACCGGCATTCTCGGGCTGCTCGGCGCCGACCACCCCTATGGGGCCGGCTGCTATCGACTGGGGGGATTGCGCCGACATCATCGAAGGATCTCCGAGCCGATCGATGCGGAGGGTTCAACCCCGCCTTCCGGGCCAACTTCCCGCGGTTCGTGCAGTTCGCCATTTGGCGATTTTGCGCCGAAACCGGGGCTCAACCGCTGCAATGGTCGGCGCATCGACGATCGCGCACGCTGCGAGCAAGCCGACTGCCCGGTGTTCGAGAAATGCGGTCGCGTGCCGCTCAAGCCGGCGTAAACGCGCTCTTTCTACACGCAAAACGGGAACGATGTGGGATCTACAAAAACATGTTGCAGGTGCTCGTTGTTCCTGATATGTTCACGATACCGCGATGTGCGTTCGCTGGTCGCGGTGCTCGCAACCGCGCACGATGGGAGGTCTCCAGCATGACCGAAAAGTACAGATTCTCCTGGTTCTCGGCATGGATATTGACGGTAGGCCGCATGCCTCGCGGTTCGGTGCGCGCGATGCGCCATTCGTTGAGCGCGCCGCCACCCTTATGGGGTTTCAAGTCATCCGCGTCTATCCCGATAACGCGGAGCTTCACGCCATTGCTGAAGGGCTGCCGCTCGCCAAAATCTTTGCTACCGGGCGGGCGTTCGGGTTGTTCGTCGACCCGTACGCGTCGAATGCCGAGTCCCTGGTCCGCCACACGCAGGACGCGGCGCGCGCGAAGGGGATCGAACTCCACGTCCTGAATGCCAGTGGCATCAGCTATGATGAGATTGACGCAGCTTTCGCACCCCCCGGCCAACTGCATGTCGGCGCGCCCGTCGTCGGCACCGACTCGCTCTTGATCCGTATTTGGTGGCGCAGGCCTCGGATCATGCCATTCCGGCGATGTACGTTTCGAGCGAGTTCGCCTGGAGCGGCGGTCTGATTAGTTAGGGGCCGAGCCTGACGGCTGCCTATCGGCAAGCCGGCATCTACGCCGGAAGGGTCCTCAAGGGTGAGAAGCCGGCCAAACTGCCGGTCCAGCAACCGACCAAATTCGAACTGGTCATCAATCTGAAGACCGCCAAAGCGCTGGGCCTCGCCGTGCCGCAATCGCTCATCGCCCGCACCGACGAGGTGATCGAATGAGGCGAAGGAATTTCATCACCCTGGTCGGCGGGGTTGCGGGTTGGCCGCTTTGGGCACGCGCCCAGCCTTCCGCGAAGATTCCTCGAGTTGGTATCCTCTGGCACGCCGGCAGTCCCGAGGGAGAGGGTGTACTGTACGACTCGCTGCACCAGGGATTTCGAGAGCTCGGTTATGTCTCCGGCCAGAACGTTGTCTTCGAGGAGCGATTTCCCGTCAATCGTAGATCTGCCAAGGCTCTCGGCATTGAAATTCCACCCCTGGTTATCGCACGCGCCGACCAAGTGATCAAATGATCCCCTCCGACGCGCCGACCCGCCTCCTCACCGCCGCGGGGGCGTTGCTGCTGCCGCCTGCGGCGCGTGCGCAGCTTGCCGGTTTTCGGCCGCTGATCGCCTATCTGGCCGGGGGCACGCACGACCGGTTTTTAGATCAAACGGGGTCAGGTCGAACTACCGCTTTGGGTCGATTTGACTCGTTCGCCCGAGGGCATCCGAAACGGCGGCAATGTGGCGCGAACCCGGCATTCGGGGCGGCCTTTGCGAACTACCGGATGGGGTGGACAACGGAAATTCCCGATTAGGGGGCGCGCTGACGGCTCGGCGCCGTTTTCGGACCTTCCTGTTGATGCCCGACGATTTGGCGGGGCTCGACCCCTGGCGGGGCCGTTCTTTGCCTCTGACACTCCGGCTTTCGTCGATGGACCGGGTGCGGCTGGATGGCTAATCTGAGGTAGAACAGTCCGGGAGAAATCACCGTGTACTTCCGGCCAACTGGTTTGTGGTTGGGAATGGCGGTCTGGGTCGTCGTCGCGGCCGTAAGCGGGGTTGCGCGGGCGCAGCATATAACGGTCGACGGGAGCTTCTCGGCGACACAGACGCTGGTCGGGCCGAACTACAATATCGGCGCCAATTTGGGCAAGCAGGTCGGCGGCAACCTGTTTCACAGCTTTGGTGTTTTTGGGCTGTCGCAGGGCGAGAGCGCCAATTTCAGCGGGCCCGCCACGGTCGCCAACGTGATCGGCCGGGTGACCGGTGGTACCGCGTCCTCGATCAACGGCGCGATCAATTCCTCGATTGCCGGCGCCAATCTCTACATGATCAACCCGTCGGGGATCGTCTTCGGGCCTAACGCAACGGTCAATGTCTTGGGCAGCTTTCGCGCCGCCACCGCCGATTATCTGAAACTCTCGGACGGCGCCAGGTTTCAGGCGACCAACCCGTCCGGCAGCACGCTCTCGGCGGCGGCGCCGGCGGCGTTTGGCTTTCTCACCGCGGCACCGGCGGCGATCACGGTCAATGGCAGCCAACTCGCCGTGCCAACCGGCAAGACGCTGGGCATCGCTGGCGGGCCGGTCACGATCAGCGGCGCGAACCTGACCGCGCCGTCTGGGACGATCCGGGTGACCAGCGTGGCCAGCCCAGGGGAGATCCCGGCCGCGCCCAATACCGGGCAGAACCCGACGATAACCGCCCGCGGCACGGTCAGCATCAGCGGCGGCGCAACGCTCAATGTCAACAACCCAACCGGTCTCGGCAGTGGCGGCAGCGTCTTTATCCACGCCGGGGCGCTGACGATCAGCGCCAGCGAGATCGATGGCGACAACAGGGGCCCCGGACCGGGTGGCACCATCGTGCTGCAGGCCGACAACCAGCTCGCGCTGAGTTCTGCTGCGACCATTCACGCGGTCGCCCTGGCAAGCGGACGCGGCGGCGATGTCACCGTCTCTGCAGGTCAGCTGACGATGACGAGCGGGGCGCTCCTCGAAAGCGGCACCACAGGCGCCGGCGGCGGCGGCAACATCGCGATCAGCGTCACCGGACCGATGATGATCGATGGGCCAGGGGCATCGATAACAACCAGCACCGCCGCCGGGAGTACTGCACCTGCTGGTCAGGTAACCGTCACGGCGGGATCTTTGTCGATCACCAACAACGGGTCGATCCAAAGCAGTACTTCCGGCTCCGGGAATGCCGGGAATATATCGCTCAGGGCGGGAACGCTCGCGCTCGCCTCGTTTGGCGGCATCTTTAGCAATTCCCACTCCTCCGGTCCCGCCGGCGATATCGCGGTCACCGTTACCGGTGCTGGGCCGGAAGCGGTGACAATTCTTCCCAACGGCTTTATCGCGGCCAACGCGTTCTCGACAGGAAATGGTGGGCAGATCGCCGTTACGGTAGCGGGAGGATTGACGGTCAACGGCACCACTGCGAACAACTCATCTGCAACCGGGATCGTGGCGAATGCAGAACCGGGTAGCAGCGGCAATGCTGGCGCCGTGAAGGTGACTGCGGGCAGCATAACAATCCTCGCCAACGGAGAAATTTCCAGCGGCACGATTACCGGCACCCCGGACGCCACTGGCAACGGTGGCAATGTAGTGGTCAACGTGAGCGGATTGTTGACGATCGACGGAACGGGCGAGGCGATCTCAACAGGCATTTCGGCGCAGACCGAGGGTACCGGCAACGCCGGTACCGTGATGATCGCAGCCGGCAACATGTCGATTGCCAGCAACGGTGTGATTTCCGGCGGCAGCATCGGTGCCACCGCCACTGGCAACGGTGGCAATGTGATTGTCAATGTGGCAGGCCTATTGTCGATCGAGGGCGCGAGAGGAAATCCCGGCCTCTTGACGGGTATCACCTCTCAGAGTCAAGGCAGTGGCAACGCCGGCACCGTGACGGTGAATGCGGGAGAATTGTCGATCGCCGAAGACGGCGCGATTTCGGGCAAGACTTTTGGTTTAGGCGCCGGCGGCGATGTAAATGTCGATGCGGCTTTGATCACGCTTTCCGGCGCCGGCCCGCAGATCACGGCGCGTTCGACCGGCACAGGCATCGCGGGTGACGTGATGGTCAGCGCCGGCACGCTGCAGATTCTTGACGGAGCGAGCATCTCGGCAGCGGGCGCGCAAGCCAAGGGCGGCAACATCTCGCTATCCGCTGGCGATCTGCTCTATCTAAAGCAGGGGTCGATCACAACGTCGAGCGCGGGTGTCAAAAGCGATGGTGGAAACATCACGATTGTGCCGCGGTTTGCCGTACTCGACCAGAGCACCATCACCGCCAACGCCTTTGGTGGCAACGGTGGCAACATCTCGATCAGCGCCACTCTATTCATTCTGTCGTCCGACAGCGCGGTGACCGCGAGCTCGCAAACCGGCATCGCCGGGACGATCACGATCAGCGGACAGGAGAGCGCGCTGAACAGCAGCCTTGTCGTCCTGCCGAGCACCTTGCGCGAAGTGGCGGCGATCCTGCGCGACGCGTGCGCCGCGCGCGCCGGACGGCCGCATTCGACACTGACGCAGGGCGGGCGCGGCGGGCTGCCGCAGGACTCGGAAGCGAGGATCCCGGCGCTCTATCTGGCTGGGCGCGATTCCGATCTGGCCTCGTTCGCCACCGCATCTGCCGTGCCAATGATTACCCGACACACCAGTCTGCATCTAACGATGCCCTGCGGAGCGATCGACGCCGGGAAATCATTCGCGCCACCGTCTTCAGAGCGCCCGTGAGGCGCACGCCGCGAACCCGCACCTGACTTCAATGCTGCGGGTTTGTCAGTAAAGTCGGCGTGTTGCTCTGCGCGGTATCGGTGACCAGGGTGCCGGAACCCGGATCGGCTGACGTCGCGAAGCCTGCCGCCGCGTACTGCCCCAATAGAGCGAGTGTGGGCGTCGTCGTCTTTGCTGTGAAGGTCACGTAAGGGGTGTACAACCCGGTTGTGCCGTCGAAGACGGCGACGGCAATGGTGTCGCTGCCAGTTGAGGGGCCACCTTTGTATTGGATGCTGCTCAAACTGCTCGTCGACTCGACGACCCATTGACCGTCCGCCTGAGTAATCCCGTTTGACGTTAGGTGGCCGCTTCCGCCGCCCTCATCCCAAAACGCATAGTAGGTGATGTTGTCCCCGCTCGGGTTGATAATCGATGTGATTGCTGTCGAGGCTTGAATCGTCGCGTTCTCCGCAACCGAGATATTCTGCACGTTGACCGTCGGGGTGACGGGGGCCTTTGTCGTTGCGGTGGGGGCCTGAAAGACGGTCCACGTCTCGGTCGTGGCGTCATAGGCAGTGACTGCAATGACTTCGTTTCCCGGCGAGCTGCCGCCGACGTATTGGACGCTGCTCAAACTGCTCGTCGACTCGATGACCCATTGACCGTCCGCCTGAGTAATCCCGTTTAGCGTCAAATGGCCGGTCCCGCCGCCCTCGTCGAAAAACGCGTATTCGGTGATGGTGTCATTACTCGGATTGGTTATCCCGCCGATTAGCGCCGAGGCGGAGATCGCCGCGTTCTCAGCAACCGAGATGTTTTGCACATTGACCGTAGGGGGAACGTGGGGCGGCGGTGTCGTTGTTGCGGTGACGGTCTGGATGTTGGTCCAGACCCCGGTCGTGGCGTCGAAGACGGAGACTGCGATCGTGTCGCCGCCTGGCGAAGAGCCGCCAACATATTGGATACTGCCCAAACTGCTCGTCGACTCGATGACCCATTGACCGTCCGGCTGGGTTGTCCCGTTCAGCGTCAAATGGCCGGTCCCGCCGCCCTCATCCCAAAACGCATACTTGGTGATGCTGTCGTTGCTCGGATTGGTTATCGATTTGACTATTGTTGAGGCCGGGGTGGTTGCATTCTCGGCAACCAAAAGGTCTTGCGCGATAACCACAGGCGGGGCGTGAGGTGCTGGAATTGAGATTGTCGTTGCGGTGACGGTCGCGTAGGGGGTAAACATGTTGGTTGTGGCGTCGTACGCTGCGACTAGAATCTTGTCGCTGCCCGGCGAAGGACCACCAACGTATTGGATGCTGCTCAAACTGCTCGTCGATTCGACGACCCATTGACCGTCCGCCTGAGTAATTCCGTTTAGCGTCAAATGGCCGGTCCCGCCGCCCTCGTCGAGAAACGCGTATTCGGTGATGCTGTCGAGCGCCTGGTGTGTTACCGAGGTGATCATTGACGAGGCTGCGATCGAAGCATTCTCGGCAACCGATATATTTTGCACATTGACCACCGGGGTGCCGTTGAAACGAAACGCAAAAAGGGCCGGCACCGAGCCTGCGGGGGCGCCCGATTCTGATGACGCTGTCGTGGTTGCGGTGACGAGCTGGTAGGGGGTCCATTGCCCGATCGTCGCATCGTAGACGGCAACGGCGATGGTGTCGCTACCCGACGACGAGCCGCCGACATATTGAATATAGGCTTTGTCCGCGGGCTCGTACCACCATGTATCGTCAAATTCGGCAACGCCATTCACCAGCAAGTAGCCGCTCCCGCCGCCAAAGTCGTAGAATGCATAATAGAGACTGTCGCCGCTGGGGTTGTTTATCGAGCCGATTAGCGTCGAGGCCTGGATCGCCTGGCCCTCGCTAACAGAGGTTTGCTGGACGGTTATCGTCGGGAGGGGCATGTCAGGTTCTTTCAGTCAGATCGCGGCTCCGCCCCGCCTGCGCGGCGCCCGTCGGGAGGCTGTTTTTTACGCCAATGCTCTTGAACGGCGCGCCTTTTGGCCGAATGTAGGCGTTCTTCGTTGACGCGATAGTAGATCGGTGGAACGTAAAGTCAAGGAAGTGGTGCCCTGTTTTGGCCGTCTGTGGATGGAAGATCGGCTTTGGTTTGCCAAAAGCTTCGATAACTTCAGCTTTCTCGGCGGGAGTGGAATAGGTAATTGCGACACCAATTGGCGGACAGCGGCTATGGCAATCACTCAATCCCCGGCGCGCCGCAGCAAAATCCCTGCCCGGTACTCGATCTCAAGTAAATCGGAATGAGCAATTTCCCGTTCCTCGGAGGGGCCGATCTCGGCTGCTTTAAGACCCATCGCGTCAAGCTCGCGAAGGAATTCTGCAATCTCAAATCCGGCCGCGCTAATTTGCCCGGGCGACCATTCCATTATGATGTTGAGCTGCGGATTTAGCCTGATCGCCTTCGCTGCGCCGCGCAGCACCAAAGGTTCTGCCCCCTCGACATCGATCTTCAAAAAATCGATCCGATTACCGAATTCCGGAAGCAGGTCGTCGATGCTGACACAGGTCACCTCAAATGGCTCGGAATTTGGTTCACCCATAAGGTCCAACAATTCTTTCGGCATGACCGAAACGCTGGTGTTGCCAGAACGCGTAATCCGTCGGTGCAGTTGTAGGCTCCCTGCCACATCGCTGATGGCGCATTGCTTTGCCGAGGCATGCCCATGTAGCCCGTTGATGTAGATGTTATCGCGCACCAATGTGTATACGACGGGGTCCGGCTCGACGCCGATCACCTTGCCGTTCGGGCAGAAGCGTCCCATCAAGCAGGTGTAAAAGCCGAAATTCGCGCCGACATCGATGCACCTGCTGCCTAATTTTAGATGTCGCAAGAAAAAATTTGTGACATCATTCTCGTACTGACCGGATAAGATCAACCAGGGCGCCAACAATCTATCGTCTGCCTCGACCAGATAGCCAATAACCGCATCGGCGATCACACATTTTGTCAGTACCCGATTATTACCGACATATGTGGCCCGGCCGCCATGGTTCAGGTGTATGAGGCGATCGAGCTGGTGCCGGATGTCCGTCAGCTGCGAATCCTGAGCTTCCTTCCACTGTACCAAGCCATCGAGCTGATGCCGGATTTCGGTCAACTGCGCATCCTGCGCGTCCTTCCACTGTACAAAGTGATCGAGCTGATGCTGAATTTCCGTCAGTGCTTCCCGCCACCGGAGCGGCCGCGAAATGCCGTCACGTAGTGCGGCCAATGCGTTGGTCAAAGCGGAAGTCATCCCAAACCCTTTCGTTTTTGACCCGATTGAGCCGGCTCCTTCCGACCGCGGCCGGCAGTTCGCGCGCGCGCGATCCTCTAGGCACCCGCTGCCGGATCGTCGGGGCTTTCAGTGAGCGCAATTCGCGAGTTTACGCATAACGCTAAGATTGCACACCTGGGTTGGGCCCCAGCCTTTTGCTCGGCCGGACCACCATCACCGCCAACGCCTTTGGCGGCAAGGTGGCAATATCACGATAAGCGCCAATGTGTTTATTCCGTCGTCCGACAGCGCGGTGACCCGCGAGCTCCCAGACGGTGGTATCGCCGGGACGATCACGATCAGCGGGCAGGAGAGCGCTCTCAACAACAGCCTTTCACAGCGGCAACAGGGTTCGAATCCGGGTGGGGGCGCCCTCACAGACGATCAGCCGGCCCTGCAGATCAAAAGTCGTGCCGTTGCCGCCGATTGTCGTTCTGACAAGTTCCGGCGCTTTGCCGGGTGTCAGGCGGAACGGACGGTTGCGACGGAGATCGACAAAATGCCAGTAACCATCCGGATGCCACAACTGGCCTTCGGTGAACATAAAGCCGGTGGCAAGGCGCTCCGGTTCAGTCGCTTCGAGCACCTCGGGCAAGTAAATTGCCGGTCGCTATCTGCTTCTCCTACTTTCTAACCCCTCAGGCCCAGGCCGCGATCGCCGCTGCGATGACCCGGTTCAGTGCCGCCAGGTCCATCGGATGATCGGTCTCGTTGCTGACCGCGACGGTCAGACGGTGGCGGCGCAGGATGAAGATGCGCTGGTCGGAGGCACCCGACGCCCACGCAGTTTCGGGCGGGAGATCGGGGAATGTTCGGTCGAGATTGGTGCGGAAGCACGCCGCGTAGGCCGTCCCCGTATGCGTAGCGGTGAGCGCGTAATCGGCCCAGCCCGGCGGCAGCAGGCGCTCGCCATCCCACATCCCGTTCTGCAGGTATAAGACCCCGAGCTTGGCATAGTCGCGCAACGCCGCAAAGCCTGCGCCGGATGCGATCAGATTGCCGGCGATGTCGGCGGAATGCTGATAGCTCGCCATGCCGAGGCGGTCGATCAAGAGACCGTACAATGTTTCGTGGTAGGGCAGGCCCCGCCCCTCGATCCGGTCGCGAATGATCGCCCCGAGCACGTTGAGGCCGCTATTGATGTAGCGGAAGACCGCGCCGGGGGCCGTGGCGACGATTGACCGCTGTGCCGCCTCGAACGCGTTGCCGGCGTCCTGGTAGACCGCGCTGTTCTCAAAGCCGAGCGTGACCCGAGCGTCGCCATGCGATACGGGAAAGCCGATCCCGGAGCGCATGCGCAGCAGGTGGTCCAACGTGATCAGCCGGTGGATCGAGCGCGGATCGCGCCACAGCGGCGCCGGTGCCGGATCATGCACCGAGGCGAGCCAGCCTTCCTGGATCAGCCGACCGATCACGGTGCAGGTAATCGCCTTCGTCATCGACCAGCTCGGGGTGGCGCGATCGGCCGCGCCGAATTCGCTGTAGCGTTCGCACAGGATGCGCTCGGGGGTGGCAATCAGGACGCCGTAGGCACCGGTCGAGCGGGCGAAGAAAACATCGAGCGCGCGGGCAAATTCGGCCGGCGGGGTCGGCGGCGTCTCGACCCCGTCGCCGAGTGGCCAGGCGCGCCCGGGATCGGCTTGCTTGCGCGAAACCGGCTGCGGATCGAATTGCGGGCTCTCGTGCGGCCCGAGGACGATCCCGCCAAAGCCGGGCCGCGCGACCGCGGCGCCGACCAGCGGCTCGCCAAAGCCGGCATCGTCCCAACGGACAGTGACGCGCCGGTCGGCATCGTCCATGTCGATGGCGATGTCGCCGCGGCGATGCGCGCTGGCGAGCGCCGTCTGGCCCTCTGGCGCGGCCCGGAACCCGAGCCCGCCCGGCGCGACGGCCGGCCGCCAACGGAAATGCTGCTCGCCGATGGCGCGGTCGAGACCGCTGACATAGCGCATGTCGACGAGGCGCTTTGCCGCGAAGTTCAAGGTGCGCTGCCGCTGTGCCCGGGGCGAGGCGTCGTAGACCAGCGGATCCACCGGACCGTCGCCGAACGGCTGCGGCGTCCGATCGAAATAGGGTTCCACCGGTGCGGCCGATTCCCGACGCTGCTCGCTCATCTCGCCATTCCTCCCTGCAAGTCCACGGCACAGGGTGCCGCTTTCGCCACCCCGCGGCAATTGGGCGGTGCAGGAGAAGCGAGCGTGGCAAGATGGGCGGCATGAACTCCCGCCCCGTGGTCGACGCCGCCCCGATGCCTCTATCCGGTCCGCGCCCGCCGGCCTCTCTCTACCTGGCCGGCCCGTTCAGCATGGGCTATGTCGATTTCTTCACCTTTCTGATCCCGATTTACGGCCTATCGCTCGGGCTCGATGCCTCGGAAATCGGCATCCTGGTGGGAGCGCGTTCGATCCTCGCCCTGTTCCTGTCGATCCATATCGGCGTCCTGATGGACCGTTTCGGTACGCGGGCCGTCACGCTTGTTTTCGTCTGGATCGGCATGGCGCTGGCGCCGCTGTTTCCGCTGGCGCCGAGCTTTTGGCCGCTGCTGCTGTTGCAGCTGGTGAATGGGGCGGCCGTCTCCTTCGCCTGGTCGGGCGCACAGACGCTGATCGCCCAGCTGGCCGAGGGCGATGCCAAATATCTCGGCAGGTTCAGCTTTTTCGCCCGGCTTGGCTCGACCTCGGCGCCAATTGTCGCGGGAACGGTGTGGGACCTCGGCGGCGCGTGGCCGGCTTATCTGCTTGCTGCCGCCTGGGGCGCGATATTGACGGCCGCGCTCCTCCGTACTCCCGAGGCGGAGTTCTTCTCGGCGCAGTTGCCGAGCGGAACCAGCCGGGCTCGGTTCCGCGCCCGTGACGCTTGGCCCCGGGCGTCCGACTACATCAGCGCGATCAAGCTGATCGCGCTTCCCGCGGTCGCGGTCTCGATGGCCATCATCTCGATGCGCAAACACGACATACAGCCTGCAGACCTCCGTCTACGTTGTGTATCTCGACCGGATCGCGCTGATCGGCACGACTATCGGGGTGCTGTTCGCCGCATCGGAGATCGCGAGCGGGTTCGGCTCGCTGTTTGCCGGCCGCGCGATGCGCCTGGGCAATCCGCGGCGTACGATGCTGAGCGGCACCGTGCTCTCGATCCTGCTGATTGCCACGACACCGCTGCTGGGCGGTTTGTTCGGCTTGTTGCTGCTGTTCCAGCTCGCGCGCGGCTGGCTCGAAGGGGTGATCCAGCCGGTCATCCTGTCGGTGCAGGCGCGCGCCGTCGGCCGCCACCAGCAGGGGGCTGTCGTCGGGCTGCGTCAGACCGGTCAGCGGCTCAGCTCGATACTGATCCCGCCCATTATGGGCGGGATCGCCGACCGCTTCGGCACCGGCGAGAGCTTTCTGATATACGGCGCCTTCATGTTGCCGTTGTGCGGCCTGTTCGCGCTGATCATTCACGGCCCACGACGGCCCAGTAGCGGGAATCCCGCTGACTGACCGCCACGACCGGCGAAGGCATGGGCTTCCGCCGCCATTTGAGCGGTCGCCGTGGTAAGCTCCGCTGCGGCATCGATGAGGACGCCATGAATCGCGGGCTAGTTCCGCACCATTCGCACTGGGGTGCCTTTAACGCCGTCATTGAGGACGGCAAGATCGTCGACGCCGTGCCGTTCGACTTCGATCCCGACCCCTCCCCGCTTTTCGAGGCGATCCCGGACGCGGTCTATTCGCCGACCCGCATCGCCCGCCCGATGGTGCGCGCGGGATGGCTGGAGCGCGGCCCGGCAAGCGGTGCCGGCCGCGGGCGCGAGCCGTTCGTGCCGGTCGAGTGGGAGCACGCTCTCGAACTCGTTGCCGGAGAATTGACGCGGGTGCGCCGTGAGTTCGGCCCGGCGGCGATCATGGGCGGTTCGCAGGGCTGGTCGTCGGCCGGTCATTTTCACGAGGCGCGCGGGCAATTGCGCCGCTTTCTCGCCGCTGGCGGCGGCTTTGTCGACCAGACGAGCAATTACAGCTTCGGCACGGCGTTGACCTTCCTGCCGCATATTCTCGGCAGCGCGCAGGCGGTGGCCGGACCATTGACCTCCTGGTCGTCGATCGCTCGGCATACAACGCTATTCGTCATGTTCGGCGGCGCCAACCCGAAGAACACCCAGGTCGCCAAGGGCGGCTGCGCCTGGCACGGTACGAGCGGCGCCTTTGCGGCGCTGGCGACCGCCGGTGTACGTGTCGTCAACATCAGCCCGATCCGCGAGGACGGGCCGGAACCAGTGCGGCCCGAATGGATCGCGATCCGGCCCAACACCGATACGGCGATGATGCTGGCGCTGGCCCATACGCTGATCGTCGAGGGCCGCCACAACGAGGCTTTTGTCGCCAGTTACTGCACCGGCTTTACCCGCGTGCAGCCGTACCTGATGGGTGCGGCAGACGGCCAGCCGAAGGATGCCGCATGGGCGGCGGCGATCACCGGCGTGCCGGCCGAAACGATCCGCGGGCTGGCGCGGCAGATGGCGGCGGCGCGCACGATGCTCACCGCTTCATGGTCGCTGCAGCGCGCCGACCACGGGGAGCAGCCCTACTGGGCGCTGGTGCTGCTGGCGGCGTGTCTCGGCCAGATCGGACTGCCGGGCGGCGGGTTTGGTTTCGGCTACGGCTCCGGCGCCAGCCTTGCCGAGCCACCGCTGTTGTATCCCGGCCCGACGATGCCAGCATTGCCCAACCCGGCGCGGCTCGCAATCCCGGCGGCGCGCATCGCCGACTGCCTGCTGCAGCCCGGCGAGAGATACGACTATGACGGGAGGAGCGCGACCTATCCCGATATCCGGCTCGTCTACTGGGCAGGTGGCAACCCGTTCCACCATCACCAGGATCTGAACCGGTTACGGTGGGCTTGGCAGCGCCCGGAGACGATCGTCGTGCACGAGCCGTGGTGGACGGCGACGGCGCGGCACGCCGACATCGTTCTGCCGGCGACGACCTCGCTGGAACGCAACGATATCGGCGGCTCGCCGCGCGACCGCTTCGTCATCGCGATGCACAAGGCGATCGATCCCGTTGGCGAGGCGCGCCACGACTTCGACATTTTCCTCGACCTCGCGCAGCGGGTCGGCTGCGGCGAGGTCTTCGCCGAAGGGCGCGACGAGGCGGGCTGGCTGCGCCACATTTACGGCGGGTTTCGCGAGAGGGCGCAGAGCAACCTGGTTCCCGATTTCGACACCTTCTGGGGAAAGGGCTGGTTCGAGATACCGCCGCGAGCCGATCAATACGTGCTGTTTGCCGATTTCCGAGCCGATCCCGAGCAGCACAAGCTGCGCACGCCCTCTGGGCGGATCGAGCTTTATTCCGACGAGATCGCCGGGTTTCGTTACGACGATTGCCCGCCTCATCCCAGTTGGATCGAGCCTGCGGAATGGCTCGGCGGCGGAGGGGCAGTCAGCTTCCCGCTGCACCTCGTCTCCAGCCAGCCGCGGCACAAATTGCACAGCCAGATGGATGCGGGACCGGTCAGCGCCCGCGGCAAGATTGCCGGCCGCGAAGCGCTGGCGATAAATCCCGCCGATGCGCGGCGGCGCGGGATCTACGATGGAGAGGTGGTTCGCGTCTTCAACGCGCGCGGAGCCTGTTTCGCAGGCTTGGTCATTACGGAGGCCGTGCGGCCAGGAGTCGTCCGGCTCTCCTGCGGCGCGTGGTACGACCCGGTGAGCGAGATCGACGATGCGCCATGCGCGCACGGCAACGCCAATGTGTTGACCCGCGACCACGGGACCTCGCGGCTGAGCCAGGGCCCGAGTTCGGCGACGACGCTCGTGGAAGTGGAGCGGTGCACGATGCCGCCGCCGGTCAAGGCCTTCGCGCCGGTAGCGATCGCCGCCGCCCGCTGAACCGTCGTGCCCGTCCACGCTGGATCGGCGGTTCGGGACGAGGTGAGCGTTCCGCGTCCAATCCACGGGACCATAAGCTTCAGCCTATCTTAATCGCGCGCAGTGCGGCGGTGTCCTGACGCGCGCCGGCGAGCACGCACCTTATCCAATTGCAGGCGCTCGTCGGCACCCAAACGTCCTCGCGGGTGACGATTCGCCTGTGGTTTCGCGCACAGCATCGGATACTCGAAGAACCCTTGGCGTTGATTCCCGCAGGTCGAGCCCGTGCGATGGTCGGTTTTTTTTTGGATCAGACCAGCCTTTGGCCGCGCGCGGCGGCAACGGCAGGGTGCACCGATAGCCGCCGTGGAAGCTTGGAAGTTAGGAGACAGCCGTACCGGCAGCCGCGCGAACTTGCGGGCGGGATTCAATTCCGCGCGCGGAATTGAAGGCACAGCAATTCGGCGCCGACACGGCCTGAGGCGCCGGCAAAGGCGGGATCCTCCGGGCCGACGAAGATGCAGGAATTGGCCGGCAACGGATCGCCGCCATCGACCGCAGCGTCGCCCGCCAGCAGCAGCCAGAATTGGCCACCGCCGGCGCTCGGCGCGCGCCCGTTAATGGCGGTGCGAGGCGGTATCCGGTAGCGCCAGCCCGCCAGCCCATCTTCCGCTTCGAGAACCGGGCGGCAGGAAATGGCCGCAGCTTCACACAGCTCGCCAAGAAGCGCCGACGGCATCGCCTCGGTGGTGAGTTCCCAGTGCTGGTGGCGGTCGCGGGCCGCATTAAGCGCCTCCCGCTCGGCCGGCATATACCGGGCGCCGGGGTCCCAGCGGTTACGCAGGGTGAACCACCAGATGCCCGACTTCCCCGCGACGATCGGTCCATAGGCCGAGTAGGCGTCGGTGTAATGCACCGCACCGTCGCTGAATTCATGGTCGCCGAGCATGCCGCGGCCAGCAACGACCACCTGGAATTGGTCGGCTTGGTGGAAGTGCGTCCGGGTGACGGCGCCCGGACCCTTCTCGACCAGGAAGGCCATCGGGTGCAGCGCATCGTCGGGCGGCGGCTTCTCGTCCGGCTGCAAGGTGTAGCGGTTGGCGCCGATATAGGCGGTGTTCCAGCCGGTCGACGTCTGGCGTCGGCGGGTGCTGCGGGCGAGGATGCTGTCGGCGGTTAGGACCACGGCGTACTCCGTTATTGCTGTCGGCGGCAGGCGCAGCGGCGCGTCACGATGCGCGCTGCCATACCCCTCCCAGACTATTGCTTGAGCACTTCTCATTGAATCAGCTATGGTAGCTGGACGCAACGGCGTTGCGAACCACTCCATGCAGCGCTTGCCACCACACGCATTGTTCTGGCACGGCGCATGTCAATTTCCACACAACAAGCAGCCGCGGTCTCGCGGGCACGACGACCCGTTCCCGCCGCGCAGGCTGAGCGGCCGCTGTCGGTGGGGATTCCGTTGAAAAAGTAGGGATTGCGCGGGTTCAGGATGGCTGATTCAATCCGGTCTGGGGGACCGGAGTACAGCCGATGATGGGGGAACGTCGGGTTGGGCAGGACGCCCTGTTCTATGAGTTTT